>Ga0101944_10002383_pt1 | contig 30718 bp, 21 predicted proteins | sample DewCreD2012metaG_FD_75245 | JGI IMG/M metagenome (GOLD analysis project Ga0101944, IMG submission 75245) | Hot spring sediment bacterial and archeal communities from British Columbia, Canada, to study Microbial Dark Matter (Phase II) - Dewar... ... | reverse complement strand
ACTTGAAAAGATAAAAGAGATCAATAAAGAGGCAGAAGAGCAAGGAATTCACGCTTTTGTTTACAATGTTGAGAAGATGGTTTAAGTTTTTTTAACAGAAAAATAAAATCAAGGACCTAGCAATTATTGTCACAGGATAATGTTTCATTTATTTCTCAGTTGGTATTAAACCGTGTGAATAAAAGTTCTGATATTATTTAATTTAATATTTTTCATATTCTGATTTGTATATAATTTGTTGAATTGGTGGGTTGATAATTTCAAAATCTTTGTAGATTAACTGGTAGAGTTTGTAAACCATTATTTTTCATTATCCTTTCTTTGGGTGTAATATTTTTTAAATTTATTTATAATATTAGGATGATAGAAATCCTTTTTTGATGAATTAGGATTATCAGGATCCAATTTCCGAGTATATACTAAAGTTGGATCATTTTTAATTACTTCCTTCTTAATATTATGAAACTTTTGATTAAATTTTAAATTTGGAATTTGCTTTTTCAATTCATTACATAAATCTCTATATTCTAATTTATATTTTTTAAGTAATGTATCTTCTGGAATCGTAACTTCTTGTTCTTTTGTCAAAACAATATCCATTTCGTGAAGTTTTTGCTTATTTGCTTCAGACAAATCTTTATAATTAATAAATTTTAGTGGAAGCGCATTTCTGCTACTATGATTTGCAACTTTTATTAATACCACTTTATAAGAATATTTATCACTTTGAAAAATATTTGATGAAAGAGAACTTCTAAAAGCTTTAATATAGTTAACAAGTTCTTTTGAATTCTTTTTTTGTAATTCCCTTTTATTAAAGTCCATCAAATTATTTTCAGAAAATGAAAACTGCAAAGAGTGACTTAAGTTTTGTCGAAGTATAAACTTTTTACCAAATTCTTTTTCAATAAAATCATCAAAATTTATTATTAAAGATTGACATTCTCCAAAAATACTAATATCAAGCTCAGGTAAATTTCTATGTTCAATCATATTTCTTAATGGAATAAAAAATTCAAGATTTTTCCTCTCGGGCGGATTATCGCTTTTAAAATATTCCTTAATGCATTTTGGTAAATCCCACCATTTATATTCTTTTACAATTTTGCTACCAATCTTTTCAATTATAACTTCAAATCTTCTCCCTTTTTTAAAGTAAGGTTTAATTCTTTTCTTTAAAAAATAAGCTTGGAACAAAGCAGTCCAAGCTATTATCATGAGAGTAATGTAAGCCCCTGATTTAAAACTTATTGCTGGTTTATTATATAATTCAACTGCCAGCAAAGCACTTTCTCTTGCTTTTGTTAGCAATTCGCTGGCTTGCTTGGGTAAACCTCTCATATAAAACTCCTTGCTTTATTTAATCTGATTTTCACAAGCTCACAAATGGAGTAATAGATTCCTTCATGCTCTGCTTGGATTAAACCGAGTGCAGAGAAGAGATTTTTATTGCTTAATCTCAAACTTCTCATATTTCTCTTTACTAATTATTTTATCTATCTCTGGATCTATGATTTTTATTTCCTCGTAGGTTAACTTGTAAAGTTTGTAAACCATTATGTCTATCTGGTCTTCGAGGTGTTTGGTGTCAGCTTGGGAATTTTGTTGTTTTGCTGCAAGGATTTTATCTACTATTGTTATAAAAGACATTTGTTTATCCCTAGGAATGACTTTTAACGGAAGTGCCAGCAATGGTTCCTTATCAATCTGATAATTATTTCCTTGCATTTTACCTTTATTTTTTAACCAGAATGCAATCAATTTTGCGTTTAAAATCGATGTGAGATACTTAAGATTTAATCTATATGTTTTAATAATATAAAAAGTAGCTGAAACATAACAATCAAAATCAGTATATGTAAAAGTTGGTTGAATACATTTACGTACGGCGATTATTTTTTCCCCCTTAAAGAAATATTCATCTCTGGCTCTATGCAAACCATAGGGTTTATTATCAGAACTTATTACTTTTTGAAATTTATCAAGATGTCTTTTAATATTGGGATATAGTTTTATGTTTTCTGGATATTTGAATTTTGAATCAGTATAGATAACCCATTCTTGATTTTTTTTATTTGCATAATATCTCCCTAATTCTTTTGTAGTATAAGATGGTTTTATTAATTCTAATTCTTTCTGAGTAAATGGAATTTTATCTTTTTCTTCATTACTCAAAACGAATATCCCATCACCAATTTCAAAGTCATCACCTAATATCTTTTTACTTTCTTTATTTACAAAGTCTTGTGGATATACGATTCCTTGTGCTATTTCATTCTCAAATAATTGAAAATTGATTTGATCAGAAATTTTTTCCAAAACATTTTCAATATCACTTGCACTAAATGATAATTGTATATTTAAAAATTTCTCCCTTCTAATTATCGGTTTAAGATAAACAGCTTTTGGGTTTTTATTGAAAATTATTAAGTCTAAAATATCATCAAAATTCAAGTCTACTCCTTCAAATCTTCTATAATCAAATTGATAGTTATCAATCTTTGAATCTTTTTTGAAAATCATAATCATTGTTTGAATATCTGAACCTTCAAAAATCATATAATTACCAAAGTCAAGGAGCTTAAGTATTTGAGAATCATTTATTACTTTATTTCTCATAATTGAAGCACCATAACTTGTAACCCAATTATTTTGGGCAATAAAAGTAAGTATACCAGTTTGCTGCTTCAATAAATCCAAGCCTTGGCAAGCAAACATATACCAAATATCCATCTTACCTTTGTAATAAGGCGAATTTCTCAATCCATCAAAAGCTGATCGTAAAATATATTCTTTAATGTAAGGCGGATTTCCAATCACAATATCAAACCCACCTTTTTCTGTAAAGACTTCAGCAAAGTAAACATCCCACAAAAAGAAATTCTTTTGTTTGCGTCCTTCGGTATAAGCAATTAAATCTTTTTCTGCCTGGTCTAAATCAATTCCAATTTTCTTAAATAAATTTTTCTTTTCTTTTTCAATGTAATCTTTTCTTTGGGCTTCATTTTTAATAACTGCAGCTCTTTCATTTATATCCTTTAACTGCGGGAAGTGCTGATTTAATTTCTCTTCAAATATTTCTATTAGCTTTTTGTCAATATCATCTTTTAGTTTTCCTTTGGCTTCAACATCAGGCTCGTTCTGGTATTGGCTTTTAAGTTCTTCAAATTCTTCAATTAGTTTTTTGTAGTGGTCATCAAAGGTAAAAAGGTTATCTTTTTCATCTATCTTTGTGCTAAAATCAATTCCGGCAAAAGAAGAAATTAAGCTGTTGCCTTGCATAAGTTTAAAATCAAGATTAGGCAGTGGTTCTATGCCGTAGTTTTCGAGCTCACCCCAGCCCCTCTCCTTGTCAAGGAGAGGGGTAATAGGGGAAGTTTTTTCATCAACAAGTAAAGAGATAAAAAATCTAAGCTTTGCTATTTCAACGGCAATTTGCTGTATATCAACTCCGTAAATACATTTTTCAATAAGATAAAGTTTTCGTCCATAGTCAGGATTTTTTTCGCTGAACTTCTTTTCAATCTGTTCAATAAATTTCCTTTGCAGAATCGGGTCTTTAACACTTTTCTTTATTCCATCAATCTGAGATTTTTTCCAGAGTTGATTATCGGGATCTAACTTGTGCAAAAGGAAAACTAATCTATTAAGCAAGCGCATAGGGAACGCACCCGAACCAACAGCAGGATCAACCGCACGTAATGAGTCAATGAGAGAGACAAGTTTTTCAGTGGTGGCTTCATCAAAAGGATTTCCTTCTTCATCAGAAAACAATTTGTCGAGTAAGGTGTCGAGAGCATCTTTGCTCTCGATTGAAGTATTGAGAGTGTCTTTGTTCTTGATATCAACAGCAAGGATGCTGTTGATACCATTTCCGACAACAGGGAAGTTGTTGGCACCATCACTGATGTCTTTTCCGACAACAAGGATGTTGTCGGCACCATCACTGTCGGTACCATCGCTCCAACTTCTAGCACACTCAGGTAATTTTAAGTTTGCTTTAGCCGGATTATTTCTAATATAATTTTTGATTGAATAATATGCTTTTTCGCTTCTGACTATATGATCGTAAGACTCGTGAAGCCAGAGTTGTCCGCTTCTTCCTAATACTTTATTTATTTCATTTGCAGTAAAAGATTTCCAGGAATGAGTTATTTCTGTCAAGGTGTATTCATTGATTGGCTTGACAAGAATATGTACGTGATTGGGCATAATAACCCAATCATCAAGAATATATTTCTTCTTATTAAAATACAGTAATGCATCGGCTACGATTTTTGCAATCTTCTCTTGCCGCAGTACACAACTTCCCATACAATCATCCAGCAATTTCTCCACACGTTCAGAGAATAATCTGTAATATTCTTTTAATTCCTCTATAGAAAATGGTTCATTATTATTTTTTCTGTGTTTAATTAACCAAAGACCCCTTTCTTTTTTAATCTCATCTACTGTTTCTGCTGGAAGTGAATCAGCTAAACGAAAAGTGACAAAATACCAAACATTTTTTTGTTGCCAGTGTGGTAGATCACCTGAATGGTAAATGTCTATTTCATCATAAGGATTGAAGAATGTAAGGGTGTCGAGAGCATCCCTGCTCTCGATTGATGTAACAGGAGCATCCTTGCTCTCGATATCTACAGCAACAGTCTTTCCGACAGCAAGGATGCTGTCGGCACCTAAGTGAGTTTTAAAATATTGCTTCAAACTTTCGTCAACCATATAATCTACAATTGGTCGTGGAGTGTAATAGCTTCCAGTAGATTTGCGGGCTGTCTTTGCGGTTTCAGGATTGTAACTTGCAAGTAAGTTCTCGAACACTTTACCGAGTAATTCTGGATCGAGTGCAACATCAGCGTCATTTGGATCGTTTTCATCAATTGTAAAGTTGTAAAGAGACAAAGTTTTTATTAAGCCACGAACAGTATATTTTTTATTTGTTGTGCCATAATCTTTATTCAGGTCAACAGATTTTTCATCCGCAAAGAACAAGAAATTTGGAACAACTGGCTGCTGAGATTTAGTTGATGTAAAACCATCAATGTATTTTCGTTCATCTTTAACTTTTGATTTATAATCGAGGCATTCAAATAAACCACCATTGAGAAAAGGAATTGGCAGAAAATATTTTTCTATTACTTCTTCGCAATCAAAAAATTCTTCTTCATAACGATAAACATTGTGATTGCCAAAGTCTGTGCTGTAACCTCTGTAACCTTTTTTCTTGCTTGTAAATCTTCTGTCAGCTTGTTTGGTATTTAGTGTTGCAAAGAAAAGATTTTGAAGTATGGCTTTGTAATAATTGTCGTTTTTCAAATCAAATTTTTTAAGTATGTTTTTTAGATTATCTTCATCAAATAATTCATCAGGAACAAGTTTCCGCACTTTCATAAACCATATAAAAATGAGTCGGGTAATTAATCTAATGATAGCAATATTTCTTCCGTTTTCTTCTGATTCAACATCATCAGGAAACTGAACATTCTTCAATGCCCAGAAATACCAGTTAGCAATTTCCTGGTAGAATTGTTTAGTGACAACTTCAACAGAAAATCTGCTAAGCAAATCCTCAAAGTCTTTTACCCTTCCTTTGCTGATAAGAAAATTATAAGGTGTTTTTACTTTTGCATCCGGTCCGAGAAAGAAAGAGTATCTACGTGGATTGGAATATTCTTTCTTTACTTTACTTCCTTCAAGTGAAAGTTCAATTGTTGCAAGCGAAAGACGATAGTTTTTTGATTTGGATGAATGAAGCAGAACAAGTGCTCTCTTGTATCCATACGATGACATCAAACGAAAAATATCTTTCGACAAACCAACACGCGGATCATTTTCAGAATCGTGCAAGACTTCAAGTACTTTCAGCTCAAGAGATTTATCCTCTCCAAGAACAAATGCACTTTTTAAGTATTGCGGAGTAAACTCAAATGAGAGTTTTTCTTCAGAGATTTTGAAATGGTCTGTTAAGAATTGATTTTGAAAAAATTCTAAGTAGTCTTTACGGGAATAAGGATTTTGGAAGTTCATATTATTCCTATTTTCATCATAAAATTTTGTTTTTTATGGAGAGTGCTATTATTTATTTATTTTTTACGATGATATCATCCTATTGTAATTTGATATTCGTTTAGTCCCATTTTAACCGAGCCTCATGGGGTTGGTATTATTCAATCCAATCAAATAAATATTCATTTTTATATTCAATTCCAAATTTTTTTAAAACTTCTAGGTATTCTTCACGGAAAGTTCTTCTTTGGTGATGTTTTTCTTGATTTAAGATATAATTATATACTGATTCTATTTGTGAGTGGGAATAGGAAAAGACACCATATCCTTCCTGCCATTGAAATTTTCCTGGGACATATCTTTTTTCATTTATAAATTTAGAAGAGTTATTTTTTATATCCCTTACCAAATCTGAAATTGCTATTGCTGGTTTTAATCCAATGAAGCAGTGAACGTGATCTGAAAAACCGTTAATGATAATCGGTTTTTGTCCTTTTTCTTTAATTATACCAGCAATGTATTTAAATACTTCCATTCGCCAGTTTTTATGAAGCAAATTGTTTCTTCCTTTAACTGCAAAGACTACATGAATATAAATCTGCGAATATGTTCCGGACATAAAACCTCCCTTTATTTCACCCCTTCGGGGTTAATGATCATTTTAGTTTTTTGTTACAATAATGCCATCCCTTCGGGATTTGTTTTCTTCTTCATTAACTAAACCTCGAAGAGGTGATATTATTGTAACATTCTATAACCAAATAACCCAATCAACCCCGAAGGGGTGATATTGTTATTTTAGTAACTTATTTTAATATTAAATTATCTTCTTTTATTTCACCCCTTCGGGGTTAATGATTATTTTAGTTTATTGTTATAATAATGCCATCCCTTCGGGATTGGTTTTTTGTGCTTGTTTAGTTAATTACATTCCCTCGGAATTAGGCTCACTTGTTTTGTATCTTATAATAGTGTTACCCCTTCAAAATTGATTTTTTTATCCTCATTATCTAAACCTCGAAGAGGTGACATTATTTTAACATTCCAACACCAAACCACGCAATCAACCCCGAAGGGGTGATATTGTTATTTTAGTAACTAATCTTAATATTAAATTATCTTCTTCTATTTCACCCCTTCAGGGTTAATGAACATTTTAGTTTATTGTTACAATAATGCCATCCCTTCGGGATTGGTTATTTTATCCTTATTATCTAAACCTCGAAGAGGTGATATTATTATAACATTACATCACAAAATAAACCAATAAACCTCGAAGAGGTGACATTATTGTAACATCGCGTAACCAAATAACCCAATCAACCCCGAAGGGGTGATATTGCTGTTTAAGTAATCTAATTCAACTCCTCCGCTAAAATTAAATGTTCCTCAGCCTCATCAATCATCTTTGCTTTGCTAATTATATTGTCTAAATAATTTTGCGGAACTTCTTCCATCAATTTTTTAAGATCTCCTTCAATATTTTTATCACTAATTTTTCTAATTTGTCTATGATACAACTCTGGCAATGAATCCAACTCAGTTACCACAAACAGAAGATCTTTAAGATAATCCTGATTTCCGATCTTTCTATCAACCAGTAAACGAAGTTTATCAATCGTTTCCCTTTTACCTTTATCAAGTGCAACTTCGTATTTCTTTGTAAACAAATTTGCCTTTACTGTCTGATAAATTGCTTCAAACTCACTGCTAACAGGCTCTGCTTTTTCATCCATATCCGCTTTGAATAAATTAATTGCATCCCTTGCATTCAATGTATAAAACTCTGTTGGCGATGTACCGAACTTGAAAATGTAATCAGTTCCCTTTTTACCAAACACAATTACACCTTTTTTTTCAAATGTTTTTGATCGTTTGATTCTTACTCTTCTCGGAAGTTCGATTGCCTTTCTGTATAATTCAGGATTTGTAGATTTAACTCTATTCAAATCATTTAAAAATTTAGCATCCCAGGATTCCTTTGCTTCCTGCTCTTTCAGCTCTTCACGGAATCTTTCTACAAAGAAAGAACGTAACTCCTCATCTGAAGTAAGCACCTTGGTATCCTCACCAATCAATGCTTGAATCATTGTAAGTTTAAGAGTTGCAATCTGAGTAACAAATGTATGCTGCTGTCCTTCGGCTGAAGGAAAGAAATTATAAATGAATAATTCATCAAAGACCTTTTTATTGATGCGATTGATCCTTCCAACTCTTTGAATTACTCTCGTGGGATTATAGGGTATATCATAATTAAAAATTATTCCCGCACGATGAAGATTAAATCCTTCCGAAATTGCATCGGTTGCAATTAAGATATCATAGTCATTTAGCATCAGACTTTCACGAATGCCTGCATCAAAATTTCTTCTAATAATTTCTTTGTTAGTAAGTGAAGCATCTTTAGATGAATATTTAAAAACGCGGAATTCATCTTTTAATTGCTTATATAGATAATCTGCTGTATCATTGAACTCTGTAAAGACAACAATTTTACGCGAAGGCATTTCCTTGTGTTTGTTTTTAAGAATTATCTTAAAATCGTTAAGCTTTGGATCATCCGGATAACCATTAGCAAACCAATCATTTCTGATCTCATTCAACAAATTTATATCTTTCTCAAGATCACGAATGAAATTTACACTCAGTTCTTTTTTATCAATCAGGAAAAGCCCCTTTTCTGTATAAGAAGCAAGTTGTTCTTCAAAATTAATTTCTTTCAAATCTATTTCTGCATCTTCGCTTCCCAGGTTAAAAAGCTCTTCGATTGATGGAAGATTTCCTTTTTTGTAAATAGGAACTTTACCAAGCCGATCATACCATTCTTTAATATATTCAGAAGATTTAATCATTGAATCAAGACTTTTCGCAAATGCTTCAATCGAACTTTCAAAACGTCGCACAAATAAGTGCTTCATAAAATCAGCTAAGTTTCGTTGGGCTTGTTTGAACAAATTTACATCATCAAACTCTTCGGAAATTTTCTCCTTATACTTTTCAATATTTTTTATGTAATTAGCTGGCATATAACGAGCACCAATAAATCCTTTTCCTTCTTCTTGCGGTGCAATTTTATAAAATGTGTTTATGTATAATTCTGTAAGATTGCCAAGTTTGTATTCGAGCACAACTGGATCATTAACTTTAGGAAAAGAGATTTTCTGATATTTCAAATCTTCTTTATATTCATCAATTAGCTCAAGATCAATGCGTGAACGCCTAATAATTACCGGTGAAAGAATATCTCTGATTTTATCTGCAAGAATTTCAATTTCACATTTTATTTGTGATTCTGTTTTAGTTTTGTTCTTTTGACTCTCTTTTAATTTCTTAAATTCTTTTATCATCTCTCTGAATTGGTAACTAAGATTATCAACTGTTCTGATTGTTGATTTAGCAGTTATCTGAAAGAGTCTGATTAAAGCAAAAATATCTTGCGGACGGTTGTTGAATGGAGTTGCAGAAAGTAGTATCACTTTGTTTTTTTGGCAAAGCTGATGAAGCATTGCGTAGTCTTGAGTATTTTCATTTCTGTATTTATGTGCCTCATCAATTATTATTAGTTTTTGCTCATCGTCATTATTTTCTTCAAGCGCTTGTTGAATTTTTCCGCTCGAATAAATCTTTGTTCTGAAGTTAAAATCATATGAATAGTCGTTCCATTGAGGTATTAAATGAGGGGGTGTAATTATTATAGTTTTGAGTTTCATATTAAAAGCAATTGCAGAGGCAATTATACTTTTACCAAGTCCCACTACATCAGCAATAATGACACCATTATGTTGTTCTAAAATATTTATCCCACGAGTAACAGCATCAATCTGATATTTTAAATCTTTAAATTTTTCTCCCGTTATATCCGAAGGAAACGATATTGTACCTCTTTTAGCAATTGTGAAGTATTCAATCAACACTCTCAGGTAAAGCAAATAAGGATTGGGTAATTTGTCAATCCATATTTTTTCAATAACCTCTTTATAAAATTCATTGAAGGTATCTTTATCAACAATTAAGACTGAATCTTTCCATAACTGATTAAATAAATCAAGACCTTCTTTAAAATGCTCATCTCTGAAAACAACATTAATTTCATGTTGATCTCTCAATCCTGCACGACTTAAATTACTTGAACCCGTAATTAACGTTCCAGGAAATTCACCACCCTGGGAAAATTCATCTTTATTTTCAAACAAATATAATTTTGAATGATTTGTTTTAAGTGTTTTTCTTATCTCTAGAGTACCATTCTTTATCTTCTCAATAAAAATCCTGAACGCTTCTTGCTTCTGTTTTGAATCAAAAAAATCTGTATCATTAAAAATTGCAATCAGACTTTTATTGAAATTTAACCTTACTTCTCCTCTTGATTGACTTACCTCATCAATAATTTCAAACTCTTTTATCTTGTTAAAAAGATCTTTCTCTGCATTTAAACCTACAAGAATCTTGAGATTTTTATCTTCAATGTTTTGATAAATTTCTTCGAATCCCGAAAAATAAAAATAACCTACGAGAAAGTACAAAGATTTAGATGAGGGTAAGATTTTGTTAAAAACCTCAGCAAGAAGTTTATCGGTGTTAGTTATTAATTGATTTGGCATATGATATTAAAATAAAATTTTTAGTATGATAATATATAAAAAATAATTCTCAATTATTTATTAACCCTACCTTTGGTCCCTAAACTCCTTTTGAATCAAATAATCCCATAATAAAATTTGATCTATTAGAAACATGATTCGCCATTAAATTTTTAAATTTCCTCGACTCCCTGTGATTAATAAAAAATATTATATATTTTAAATATTTTGCAAAATGTGTTATCAGTTTAGTATTAACCATGATTTAGCACTTAATTATTTTCTCTCCCCTCACCAGCCAAAACCTACGATAAAGTATGGAAGCGAATAAAATCCCATTCATCACAAATACATTTATATATAAATAAAAATACAAGGAATCTGCCCATGAACATATTGCGAGAACCATATACTCCGTTCCAAAACCAATTAGACCTGATAAACGAAGCCCGATCCGATCACCGTACCACTTGCCTGCATCAATATTATTAACTATACCACGCTGACACCATCTGTCAATGCTCAGCATTAACCTGTCCTGCCACCCATATATTAAATTAAATATCTGCTGTAATCTTAGAGCAATACGATCTCCCCTTAAATCATCCTCGGTAATTTCCTCCGTCAGGCGATTCAATTTATACCGATTCTCGAGGTGAAGATAAGAGACCTGATAAAATACATGATAAGACACACGCAAAGTTATCCCGAAGAATGACGCAATACCGAGCAGTACGGTGATCACGGACGGATTTTGATGATACAATATTATCGTGATTGCACCAAAGACAAAGAAATTAACCGCAACATCACCAATTGAATCGAGAAATCGCCCGCGACGAGAATACATTTCTTTCACGCGTGCAAGCTGGCCATCAGCATCATCTAATATGTCTTTCAATAAAATGAGAATCCCCCCTATCATTATCCCCTGCGATGATCCTGAACTATATGCAAAAGAAGAAATAAGCCCAACTATTATCGCCGCGATAGTTATCTGATTCGGTGTCACTCTCGTAGGGTACAATAACCACACTATCAGTGCAGCCGCGGGTCGTAAGAGATAAATATTTATTATCTCGTCGGCATAATAGGCGTCGGATTTAAGTGATTGTTTAAAAAACGTTATGGGATCTGTTTTTGGCATTATCCCTCCCGACTTGTTGAAAACAAATATTGGCGAATCAGGCAGATCACAAACCATAAATTACCGGCGCCCACAACAAAATATAGGTAGTAAACAGGCGCTCCAATCAAACAAAATATAATCAATATAGAACGGTTGGTGGTTGGACCTATAAAACTCCACCATCGGATCATGGATTGATGTTCTGTTTCTTCTTTTCCGATATATTTCGGTTTGGGGAAAAATAAAATTGATTTCCCCTGCGTAAGGAGGTATAATTTATATATTTTTACCAATATCTTCTGACCTATTTTAAAATCATTTGCCTCAATTTTCTCCATTGAGTATTTTTTGATATCATCCGCGGTAATATTGATTTTACCGCTTTTGTATTGAATAAATTCACTCTGATAATAATCATAAGCAACGCCATGTATAATTGTACTGATACCAGCTAAGAGAACCAGGTACCAGATATTACTGTAATCATTCTGCAATCCGATACCCATGGCGATAAAAACAGCAAAACCTGTAATATAATCTGCAACTCCATCAATAACTCGCCCGAAAAATGTCCCGCTTCCCTGAAGTCGGGCAAGTTGACCATCCATGCAATCAAGCAAATTGGCTGTCAAAAAAACAAAAGCACCTATTCGAAAATATTTTAATTCACCAATGGAAAAGAAATATGCTGAAATTAAACCAGCCGCCAGAGAAAGTAAAGATATCTGATTTGGAGAAATGGGAGATTTATATATAATTTTTACTATGAAATATGCTAATGGACGGTAAAATAAAAGATCTAATATTTCCTCCGCTTCGGGTTGCTTCAGAGATTTACGATATTCATCATAATATTTTATCATCTTCAGATTTTTTATTAAGTAAACAGTTCATAATTTAGCAACGACTTTTTTGATAATCAACTATAATAAACTTGAGAGTTGAAAAAACAATCATTATCTTGGTACAATATGTCATTAAAAACAGGATTTGTTTACAACGAATTATTTCTTGAGCATGATACCGGCCCAGGTCATCCTGAAAAACCTGACCGGTTACGGGCTATTACCGACCATCTCAAAAAGATACAACTTTGGCAAAAATTACAGCATCTTGTAATTGAATCAGCGCCTGATGAGTATTTGCTTTCGGCTCACAAAGGTGAATACCTGAAATTTCTCGAACGTGCCTGCCAGGAGGGTATAACTGTACTCGACCAGGGAGATACTCATGCCTGTGATAAATCATACAAAATCGCACGACTTGCAGGTGGTGGAGCCGTGGCGGCTGTCGATGCAGTCATGAGTGGCATATTATCAAATGCATTTTGCGCTGTTCGTCCGCCGGGCCACCATGCTGAGCGCGATAAGGCGATGGGATTCTGCCTTCTCAATAACGCCGCGATAGCTGCAAATTATGCAAAAATGAAATACGGCGTTGAAAGAATTATCATACTCGATTGGGATGTGCATCATGGAAATGGCACACAACAAATATTTTACTCAGACAAATCAGTTCTTTATATAAGCACTCATCAATACCCATTTTACCCTGGCACGGGAAGCAGAGGTGAGCGAGGTACCGGTGAAGGCGAAGGATATACATTAAATATTCCGATGTTTGCCGGCGCCGGGGAAGAAGAATTTATCGATGCATTTTCAGAGGAAATACTTCCATCTTTTGAAAATTATCATCCTGATTTTGTAATTATTTCCGCAGGTTTCGATGCCCATCGTGATGATCCATTAGCAAATTTAAATCTTACCGAACAATCGTTTGCTAAATTCACATCGCTGGTTAGAGAGTACACAGAACGTATTTGTGGTGGCAGGATTGTATCGATTCTTGAAGGGGGTTATAACTTAGATGCTCTTGCTCGAAGTGTTGAATCTCACCTGAGAATATTAATGGAATGAACAGGTCTGATTTATGAAAAATTCACCTCTCATAATATCATTAAAGGGAACTTCAATATTCCTAAAAATATTAAGTGTTATCTGTATTTTAATATTGCTTCTCGGTATTTTTGCATTTGTTGTTCAGTACTTAGAGGATGCTCAATCTTATAAATATATCACGTTACTTCTCAACGTAGAGAATGATTTACGAGAAATTGTACGTGACAACATACCTACGAAGATAAGCGGTAAAGACATGAGCAGGTGGTTTATAATAATAGGAATGTTTTTACTGAGCGGTAGTTTAAGTCGATTTAGTGACCGCTTAAGAGACAGGAGTGAGTATTACAAATTCAAATTAAATATAGATCAATGGAAAAATAAAATGGGGATTTCTGATAATGCAATAATTCTCAATCCATTGAACGAGAAACTTGAAGAAATAAAAAATGCCAGGAAAAAAGATCGTGAGCAACTTATCAGGGAATTTATCGAAACGAAGAAAAAACTTGATGAAATGGGGCGGGATCTTGCATTTCTCGCAATAGATGTTGTGGATTCAACGGGCATGAAACAAAACGAAGAACAAGCAATTGTTGAGCATGATTTTAAAGAGTACAAACGCTACGTAGAGAAATGTTTAACTGCTCATGGCTGTTTAAAAACGGCATGGACACCGGATGGTGTAATGAGTTGTTTTAATTCTGTGGACGCAGCAGTACGTGCCGCGCGTGAAGTTATCACAGGTCTGGATGAATTTAACCGCAATATAAAAATGATGAGCAAAGAATTTAAGGTGAGATGCGGTGTAAATTCAGGATTTGTATATTATGATGAGTCTATACCTCTTGAGGAAATAAGCGATCGTGTAATTGATATTGCAGGTCACATGCAGAAAAATGCACAACCTAACAGCGTTTGTGTGGCAAAACCTGCTATTGAGCCATTGAACGATAGAGTGGGATTTGAACCCGCCGGGAGAGTCGTTGATGGTTATGAAGTCTACGAATGGAAAAAGGAATAATTACCCAAGACGCCATTTCGTTCCATCCTTAGTATCCTCTATGATAATACCGGCATTCGCAAGTTGCGATCGGATTTTGTCAGATAAATCCCACATTTTACGATTGCGAATCTCTGCACGGATATCAAGAATAATTTGCATTACACTTTCCATCACTGAACTATCGCTCACTTTATATGCATCATCCTTCTCACTAATTATTCCCAGAATTTTACCACCAAAATCCTGATAAAATATTTCAATTTCCTTCAATAATTTTTGATTCGCTACTCCTTCATTCAACAAACTATTAATTTCTCTTCCCAAATCGAAAAGAACCGCGATTGCCTGCGGTGTGTTGAAATCGTCATCCATTGCTTCCAAAAATGCATTTCTGAATCCATTAATGTCAATAGAAAAACCTTTACCGATGGGTTCATCTTTCGATTCTTTCTGAAGTTTCGATAATTCCGTTTTGATATTTCTGAAGGTATTGGTAATTCTTTCTAAACCGCGTGCTGCACCGGACAATGCTTCGTCGCTAAAATCGAGGGTACTTCTATAATGACTTTGAAGTATGAAAAACCTTATCACGAGCGGAGAATACTGGTGAAAGAGATCTTTAAGTAAAATAACATTACCCAGAGATTTACTCATTTTTTGCCCACCAACTGTGACAAGATTATTATGTATCCAGTACTTGACGAACTGTTTACCTGTCGCTTTTTCACTCTGAGCAATTTCACATTCATGATGGGGAAACTGATTGTCCATACCCCCGCCATGAATATCAAAAGGTATACCGAGATATTTCATTGACATTGCGGAGCATTCAACATGCCATCCAGGGAAACCAACGCCCCACGGACTTTTCCAGCGCATGATATGTTCAGGTTCGGCTTTTTTCCATAAAGCAAAATCGTTCGGATGCCGTTTTTCAGATTTAACTTCAACACGCGTACCGGATTCCACCTCATCAGTATTTCGTCCTGAAAGTTTTCCGTAATCAGGATCTTTTGAAACATCAAAATAAACTGATCCGTTCACTTCATATGCATAACCTTTTCTTATCAACTCTTCGACCAGTTCAATTTGTTCAAGTATATGACCGGTTGCTCTGGGTGATATGTCAGGTCGAGTTACTCCAAGTGCATCCATATCTTCAAAATAACTGCGGGTATACTCTTCAGCGATTTGCATCGGATGTTTCTGCTCCAGCCTGCTTGCGCGCAATAATCGGTCTTCACCTTCATTGGTGTCACCCAATAAATGACCAACGTCTGTTATGTTTTGAACATATCTTACCTGATATCCGAGAAAGCGAAGGTAACGGACAATTATATCAAAAGATACATAACTTTTTGCGTGTCCTACATGCGAATGACCATATACAGTTGGACCGCAAACATAAATTCCGACCTTTCCTTCATGTATCGGGTGGAATTCTTCCTTTAATCTACTTAATGTATTATATATTTTAAGCGCCATAAAATTATTTTGTTATTCCGTATTGTGATAAAATATACGCATAATCAAAAGCAATTTCCTTCAACCTTTCGTACCTGCCGGAGGAACCTCCATGACCTGCTCCCATATTTACTTTGACAAGAATTTTATTGTTATCGGTCTTTAACGCTCTCAATTTTGCCGCCCATTTTGTTCCTTCCCAGTAATTTACTCTCGGGTCATTAAATCCTACTTTTATTAAAATATTTGGATAATTAGTTGCCCTGACATTTGTATATGGATCATAGGATTTAATATAATCGTAATAAATTTTTTCGTTCGGATTTCCCCACTCAAGGTATTCCTGAGTTGTGTACATTAGTCCGGGATCGAGCATAGTATTCAGTGCATCCACAAACGGAACGCTGGCGATGACGGCTTTAAACAGGTCGGGGCGCATTGTTGTAACCGCACCCATTAATAATCCACCGGCGCTACCGCCCGAGATTGTTAATTTTTCCTTACTTGTATATCCTTTCGAAATAAGATGTTCTGCGCAAGCAATGAAATCGGTAAATGTATTTTTTTTCTTCAGGAGTTTTCCGTCTTCATACCATTCCTTTCCAAGATCACCGCCTCCCCTTACATGAGCAATTGCTGCAATTATTCCACGGTTGAGATAACTGAGCCGATTGGAACTGAATGTTGGCTGACTCGGTGATCCGTATGCTCCGTAACCTGACAGATGAAGAGGGGTTGAACTACTGATTTTAATTCCTTTTTTATAAACCAGAGATATAGGAACCTCCACACCGTCAGCGGCTTTTGCGTAAATTCTTTCAGATACGTAATCTGAAGGATCGTACCCCCCCAGAACTTCCTGCTGTTTTATAAGTTTGGTCTCCTTGGTATCAAGATTATAGTCAAATATTGTAGAGGGACGTGTTAACGATTGATAATTGTATCTGAAAATATTAGTATTATACGTTTCATTCATAGTGGCATAAACTGTATAAACGGGATCGGGAAATTCGATATAATGCTTCGTGCCGGTCCGCATATCGGTAACAAACATTTTCTGTAAACCTTTCTCCCGTTCATAGACGACCGAGTGGTTTACAAAGAAATCCATTCCTTCCAATGTAATATCCTTCCGATAGGGAATTATTTCCTCCCATAACTTTTCATTTAAATTATTAATCGGTACTCGTACCATCCTGAAAGTTTTGGCATTTTTGTTGGTCTGGATATAAAAATAATTTCCCCAGTGATCAACACGATACTCATGATCGGGTTCCCGCGGTATTATTATCTTAAATGAAGTTTTTGGATTTTTTGCGGGGATGTACATCCATTCATCAGAGTTGCTTGCTGAGGAAACAATAAAAAGGTATTGGCCACTTCGGGTTCTATCAACGCCCAGTGAATACCGGGGATCCCGCTCTTCATAAACCATTACATCACGAATCGGATCAGTTCCGAATTCATGACGATAGACTCTGTATGGACGGTGGGCTGAATCTTCCTTTGTATAAAATAAAGTCTTGTCATCCGTTGCCCATTGGAGGTCCTGAATATGCTCAATTTTTACATTAAGGATTTTATTTTTCAATAGATCTTTCATGAAGAGTACATAATTTTCTGATCCATTCGTATCCACGGAGAAAGCAAGTATTTTATTATCAGGAGTTATGTCCATTGCAGCAACAGCATAATAACTATAATTTTTTGAAAGTTCGTTTGGATCGAGATAGACTTCCTCCTTCGCATCGGTTGTTTTAAACTTCCGGCAATAAATTGGATACTGTTTCCCTTTTTCCGTCCTGGTATAATAAAAATAATCACCTTTTTTATAGGGAGGGAACTCATCCGTCTCTTTTATACGGCCTAGCATTTCGTTATACAGCGATTCCTGCAAAACCTTTGTCGGCGCCATAACAGCGTCAGTGTATTTATTTTCTTCTTCAAGATATTGTATAACCTTTGGGTTGGACCTATCCCTTAACCAGAAATAATTATCGATTCTAACATCCCCATGTATTGTATCGGCTTTTGGGATAATTTCCACTACTGGAGGATTAAATTCATCTTTCTGGCAGGAGATAAATAATATTCCGAGCAGGAATAAGACTCCGGGTGTGATATAATTTTTAATTTTTGATTTCATAAAATTGATCCAATATAATTTAATTTATTTTTTTGATTTCTTATTCTCTATCAATTCTTTAGCGCTTCTCAGACCAGAATCTGTAATATCCTCACCGCTGAGCAATGTTGCAACTTCATGCACCCGTTCATCATAATTGAGTTTATGAATAACGGTACGGGCTCTTTTTCCGTCATCAATTTTTTCTACTTTATAATGTGAATCCGCAAAGCCGGCAATCTGGGGAAGGTGAGTAATTGCAATAATTTGATGGAACTTTGAAAGTTTATTCAGATTTTGCCCTACAATTTGTGCGATTTTACCACTTATTCCCACATCAATCTCGTCGAATACAAGAATTGGAAGTTTATCCGACTTTGCCAGAACAGTTTTCATTGCAAGCATGATACGTGATATTTCTCCGCCTGATGCGACTTTAGAAATTGGTTTTGGGTCCTCACCAACATTGGTAGAAATATAAAACTCCACAAAATCAATTCCTCTGGGTGTTGATTCAAAATAATTTTTTCCAATTTTTACTATTGCCCATTTAGAATCCTGTAATTCTCGTTGTGATAATTTAACCTCAAATACTGAATTTGGCATTCCAAGTTCCGATAGACTCTTCACGATTAAATTACTAATTTTATTTCCAACCTCATTTCGCTTGATGGAAAGTCTTTGAGCAACCTCTGAAGTATGTTTTCTTTGTAATTCAAATTTATCTTTTAAAGTATTAATTTCATCCTTAAAATTTTCTGCAAGCGCAACTTCCTTCCCTATTTTATCCCGATAACTTAAGACTGCATCGAGTGAGCCGCCATATTTTTTCTTCAGGATTGAAATATTCCCCAGACGGTCGCGTATTTCCTCGAGCCGGTCAGGATTAAAATCAATCTTTGAATTATATTGTTGTATAAATTTTGCAATTTCATCTATGATAGCAGATGCGGAAGCGGCTTCGCTACGAATTTCATTAAATTGTGGATCAATTTCAGATAAACGTTCCAGTTCATTTCGAGTTACTATTAATTGATCATGAATTGAATTATCTCCCTCGTACAACATTTGATAAAGCCGTTCAGTTGAACTAAATATCTTTTCGGCGTTTTCTAAAATGCGTAACTCTCTTTCGAGCTCCTCTTCCTCATTAACCTGCGGATTGACTGTATCAATTTCGCGGATCTGAAATTCATAAAATGAACGTTTTTCAATTAACTGTTGCTCACGCGATTCGAGGTCCTTGATGGCATTGACTGTCGCGATCGTTTTTTTATAAGATTCATGATATTCTTCTTTCAAAGCTTCTAAACCGCCAAAATCGTCGAGGAGGTCGATATGTGTATCGGTTTGCAATAACGATTGATGTTCATGCTGACCATGTAAATCAACCAGTAGGTTTCCCACATCTTTCAGTACAGTGAGGGGGATGGGCGAATCGTTGATATATGCTCTGCTCTGACCTTTTGCAGAAATATCACGTCGGATTATGAGATGATTTTCAAATTCGATCTCATTGTCTTCTAATATTTTTTTAAGTTTTTTATTGTCGGTGACATCGAATATTCCTTCAACCACCGCTTTATCCGACCCTTTACGTATCATTTCAGCATCCGCGCGCTCTCCCAGTATTAAGCCCATAGCATCGATGATAATAGATTTACCAGCGCCGGTTTCACCGGTTATGATATTCAGGCCCCTTTCAAAATCGACTGAAAGTTCCTCAATCAAGGCATAATTTTTTATTGTGAGATTTTGCAGCATGGAGAATCGATATTATCGGACTGTAATTTAATGAAAAATATGGAAATTACAAGAATGCAGAGTATAGAATGTAGAGACACCTTACGAAGGTTGTTTACCTTCGTAAGGTTTGTACAATAAAGGTTTTATGTGCGACTAACCTTCAGGTATATAGGGGGTATGGAGATGAATTGTACTTAGATTTTTATATTTTGATAAATTTTATATCGGGGATATCTTTTAAAATCCCGTGGTAATATGCCATCCTGAAAAATTCGCCCACCGCCTGTATCTCTTCTTCTCCCAGTAAATAACTAAAAGTGATATGCTCTTGACTGGTATCGCTGTCTTTCATTTTTTTAAGTCCTGCTTTACCATTTTCAATTATCAAACCAATTTCTTCATCTGTTAAGGAACCTTCTCGCGTGACCCAGAAACCGTGTACAAAGGGTAATTCTGTTATATCATGCCATTCATCAACCAGATCGAGTTTATTTTGATAATCAGTAAGCTTGGAGGCTAAATCGCCACAGGCGAGAAAAGCATCCGCTTCCCGGCCAAGGCACGAGACACCTGATGTTGTGGGAACAATCTGAGCATGAATTTCATACTTTTCAGCAAGTATAATGTTTGCCAGCACTATTTCGGAAGCATAAGATGGATCTGCTCCGATTCTCTTGATAGTATGGGCATCACGGGTAAAAAATAAATTGACTGTATTACTTTCTTTTCGTGATACTGCAGCAACTTCGGGAATTATTCTATACATTGAATAATCTTTTGCATAATCTATTGGGGATAAAAAAGCCCCATCCAATTCTTTTTGACGGAGCTTAATTGCGAGTTCTGCGGGATTATTTTCCAAAAAAATAAATTTCTGGTGTTCTTTCTCCCTCAGAATCCTGAAAAGCGGTTCTGCATAAGAATCAGTAATAATACCGAGCCGATGTGGCACCTCTTCACTCTGCGGAAGTTTTCTGGCGTATTTGTTTTGCTGCTAGTTCTCTTAGATAATACATCTTAGCGCGGCGGACTTTCCCTTCCTTTAAAACTTCGATTTTTGCCACGCGTGGTGAATGGAGGGGAAAAATTCTTTCAACACCAACGCCATTTGATATTTTTCTTACTGTGAATGTAGCACGTAAACCGTCGCCATGCCTGCCTATAACAACGCCCTGGAATTGTTGAAGTCGTTCTTTATCACCTTCAATTACTCTGACATGCACATTAACTGTATCGCCCGCCTTGAATGGGGGGATATCCGTTTTCATTTGAGTTGCTTCAACCAATTTTAATTTGTTCATATTTAATTACTCCTTTTCTGTCAAATTGAACTTTTTCTACGCAATTTTGTTCTTAATATTCTTTGTTTCTGTCGCCACTCTGCAATTGCTTTATGATTTCCGGAAAGCAAAACATCCGGAACTCTCAAACCTTTATATTCTGCCGGCTTTGTATATGTCGGATACCCGAGGAGTTGATCCTGGAATGAATCATCCAGCAAAGACTCGCCGTCACCCAGCACACCGGGTAATAAACGGACTATAGCATCAATCACAACAGCAGCTGCAATTTCTCCTCCTGTGAGCACATAATCCCCGATTGAAATTTCTCTTGTCACAAGAGATTCTCTAACTCTATTATCTATCCCTTTATAATGTCCGCACAGAAAAAGCAGATTATTTTTTAAAGATAATTCGTTTGCTATTGTTTGTGTAAACAACTCACCATCAGCAGTGAGGTAAATAATGTCATCATAAGTCTGTTTTGTTTTTAATGCTTCAACACATTCAAAAAACGGTTCAGGTTTAAGTACCATACCCGCTCCACCGCCATAGGGTGTATCATCTATTGTTTTATGTCGGTCGTGAGTATATTTTCTCAGATTATGAATTCTAATTTTAACAAGATTCTTCTGCTTTGCCTGACGGAGAATACTTTCACTTAGTGGACCTCTAAGAAGGTTCGGGAATCCTGTTATTATATCAATTCTCATATTTGTCTTACAGATCGGTCAATCCTTCTACCATCTTAACGATGACCGTTTTCATATCAACATGCACAGCGATAATAAACTCTTTAACGGCTGGAAACAAAAATACTTTTCCATAACTTTTAATTTCCCAGAGATCATTACCGGGTAATTTATATACATTTGTAATAGTACCTATAAATTCCCCTTCCACAGACCTCACTTCGCAACCGATTATATCGTGGACATAATATTTTCCGCGATCGAGCAACTTAATTTTATCGCCGGTGATAAATAGATATTGCCCTTTAAGTTGGAGGGCATTCATTTTATCATTGACATCATTCAGTTTTACAATTATGCAATCGTCACGAATTTCAGCCGATTCAAGATAAGTGACCACTACATTTTCCGCTGAGAATCCTCTATAAATGAGGTTTAACTCTTCAAAGCGGGCAGGCGAATCCGTTAGTGGTTTCACCTTGATAAAACCTCTGACGCCAGAGCATCCCGTTATATAACCGACCGCGATTAAATTATCAGCTTCGGGTATGCTCATACCGGTATCGTGAACCGGTCAGTCAAGCACTTCAAGTCGAACTTTCTTACCGGTTTTCTTACCAACTGCTGCAACGAGTGTACGCAACGCGAAAGCTGTTCTCCCTTTTTTGCCAATCACCTTACCGATATCCGGTTGTGCTACCTTTAGTTTAAGGATAATTTTGTCATCAGAAACTTCCTCTTCGATCTTCACACTATCGGGTTGATCTACGAGCTGTCTGGTTATGTATTCGACGAATTCTTTCATGCGTCCTCCATTGTTTTTATTCCCACCGCCGAACCTCTGCTTGAATAGTCAGCAACTATTCACTGCATCAAGGAGGTTCCTCGTCCGAACGATTGCGGGACGGCTGCAGTTATGAGTTTATTTAATAAAAAAATCTAATTGACAATTACTGTGCCGGTGCAGCAGTTTCTGCCGGTGCTTGTACTGGTGCCGGTGCTGTCTGCGCTTCTGCCACTTTTTTCTTCTTCATTGCGGCTTTCCGACGAGCCTTCCTTTCAACTTCGCGCTTTTCTTTTTCCTCTAATTGGCTCTGCCAATTTTCCATAGCCGTAACTATAGTCGGTTCATCCGCACCCTTTTTTAGCAGAGACCATTTTAACCACAATCCTTTACGCCTGAGCAAACTTCTTAGCGTGTCAGTTGGCTGGGCTCCGCGCTTCAACCATTTGAATAGTCGATCTTCATTTACCTCGATCATCATAGGATGTTTAAGCGGATTGTATGTGCCAAAGGCTTCAATTATTTTACCACTTCGTGAAGATCGGGAATCAGCAGCGACTATTTTATATATTGGCTGTTTCTTCTTCCCCACCCGTCGTAATCTTAGTTTTACCACAATATTTCTCCTTAATTTAAAAACTTTATTAAAGCAATAGTCTTAATTGTTAATTCTCATTCCGTTAAATATTTTAGGCAACTTGCCCTTCGAAATTGTTTTCATCATTCTTTGCATTTCTGCAAACTGTTTTAACATTTTGTTTACTTCCTGTATAGTCGTTCCACTCCCGAGTGCAATACGACGGCGTCTGGAACCGTTTATAATATTCGGTCTGCGCCTTTCTTCTGGTGTCATTGATTGAATAATAGCTTCAACCCGGATAAGCGCACGATCATCCAGAGCATTATTTTTTGGAATCCTGTTCAACCCCGGAATCATTCCTATAATCTGGTCCAGTGAACCCATTTTTTTGACTTCCCGAAGTTGATCCAGAAAATCATCAAATGTAAATTCTGATCTTCTTAATTTTTCTTCGAGTTTTTTCGCCTTCTTTTCATCAAAATGCTCTTGCGCTTTTTCTACAAGAGTTACTATATCACCCATTCCAAGAATCCGTGACGCCATCCGATCGGGATGAAAAACTTCGATCGAATCAAGTTTCTCCCCAATACTCACAAACTTGATGGGTTTATTTACAACCGCCCGGATCGATAATGCCGCACCCCCGCGAGTATCACCATCTAATTTTGTCAGTACAACACCGTTAAATTGAAGTCGATCATGAAATGCTTTCGCAGTTGTGACCGCATCCTGCCCCGTCATTGAATCTACAACAAATAAAATTTCGTGCGGATTAATACGTGTTTTTATCGCTTCAACTTCTTGCATCATCTCTTCATCAATGTGCATTCTTCCTGCTGTATCCACTATCAAAACATCGCGTGCACCCTGCCTTGCCTGCGCAACAGATTCCGATGCGATTTCCAGCGCACTTTTACTGCGTGATGAATATGCAGGAATTTGTATACTGCCTGCAAGCATTTCAAGTTGATCAATTGCTGCGGGGCGATGAACATCAGCACCAACAAGAAGAGGAAATTTTCCTTTGTTCTTCAAATGATTTGCAAGTTTTGCACAAAATGTAGTTTTACCCGAACCCTGCAATCCCGCAACCATTATGATCGTCGGAGGTGTCTGTGAAAAATTTATCTCCGCACTCTTTGAACCAAGGAGGTTTACCATCTCGTCAAAAATTATCTTTACGATAAGTTGACCGGGAGTTATGCTTGTAAGTACTTCCTGCCCCACCGACCTTTTCTGCACATCGTCGATGAATTGTTTAACAACCTTGTAATTAACATCGGCGTCAAGTAAAATCCTGCGCACTTCACGTAATGAATCTGCAATATTAGATTCACTGATTTTACCCTGACCACGAAGTTTCTTAAATACGGTCTCTAATTTTTGAGTTAAATCTTCAAACACCAAAATATCCGATAAGTTGAACTCTTAAAAGTGAGATAAAAAACGCCATCCCGAATCAGATCGTCATAAAAGGGATTGGCGCCTTATTTTAAAACGTATAAATTTACGGAAATTTAAGGTCTGAAGCAAGGAGAATTGTAAATCCAAATATTTCTCACTCCAGACCGGAATAATTGAAAATTACCTTAAAAGAAGCATTTTTTTAACATCTGACCATGAACCCGCATTTATTTTATAAAAATAAAAACCGCTCGGTAGATTGGAGGCGTCGAAACTTACCGACTTAAATCCCGCTTTTTGATATTCGTTAATAATAGTTCCCACTTCCCTACCCAATACATCATATATTTTTAAATTGACCTGACAATCGATCGGTAAATCATAAAATATTTGCGTTGACGGATTAAAAGGATTTGGATAGTTCTGCCTTAAACTAAACTTTTCGGGTATAGAGGAATTTGTTTTATCCAAAATTTTCAAAACAATTTTTTGCGGCTCTTTCAGATAAGTTATCTCGCCCTTATTCGTCATATTCATTTCCTGATCATCAATAATTAACTTATAAATTTTCTCACTCTCCCCTATATCCCATGCAATCCTGAGAGGTAAAGATCCAGATTTTATTTCAATGGGTACTTCTTTCAGATTTGTGTTGAAGCAATTAACAAGCAGTGTATTTGTGCCAAACCGAACATCATAGATTCCATCGGGCGGTACAGGAGGTAATTCAAAATTAATTGGATCCATCTCAATATCAGAATCATTCATGTAGAGAGTTTGACTGTGACCAGACCCATTAATAAAATTTATTTTATGGAAATCACTTAACCGGTTCTTAATTGACTGCCTTCCGCCCAATTCATAAGATGAATTTAAAATTAACTGTCCAGTTGAACCCGATTTTACCCAGTATCCTCTTGACGGGAAAAGTGTATCAGAAATAAAATAGGTTCCTTCATAACCAAAAAATTCAGAGATAACCATTTCCGCAGGTTCTTTTTGAACAGCAAGTGACGGAATCGGATCCGATATCGAACCAATTAAATTCCAGGCAGGGGAAATATCAATTGTATCTGAATTCCGGTATGATCCCTGAATATTTATTTTTTGTGCACTCGAAAATTTTAACCAGTAACCATGACCATACTTAAGTGTATCTTCGGGTATGTAAGTTTCTGATGTTATATCATACTCAAAGGCATCAGAAACTGCCGTCGGGAACAAAATACTTTTACGTAAATCATTAACCTTTAAAGGAACTGAAATCATGTTCCATTTATCCAGCATCTGATATGATATCGTCGGATCCACCCCATTCCCTGAGACGATAACGCTATCAGGAGAACCAGGTCCGGAGTAAGTAAAAACAATCGCCCCACTCCGATTTCCGTATGTTGCCGGTGTGAAGGTAACGTAAAATCTTTTACTACCTGACATTGGAATTAGCGCTGAAGATGGTGATACCGAAAAATCTGATAGAGTTGATGAGGAAGATACAGTAACGGCTGCAGTACCATAATTCATAACCGTCACACTATCAATTTTACTTGTTCCTAAAACAACATCACCGAAATATTTTGTGAGAGGCAGAATGGTTATACTTCCTGAAGCGATACTTTTCAATATCCACCCCTGCGGATCAAGTTCAACACCTGCAGGATTTCGTGAAACAGTAAAGGTAAACGTATCCTGAATGGCATCATTAAATACCACAACGGTTGTGTCCCAACCCGTACCAACGACTCTCAGATCCACCGGCATGGTAAAGAAAGGTGGATTTGAGGAAGGAGTGCTTTGATTTATAATAACAGTGACTAAGTATTCATCGCCGATTTGTTCTGCAATCCAATTGTATTCATAACGGGGATAACTTTCTCCAAAAACCCACTCATTAAAGAAGTAATCGAGGTCCATTCCGGATGTATTTTCACATACTTCCTGAAAATCTGTGGTTATAGCAGTACCATACTTAAAACGTGGATCGTTTGCATAATTATAAATTGCAGCAAAAAACAGACTATCACCCAATACATGCCTGAGCATATGAAGAACGGTAGCACCTTTTGCATAAACACGGGAGTAACTGAACATAGAGCCGACACTTGATGTATCCTGAAGGTAGAGAGTACCCGTTGCACTTTTTGCACTGTTAATTTCATAATTAATTGTACTCCAGTATGAACTTGTTCCATATTTTCTTTCATTATAAAGGGCCTCGCTATAAGTAGCAAAACCTTCATTAAGCCAGAGATCGGGCCATGTTCTGCATGTGATCATATCACCGAACCATTGATGAGATAGTTCATGAATCACCAATCCCTCGCTGAAACCACCCAGCGAAGTCATGGTCTGATGCTCCATCCCTCCTCCCCATCCAAACTCTGAGTGTCCATATTTTTCATTTATAAAAGGATAGAGACCATACAGATCCGAGAAAATTTCGAGTCCGTCAACCGCGCGCGGGAGTCCGCTTTGCGCTGAACTTAGATGCTCTGGTAAAACATAGTTTAGCACTTCCATCGAATCGGTAGGTGTATATTTAAACCAATTTGAAAACTCAGCATAATTAGTTAATGCTACAGAAACCAGGTACGTGGAAATAGGATAGACAGTTTTCCAAAAATGAGTGGAAGTCCCGTTCCCGTTATTTGTAACCGAAATCAATTTTCCATTTGACCCGACTTTAAATGCAGAATTGCATGTAACCAGAATATCCACAGAGTCCGCTTTATCGCTTGGATGATCTTTGCAGGGCCACCAATCTTTTGCGCCGTATGGTTCACTTAGCGACCAGACCCATGGTGTACCGCTGTGAGAATAAAATTCAAAACTACCGAAACCACTGCTTCCCGGTACACCCTGATAGTACAATATTACCTGAAAAAGTTCTCCATTGGTATATGTTCTATTCAATGTAATATTGACTGATGAAGGATATTGAGTGAATGATACAGGAAAACCCCCTACTTTTACAGAATCCACCGTAAGTGAATTCATTAAATCAAGTGTAATAACTGTAAGATTAGAAACTGAACTTACAGCATTCATAGTTACTATTCCCCTGATGTATTCCGGGGATGTTGTTATGGTAATATCAATTTTGTAATATTTCGCATCGAAATTATCCCCGGCCATACTTTCATTTCGGGATTGACTTTCAAAGAGTTTTTGATAGCGGGCATATTCATGTTTAAAATATTCTTTTTCTAAAACAGGATTTTTTTCCTGACCAAAAAGTTGGATTGTAAAAATTAAACAGAGGAACGGTATGAAATAAGAACGTCTCATATTATTCTCACATATATTTGATGGATTATTTATATACAATTTAATAAGAGGTGGGACAAAAACCAAAATTTTATTCACTATCAATTATTATATTATCTCCACGGATCATGGTCATAATAAGAAGAGGGAGAACATTGTCGGGCGATTTACCCGATTTTAATGCAACATCTGCTTCTAACATCGCTTTAAAGCAATGTTTTAAATCATTTTCAGAATAATGCTGTGATGCAATACGATATTCCTTTAGCGTAAATGATTTTACTTTTAATAATTCTGATATCTTCTCATCTGAACTTCTCTGCGTCTGCAGTTCCTGAAAAGTCCAAATATTTATAAAATATCTCGCCAACTTTGATACAATTTCAATTGCTGATTTCCCTGCAGTCATCAATTGGTACAAAATGACCAAAGAATTCTGTAAATCTTTTTTCCCTACTGCTTTCTGCAACTCGAAAATATTGAATTCCTTGGTCATCCCGACCACTTCATTCACATCATCCGGTCCTATAGATGGACGTTCTCCCACATATAATAAAAGTTTATCTATTTCATTACTGATTTCCCTTAATGACCTGCCGATATAAGATTGCAGAATTTCAGATGCTTCTAAAGAAATTTTCTTACCTTTTTCCTGTATACGGTCTTTTATCCATTGTGTAATTTTACTTTCGAATAATTGCTTAAACTCAACAACCACCGCATTTTTTTGTATAATTTTGAATATGCTCATCCGCATGTCACGTTTTTCGGCGCATATTATCAGGACCGTACTCTGAACAGGATTTTCAATAACTGGAATAAGGCGATCTCGATCCGGGACCTTATCAATATCCTTTATTACTACAATCCGTTTTTCAGATGAAAGGGGAAATGCTGATACAAGATTAATAATATAATTTGCCTCCCCGCCATCAATTATATCTAAATTAAAACTCCTGATCGAAGGATCCAGTATCTTTTCAATCAGGAGATTAATTATTTCTTCGATAAGGAAATCTTCCGCCCCATAAAAAAAATAAAGGGGAAAAATATTATCATTTATTATTGATTCCCTTAAATCCTCATAGGATATTATTGAAGAAGGATTTATTTTCATTTAAATTAATTTTTATTTCTGACGGCGTACAGACTCAATTACCACCGGTATTTTTGGAACATCTTGAAAGGTTTGCTTAATTTCTTTTCCTTGATAAAGCGAAATCGCAGGTGCACTTCCCGTTTGCACTGCACGAATTTTATCTACAACATCCATACCTTCAATTACTTTACCAAAAACTGCATATCCAGGATTACTCTCCGTTCGATTGAGCATATTATTGTCAACAACATTAATAAAAAATTGGCAGGTTGCACTATTGGGCTCCATGGTGCGGGCCATTGCGATAGTTCCCCTGTCATTTTTTAATCCATTACTGGACTCATTAATTATCGGGCTTTTTGTTGGCTTTTCCTTAATAGGATTGGAATTAGTAAATCCTCCCCCCTGGATCATAAAAGTACCTATAACACGATGAAATATGGTTCCATCGTAAAACTTATCATCGACATAATTTAAAAAATTCTTCACCGTAACCGGCGCCTTATCTGCGAATAATTCAATTTTTATTGTTCCCATGGATGTTTTCATTACAACTATGGGATTTCCTTTTGCTGGAGAAGGATTTTTTGTCTTATCCTGTGCACCTGCAAATAAAAATGGTACAAATAATAAGAGTCCGATGAAAATTAAATTTTTATTTCTCAACATAAGATCTCCTTATGAAAAAATTTTTAATTGGTTAATTATCTATTTTAATTAAGGAACACGACCAGTTGAATTATTTTGATTATTTTGATCATTTTGATCAATAATCTGATTTAATTCCCGTTTTGTAAAATCACCCAAATGAAGTTTATCCCGTAAAAAATAAAATATTCCAACTATCATGGTGCCAATAAATCCAATCGCGTGTGTTACGGTAGCATAACTGCGGGCAACCTCTTGATCCACATGATACAAATTAGTAAGTGTTTGTATAACAAAATAATGATAGGAACCGGTCCCTCCCGGCGTCGGGAGTATAAACCCGACGGTTGATATTGCCTGTGCAACAAGTGCTGTACCGAAATTAAGGGAATATTCATCCACCATATTATAAGCATAAAAAGGTACATACATCATCAGGATATAAAAAAACCATGTTAAAATACTGAGTACAGTAATAATAAAATAACGACGCGGTTCCTTAAGAAACAGAAAACCATCAAGGAAGGAATGGGTAATATGTTCTACAAGTTGAGCGTTCCTGGGCGAAATCCTCCTGGTAATATACTGTAAGAACTTCATAACAATATCACGGCGTATCATTAGAAATGTAAAGAATGCCAGGGAAAAAAGCGTGATAATTGTTAACCAGATGCCGGTTTCCTCGAGCCAGGGAAATGTTTCAAGTAAAGGACCGGAATAGACCAATGGTATCAATGCCACCACGACCATAAAAGACAGTATATCAAAAACCCGTTCCATAAAAATTGTACCGAAAGCAGCGCTTCTGGAGACACCTTCAAGCTTGCCGATTGCGTAAGGACGCCCGAATTCACCTAGCCGTGGGAGTACGTTGTTCAGCATATAACCCACAATTGTGGCAGAAAATAAATTACGGAATGAAATATCTTTCTTCAAAGGTTCAAGAAAATATTTCCATCGCCACGCCCTGAAAATATGACTGATTATCAAAAACGGAAAAAGTGACAGTG
>Ga0101944_10002382_pt1 | contig 30767 bp, 22 predicted proteins | sample DewCreD2012metaG_FD_75245 | JGI IMG/M metagenome (GOLD analysis project Ga0101944, IMG submission 75245) | Hot spring sediment bacterial and archeal communities from British Columbia, Canada, to study Microbial Dark Matter (Phase II) - Dewar... ... | reverse complement strand
CTTCCGCCGCGACTTCACCGGGCTGCTGGAAGCCGAGCAGAATGTCCGCCAGGCGCGGATCGGGCGGTATCTGGAAATCACGAACTCGTTTCTCAGCGTCGTCGAGCTCGGCCTGTATGAGTCGACGCGGAAGATCCACGAAGAGCTGGCAGCGCGGGGGCTTGCGCCGGGCACCGCCGAATGGGACGCGGCCGTGAAGGAAACGCTGGAACGGCAGCGCAAGGCGATGGCGCCGCGGCTGTGGCCGGAGATTCCCGAGAGCCGCTATCTCTGCTTCTACCCCATGGACCGCAAACGCGGCGAGCTGAAGAACTGGTATCAGGTTCCCTTCGCCGACCGGCAACGGATGATGCACGAGCATGGCCTGGTGGGGCGCAAGTACGCGGGCACGGTGCGCCAGATCATTTCCGGCTCGATCGGCTTCGACGACTGGGAGTGGGGCGTCGACCTGTTCGCGGACGACCCGGTGGAGTTCAAGCGGCTGATCTACGAAATGCGTTTCGACGAAGTGAGCGCGGTGTATGCGCTGTTCGGCCCCTTCTACATCGGCATCCGCGTGCCCAGCGAGAAGATGGACTCGCTGATGCGGGGCGACGTGCGGGGCTCGATCAGCTAGGCTGGCGGGCGCACGGATCACTGGCGCGAAGAGGGGAATTGTGTTCCTGTCCCCTTTTTTCACTATGCTGGGGGCAGGTGCACACGTCCATGTTGTACGAGAAGACATCCCAGAAATCGATGGCCGAGATCGAACTGGCGCTGCGCGATTCGGCGGCGCGCCACAAGTTCGGCGTGATCCACGTGCATGATCTGCAGAAGACGATGAAGGAAAAGGGAGTGGACTTCGACCGCGAGTGCGCGGTCTTCGAAGTCTGCAACCCGCAGCAGGCCAAGCGGGCGCTGGAGGCCGACCCGGCGATCTCCACGGTTCTTCCCTGCCGCATTTCCGTTTACCAGCGCGGCGAGGAACGGGTCATCGCGACGTTCCTTCCGACGGCGATGATGCAGCTGTTCGAGTCCGCGGGGCTTCAGCCCATTGCTGAAGAGGTGGAGTCCGTCGTCAAGGCGATGATCGACGAGTCAGCCTGACCGGAGAGCGAAGCGGGACGGGTTCCAGCCCAGCACCCCGCGTCGGCCGGGCGGCCATCTCTTGACCACTGCGCAAGCCTGGCGCGAAATCTCCCGCACGGCATCCGCACGCGGGCCGCAGGTCTTCACTTCATGGCGGAAGAAGCGGCGCTGGCCGGCAGCGAACGCCAGATCGGCGTGCTCAGGAAGCAATTCGTGAATCCGTTTCTCCATCGCGGCAGGCGTCAGGCCGCCGGGTTGCAGTCCATCCGCGCCCGATGCAGTCGCCGCGGCCCGCATGATGGCACTTCGCCGCTGGCCGCGCACGCGGGAGACGCGCCTGCCCCGCCCACAACCCGCGGGCTAGAATCTTGTCAATGGGAAAACTGCTGCGCACGGGTGCGTGGATCCTGGTGGCAATCGTTGGCGCCGTCGCCCTAGCTGGTGTCGCTCTGAAGCGGGGCGAGCCGGTCAACAGCGCCTGGCTGGTGACGGCGGCCGTGTGTACTTACCTGGCCGGATACCGGTTTTACTCGGCCTTCATTGCGGCGAAAGTCATGGCGCTGGACGACCGCCGCGCCACGCCCGCAGAGCGGCTCCGCAACGGCCATGACTTCGAGCCCACCAACAAGTGGATCGTCTTCGGCCACCACTTTGCGGCCATCGCCGGGCCGGGGCCGCTGGTGGGGCCCACTCTGGCGGCGCAGTTCGGCTACCTGCCCGGCACGCTGTGGATCATCCTCGGCGTCGTGATCGGCGGGGCGGTGCAGGATTTCGTGATCCTGTTCGCCAGCGTGCGCCGCGACGGCAAATCGCTGGGCCAGATGGCGCGCGAGGAGATCGGCCGCATCGGCGGCGGCATAGCGCTGCTCACCGTGCTGCTGATCATGATCATCCTGCTGGCGGTCATCGGACTCGTGGTCGTCAACGCACTCAAAGGCAGCCCATGGGGGACGTTCACGATCGCGGCCACGATGCCGATCGCGGTGTTCATGGGCCTCTATCTCCGCTACTGGCGCCCGGGGCGCGTGCTGGAGGTCTCCATCATCGGCTTCGTGCTGGTGGTGCTGTCGATCTTCGCCGGCGAGTGGGTGGCGCATCACGCCGTTTTCGGCCCGTGGTTCACGCTCGGCGGCATGGCGCTGGCCATCGCGCTGATCATCTACGGATATGCGGCATCCGCCCTGCCTGTCTGGCTGCTGCTGGCGCCGCGCGACTATCTCAGCACGTTTGTGAAGCTCGGAGTCGTGCTGCTGCTGGGGCTGGGCGTGCTGATCGTGCGTCCCGATCTTCAGATGCCTGCGCTGACGCAGTTCACCGACGGCACAGGGCCGATCTTCGCGGGCAAGATATTCCCGTTCTGCTTCATCACGATCGCATGCGGGGCGATCAGCGGGTTTCATTCCCTGATCAGCTCCGGCACCACGCCCAAGCTGATTGCGAAAGAAAGCCATATCCGGCCGGTCGGCTTCGGGTCGATGCTGCTGGAGAGCTTCGTGGCGATGATGGCCATGGTGGCGGCGTGCGCGCTGGAGCCGGGCGTGTTCTTCGCAGTGAACTCGCCGGCGGGCATCGTGGGCGCGACGCCTGCCGCCGCGGCTGCCACCATTACATCGTGGGGCTTCCCGGTGACGCCGGAGCAGATGCATGAACTGGCGCGCCACGTCGGCGAGGAGACCCTGTTCTACCGCACTGGCGGCGCCCCTTCGCTTGCGCTGGGCATGGCGCACATCTTCTCGCGCATCGCGGGCAACGAAGCCGTGCTGCGCTTCTGGTATCACTTCGCCATCATGTTCGAGGCGCTGTTCATCCTGACGGTGATCGACGCCGGCACGCGCGTGGGCCGCTTCATGCTGCAGGACTTTCTCGGCCATCTCTGGAAGCCTCTCGGGCGCACAAGCTGGATGCCCTCGGTGCTGCTGACCAGCGCGCTGATCGTCGCCGCCTGGGGCTACTTCCTCGTGCAGGGCGTGCTGGACCCGCTGGGGGGGATCAATTCGCTGTGGCCCCTGTTCGGCATCGCCAATCAGCTGCTCGCAGCGGTGGCGCTGTGCGTGGCGACGACGATCCTGATCAAGATGCACGGGGCGAAGTACATGTGGATCACCTGCGCGCCGCTCGTGTGGCTGGTGACAGTGACGTTTTCCGGCGCGTGGCAGAAGATCTTCTCCGATGCGCCGCGGGTGGGCTTCCTGGCCCAGGCGAGACTGCTCGAAGCGGGGCCTCAGACCGCGCAGACAAAACAGCTGATCTTCAACAACCGTCTGGACGCCGTCGTCTGCGGCATCTTCCTTGTGCTGGTGACGGCGATCCTCGTGGATTCGATCCGCGTGTGGGCGGGCATCCTGCGCGGCACGCGCGAGGCGCGCAGTTCCGAAGCCCCGTTCGTTCCGTCGCAGCTCGAGGCGGAGGAGCTGGGATGAGCCGGGCGTGGACTCTGTTCTGGCGCACGCTCCTTGCGGTGCTGCGCGAGCTGGCCGACGAGCGCGCCTACGAGCGCCACCTGCGCGTGCACGGCCGCCCCGCCAGCGGCGAAGAATGGCGGCGCTTCAGCGAAGAGCGCCTGCGGCAGAAATATCAGCGGCCGCGCTGCTGCTGATCGCCGTCTTCAGGCCAGCACCGGCAGCTCCGGACGGCGCCTTTCTTCCGGGATCGGCACAGCGTCCGGTGTCGTGTACAAGGGCTGCATTCTGCCGCTGAAATCCAGATAGAGATGGCGGCGCAGGAGCCATTCGGGGAAGTGCGCCAGGCGGAAAAGCGGCCACTTCATCGCCGGACCGAAGAGGTTGCGGCCGAGCAGGTAGTAATAAATCGGAATGCCCAGATTGAACTTCCACTGCACGCTGCGCTCGCGGCGGAAGAAATCAATGTTGTAGCGCCAGCAGGTGAAGAAAAACTCCCACTGCAGCTCGGTCAGGCGGGCGATCTTCGCCCCGTCTTTCGACGCGAGTTTCGTGTCCTCCAGCGGCACAAAGAGCGTTGGAATCACGCACCACTTGGCGTCTTTCAGGGCGAACAGCAGATCGAGCGACTGCCTGGTGTCTTCATCCGTCTCGCCGGGCAGGCCGATGATGAACGTGCACATCGGGAACCAGTTGGCCCGGTTCATGATCTCCATCCCTTTCAGCACCACGTCGGGCCACTGTTCGGGGCGGAACGGGTAGCTCTTGCCCTTCATGAACTGCTTGAAGAGACGCACCGAGCCAGTCTCCAGCCCGACGAACATCATGGCGTAGCGGTGCTCGGGATGGGTCGAATCGGGGTGCTGGTTGACACTCTTGTCGACGGCGAGATGCAGTTCCTCGACAATGTGCGGCTGGACGACGACAGGCGCCATGGTGCCGTGCGTCATCATGATGTGCTTCACGCCCGGCACGGCGGCGACGCTTTCGAACAGCCGCTTCAGGGCGGGCAGGTTGGTGGCGAAGCGCTTGCCCTGCTCGTAGAGGAAGAGGTCTTCGGTGCACAGGGTGATCGTGTCGGCGCCCTGCGCCACGGCGCGGCGGACGTTTTCCAGGATGTGCTCCAGCGGAATGCTCTTGCCCGAGCGCAGCGCGACGGAGCAGAACTGGCAGCCCCGTCCGCAACCGCGCGTGATCTCCACCACCCCGAAGGTGGAGCGGTTGATTCCCGCGGGGATGGATTCCAGCTTCGGCGATTTGCACTCGATCCGCGCCGGCAGCTCTTCGCCGCGCACGGCGCGCTCGAACAGATCCACGGCGATCTCTTCCGCCTCGCCGTCGACGATCGTGTCGATCTTCCAGTCCGACTGCAGCCCTTTGTGGGCGATCTGCCACGCTCCGGGACCGCCCACGATCAGCTTCAGATGTCCGCGGTGTTCGTCGATGACCGGGTGATGGATCAGGCGGCGGAATTCGGCCGCATTGATGGGCTCGCAATCGCTGCCGTAGAAGCCGGCATAGACGTCCGTCGCGAACGTAATTCCCAGCGGATTATGGGCATGAATTCCGATAGCCCGCGTCTCCGGTCCGACAAAAAGGTCCAGCTGATCCGGATAACAGACTGCGACATTCTCCGCGCCGAAACGCCGCGCAAGGAGCGCCTCGATGACGCGCAGGCCGTTCGGCACGTACTTCGCCGTGCCGTCGGAGTTCACCTCGACGGCCGTCGACCAGTCCGTGCCCATCACGCGGGCATACTTGTCCGGCAGCGTGGCGAGCAGCATCTGCCGCCATGTGCTGCGCTGGTATTCCGTCGACTCCGAAGTGCTGGCAGCGAGAACGATGAGCTTACCGCGCAGTCGCGACAACGGGAACCTCCCTGGAGCAACCTGAGCAAAGCGCTGCGAGCAAACGCCGTCACTTGCATCATAACGGACGCGGAGGCCCGAATCAAGGAATATGCCTTAATGTGTACAGATTACTGGCCGGCCTGCCGGGACGCGCCTTCCCTCAGCGTCACGAACGTGTTGACCTTGCCGATCTCGAACACTTCCACGGCGCCGCTGGGCCAATAGACCGTGGCGCGGGCCTTTGCGGCGCCCCCGAGGCCGAAATGCAGGCGCAGGTCGTTGGCCGAATAGAAGCTGGCCTGAGAGAGGACAGCCTTCGCCTGCTTCTTGCTGCCGTATTCGAGCACGACGCGGGCGCCAATGGCGGCGCGGTTCGACTTCGCGCCCTCGAGCCGGAGCTGGACCCAGTTCCTGCCCTCCGCTCCGAGATCGTTCCGCAGCAGAGAAGGCGTATCGTTCCGGTTCCACAGCACGATGTCGATGTCGCCGTCGTTGTCGAGATCCCCGAAGGCTGCGCCGCGCACGGAGTGTTTCTCCAGCATGGCCGGACCCGCCTCTTCTTCCAGGAGCTCGAAGCGGGCGTCGCCGAGATTGCGGAAGAGCATGGGGCGTGTCTTGTAGGGATATGCGGGCAGGGCCGCCTCCGTCTCCGGGTAGACGCAGCCGGTTCCGATAAAGATGTCCGGCAGCCCGTCGTGGTCGAAATCGTAGATACCCGTGCCCCAGCCCACCCGCCGCGTCTCGACGCCGATGCCAGCCTTCAGCGTGATGTCGCGGAACATGCCGCCGCCATCGTTGATGCACAGCACATGCGTATCATCGGCGAAATGGGTCTTGAAGATGTCCAGCCGCCCGTCGAGGTTCACGTCCCCGATGCCGAGCCCCATGCCCGCCTGCTCCATGCCGTCGTCGTTGAGGGCGATGCCGCGCTCGATGCCCTCTTCGGTGAATGTCAGGTCTCCGTTGTTGCGGAACATCAGGCTGGGCGTGGAATCGCAGGCGTTGTAGATGTCCTGCCAGCCGTCTTCGTCGATGTCGAACGCGGTGGCGGTCATGCCGAAGCTCTTGTCGAATTTTGCGATGCCGGCCTTTTCACTGATGTCTTCAAAGGTTCCATCGCCGCGGTTGCGGTACAGCCAGTGGCGTGCGGTTTTCAGCCCCCGCGGACCGCAGGAGACGGGCACTCCCTTCCAGTTGCAGTTCGGATTTTCACCCGGTTTCGGAGTGCCTTCAATGCTGAAATCAATGTAATTGGAGACGTATAAATCGAGAAACCCGTCTTTGTCGATGTCGACGAACGTGGCGCCCGAGCCCCAGCGCGGCGTCTTGGGGCGCGGCGTGGGGAGCAGTCCGGCCTGTCCGGCAACCTCGGCGAAGGTGCCGTCGCAGTTGTTGCGGTAGAGCGCGTTATCGCCCCAGTAGGTCACAAACAGGTCAATGCAGCCGTCGTTATTGTAATCGCCGATGGCCGCCCCCTGCGCCCAGCCTGGCTCGCGCCACAGGCCGGCCTTTTTCGTGACGTCCTCGAACTTCAGGCCGCCGAGATTCCGGTAAAGGCGGCTCACGGCATCGGCGGGGGGATTTTCGATTTTCGATCCGACAACGATGAAAATATCGGGCAGCCCGTCGTTGTCATAGTCAAAAATGGCGATGCCGCCGCTGGATGTTTCCAGCACATAATCAGATTTCTCTTCTCCGCCGTAGTGCAGCACCTGGACCAGGCCTGCCTCCGCGGCCACGTTGGTGAACTTCGCGTGCCAGGGGATGCCGGACGCCTTCGGACGCGCCTGCGGCTTGACCCCGCGGCTGGCGATGCCCTGCCCCCAGGCGGCGCAGGCCGCCAGCAAAAATGCCAGCAATCTCTTCAAGGCTGCTCCGGCCCCTCTTTCATCAGCGTATCCGATTCCACCCTGAGCCGGTCGCGCTCCACCACGCGCGCCTTCAGCCGCCGCACCTCTTCGAATTCCGCTTTCGCTTCCGCCGTCCGCCCCATCGCCTGATACACCCTGCCGAGGGCCATGCGCACGGCTTCCTGCTCGGGAAGGTAGCGGCGGGCCGTTTCCAGCTCCGCCAGGGCGCGCTTCAGATCGCCCTCGCGGTGATAGATCCGGCCGAGCTGGTAGTGGGGGTCCCCGTAATTCGCCCGCAGGCGGATGGCCCGTTCGAGCATCCTTTTGCCGCGCTCGCTGTCGCCATTGCGGTCATACAGCACGCCGAGCTGGTAAGTGGATTCGGCGTCCTGCGGGTTCAGCTGCACGGCGCGCTCAAGAAGCGGGATTGCGGCGGCGTCGTTTCTCTCGAGAAGTTCGAGCCTTCCCAGCGCCGCGACTGCAGGCTGAAAATCGGGCCGGATCTCAACGACCTGCCGGAACACTTCTTTGGCTTCAACCCACATGCCGCGGTTGTAAAGCAGGATGCCCTCGATGAGCTTCGCCTGCACCGGGTTCGACTCGCTCCTGGCCAGATAGGCGGCGGCCTTTTCCTGATCGCCGCCTCGCGCATGGGCGTACGCCAATGCGTAAAGAATGCTGCCATCCTTGGGATTCAGGCGGTAGGACTTCTCGAGTTCTTCCAGCGCCCCCCGCGGGTCGCCGGATTCCATCAGGCAAAGCCCCAGCAGTTGGCGCGCGCGCGCCTCGTCCGGATAGCTTTTCAGAAACACGCGCAAGTGCGCCGCCGCATCCGCGTAGCGTTTGAGCTGCCCGAGCGAGACGGCCAGATTGAAATGAACCGGCACGAGCTTCGGATTGGCTTTGAGCGCCCGCTCGTACAACGGAACCGCCTCGGCGTACTGACCGCGCCGCGCGTGGACGGCCGCAAGGTTCGACCATCCTTCCGCCGAGGAGGGAGAATGCTTGAGGTGCTCGCGGAACAAGGCCTCCGCGCGGTCCAGTTCGCCCCGCGCAAAAGCACGCTGGCCGTCCCCCAGCAGGTCGGGCTGAGGGACGGCCAGTGCAATCAGCATGAGCGCGTATCCCAACATCCCGAGTTCAGGATATCGCGCTTCGCGGCCTGGATCAGAAGTAGACCTTGGCCGCCAGCTGGATGATGCGCGGATCGCGCGTTGCGGTCAGGGCGCCGAAGCCGAACCGGCCGCCGTTGCCGCCCAGCGCCGTCGGCAGGTTGATCACCCGCGAGCCATCGCGGCTGAACACCATCGAGCGGTTGAAGTCGCTGAAGCGCGTGTGGTTCCAGGCGTTGAACATCTCCACGCGAAGCTGGATGTACTTGGCCTCGTCGTTCTTCCAGTAGGGGAAGTTCTTGAAGACGGAGATGTCCCAGTTGTGGTCGCCAGGACGGTAGACGACGCGCGGACCGCTGTCGAAGCCCTGGCTGCCCTTAAACGCCGGGATGGCGAAGCCGGCGGCGTTGACATCGATCCACGAGTAGTCGGTCTTGGTGTAGTTGAAGTTGCCCTTGATCACCGGGCGCGGGCCGACATCGACCGAGCCCGTGAAGCGCTCGTTCAGGTTGCCCAGGCCGTCGATCGAGAAGCTCAGGTTATCCGGCTGCCCCGTCTGCATCGTGGTGATGCCCGAGATCTGCCAGTTGTTCACGATCTGGCCGAGGAACTTCGATGCGGCCGAGTCGCCCTTGGCGAACTTCGGCAGGTTGTAGACGTAGTTGAACACCAGGTTGTGGGTGCGGTGGTAGAACAGCGGGCCGTAGTCGGCCGCCCGCATGTTGAACGGATGGTTGGTGGTGTAGTCGTCCGTCGTCGTGCCCAGCGCGCGCGACCAGGTGTAGGCGACGCCGAAGGTCAGGTCGCGGCCGAACCGCCGGTTGGCGCTCATCTGGAGCGAGTGGTAGTTGGAGTTGGCGCCGAACCCGATGATGCTCGTGTTCGCATAGCCCTGGTAGGGCCGATAGAACAGAACGTTCTTCGTCGTCGAGCCGTCGAATTGCGGATTCGCATTGAGCGGATCCTGATTCTCCGGCAGCCACGCCGAGCCGAAGGGAACCGCGTTCATGTTGTAACGGTAAATGATGTGGTTCGACAGGGAGCCGACATAACCGATGTCGAACAGCACGTTGAAAGGCATCTCGCGCTGGATCGAAACGTTCCAGTTGTAAGTGGTCGGGATTTCGCCGTTCTTGTCGAAGCCGTTGACATTGGCCGGGAAGTAGATGCCCTCGCTGGCCGGCGGGATCGAGGCCAGCTGCCCGTAGTAGAACTGCGGGCTGTTGGTGGACGGCGGGTTGGGCAGCATGTCGAAGACCGGGTTGCCCTGGAAGCGGTCGTAGAACACGCCGCCGCCAAAGCGCAACACCGTCTTCGGCATGAACTGATAGGCGATGCCGAGGCGCGGAGCGAACAGGATCCCCTGGCCGTCGATCAGGCCCTTCGGATATCCGTCGCGACCGGCGCGTCCCATGCCGTTGGCGTAGAGGCCATCGACGAAGCCTCCGCCCGCGTTCACGATGGCGCCGGTAAGCGCGCGCGGACCGGTCTGACCGGTCACCGGGTTGCGGGCCAGGATCGCGCCCGTGTTCGGATCGCGGTACGGCTGCCAGAGACGCGCCGCATTCGCCGGGTTGTAGAGCGCCGGGTTGAAGGACGAGGTCTGGAGCGCCTTGTCGTACTGCGGCTGGAGCCAGTAGAACCGCATGCCGTAGTCGATGGTCAGCTTGCGCGTGATGCGCCAGGAATCCTGGGCGAACCACTCGACGTTCCAGTAGCGGTACTGGCCGTTGCGCACAATATTGGACTGCTGCAGCCGCTGGTAGGTGCCAGTCAGGCCATTGGTCCACGCCCAGTTCGTGTCAAACGGGTTGGAGGAGTCGCGGTCGAACCAGATGTTGCCGTTCACGCTGGTGAACGCCGTCTGGTCCTTCAGGCTCTTGTGCAGGTAAATGCCGAACTTGAGCGTGTGCGCGCCCATCACCTTGGCGACGTTGTTGGTGATGTCATAGGTGTGGTTGAAGTTGCGGAACGGGGTGCCGTTAAAGCCGGTGAACGGACCGTTGGGCACGCCGCCCCAGCGCCAGTTCTGCACCAGCCCCAGCTTGTCTGCATCCGGGAACGGCATCCGGTAGCGCAGGTTCAACTTCGCCCGCGAGAAGGCGTCGTTGACCGGATCGATGTTCAGCCGGTTCTTGGATGAACCGAAGATGAACTCGTTGGTCAGTGTGGGGTTGATCACCGTGGTGACGTTGGTGATGAAGCTCCAGCCGGGGTCGCCGAAGTTCATCGGAGCGAACGGGATGTTGTAGTCCGCGTTCCACTGGCCGTAGTTCATGTTCGTCTGGCTGTAGGTCTTGATGAACCGGCTGTACAGGCGCCACTTGTCGTTGATCACGTAGTCGCCGCGATAGACCTGCTCGCGGCGGGGATACTGGTTGGAGAACTGCGTCTGGTAGTTGAAGCTGGGATCCCGTCCCAGGGCGTTCGGCATCGGATACCAGTTCAGGATCTTGATGCCGTCGGGATCCTGCCGCGAAGCAGGGATGATGTTGCCGGGAAATTGCGCGTTGTTGTTCAGCGGGTCACGGACGACAACAGGGCTTCCGCCGCCCTCGCGCGACTGCGAGAAATCGCCCTTCCGCTCCAGCTCCGTCGGCACCGTGACGTTGCGCAACGCTTGAGGCACAAGCTGGTTCTGCCACTCCCAGCCGATGAAGAAGAACAGCTTGTTCTTGTCCTGGTTGAACTTCCCTGGAATGTACACCGGACCGCCCACGTTGAAGCCGGCGAAGTTGTAGCGGTAGAGCTGCCGCGGACGGTTTTCGATGTTGTTGCGCCAGGTATTGGCGTTGAGTCCCTCATGCCGGTGGAAGATGTAACCGGTTCCATGGAACTCCTGGGTTCCCGACTTGGTCACCACCTGGATCTGCGCGCCCGAGGAGCGGCCGAACTCGGCCGGCTGGGCGTTGGTGATCACCTTCATCTCGGCGATCATGTCGATGTTGGTGGTAGCGAGAACGCCGCCGTTGGATCCGGTGTCGACGTTGGTCACACCGTCCAGCAGCAGGTTGTTCTGGTTGCCGCGGTTGCCGTTCGCCATGATGCCGCCGAGCCCGCCGGTATAAACCACGCCCGGGATCGTACGGGCCAGGTCCAGGAAGTTGCGGCCTGTCATGGCCAGATCCAGCACCTGCCGCGACGTCAGGACGCCCGCCTTTTCGGCGCCCTGCGTGCTCACCTGTACGGCGCTGGCCTCGACCGTGATCGTCTCGGTCAAAGCGCCGACGCTCAGCACCAGGTCGCCCAGCGTCACGCGGTCGCTGGCGAACACCCTGACGTCTTTCTGTTCGTACTTCTTGAAACCCGGCGCTTCAATGCTGATCGTGTACGCGCCGGGCAATACCGGCGTGAACACGAAAGCGCCATCGTTACCGCTCGTCGTGGAACGGCTGCCGCCAGTCGCCTGGTCCGTCAGCGTGACCCGGGCGCCCGTGATGACCGCGTCCTGCGTGTCTTTCACGACGCCTGTGATCGAACCCGAGATCTGCTGCGCGGACAAGGCGCCCGCAAACAAGAAAGCGAGCAGAACCGCTGCGCTGCATACCTGGCGCAGGGTTCCCCCATGCAAGTTCATGCGATGTACCCCTTTCCTTGCTTCATTTCCCCGGAACCGGTCCGCACACGAGACGAACCGTCACCCGGGATTAGCAGGATTCTATTACCGCTTTCATCCAAATGCAAGCAAAATCCGCACGCACACGGGAAGCGGTCTTGCCACCTCTTGCGAAGCGCTTTCAGGGCGCTCATCGGGGGGGCGCGCCGGCTCGAATTGTTTCGCCCGCCACGCCGCCGGTGGAATTGGCCCCAGGAAAAAAAGGGCAATCGACGCGACGCCTTTCTCCGGTGAGCATTGGACAGGCGGAGTAGGCGGGCTCCATGCCCGCACGCCCGGAAACGCATTGCGGCGGCCGGCCTTTCCGCAGCCGGCGTCTCAGCAGATTGGAAATCCCTGATGAGCCCCTGTCACGCCACCGCCGCATGCCAGCGGGACGGCTCTTCCACCGCCAGGACGGCTCGCAATGGTTCCGGCCGCGCGGGCTGTGCGTTCAGGATCTGCACGAACTCAGTGGCCATGCCCGCGCACGCCTGTTCCGGGAAGATCAGGAAAAAGAACTGCCGCGCCAGAGACGAGTTCAGGTCCGCCGCGATTGCCGCCAGGTTGCCCGCCGCCGCCGCCACGCATTCGCGGCAGCTCAGGCCCGCCTCGCGGCAACGGGCGAGCTGTCGATCGGATCTGGGACGGCCTGCGGGCATGGTCGAACCTCCGGAACCTGAGAGGCGGCGCGGCCCGGCGGATCGCCGGATCCTGCGCTCCCCGAAGCTGTTGCCAGCCCCGGGTACCCTTCTGTTTTGCCCCAGGATGACTTTTGAACCCAGACACCGGATGGGGGTGATCCGGGGGTTGTTTGCGGGGGTGGCGCCCCCGCAATTGGGGGGTATCCGGACCGGTCAGGACAGCGACCGCAGGATCGCCTGGAAGACTTCGTCCGGCGAGCCGGCGCCATCCACGCGGACGTAGCGGCCGCCCTGGTAATGATGGATCAACGGGGCCGTGCTCCGCTCATAGGCCGCCAGCCGGTTCCGGACCGTCTCTTCGCAATCGTCGTCCCGCTGTTTCAGTCCGGCGCCGCAGGCGTCGCAGATGCCGGACTGCCTGGGAGGGTGCGTGCTCAGGTTGTAGATGGCGCCGCACTGCGGACAATAGCGCCGGTTGCACGTCCGCTCGATCAGCAGATCCGCGGGCACGTCGATGTGCAGCACCAGCGGCTGCGGCATCCCCAGCTCTTCGAGCAGCGACGCCAGGTATTCGGCCTGGGGAATCGTGCGCGGATAGCCGTCCAGCAGGAACCCGCTGCGGCAGTCCTCCTTCGACAGGCGGGAGCGCACGATCTGGTTCACCAGATCATCGCTCAAGAGGCCGCCGGTGACCATCACGCCCGCGGCTGTCCGGCCCAGCTCCGTGCCGGCGCGGACCTCGCTGCGGATCATCTCGCCGGTGGAAATGGCCGGAATGGCGAAGTGTTTCGCCAGCCGCTCGGCCTGCGTTCCTTTGCCGCATCCCGGAGGGCCGAGCAGAAGGAACGTGCGGGTGGCGGCTGGGGCCTGGGTCTGAGTGGGCGTGACGCTCGACATGGCGGAATCCTGACTGAAAGTCTATCGATTTCTCATTGTTCAAGTCAAACCGATCTGAATATCCTGTCCAGCCGGCCCAGCGCTTCTCCAAAGTCCTCAGGCGCAGGCAGCAGGCTGACGGCAAGGAACGCCTCGCGCTCGAAATCGTAGAAATAGCCCGGCTGAACGAGCACGAACGCCTCCTCCAGAAAGCGCAGCGCCCACTCTTCGCCCGAGTGGATCCGCGGCGCCTCGACGACGGCGGTCCATCCGCCTCCGCCGCCGGTCACGCGCCATGGCGAGCCTTCGCCGAGCGCCGCCTGAAGAGCTTCAAGATTGCCGAGGACGCGCCCGAGGATCCGGCTCTGCATCTCCGGCGCGAGTTCAAGCCATCCGGGCGCGGCGAACTGGACGGGCGCGGAGACCGGCAGATAGGCGTCGGCGATCCATTCCAGCCGCTCGAGGGCTTCCTGCCGCAGCTCTCCGGGACCGTCCACGTGAATCCAGCCGAGTTTCATCTGCGGCAGCGCGGCGGTCTTCGACAGCCCGCTGAGGGTGAAGGTCAGGGCCAGGTGCGGACCTGCCAGGGAGGAAACGCGCGGCGTGGCAGCCCGCCACGCGTAGTCGAAAAACACCTCGTCGGCGATCACCGCCAGCCCCCGCAGCGCGGCGAACTCCTGCAGCCGCAGCCACTCTTCCGCCTGCAGGTACGTCCCCGTCGGATTGTTCGGATTGACCACCACCACGGCGCGGGCGCGCGGGTCGAGATGCGCCTCCAGTTCCGCAATATCCAGACGCCAGCCCCAATGCTCCGGCAGAGGGTACTGGACGGCGCGCACGCCATCGAGCTCCGCCAGGCATTCGAACAGCGGATAGGAAGGGCGCGGGGTCATGATGGCGTCGCCGGGCTCGCACAGCAGTTTGAAGAGCCACGAATACGCCTCGCTGGTGCTCGACGCGAGCAGGATGCGCCCGGGATCGGCGATGGCCCCATGCCGGGCGTGCCACGCGGCGATGGCCTGCCGGGTCTCGGCGCGTCCGCGGGGCGAAGGCTCATAGCGGAGCGAGCCTGGATCGCCGAGCGGGCTGAGAACCGCTTCCGCGGGATAGGCGATGCCCGCCTGCGTGGGATTCGTCAGCGTCAGGTCGACCAGCGGCGCGCCGGCGAGGCGCAGGGCGCCCGCGCGGGCTGAAAGCCGGTTCGGTTGAAAAGAACGGGGCGTGCGGGAAGAGAACGGGCTCACGCTTCCGCCACCACGGGATTGCGCAGCTCGCCGAGCCCTTCGATGCGCACCACGACCTCGTCGCCCGGCCGCAGCCAGCGCGGAGGCTTTTTCGAAAATCCCACTCCCGCGGGGGTCCCGGTGGCGATCAGGTCTCCGGGCTCGAGTGTCAGCACGCTGGAAATGAAGGCGATCAGATCCGGGATTTTGAAGATCAGTTCGCGCGTATTCGATCCCTGCATCCGCTCGCCGTTGAGGAAAAGCTCGATGGAAAGGGAGTGAGGGTCCGCGATTTCATCCGCCGTCGTGATCCACGGCCCCGTGGGAGCAAAGCCGTCGAACGTCTTGCCCATGAGCCACTGCGACGTGGCCAGCTGGAAATCGCGGGCGCTGACGTCATTGAAGCAGAGATATCCGAACACATGATCGCGCCACTTTTCCGCCGGAATATGCCTTCCGCCGCGGCCGATCACAAAGGCGAATTCCGCTTCGTAATCCGGTTTCTGCGAGTTCTTCGGCAGGATGATGGGCGCGCCCGGGCCGATGATCGCATTGTGGAATTTGCTGAAAATCGTCGGCACCGCGGGGATTTCCATCTTCGCCTCCGCCGCGTGATCCCGGTAATTCAGGCCCGCGCAGAGGAGTTTCGGCGGCCTTGGAACAGGAGCCAGAAGCACGGCCTGATCCAGCGGCAGGCCCGGATCGGGCACGCTTTCCAGGTGCCGCCGGATGCGGTCCAGCGACGCGGGCGCCGAGCCGATGATTTCCAGCACGGAGGAAAACCCGGCGGGCTGCAGGCTGTACAGGCGGCCGTCCCGCACCAGCGCCGGCAATGCGGCGCCGCCGGGAGACACATAGGTGGCGAGTTTCATGATGACGGACGGACGCGCCCCGGGCGCGGATCCTTTCAGCGGCTATTATCGCAGGAGGGAAGCGCGGCGGGGCTTATTCCTGCATCATCGGCTGGGAATCGGCTTCCCGCCAGGCGCTGATCTTCAGACGGCGGCAGACCCAGCACAGGTTTTCGTCGGAGAAGGGCGCCACCTCGGAGCCGCAGACGACGCAGCCCTGCTTTCTGCGTTCCGGCTTCGGTGTCTCAGGCCGCGCCGGACGCTGGCTGGCAGCAGCGCGCGTTTTGGTCTTTTTCGCCATCTGTTTCCAGCTAATCACGGCTCCGGGCAAAGATCAATCCCCGGCGGCCGGCGCTTCCAGAGCGGCCGCGCGGCGCCGCGCCAGCCACGCCTTGATGTCTTCGACATAAGAGTAGGCCACGGGCACCACGAGCAGCGTCAGCAGCAGGCACAGCAGCTGCCCGCCGATGATGGTCACGGCGATGGCCGAGCGCGTGGCCGCGCCTGTCCCGATGGCGACGGCTGTCGGAATCAGCCCGGCGATGATGGAGAACGTCGTCATCAGGATGGGGCGGAGCCGCACTTTGTTGGCCTCCAGGATGGCTTCCCGCAACGGCTTGCCCGCCTCCAGAAGGCGGTTCATGTAGTCCACCTGAAGGATGCCGTTCTTTTTGACGATGCCCAGCAGCAGGAGGATGCCCAGGGCGCTGAACAGATTCAGCGAGCGCCCTGTCGCCAGCAGGCTGATCAGTGCGAAAGGAACCGAAAGCGGCAGCGTCAGCAGGATGATGAACGGGTGAACGAGGCTTTCAAACTGAGCGGCCAGCACCATGTACATGAAGATCGATGCCAGTCCGATGGCCAGGATCATGTTCGCCGTCGTTTCCTCGAGGATCTTCACCTGGCCCGAGAACGCCAGCCGCACGCCCACCGGCAGGTCCATCTCGCTCACCACGCGGTTGACCGCAGCTGCGGCGGCGCCCAGCGTGTAGCCCGGCGCCGGGTTGCCGTAGAACGAAATCGCGTACTGCCGGCCGACGCGGTCGATGCGCGACGGGCCGACGCCGCGCTGCAGCCGGGCGATCGAGTCCAGCCGGATCAGCCCGAGTTTCGCCGAAGGCACCAGCAGCCGGCTCAGCACCTCCGGATTGTCGCGCTGCTCGGGCAGCAGCCGCATCGTGACCGGGTATTGCTCGCCCAGTTCTTTGTATGTCGTTATCTCGTCTTCGCCCGACATCAGCAGCCGGACGGCGCTGGCCACGTCCGCCACCCGCACGCCCAGGTCGCTGGCCAGCTGACGGTCGATCTCCACCTGGATTTCGGGGTTGCTGAAGTTCAGGTTGGCGCGCATGTCGGCCAGCTCGGGCTGCTTCAGCAGCCGCTCCAGCAGCTCGCGCGAGATCGGCACCAGCTGGTCGAAGTCCGGCCCCATCAGCGACGCGCGGATCGGCGCGAACGTGTCGCGCCCGCCCAGCACGTTCGGGAACGTGACCGCGGGACGCGCATACGAATAGTCCCGCAGGATGGCGCGGATTTGCTGCGCCGTCTCGTTCAGCGGCCCCCGCTGGTTGGGCGGCACCAGCAGCACGGTGAACCGCGCCATGGTGACGCGGTCGATGAAGCCCGCGCTGGCCGGCACCACGGTCGTCACGCCCGGCACCTTCGCCACTTTCGATGCGATCTCCAGGGCCACCTTTTCCGTCGCCGCCAGCGAGGAGCCTTCAGGCATTTCCATCGAGATGCCCAGCTCGCTCTGGTCCTCCTGCGGCATCCAGTCGCGGCCGATGAAGCGGCCCAGCACGAACGTCGATGCGAACGTGACCGTGCAGATGGCCACGATCGCCAGCCGGTGGTCCAGCGCCCAGCGCAGCACCCGCAGGTAGCCCCGCTCCCACGGCTGCTCCTTGTGGCCGTGGCCCAGCTCGCCCGCCTTCCTGCTCTTCAGCCTCAGCACGCGCGCGCTCAGCGTCGGCGTCAGCGTGAAGGCCACCAGCATCGAGACGAGAATCGAAAAAGACATCGTGCTGCCGAACTGGTTCAGATAGCGCTTCGCGTAGCCGCTGACGAATGCGATCGGCACGAAGATGATCACCAGCGACAGCGTCGTCGCCAGCACCGCCAGCGAAATCTCCTTCGTTGCGTCGATCGCCGCCCGTTTCGGATCAATCCCGGGGAACGTCTCCAGGTAACGGTAGATGTTCTCGAGCACGATGATGGCGTCGTCGATCACGATGCCTACGGCCAGGGTCAGCGCCAGCAGCGTCATCGAGTTCAGCGTGTAATCGAGATACCGCATGATCGTGAACGTCGTGATGATCGACGTCGGGATGGCGATCGAGCTGATCAGCACCGTGCGGAAGTCGCGGATGAAGAACCAGATGATCAGAGACGCGAACAGCGAACCGAGCACCAGATGCTCTTCCAGGCTGTGCACCGAGTTCTTGATGTATGTGGCCGTTTCCTTCACCACGTTCAGCTTCAGCCCCGCGGGAAGCTGGCGGTTGATGTCGTCCACCTTGGCCAGCACTTCGTCGACCACCTTCACCGTATTCGTGCCCGTTTGCCGCGTGATTTCCAGCATCACGGCGGGCTGGCCCTGGTAATAGGCGAACGAGCGCCGCTCGGCCATGCCGTCCTCGACGACGCCGACATCGCGGACCCGGATCGGAACGCCGTTGACGTTCTTGATGATGATGTTGTTGAACTGCTCGACGTGCTCCACGCGGCCCATCGTGCGCACGCCCACTTCCTGCGGGCCGCGGATGATGCGGCCTCCGGGCGCTTCGACGTTTTCCGAGCGCACGGCGCGCTCCACGTCCTGCGCTGTCAGGTTGTAGCCGTTCAGCTTGTTGATGTCGAGCAGGATGTTGATCTGCCGCTTGCGCCCGCCTGAGATGGTGACGCTCGCCACCCCGTCCACCGTCTCCAGAGCCCGGCGGACGATCTTGTCCGCGACTTCGGTGAGCTCGCGGACGCTGGACTCTCCGCTCAGCGCCATCGTCACCACCGGATCGGAGTCCGGGTCGGCCTTCCGCACCACCGGAGGCAGCACGTTGGGCGGCATGCGGCGCACCGCGCCGGCTGCCTTCTCGCGCACTTCCTCCACCGCTTCGGAGATGTCCTTGTCCAGCGTGAACGTGACGATCAGGTTGCTCGATCCTTCCGTCACCATCGCCCGCAGCTCGTCGATGCCGCTGATGGCGGAGACCGCCTCCTCCAGCGGCATGATCACCTGCGAGACCATCTCCTCCGGGCTCGCGCCGGGCAGGCGCGTGTTGACGAACACCGTCGCCGGGTCGGTCTTCGGGAACAGATCGACTCCGAGATCAAAGAAACTGAACAGTCCCATGACCGCCAGGAACAGGATCAGCATGAACGCGAAAACCGGCCGTTGGACGCAGATTTCAGTCAGGCGCACGAGGGGTTGGACTCCTGTCTGTTTATGATGCTCCACGCGGGCCGGGAAGTTACTCTTTCTCCCCGGCGGACTTCTCACATCAGTATGCGAGAATAAGGGTTTCTATGTCCGATGTGGCATTTCTTTTCCCCGGTCAGGGTTCTCAGGCCGTGGGCATGGGCAAGGCGCTGGCCGACGCCTTCGAGACGGCCCGCCGCGTGTTTGAGGAAGCCGACGACGCGCTCGGCTTTCCCCTCTCCCGCCTTTGTTTCGAAGGCCCGGAAGACCAGCTCCGCCTGACGGAAAACACGCAGCCGGCCCTGCTGACCGTTTCCATCGCCGCCTTCCGCGTGCTGGAGCAGGAGGGCTGCCGTCCGGACTGGGTGGCCGGCCACAGCCTCGGCGAATACTCGGCGCTCGTGGCGGCCGGCTCGCTGGCGTTCCGCGACGCCGTCCGGCTGGTGCGGCTGCGAGGGCGCTACATGCAGGAAGCGGTGCCCCCTGGCGTCGGTGCGATGGCCGCCGTACTCAAGCCTCCGCTCGATCAGCTCGATCAGATCCTCGCCGGGGCCGCCCAGGGCGAAATCGTCGCCGCGGCGAACTTCAACTCGCCCGAGCAGGTGGTCATCGCCGGCCACGCCGGCGCCGTCTCGCGAGCTTCGGAAGCCCTGAAAGCAGCGGGCGCCAAACGCGTCGTCCCGCTGCCGGTCAGCGCTCCCTTCCATTGCCCGCTCATGAAGTCCGCCCAGGAACGCCTCAAGGCGGACCTCGATGCGGCGCATTTCGCGGACCTGCAGATCCCGCTGATCAACAACGTCGAGGCTCGCGTTGTGACTTCCGGCGCCGAGGCGCGCCAGGGCCTCTATCTGCAGGTCTCCGGCGCCGTGCGCTGGACCGACTCGATGCGCACGCTCGCCGGGCTCGGCTGCGCGCGCGCGGTCGAGGTGGGCGCCGGAGCCGTGCTGTGCGGCCTCATGAAACAGATCGCCCCGCAGGTGCGCACGGCGAAGTTCGGCGAACCGGCCGATCTCGAAAAAGTGCGCGAACTTCTGGCCTAGAGTTTCCGGTTTCGTCCGGGTCCGCGCGGTTGCCCGCACAGCCGCGCCCCGGGTGACAGAGGGCGCCGCCCCGGCAGCCCTGCGGCTCCGCCGGGGCGGGCGCCGCACTGTGTTTGAGCGGCGGCGGCCGTTCGATACAATAAGGCGAACCCATGTTCTCCCCGCGCTCCACCGCCTCCTGGCTGATGGCGGCCATCCTCGCTGGCGTCCCTGCCGGCTGCAAAAAGACCGTGCCCACCAACGTCGCCGCCACGGTCAACGGGCGGGCCATCACATACTCGGATCTCGACAAACAGTACAAGCGCCAGTTCCCCCAGCAGCCCGAGGGCACGACGCCCGACCAGGTTCTCTTCCAGAAGCTCGAACTGCTCCGCGCGATGATCGACGAGGAAATTCTTCTCCAGCGCGCCGAAAAGCTCTCCCTGCTGGCCCGCGATGAAGACGTCGAAGCGAGGCTGAACGAAATCAAGGCGCCCTATACGCAGGAAGAGTTCCAGAAGCAGCTCGAAGCGCAGGGCATGACGCTGGAGGAACTCAAGAGCCAGATCCGCCGCTCGCTCTCCATTGAGAAGCTGCTGAACCGCGAGATCGGCAACCAGATCACCATCAGCGACAAGGATGTCACCGAGTTCTACGAAGCCAACAAGGCGATGTTCCGCTTCCCGGAGACGAACTATCACATCGCCCGCATCGTCGTCACCGCCGGCCCCGCCCCCGAGATCCGCAACCTCTCCGGTTCGAAGGCCCTCACCGAAGACCAGGCCCGCAAGAAAATCCAGATGATCGAGGCCCGGCTCAAGCAGGGCGAGGACTTCGCAAAGGTCGCCCAGGCGTTCAGCGAAGATCCGCAAAGCGCCCCGAACGGAGGCGACATGGGCTTCATTCCCGAATCCGCCCTGCAGCAGGCCGACGCCGAAACCCGGCGCGTCATCATGAGCCTCGTCCCCGGCCAGATCTCGACGCCGCTGCGCACCCAGGGCGGCTGGCAGATCCTCAAGCTGATCGCCCGCGAGCCGGCCGGCCAGCGCGAGCTCAACGATCCCCGCGTGCAGCAGAACATCCGCGAAACTCTCCGCACCCGCAAAGAGCAGCTCCTCCGCAACGCCTATCTCGACGCCTGCCGCAACGAGGCCGAGGTGGTCAACTACCTGGCTCTCTCGCTCGCGCCGGGATTCTCGAAGAAGTAGCCCTCTCCAGCCGGGCATCCCCGCCGCCCCGCCCGGTGTGGCATCGCGGACAGGCTGTATCATGTGATATCCCCATGCAGCCGACGCGCCGCAACTCCCTGCTGGAATGGCCGGCCTCCTGGAAAGATCCTTCGCTTCTGCGGTGGCTGGAGAATTCTCCCTTCGGCGTCCTGCTGTTCCCCGAAGACCCGCCGCCCCAGATCGCCGGCCCCGCCTCCGCCCTCTGCCGGATCGTGGGGCGCCCCGCCTGGCGCAAGCATGCCGAAATCGACTGGCGCCAGCCGGGAAACCCTGTTCTGATCGGCGATGGCGTCTGGCCCGCGATGGGCGCTTCCGGCGCCCAGGATGCCACCGAAGCCGGGCCGACGGGCTTGCCCTGGCTCGAGGCCAACGGCTGGCTCATCCGCATGGCCCGCGATCTGGCCTCTTCCGCGGAGGTCTGGATCCGCTCCGATCCGCCGGAAGACCCGGACCGCGCTGATGCCTCGCTGTACGCCTTCGCCCAGTCCGAAGCCCGCGCTCACGGCGCCCTCCGGCCCCTGGTTCTCCCGCCCCGTATCGCCGCCGGTCTGGCCGCCGGCAACGCCCATGCCGTCTCCTGGTGGCAGAAACTCTGCGCCGTCGAATCGTGGTGGCAGCAGCGGCCAGAATGGCAGACCTGGCCCACCGCGGCGCGGCTGGTTGTAATCTCGGACTTTGCGGGACCGAATCAATATGCGGCCGCCGAGTTTCTGAACCTCGCCGCGCGCAGGAACCTCTCCTGGCGCGTCCGGCACCCGCACGGCTTGGGCGGCGAGCCGCTGCGCGGGGCCGCGGCGGTCGTCTACGTCGACCAGGCCCCCTTGCAGGGGGCCCTGCTGGAGCTGCTGGAACCCTTTGTTCGCCAGGGCGGCCTGCTGGTCTGCCTCGATTCCGCCCGCGGCGCGCTCCGCGGACTCGAGCCGGGCGGCGGCGCGCACCTGCGGTTCCATCTCTTCCGCTGCGGGAAAGGACGCGTGGCCGCCAGCCGCGGCGGCTGGGAAGACCCCTATCTGATGGCTCAGGATGTCCACCTCCTCCTGAGCCGCCGCCACGACCTCGTGCGTCTGTTCAACCCCGGCTCGATCCTCTGCTGGCCCGTCCTCAGTCCGGATCGCAGCCGGATGCTCGTGCATCTGCTCAATTACAGCCGCACGGGCGCGGCGCATGACGTCGTCGTGCAGACGTGGGCGCCGCTGAAGTCGGCGGCGATGGAACAGCCTGGCAGGGAGAGGCGCCCGGCCGCCCCGCGCCGCGAAGCCGGAGGCTGGGAGCTGGACGTCGAGCCGTTCGACGGCTACTGTGCGCTGGAACTGGAGGGCAACTGGGATGCTGCAGGATAACAGAACGCACGCCACCCGGCGGAACTTTCTCGCCGCGCTTGCCGCTTCGGCGGCCGCCTCCCGGGCCCGGGCCGAGGCGCCCGCCTCGCGCGTGGCTGTCGCCCGTTGCGATACCTACGGGCGCGAACTGCATGAGACGCTGGCCCGGATGCTGGATCAGCTCGGCGGCGCCGCCCGGCTCGTGCGGGGCAAGACGGTGACCATGAAAATCAACCTCACCGGCTCGCCCACCATGCGCATGGGCAAGGTGCCCGCCGAGAAGGCGCAGTACACGCATCCGGCGGTCATCGGTTCCCTCGTCCGCCTGTTCGGCGATGCCGGCGCGCGCCGCGTGCAGATCGTGGAAGGCTGCTTTTCTTCCGACGAGCCGCTGGAGGAATTCCTGCTCGCCGCCGGCTGGGATCCGGCGCTTTGGCTCACTCTGGCCCCGCAGGTGCTGTTCGAAAACACGAATACGCTGGGCCGCGGCCGCCGCTATGCGCGCTTCATGACGCCGCGCGGCGGCCATCTCTTCCCGGGCTTCGACCTCAATCATGCTTACGCCAACTGCGACGTCGTCGTCAGCGTGGCGAAGCTGAAAGAGCATGCCACCTGCGGCGTCACCCTCGGCATGAAGAACATGTTCGGCGCCACGCCCCTCACGATCTATGGAGATTACGCCGGCAAGGACGAACCGGACGAAAACGGCGCGCGCAGCGGCCGCGCCGCGATCATGCATCACGGCCGCAGGCCGCCTTCGAAGAGCGCTCCCCAGCCGCGCGAGGAAGGATCGCCCAAAGACGACAAATGGCGCATGCCGCGCATCGTCGCCGACCTGGCCGCTGCGGTCCCCGTCCACCTCACCGTCATCGACGGCATCGACACGATGGCCGGCGGCGAGGGGCCATGGATCCGCGGATGCCGCCCCGTCCATCCCGGTCTTCTCATCGCCGGTCTGAACCCCGTCTGCACGGACGCCGTCGCCACCGCCTGCATGGGCTTCGACCCCATGGCCGCGCGCGGCACGCCGCCCTTCGAGACCTGCGACAGCTTTCTTGAACTGGCCGAGCAGCTCGGCGTGGGCACGCGCGATCTGCGCCGCATCGAAGTCGCCGGGCTGCCCGTGGAAAAGGCCGTCTTCCGCTTCCGCGCCTGAACTCCGCCGGATACGGAAGCCGCGCCCCGCCCTCGAGCATCCAAGTCTGTGTCAGAGGGGCGGAAGCTCCCGGGCTTCTGCATCGCAGACATGCCACGACGCCAGAACTACTCGCTGCCATACTCCCTGGTCACGCCCAAAAGCGTCTACCTGTCGCGGAGAAAACTGCTCGGCTCGCTGCTGGCCCTTCCCGGCGCGGCTGCGGCGGCGCAGAAGCTGGAAAACATCCGCAAGACCGGCTACGGACGGGGCGAGACGCTCACCCCCTACGAAGCTGTCACCACCTACAACAATTTCTACGAGTTCGGCGCCTCCAAGGACGATCCGGCGCGCAACGCCCGCAACTTCCGCACCCGCCCATGGACCGTCCGCGTCGAAGGCGAAGCGCTGAAGCCCCGCACCTTTGACATCGACGAAATCCTGAAGCTCGCCCCGCTCGAGGAGCGCATCTACCGTTTCCGTTGCGTCGAAGGCTGGTCCATGGTCATCCCCTGGATCGGCTTCCCGCTGGCCGAATTGCTGAAACAGGTGGAGCCGAAATCATCGGCGCAGTTTGTGGCCTTCGAGACCTTTTTCGATCCGAAACAGATGCCGCTGAGCGCATGGTCCGGCATCCCCTTTCCGTATGTCGAAGGCCTCCGCATGGACGAAGCCATGCACCCTCTGACGATTCTTTCCCTGGGCCTCTACGGCGAAGTGCTGCCCAACCAGAACGGCGCTCCCCTGCGCCTCGTCGTGCCATGGAAATACGGCTTCAAGAGCATCAAATCGATCGTCCGCATCAGGCTCGTGAAGAATCAGCCGCCCACCACGTGGAACCTCGCCAATCCACGCGAATACGGCTTTTATTCCAACGTGAATCCTGACGTGGATCATCCCCGCTGGAGTCAGAAGAAGGAGCGCCGCATCGGGGAGTTCTTCAAGCGCGACACCCTCCTCTTCAACGGCTACGGCAACGAAGTGGCCTCTCTGTACGCCGGGATGGATCTGCGGAAGAATCATTGAGAACTCCCCGATGCGCCGCCTGCTGGCCGCCCGCCCTGCCAAGCCGGCCCTCTTTCTGCTGTGCCTGGCGCCCGCCCTCTGGCTGGCCGCCGGCGCATGGCGGGGCGCGCTCGGGGTCAACCCGATTGAGAGAATCACCCTCGAAACCGGCCAATGGACTCTCCGCCTCCTGGCTGCAACGCTGGCCGTCACGCCTCTCCGGCGGCTGGCCGGCTGGCCGGAACTGATCCGGTTCCGCCGCATGCTGGGGCTCTTCTCGTTTTTCTATGCGTGCCTGCACGCGTTGACCTATGTCTGGCTGGATCAGTTCTTCGACTGGTCGGAAATCGCGCGCGATATCGTCAAGAGGCCCTTCATCACTGCCGGCGCTCTTTCTTTCGCGGCCATGACGCCTCTCGCCGCCACCTCCACGCGCGGATGGATCGCCCGCCTGGGAGGCCGCCGCTGGCAAAGGCTCCACCGTCTGGTCTACGTCGCCGCCGCCGCCGGCGTCTTGCATTTCTGGTGGAAGGTGAAGTCGGACATCCGGGAGCCCGCGCTCTATGCTCTGGTGTTCGCCGTTCTGCTCCTGGCCCGCCTGTTCATACGCCGGACAGCCGCGCACCCGCATACCGCCGCCCCGGTGTAATCCGCTTCTCGCGCTTCATCCTGTGGTCTGCCGTCCACAGGCATCCCGTGCCCGGGCGCTCAGCCGCAATCTCCCGCAGCGGCTGCGCCGGGGATCTCGTGCATCGCGTCTGTCGAGGGTCATGCAGCGGGCATCACGGCGCTGCGGCTCATCCGCACGAATGAAAATCCCCGCCGGTTCAGATCGGGTTCGGAGCCGCGAGCGAAGCGGAGGGAGGCAGCGAGTGCGAGCGCTCCTACCCATGCCCCCCGGCGACCTCCCCTGCGGATTTCTCTTCGGCCTTGGCCCGGGGGCTGCATCCCGACCGTGTTCGCCTTGGCCGCGGGTGCGGGCGGTTCCCAATTTCGTCTCATCTGAGCAGGCGATTTTTCGAGGGAGCCTCCCTGCGAAGGCGCAGCCTGAACGGGTATTCTTGCCCCAGCCGCCGGTCAGGGCATCAGCCCGGGCGCCAGCAGCAGGTTCGCGCTGGCGAAGCGGTCCCAGAGCGACTTGCGCTCGCGGAAGCTCGCCCACCGCAGCACCGCCTCTTCCCCCTCGGCGGCAAAGAAACCTACGCCGCCCTTGACCAGCCGGTTGTCCGACCACTCGTCCACCACCCTGCCGTCGATCAGGGTCGTAAACCGGTTGCCAGCCACCAGCGTGGCCACCCGGTAAGGACGGCCCTTTTCCAGCGGCATGGGCAGGGGCAGTTCGGTGCGCGCAAACACCCGCCCTGCTTCCATCCCGTAGCGGATGATTTTCGCCCCGGACGGCGCCCCTGGCCGGACGATCTGAATCCGCGTTGCGTAGAAGTCCTGGGCGTCCGAGGCGCGGTAGACCCAGCTCATTCCTTTCCGCTGGACCTCGCCCTCGAATTCGAACTCGTAGTCCCGCGTGCCCAGGGTCGGACTCCAAAGCCGCAGTTCGCCGATCCGCGCCGTTCCTTCCCGCACCACCCAGCCTCTGGCGCTGCCGGCCCACTCCCCGAGGCTCGACTGAAAATCCACCTTCGCCACCACCGGCCCGCTTCCGGGCAGCCAGTCGTTCAACCAGTCCAGAAAGCCGGAGCGCCCCGCAATCCGGGGTTGATTCTGCGGCACGCCCGCAGGCAGCGTGACTGGCGCGGCGCCGGCCACCGGGCTCGGGCCATTGCGGGCGGCGCTGTCGTCGGGAAAGACCAGTTTGGCCACGATCAGCGCTCCCACCAGCCCCACCATCATCACCGCCATCATGCTGTTCGAACCCTTGGGCTGCGGTTTGGCCGTATCCGTCGAGGGAGCCGCCCACACCGGTTCCGCGTCGTATTCGGCGTCGCGCAGGAACCAGGCGGATGCGCGCGGACCCTTCTTCCTGCAGCGTTCGCTGCAGAAGTCGCGGTCCGTCAATAGCCGCAGCGGGCTGATTTCCCGCCCGCATCGCTGGCACCGCATCTACACTCTCCCCTCTCTCAACTACAAGGCTAAACCGCGAAGGACCGCCTTGGATGGAATTAGGCGGAAATTCCGCCCGATTTCAGTTTCTCCACTGAGCCGCGCCACCCGGCAGCAAACCGGCTTTCGCCTCTTCATCCCTGGCTGGAGGCCTTCCCTGTTCCCGTCTCCCACAGGTTCCAGCCGTAGATGCACACATGGTCGAACGCCCAAAGGCTCACCGCCCCTAGCCCAAGCTGCCGGGCCATCGTGATTTCCTGCCGCCATGGCGCTCCTCCCCGGAACACGGCGATCATCGCCCGGATCAGCGGGCGCGGCCAGTCCAGCCCCGCCGCGAACTCCAGAGTCTGCCGGCAAAGATCCAGGTTCCTCGACCAGACGCCGAAATCCAGCGCCTCAATCTTGAATCGGTCGAACGGCGACTGGGCTTTAGACGCCCACTCCGCCGGAAGATTGACAAACCGGTTCAGCGCGCCGCCCAGCTGATGAATCCCGGCGGGCTCCGGATGATTCACATCGTAAGGAAACAGAATCTCCAGCCCCGCCTCCGGAAAGGCCGCGCGGATGTCGGCCGCCAGCGCCGCCGCATAGTCCCGCAGCCGGTTCCGCAGAAACAACGCATCGGCTCCCCCGTTCACGCCCGGATCGTCCTGCGGCGAGCGGAACACGTGCAGCGGACGCCCCAGCGCCGCCAGCGCCGCCGCCTGCGTCTCCGCGTCGTAATAAGCCATCCCTCCGCCGGGGTTGTCCGGCCTTCGGTTCGTGAAGTACCACCATGTGAACTCGCCCATCTGCAGCCGCGGCTGCAGCCCAGCCTCCGACATCAGGCCCGCCACCTCCCGGAACGCCTTTTTCTGAAACTCCAGCATCGCCGGCCCGAACGTGCAGTGCGTCGACTTGAAGCCCCCGAAACCCATGTCGGTCACCACCGGCGCCCCGTCCGGGTACCGGGCGGCGAACTCCGCCGGCGGCTCCACCAGCTCCATCGAAAACGCCGTCGTGGCGGCCCTTCCCTCGGCCGCGCAAAGCGCGTACAGATCCGCATGCCACGCCCTCGCGCCCGCATTCAGCGCGTGGTCCGCGCCGGCGTCCACCTCCCACCGTCCCATCGCGCCCCCGGCGATCCAGCCTCCTCCGCTCACGGCGCCCGTGGATCCTGCGGCGGGGATCATCCACGCCGTCACCTGAAACTGGTAGGCCGGCGCGGCCGAGCGCGCCCGCAGCACCAGCCTTGATCCCTCCGTCCGCGCCCAGATCCCCACCATGGTCGCGTTCACGATCATGGCGAAATGCCGCGCAATCTGTTCCGGACTCTCTCCCTGAAGCACGCTCTTGCCCAGCGTCTGCCCGCCAACGCCCACAAACACCTGGTCGCCCGGCGCGAATTGCCCGCCAAACTCCACGCTGACCTCGGGCAGCACGCCTCCCACCCGCCGCCGCTGGTTCCACCAGAAGATGCCGATGTACTCGTTCAGCTCGCCTTTGCATCCAAGCTGCCGCAGGTTCCACAGAATGCGCGCCGGAGGCAGCTTGTATGTGTGGTCTGTCGAATAGTCGAGGGCGGGCGTCATCCAGCTCTGCTCCAGAGGCGGCGCCGGCGGATCGCCCGCTACCACGGCCTCCAGTCCGGCGAAACAGAAAGGTCCCGGCCCGGTATGAGTCAGCCTGACCGTATGCTCGCCCGCCGGAACCGCAACCGCCAGCCGCCTCCGCGACACAACGTCGCTCTCCGGAGTCAGAAAAGCCGATAAGGCGCCCGCCGCGGTTCCGTCGATTTCAACCAGGGCCGTCCCCTGCCCGTGGCCGAGCCGCGTCCACAACCACAGCTCGTGCGCGTGCTCGCAGCGGTAGCGCACGTCCACCTGCGCTCCAGGCGCCTGCGACACGAACGCCAGTCCGCCCGGAAAAAAACCCGCCTCGGCCGCCCAGCCGCCGGTGTAATGGCATCGCGCGTCCGTCGCTTCCACCCGCACGCCCTCCGGTCCGGCCACGCGCAGCCGCAGCGTCTGCTCCGGCCCCGTCACCTGCCAGTTGGTGAACTCCGCCGTCCACTCCCCGCCCGGATAATCCTCTCCATAGGCCAGCCTTGGCGCCAGCGTCAGCCACATCCGGCGGATCTGCGGCACGCCGAGCCCGGCGAAATCCAGCCGCACGCGCAGCTTCGCCGTCGACGCCCCGCCAGAAAACTGCGCTTCGGCGGGATTCGCCCGCAGCCGCTCGTTCTTCCACACTGCATACATCCGCAGGAAATTGGCGTCGTATCCGCCTCCCACCGTGCGGATCCGCAGCCGCGTGCCCTCCGCCTCCGCCTGCAGCGCAAACGGGGCGTCCGCCGAGGCGTAATCGGCCTGATTGATCTGCGCCGCCAGGCTCTGGCACACCGTCTCGGCCGTAATGTGGTGCAGCGTTTCTGCGCCGCCTCCGCTGGCGCTCACCGCCGTCGTCGAGCCGTCCCCCCGCCGTGCCCGCAGCCGCACTGTCCACGGCTCCGCGCCGATCGTGGCCGTCACGTCCGGATCGCCCCCTCCCGCATTGACCGCCGCCGCCAGAGCCGCCGCCACCCCTGCCGACCCGTCGCCTTCCTGCTCGACGTGCGTATACGTGCGGTTCGCCACCGTGATCCAGTGGATCGTCCCCGGCGTTCCCGCATAAAACGGATACTCCACGCTGACGCGCCCCGGGACGATGTAGTCGAACGCCATGTTCAGGTACCACAGCGTGAGCCGGTCGTAGCCTTCGATTCCCTCGCCCACGATGTCAAACTCTGCAGACGCCGCTGGATCCGGGTCTGCCACCACCTCGGCGTGATCGGACAGACGGATGCGCACCGCCTGCCCCTGCAGCGGCTGGATGTCCAGATACGGCCAGTCGATCGTCGGATATTTCCGGCAGTTCAGCGGCATCAGCCCTTCGTAGCGGACGTCGAACTCCAGCACCACGCCGTTGAAGTCGAAGTCGGGCAGGTAGCGGATGCGCGGATGTTCGAAAAAATTGTCGGCGTCGTACAGAACCACGACGGCGAAATCGGCGGCGTCCTGAAAACTGCCCCGCACTTTGAATCCCTGCGGCGTCGCCTCGCAGATCGCGGCAGAGGCGCCCAGATGATCGAACCCCTGCAGGTGGACGGTGCGGTCAGGCTGGAGTTTGCGGATCGGCTCGCTCACGCTGGTTCCTCCCGCCACGGACTGTATCGCGCCCTCTGCCGAGGACCGGACCGCAGACTCCGCCCGCGCGGCTCAAACGGCTGATTTCCCAAGGAAGAAAATTCCCGCTGCCCCTGTGACGGCCCTTTCTGCAGAATCGCCGCTCTGGGCGTTCCCGCCTCCCGGCCGCGATCTCCCTGCGCCGCTTTTCAGCCCCCCGCCCGGCCCCTCCGCTTGCTTGACTTCCCCTCGGCCGATGGCTTAACGTAACGGTTTCGCTGCACCGCGCAGGCCCAGAATGCCCAACGCCGAAAGCACGCCGGAGATCCTCTACGATCAGCTGCTCGAATCGACGCTGGCCAGCGTGGACGCGAGCGAGGAGATCGCCAAGACCCTCGCCGCCCAGTTGGGCTTCGACGAGGAAGAGACCTACCACATCGGCTACGCCGTGCGCGAAGCCGTCGTCAACGCCGTCGTCCACGGCAACCTTTACAGCGCCAACAAGCGCGTCCATCTGCTCGTGGAACGGGCTGCGCCGTGGATGCAGGTCACCGTGGAAGACGAAGGCCAGGGCTTCGAGGAGTCCAGCCAGGCCGATCCGCTCGCCGAGGAAAACCTCCTCAGCCAGTCCGGCCGCGGCATCCTCATCATCCGCGCGTTCATGGATGAAGTTTCCATCGGCCGGACCGACCAGGGCGGCACGCGCCTCGTCATGCGCAAGTCATTGCCGGTCCCCTCGTAACTCGGCTATTCTGAATTCGTCTTTGCCTGAAAAGCAGGAGGTACACGCAGTGAGCCTGAAATTGACTACCCGCCAGGTCGGCGACGTGACCGTCGTGGATGCTGCCGGCCGCATCACTCTCGGGGAAGGCTCTTCCGCCTTCCGCGACACCATCAAAGGCCTCGTCAACCAGGGGCAGAAGAAGATCCTCGTCAACCTCGGCGAGGTCACCTACATCGACAGCTCCGGCATCGG
>Ga0101944_10002381_pt1 | contig 30821 bp, 23 predicted proteins | sample DewCreD2012metaG_FD_75245 | JGI IMG/M metagenome (GOLD analysis project Ga0101944, IMG submission 75245) | Hot spring sediment bacterial and archeal communities from British Columbia, Canada, to study Microbial Dark Matter (Phase II) - Dewar... ... | reverse complement strand
AGGGCAGAGTGGCATGCGTGCGGGTTCCCCGGTTCGCGATGGCGGGGGACGAACCGTCCGGGCCGGTGACGGGCTCCCTCCCGCCGTGGGATGCGGCCCCCGTGGCGCTCAGTCTCGGCGCCCGGCTCCGGGTCGTGTCGGCGGCCGCGGCCGCTGCCGGGGTGCGGCCGGGGATGACCGTCCCGCAGGCGCGGGCGATCCTCGGCGCGCTCGAGGTGCGGCCGTGGGACGAGCCGGCGATCCGCCGCCGGGTGACGCGCGCCACCGCCGCCTTCCTCGCGGCGAGCCCGCAGGTGAGCCCGGTGCCGGGGGCGCCCGGCACCTGGTGGGTCGGCGCCGCCGGCTTCGACGGGCTGGGCGGCGAGCGGCGGCTGCGGGCCGAGCTCGAGCGGATCGCGCGCGCGTGGCACCCCGACGCGCGCGCGGCGATCGCCGACAGCTGTGTCGCGGCGCGCGCGGCGACCTGGGCGCTGCCGGCGCGGCGCATCGTGCCGCCGGGCGGCGACCGCGCCTTCCTCGCGCGGGCGCCGCTCTCCCTGCTCCCCCTCGACGACGACCTGCGCGCGGCCACCGCCGCGCTTGGCCTGCGCACCATCGGCCAGCTCGCGGCGCTCGAGGCCGTCGCGCTCGAGGCGCGCTTCGGGCCCGCCGGCGTCGCGGCGTGGCGCCTCGCGCGCGGGCTCGACGACCGCCGTCCCGCGCTCCTCGCCCCCTCCGCCGACCCGCGGGTCGAGACCGACCTCCCCGGCCCCGCCGACTCGCTCGAGCCGGTGCTCTTCCTGGTGCGCGCCGCGGTGGACCGGCTCGCGCGCCACGTCGCCGCCGCGCAGCGCGCGATCGCGCGGCTCGACCTCACCCTCGTGCTCGAGGGGCGCACCGGCTTCCTCGTCCCCGCCGCCGGCGAGCGCGTCACGCGCCCGGTGGTGCTGCACCGCGCGGTGGCCCGCGCGGAGCCGCTCTTCGAGCAGTGCCGCGCGGTGCTCGAGGGGTGGGTGCTCGAGCGGCCGGTCACCGCGGTCGCCGTCACCGTCACCGAGACCGCCCCGCTCCCCGCCGAGCAGGGCGACCTCCTGGCGCCGTCGTGGCGCGATCCCGCCGCCGCCCTGGCCGCGCTCGCGCGCCTGCAGGCGACGCTGGGACCCGGCACCGTGCTGCGCCCGGTGGCGCGCGACGAGCACGCCCCCGAGCGCGGCGGCGCGTGGGTCGAGGGCCGGGAGGGGGCGCCCGCCGCCGCGCCGCGCGCGTCGGCCGGCGACGCCCCGCGCCCCGCGGCGCTCCGCCTCCTCGAGGCGCCGGAGCCGGTCGAGGTGGAGTACACCTCCCACGCCACCTGCGTGCTCTGGTGGCGCGGGCGGCGCTGGGGGATCGCGGCGATGACCGGCCCCGAGCGGCTGAGCGGCGACTGGTGGCGCGCGCCCTATGCGCGCGACTACTGGCGCTGCGAGCGCGAGGACGGCGTGGCGCTCCTCGTCTACCGCGACCAGCTCCGCGAGGGGACCTGGTTCGTGCAGGGATGGTGGGACTGATCGGCCCGCCGCCCCCCGCGTCCCCGCGCCCATGTCGTACGTCGAGCTGCACTGCCACTCGTTCTTCTCGATGCTCGACGGCGCCTCGTCGCCCGAGGCGCTCGTCGCGCGCGCGGCCGCGCTCGGCCACCCCGCGCTCGCCCTCACCGACCACGACGACCTGGGCGGCGCCGTGCGCTTCGCCGAGGCCGCGCGCGCGGCGGGGATCGGCGGGATCCTCGGCGCCGAGGTCACGCTGGACGCGGGGGCGCCGGGGCTCCGCCGCACGCACCTGACGCTCCTCTGCGCCACGCGCGAGGGCTACCACCACCTCGCGACCCTCCTCACCCGCGCGCGGCTCGGCGCGCCGCGCGGCCGCCCCGCCGTGACGCTGGAGCAGCTCGCGGCGCACGCCGAGGGGCTCGTCGGCCTCACCGGGTGCCTGCGCGGCTGGGTGCCGCGGCTCGTGGCGCAGGGCCAGGGCGACGCCGCGTGCGAGGCGGCGGCCACGCTGGCGGACATCCTCGGCGGCCGCGTGGTGGTCGAGTGCTGGGACCACGGGCTCCTGGAGGAGCGCGCGGTGGTCCCCGGGCTGCTGGCGCTCGCGCGCGCGCTCGACCTCCCGTGGGTCGTCACCAACGACGTGCACTACGCCGACCCGCGCGCGCGCCGCACGCACGACCTGCTGGTGGCGCTGCGCCACCAGCGCCCCCTCGACGCGATGGGGACGCGCCTGCGCCCGAACGGCGAGTGGTACCTCAAGTCGGCGGCGCAGCTCGCGCGCCGCTGGCGGCACCACCCCGAGGGGCTCGCGCAGACCCTTGCCGTCGCCGAGCGGTGCGCCTTCCGCCTCGCCGACCTGCGGCCGCAGCTGCCGCGGTTCCCGCTCCCGCCCGGCGTCACCGACGACGAGTACCTCGCCCGCCTCGCCTGGCACGGCGCCGCCGAACGGTGGGACGTGCTCACCGACCGGCACCGCGCGCAGCTCGAGCACGAGCTCGGCGTGATCCGCCAGCTCGGCTTCGCCGGCTACTTCCTGATCGTGTGGGACATCGTGCGCTTCGCGCGGCGCGAGGGGATCCTCTGCCAGGGGCGCGGCTCCGCGGCGAACTCCGCCGTCTGCTTCTGCCTCGGGATCACCGCGGTGGACCCGATCCGCCTCGGGCTCCTCTTCGAGCGGTTCCTGAGCGAGGGGCGGCGCGAGCCGCCCGACATCGACATCGACTTCGCCCACCAGGAGCGCGAGCGGGTCCTGCAGTACGTCTACCGCCGCTACGGGCGCGAGCACGCGGCGATGGTCTGCGAGCACGTCACCTGGCGCGGCCGCAGCGCGGTGCGCGACGCGGCGCGCGTCCTCGGCTTCTCGCCGCAGCAGGGCGAGGCGCTGGCCGCGCTGAGCGACCGCTTCAGCGCGCGCGCCACCGCGGCGGCGCTGCGCGAGGGCGACCCGCCCGACGGCCCCGCCGACCCCTACGCCGACAAGTGGGTCCTCGCCGTCCTCGGCCGCGCGATGGGGCGGGGGACGGAGGCGACGACGGCGGCGGGCGCGGTGGCGCGCGACGCGCGCCGGGCCGAGACCCAGGCGCGGCACGACCGGCAGCCGCTCGGCTGGGCGCCGCGGCACCCGCGCGACACCGCCGCCGCCTTCACCGACCCGCACGCGCGCGACGACCACGTCGAGCGCCGCAACCCCGTCACCGCCATCCGCGCCACCGGGCCCGGGGGACGCGGGCACGCCCTGCTGCGCCGCGCGGGGCTCGACCCCGACGACCCGCGCGTGCGCCTCCTCGCGGGGCTCGTGGAGGGCCTGCACCTGGCGCCGCGCCACCGCTCGATCCACGTCGGCGGGTTCGTGCTCACGCGCGAGCCGCTCGCCTCGGTGGTGCCGGTCGAGCCCGCCGCCATGCCCGACCGCACCGTGATCCAGTGGGAGAAGGACGACCTCGACCCCGTCGGCCTCGTGAAGATCGACCTGCTGGGCCTCGGCATCCTCACGCTCATCCAGGCGTGCGTGCGCGCCGTCCGGCAGGTGCGCGGGATCACCGTGGACCTCGCCCGGCTCGACTACGCCGACCCCGCGGTGTACGACGACCTCTGCCGCGCCGACACCGTCGGCGTCTTCCAGGTGGAGAGCCGCGCGCAGATGAACACCCTGCCGCGCCTCCAGCCGCGCTGCTTCTACGACCTCGTGGTGGAGGTGGCGCTGATCCGCCCCGGGCCGATCCAGGGCGACATGGTGCACCCCTACCTGCGGCGCCGCGCGGGGCTCGAGCCGGTCACCTACCCGCACCCGTCGCTGCAGCCGATCCTCGAGCGCACCCTCGGCGTCCCCCTCTTCCAGGAGCAGGGGATGCAGGTGGCGATCACGGCGGCGGGGTTCACCCCCGCGGAGGCCGACGAGCTGCGCCGCGCGATGGGGCACAAGCGCTCGCACGAGCGGATGGCGGCGATCGCGGCGAAGCTCGTCGAGGGGATGCGGCGCAACGGGATCCCGGCGGAGACGGCGCGGAAGATCCACCACCAGATCAACGCCTTCGCCGACTACGGCTTCCCCGAGAGCCACGCCGCGAGCTTCGCGCTGCTGGTGTACGCCTCGGCGTGGCTGCGGCACTACTACGCCCCCGAGTTCGCCGCCGCCATCCTCAACGCGCAGCCGATGGGGTTCTACGCCCCGGGCACGCTGATCGAGGACGCGCGGCGGCACGGCGTGGCGGTGCGGCCGGTCTGCCTGCGGCGGAGCGCGTGGGACTGCACGCTCGAGCCCGCCGGCGCCGGGCCGCCCGCGCTCCGGCTCGGGCTGCGGCTCGTGTCGGGGCTCGGGGCCCGGGCGCGCGACCGGCTCGCCGAGGCGCGCGCGGCCGGCCCCTTCACCGGCGTCGCCGACGTGGTGCGGCGCACCGGGCTCGACCGCGGGGCGCTGCGCGCCCTCGCGGAGGCGGGGGCGTTCGACGCGTTCGTGGCGCACGAGCCGCCGGGCCGGCGGCGCCGCGCCGCGCTCTGGGCGGTGCTCGAGGCGGCGCGCGGGCACGCGGGCCCCCTCGCGCCGGTGGCGCCGTCGCCCCCGGCGCCGGCGATCCCCCCGATGTCGCCGTGGGAGCTCACCGAGGCCGACTACCGGATGACCGCGCTCTCGCTCAACGGGCACCCGATGACGCACCTGCGCGCCGCGCTCGCCCCCCTCGGCGTGGCGACCGCCGCGCGGCTGCACGGCGAGGCCGATCCCCCCGCCCCGCGCGACGGCGACCCCGTGGTGGTGGCGGGGCTCGTGATCTGCCGCCAGCGTCCCGGCACGGCGAAGGGGTTCGTCTTCCTCACGCTCGAGGACGAGACGGGGATGGTGAACGTCGTCTGCACGCCCCGGGTCTTCGAGCGCCAGGCGCTGCTCGTCTCGCGCGCGCCGCTGCTCCTCGCGCGCGGGGTGCTGCAGGTCGAGGGACGGGTGGTGAACGTGCGCGCCGCGGAGTTCGAGGCGCTCGCGGCGCGCGTGGGGGCGGAGCACGCGCGCCCGCACGATTTCAGGTGAGCGGCGCGCGGTCGTTAGCTTGTCACCCATGCCCGACTTCGTGAACAGCGCGGTGCTGGGCGCGCGCGGCCAGCGGACGCTCCCCGCCCCGGCGTACTGCGCCGACGAGGTGTTCCGCGAGGAGCAGCGCCGCATCTTCGGGCGCTGCTGGCTCTGCGCGGCGCGTGCCGCGGAGCTCCCCGGCTCCGGCGACTTCGTGGCCCGGCAGGTCGGGACGGAGTCGCTGCTCCTCGTGCGCGACCACGATGGCCGCCTCCACGCGCACTTCAACGTCTGCCGCCACCGCGGCACCCGCCTCTGCGAGGCGGAGCGGGGCACGCTGAGCCGCAGCATCCGGTGCCCGTACCACGCGTGGACCTACGCGCTCGACGGGCGGCTCGTGGGGGTGCCCGACGAGCGGCATCTCGAGGGCTTCCGCCGCGAGGAGTTCCCGCTGCACGCGGCGGCGGTCGCGGAGTGGGAGGGGTTCGTGTGGGTCAACCTCGCGCGCGACCCGGCGCCGTTCGCCGAGGCGTTCGCGCCGCTCGCCGGGAAGTGGCGCGCGTGGAACCTGCCGGCGCTCGTCTGCCTCGGCCGGCGCACGTACGACGTGGCGGCCAACTGGAAGCTCGTCATCCAGAACTTCAGCGAGTGCTACCACTGCGCGCCGGTGCACCCCGCGCTCGCGCGGCTCTCGCCGCCCTCATCGGGCGGCAACGACCTGACCGAGGGGCCGTTCCTCGGCGGCTACATGGACGTCATCGAGCCGGGCGGCTCGATGACGCTGAGCGGGCGTGCCTGCGGGGTGCCGGTCGGCCCGCTCGCCGAGGCCGACCGGCAGCGCGTGTACTACTACGTGCTCGTGCCCAACGTGCTCCTCTCGCTGCACCACGACTACGTCATGGTCCACACCCTCTGGCCGCAGGCGCCGGGACGCACCCGCATCGAGTGCGAGTGGCTCTTCCATCCCGACACCGCGACGCGCCCGGGGTTCGACCCCGAGGACGGGATCGCCTTCTGGGACCGCACGAACCGGGAGGACTGGCACGTGTCGGAGCTCACGCAACTGGGCGTCGCGAGCAGCCGCTACGTCCCCGGGCCGTACTCGGCCCGCGAGGCGATGGCCGCGGCCTTCGACCGGGAGTACCGGCGGCTCATGGGCGGCGGCGAGGAGGCGGTCCCGTGACCTTCCGCACCCGCTACGACGCGGTGGTGGTGGGCAGCGGGCACAACGGGCTCGTGGCGGCCGCGTACCTCGCGGGCGCCGGACAGTCGGTGGTCGTGCTGGAGCGCAACGACTGGCTGGGCGGGGCCACCGCGTCGCAGCGGGTCTTCCCCGACTACGAGGCGTACCTGTCGCGCTACGCCTACCTCGTGTCGCTGCTGCCGCCGCACATCGTGCGGGAGCTGGGCCTCGCCTTCGAGACGCGGCGGCGCCGCACCGCCTCGTTCACGGCGTACACCGATGCCGCGGGCGTGGCGCGCGGGCTCGTGATCTCCAACGTGGACGGGCAGCGCTCCCGCGACTCGATGCGCGAGCTCACCGGCTCCGACGAGGCCTGGGCGGGCTACGCGCGCGTCCTGCGGCTCGAGGCCGCGCTGGCGGCGCACCTCTGGCCCACGCTCCTCGAGCCGCTGCGCCCGCGCGAGCACTTCCGGCAGCGGATGCGCTCCGCGGAGGAGCGCGAGGCATGGGAGGGGTTCGTGGAGCGGCCGCTCGGCGAGGTGCTCGAGCGGCACGTGGCCGACGACGTGCTGCGCGGGCTCCTGTTCACCGACGGCAAGATCGGCGTCTTCACCCACCCGCACGACCCGTCGCTGCTGCAGAACCGGTGCTTCCTCTACCACGTGATCGGCAACGGGACGGGCGAGTGGCGGGTGCCGGTCGGCGGGATGCGCGCCCTCGTGGACGCGCTCGTCGCGCGCGGGCGCGCGGCCGGCGTCACCTACGCGACCGGGGCGCCGGTGACGCGGGTGCACGCGGGCGGCGCCGCGCACGTCGTGGAGTTCGAGGTCGAGGGGCTGCCCCGGCGCGTGGACGCGACGCGGGTGCTCGTGAACGCCGGCCCGCGGGCCTTCGCGACGCTCCTCGGCGAGCCCTGGACGCCCCGGCCGACGGACGAGGGCTCCGTGGTCAAGATGAACATGCTCCTGCGCCGGCTGCCGCGCGTGAAGGCGCGCGGCGTGTCGAGCGAGGAGGCGTTCTGCGGGTCGTTCCACATGGACGAGGGCTACGGCCAGATGCTGGCGTCGCACGGCGCCGCGGCGGCGGGGATGCTGCCGGACCCGGCGCCGGCGGAGATGTACTGCCACACGCTGACCGACGACTCCATCCTGGCCCCCGACCTCGTCGCGCAGGGGTACCACACGCTCACGCTCTTCGGGCTCGACATGCCGTACCGGCTCTTCGAGCGCGACCACGACGCGCGCAAGGCGCGCGTCGCCGAGCTGTACCTGCAGGGGCTGGACCGCATCTGCGACGAGCCGTTCGCGGACTGCCTCGCGCGCGACCGCGAGGGCCGTCCCTGCCTCGAGGTGAAGACGCCGCAGGAACTGGAGCGCGAGGTGGGCCTCGACCTCGGCAACATCTTCCACGACACCCTCACCTGGCCGTTCGCCGACGATCCGTCGCTGGCCGGCACGTGGGGCGTCGAGACGCGGTACCCGCGCATCTACCGCTGCGGCTCGTCCGCGGTGCGGGGCGGGGCGGTGAGCGGCATCCCGGGGCGGAACACCGCGATGGCGATCTTCGGCGAGCTCGGCCTCCAGCCGCCGGCGGTCGCCTGAGCCACCCCGGCGCGGGGGCGGAGGGCGGGCTCGCGCGCCGGCTCACGCTGCTCGACGCCATCATGCTGAACGTCGGCACGATGGTGGGCACGTCGCTCTTCGTCCTCCCGGGCACGGTGGCGGCCGCGCTGCACGCGCCGGGGCTCGTCATCGGCGCCTGGGCGGGCGGCGGGATCCTGGTGCTCCTCGGCGCGCTCTGCCTCGCGGAGCTCGCGGCGGCGATGCCCGACGCGGGCGGCGAGGTGGTGTACCTCGAGCGGGCGTTCGGCCGGGTCTGGGGCTACCTCTACGGCTGGGCGAACGGCGTCATCATCAACCCCTGCGCGATCGCGGCGATCGCGATCGCGTTCGCCACCTATCTCGGGGTGCTGGTGCCGCTCGGCAGGCCGGGCGTGAAGGGGTGGGCGATCCTGAGCATCGTGGCGCTCACGGGGCTCAACATGCTGGGCGTGCGGGCCGGCGCCACCGCGCAGAACGCGATCACCGCACTCAAGGTGCTGGGCGTCGCCGGCCTCGCGGCGCTGGCGCTCCTCGCCCCGGCGGGGGTGCCCTCGCCCGCCGGGCCCGCCCCCGGGACCGTCACCCTGCAGGGCGCGGTGCTCGCCGTGGTGGCGATCGTCTGGGCCTACGACGGCTGGTACGAGGTGACCTTCGTGGGCGGGGAGGTGCGCGACCCGGGCCGCACCCTGCCGCGGTCGATCGTCTGGAGCATGGTCGTGGTGATCCTCCTCTACGCGGCGGCGAACCTGGGCTACCTCGCCGCGCTCGGCGTCTCGGGGATGGCCGCGTCGGCGCGTGTCGGCTCGGACGCCGCGAGCGCCGTGCTCGGGCCGCGTGGTGCGTCCGTCGCCGCGGCGGTGGTCGCGACCTGTGCCCTGGGCGGCAACAACGGGATCATCCTCACCGCGGCGCGCATCCCGTACGTGATGGCGCGCGAGGGGATGTTCTTCCGGCCGGTGGGCCGACTGGACCCGCGCCACGGCACGCCGGTCGTGTCGCTCGCGTGGCAGGGGACCTGGGCGATGGCGCTCGTGCTGCTGGGGGCGTACGAGCAGCTCGTCACGGCGATCGTCTTCTCGTCGTTCATCTTCCACGGGCTGGCGGCACTCGCCGTGCTGCGGTTGCGGCACGCCGCGCCGGCGCTGCCGCGGCCCTACCGCACGTGGGGGTATCCGGCGACCCCGGTCGTGTTCGCGGCGCTCTGCGCGGTGCTCGTGGCGCTCACGCTCACCGCGTCGCCGCGCGAGTCGCTCTTCGGGCTCGGGCTGCTCCTCGCCGGCCTCGCCCTCTACCCCGCCTTCCGCCGGGCGGCCCCGTGAGGCGCGGGCGCGCGTGGCTGCTGCTGGGGCTCGCCGTCGCGGGCCGTCCGCTCGCGGCGCAGGCGCCGCCCGACAGCGCCGCCGCCGACACCACGGCGCCGCGCCCCGTGCGGTGGTACGGGGCGGCGGCCGTCGCCGCCGGGGTCACGGCGCTGATCTTCGTGGCCGACGAGCCGGTGCGCCAGTGGGCCCAGGAGGTCCGCACCCCGGTGACCGACGACGTGGCGAGGCTCCTCACCCACTTCGGCCAGCCCGAGGTGGTGCTGACGGTGCCGGCCGGGATGGCGCTCGTGGCGCTGCTCACCGGCAACGACGCGCTGCTGCGCTCGAGCGGCCGGGTCGCCGGGTCGTTCGTCGTCTCGTTCGCGGCGACCCGCGTCCTCAAGTTCGGCGTCGGGCGCGCGCGACCGTTCGAGGAGGAGGGGGCGCGGAGCTTCCACCCGTTCAGCGAGCCGGACGCCGCCCTGCCGTCGGGCCACGCCACCGCCGCGTTCTCGCTCGCCGCGAGCCTCAGCAACGAGATCGGCCGCTGGTGGGCGACCGTGCCCCTCTACACCCTCGCCACCGGCACCGCGTGGGCGCGGATCAACGACGACAAGCACTGGCTCGGCGACGTGACCCTCGGTGCCGCGGTGGGGATCACCAGCGCGCAGGTGATGACGGGGCGCTGGACGGTGTTCGGCCTCGGGACGCCGCAGTTCCTGGTCGCGCCGGACGAGGTGGCCGTCAGCATGACGGTCCCGTTCCGGCTGCGCTGACCGCTCAGCGCGCGGGCGGCGCGATCGCCGGGGGCGGCGGTTCGGGGGCGAGGCGCCGGAGCCGGGCGAAGTAGACCTGCGCGTTCACGTAGAGGGTCAGCGCGAGCGCCGCGAGCACGAGCAGCAGCGCCGCGGTGCCGTGGCGGTCCCACCAGTCGCGCGGCGTCATCGGGAGGGGGGCATGATCGGGAACTATACTTGACCACTCAATGTCCGGCGGCCTCCTCCTCGTCGCGCTCGTCGTCCTGGGCTACGTCGCCGCGCATGCCGGCTTCCGCTGGCTCGAGCGGCGGTTCTTCGTGGTGGGCGGCGGGGAGTACCTCGTCCTCGGCGTGCTGCTCGGGCCGTACGCCGGTCGCGTGCTCGGCGAGCGCGACGTGCTCGACTTCGCCCCGTTCATCGTGCTGGGCCTCGGCTGGGTCGGCGTCGCGATCGGGATGCGGCTGCAGCTCCGGCGCCTGGTGCGGGTGAGTGCGCAGGCCCTCGGGATCGCGGTGCTCCAGTGGGCCATCGCCGCCAGCGCGATCTTCACGGCCATGCTGCTCGGGCTCCGGGCGGGCCTGCACCTGCCGCCCGAACGGGCGCTGCCGGTGGCGCTGGTCGCGGCGGTGCTCGGCTCGACCACCTCCGTCCGCGGGGTCGAGGTGGTGCGGCGCCGGCACGGCGGCAACCCGACGCTGCGGCAGGTCGAGACCACGGCGGTGACCGGCGCGCTCCTCGGCCTGGTCGCCTTCACCGTCGTGCTCGCGGCGTGGCACGCCCCGGTGCACGTCGTGCCGCGCGCGCCGACCCCCACCGAGTGGGTCGCCATCGCGCTCGCGATCGGCCTCGTCGGGGGCTTCCTCTTCTACCTGTTCCTGGGCGGCGAGTCCGATCCCGACCGCCTGGTGATCGCCCTGCTGGGCGCCATCATCCTCATCGCGGGCGCCGCCGCGTACATCGGCCTGAGCCCGATGTTCACGGGCGTGCTGCTCGGCGCGATGCTCGCGAACACCGCGCCGCAGCGCAGCCGGCTCCGCCGGCTGGTCCTCGGGCTGGGCGCACCGCTCGAGCTCGCCGTGCTGGTCCTCATCGGGGCGCTCTGGCGGCCCAGCGAGTACCCGTGGTTCTTCCCGCTCGCGACCTTCGTGCTGCTGCAGCCGATCGCCAAGCTCGGCGCCGCCGCGCTCGCGACGCAGGCCGGCGGGCGGCCCGCCGGCGTGCACGCGGAGTGGGGCGCGGCGCTCACGGCGCCCGGGTGGCTGCCGCTCGCGCTGGCGCTCAACTGGCGGCTGCTCCCCGGGGCGCCGGCGGCGAACCTGCTGCTCACGATGGCGATCGTCTCGACGATCCTCTACGACGCGCTCGCGCCGCGTTTCGTGCGGCGCGCCAGCGGGCTCGACCGCGTGGTGGAGGGCGACGCGTGAGGCGCGTCGTCACCCTGGCGCTGCTGCTCGGCGGGATGCGGCTCATCCTGCCGCTGGGCAGCCAGGTACCCGGCGCGGAGGCGCTGCTCGTCTTCGGCTTCCTGATCCTCGCCGCGTACACGGCGGGCGAGCTGGTGGTGCAGGTCGGGGTGCCGAAGATCATCGGCTACCTCGTGGCGGGGCTCCTCTTCGGGCCGTCGGTGCTGGGCGTGGTGTCCACGGCGGCGACGCTGGCGCTCAAGCCCGTGGGCACGGTGGCGATCGCCTTCATCGCCTACCTGGCGGGCGCGGAACTCAAGTGGGAGGAGCTGCGGCGCACGGGGCTGCGCCTGCTGCAGGTGACGGGCACCGAGCTGCTCGTCTGCTTCGCGGTCGTCGGCGCCGTGCTCCTGGCGCTCGCGCCGTGGGTGCCGTTCCTGCGCGCCCTGGAGCCGGCGCCCCGCCTCGCCGCGGCGGCCGTCTTCGCCTCGATCGCCGTGATCCACTCGCCCGCGGTCACCATGGCCATGCTGAGCGAGACGGGCGCGCGCGGCCGCGTCGCCACGACCGCGCTCGGCGTGGTGCTGCTGGCGGATCTGCTCGTGGTGCCGGGGTTCAGCGTCGTGCTGGCCGGCGCGCGCGGCGTCCTGGGTGGCGCGGCAGGCGCACCGAGCCTGTGGCTCACCGCGTGGGAGGTGGTCGGCGCCATCCCGATCGGGGTGCTGCTGGGCGTGCTCGTCGCGCTCTACCTCCGTCACGTCGGCCGGGAGCCGGTGGTGTTCGCCGCGCTGATCGCCGTGCTCGGGATGGGGCTCGCGGAGCAGCTGCACGTCGAGCTGCTGCTCCTGCTGCTGGTGGCGGGCTTCGTGTCGGAGAACCTCGCCGCGCACCGCGGCGACCCCACGCTGCGCGAGCCGATGGAGCGGAGCGCCGCGCCGGTGCTGGTGGTCTTCTTCGCGCTGGCCGGCGCCAAGCTGGAGCTGGCCGAGCTGCTCGCGCTCTGGCCGGTGGTGCTGCCGATCGCCGCGGCGCGCATCGGCGGGATCTGGCTCGGGACGCGCCTCGGGGCCCGCTGGGCGGGGCTCGAGCCGGCGCCGTCGCGGCTCATGTGGACAGGGCTCGTCTCGCAGGCGGGGGTCGCGATCGGGCTCGTCACGATCGCCGCCGAGTCGTTCCCGGACCTCGGCGCCGCGATGCGGAGCCTGCTGCTGGGCGTCGTCGCGGTGAACGAGGCGATCGGGCCGCTGGTCTTCCGGTGGGGGCTGCAGCGGGCCGGCGAGCTGGTGCCGGGCGCGGCGGCGGCGCGGGGGCCGGCGCACGCGCACTGAGGGATCAGATGATCTTCAGCCCGAACGCGCTGGTGATGAGCCCCACGGCCAGCTCCGCCGTGCGGTTCATCTCGTCGAGCACCGGGTTGATCTCCACCAGGTCGCAGCCGACCATCCGGCCCGAGTCGTGGACCATCTCCATCGCGAGGTGCGCCTCGCGGTAGGTGGCGCCGCCCCGCACCGGCGTGCCCACGCCCGGCGCCTCCGAGGGGTCCACGAAGTCGGCGTCGAACGAGAGGTGGAACCCCGCCGTCCCCGTCGTCGCGACCTCGATCGCGTCCCGCATCACCGCCTGCAGCCCCCGCTCGTCGATGTCGCGCATCGTGAACGCGCGCACCCCGAACTCGCGGATGTGCGTCCGCTCCGCCGGGTCGAGGTCGCGCAGGCCGACGAGCGCCACGTTCTGCGGCCGAAGCGCCGGCCCCGGCACCGCGAGCTGCAGCCGCGGGTCGCCGTGGCCCAGCAGGTGGGCCACGGGCATCCCGTGCACGTTGCCCGTCGGCGAGCTCTCGGGGGTGTTGATGTCGCCGTGCGCGTCGAGCCACACCAGGCCGATCCGCTTCCCCTGCTCGGCGAACGCGGTCGCCACCCCGGCCACCGAGCCCGCGCCGAGCGAGTGGTCGCCACCGAGCACGAGCGGCACGCGGCCGTCGCGCACCGCCTGCGCCGTGAGCTTGGCGAGCTGCCGGCACACGTCGGCGATGGTCGGCAGGAGGTCCTTCTCGCCCTCCTCGCCCGGCAGCGCGGCGCGCTCCGGGGACGCGACATTGCCCAGGTCCTCGACCCGGTGCCCCAACGCCTCGAGCCGTGGCTCGAGCCGTGCAATGCGCAGCGCGGACGGTCCCATGTCCACGCCACGGCGCGAGGCGCCGAGGTCGAGGGGGACGCCGATGATGCGGACGGTGCTCATGCGACCTGCAGGAGTGAGGACGATGCCCTCTGGCGAGGACACTGGAAACTACCCGACCGGGCCGCGCCCTGTCACCCGGCCCGGGGCGCCGGCCCCGCGCTCGCCTGTCGCCCGGCTCGTGGCGCGATGCCTCGCGGCCGGGCTCGCGACCGCGCTCGCGGGATGCACGACGCTCGGGAACATCGCGCCGTCGGCGGCGGCCGTGCTCCGGTTCGTGAACGCCGTGGCGACGCCCGGCACACTCGCGTTCGAGGTGGAACAGGGGCCCGCGGTCTCGCTCCGCCCCGGCGAGACGAGCGGCGCGGTGAGCGCGGCGGCCGGCGAGCGACGCATCCGCCTGCGCGACGGCACGGGGACGCTCGCCGCCGACTGGTTCACGCTCGACGCCGGGCGCGGCTACCTCGTGGTCGGCATCGGCGCGCCCGCGGAACCGGCGCTCGTGCTGCTCCCCGAGGATCCCGGGGAGATCGCCGCCGGGGACGCGCCCGTGCGGCTCGTGCACGGCGCCGCCCTCGCCGGCGCCATCGACGTCTACCTCACGCCCGGCGGCTCGCTCCCGTCGCGCGGCCGGCCCGCGGCGAGCGGGGTGCGCTTCGGCGACGTGGTGCCGCTGGGCGCGCTGCGCGACGGCGGCTGGTCGCTCCGCCTCACGGAGGCCGGCACCGACCTCGTGATCTACGACTCCGGGCCCTTCGTCGTGCACGGGGGCCATCCGCTGACGCTCGTGGCCGCCGAGGACCCGGCGCCGCGGCCCGGCAACGAGCTCGACCTGCTGGTCGTCGAGGAGGACTGAGCGATGCGGACGCGTCGCGCCTCCCTGCTGCTGGTCCCCGCGCTCCTCGGGACGGGGGCGCGCGCGCTCGCCGCCCAGGACGCCGCCCGCGCCACCGCGCGCTGCGACGCCGAGCTTCAGGCGCGCGACCTCCCCGTCATCGAGCGCGGTGAGCTGCGCCCGGGCGACGGCGGCATGCTCGAGCTGCCGTACGTGGTGCGCGGGCAGTTCGGCCGCGCCACGAACCTCGTCTGCCGCTACGACGCGGCGCGCGACGCGGCGATCATCGCCTCGCCTTCCGGCGAGGTGAGCGAGCGCGACCGCGAGCGCGGCCTCGGGCTGCCGCCGGCGGTCGAGGAACGGTGCCGCGCCGCCGCGGGCCGTGCGGGCGTCGTGCTCGAGCGCGTGGTGGCGTGGGAACCCGACGGGCGGCGCACGCGGGTGCGCTGGTCCGCCCGCAGCGGACGCTGGGTGCACGAGCTGCGCTGCCTCACCGGGGGGACCGACGCCGACACCTGGCTCGAGAGCGACTGGCTCGAGGGGCTGCGACCCGATCGGGGGCTCGCGCAGGAGGCGGCGACCGCCTGCAGCCAGGAGGCGCGGCGCCGCCGCGTGGCGCTGCTCGAGGTGGCCGCGGTGCGTCTGCGCCGCGACGAGCTGCGGGTGCGCTACCGTCTCGGCCAGCCCTGGCACGACGCCGTGCTGGAGTGCGCCTACGACGTGACCCGGCGCCGCGCGGCACTCGGGGACCTGCCGCCCGTGCCGGGTCCGGTGCCCGGGCCAGGACCCGGGCCGGCTCCGGTGCCGGGGCCCGCGCCGCTCCCGCCCCCGGCTGGCGGCCCGGGCGTGGGCGTGCTCCCGGGCGTGGACGGCCCCGTGTCGGCCCGGCACGAGGCGCGGCTCGCCTGCACGCGCGAGGCGGGGCGGCAGGGGCTGCGTGTGGTCGAGGTGCGCGAGGTGCCGCGCGGCGGGCGCCGGGTCGTCGCGCTCGAGCTCCGGGTGGCTCGCCAGGACCGCGCGTACACGGCCGACTGCGAGTACGACGCGAGCGCGCGGCGCGCGCGCTTCGCCGTGCAGTGACGGCCGCGCGTCAGCGCGCGGCGAGTGCCCCTGCCACGCCGGCCGGCTCGGTCACGGGACGCTGGCAGGCGAAGTCGCGGCACACGTAGAGCGCGGCGCGCCCGGCCACCGTGGTCTTCCCGGCCGTCAGCGGGTGGTCGCCCGGGCCGCGTGCCGGGTCGTGCCAGGCCACGATGCGGTTCGGCAGGAAGTGGCGCGCGACCTCGTCGCGCAGCGCCGCGAGTCCGGCGTCGTCCTCGCCGCCCACGAAGGCCAGCTCCACCGGCCCGTCGCGCAGCCAGTCCGCGAGGCAGAGCGACGAGAGGAAGGCGCGCGGCTGGCGGGCGAGGGCCGCGCCCCACGCCGACAGCGCGCGCACCGCCTCGTCGCGCAGCGCCGGGCGCGCGAGGTGGGCGCCGAGCCGCGCGAGGACGCGCGCCATCGTGGCGTTGGCGCTCGGCGTGGCGCCGTCGTGGCCCTCGCGATGGCGCACGATCAGCGTCTCGTGGTCCACCGCCGTCGAGAAGAAGCCGCCCTCGGGCGCCGCGAAGTCGTGCCGCGCGACTTCCGCGAGCGCCAGCGCCTCGTGCAGCCAGCGGTCGCCGCCGCCCGCCTCGTGCAGGTCGAGGAGACCGTCCGCGAGGTACGCGTAGTCTTCCAGGCACGCCGGCAGGTGCGCCGTCCCCGCGCGATAGCTGCGCAGCAGCCGGCCGTCGGCGCGGCGCAGCGTGGCGAGCACGAACTCCGCGGCGCGCCGCGCCGCCGCGAGCCAGCGTGCGTCGCCCAGCACGCGCGCCCCCTCGGCCATGGCGCCGATCATGAGGCCGTTCCACGCCGTCAGCACCTTGTCGTCGAGCGCCGGCGGGACGCGCCGCGCGCGCGCCTCGTAGAGCGCGGCGCGGGCGCGCGCCAGCTTCTCGCGGGCGATCCCGGGCGGGATGCCGTAGGCGCGCGCGACCTCGTCGAGCGGCCGGGGGAGGTTCGGGATGCTGTGGCCCTCCCAGTTGCCGCCCGCCGTGATGTCGAGCGCGTCGCAGGCGAAGTCGGCGTCCACGCCGCCGATCACGTGCCGCGCCTCGTCGAGCGTCCACACGAAGAACTTCCCCTCGACCCCCTCCGAGTCGGCGTCGGTGGCCGACCAGAAGCCCCCCTCCGGCGCGGTCATCTCGCGGAGCACGTAGTCGAGCACCTCGCGCGCCACGCGGGCGAACTCCGGCTCGCCGGTCGCCTGCCACCCCTCGAGGTATGCGCGCGCGAGGAGGGCGTTGTCGTAGAGCATCTTCTCGAAGTGCGGCACGAGCCAGCGCTCGTCGGTGGAGTAGCGGCAGAAGCCGCCGCCCACCTGGTCGTACATCCCGCCGCGCGCCATGCGGTCGAGGGTGGTGCGCACCATCGCGAGCGCCGGCGCGTCGCCGGTGCGGCGCCAGTGGCGCAGCAGGAGCTGCAGCGCGCCCGTGGGCGGGAACTTGGGCGCCCGCCCGAAGCCGCCCCAGCGCGCGTCGAACAGGGTCGCCAGCTCGGCCACGGCCGCCTGAATGGCGTCGGGCCCCGGCGCGGCACCGGGCGCCGGCTCGCTCAGGCGCCGCAGGTACTCCACCAGCTGCGCACCCTGCGCCACGAGCCGCGCGCGGTTGGTGCGCCAGAGCTCGGCGACGCGCGTGAGGATCGTGGGGAACCCCGGCCGACCCCAGCGGTCCTCGGGCGGGAAGTAGGTGCCGGCGAGGAACGGCTGCTGGTCCGGCGTCAGGAAGACCGTCATCGGCCAGCCACCCTGGCCGTGGTTCATCGCGACCGTCGCCGCCATGTAGATGTCGTCGAGGTCCGGGCGCTCCTCGCGGTCCACCTTCACGTTCACGAAGTGCGCGTTCATGAGCGCGGCGATCGCCGGGTCCTCGAACGACTCGTGCGCCATGACGTGGCACCAGTGGCAGGCCGAGTAGCCGATCGAGAGGAGGATCGGCCGGTCGAGCGCGCGCGCCCGCGCGAGCGCCTCCTCGCCCCACTCGTACCAGTCCACGGGGTTGTGCGCGTGCTGGCGCAGGTAGGGGCTCGTGCTCGCCGCGAGGCGGTTGGCAGGGGCGGCGTCGGTCGGGCGGGTCATGCCATCTCCATGGGGCGCCTCGGCTTGCGCCGCCGGGTGCGGCGCGCGCCGCGTTGCGGAACGTGGTGGGGCCGCCTACGTTCTAATGCCCGATGGCGCCGTAGCCAAGTGGTAAGGCAGAGGTCTGCAAAACCTCCATGCGGCGGTTCGAATCCGCCCGGCGCCTCTGTCGCACCCCCCGCCCGTCCGCGCTCACGACGCCACCCGCGCCTCGCCGCGTGCCGCCTCCCACGCGAGCATCGCGCGCTTGCGCGTCTCGCCCCAGCGGTACTCGCCGAAGGCGCCGGTCTTGCGGATCACGCGGTGGCACGGGATGAGCCAGGCGACGGGGTTCCGGGCCACCGCGGAGGCGACCGCGCGCACCGCCGTCGGCTGGCCCACCGCCTGCGCGAGGTCCTGGTAGGTCGCGACGCCGCCCTCGGGGATCCGCAGCAGCGCCTCCCACACCTTGAGCTGGAAGTTGGTGCCCTTCAGCATGAGCCCCACCGGCTCGCCGCTCGGCACGTGGCGCGTGCCGAAGATCCGCTCGACGAGCGCCGCGGTGTCGCGCCGGTCGTGCACCAGCCGCGCGGCGGGCCAGGCGTCGCGCAGCCACGCCAGCGCCCGGTCGTCGTCGCGCGCGCCGTCGAGGAAGGCGAGCGAGCAGATGCCGCGCGGCGCGAGCGCGAGCACACAGCGGCCGAAGGGGGTGGAGTGCGTCCCCCAGCGCAGGAGGAGCCCCGCGCCCCCCGCCTTGTATTCGCCGGGCGTGACCGCATCCACGCTCACCATCAGGTCGTGCAGTCGTCCCGCGCCCGAGAGCCCGGTGTCGTAGGCCACCTCGAGCACGCTGCGCCGCTCGGCGAGCAGGCGCCGGGCGCGCGCCGCCGTCTGGAACTGCACGAAGCGCTTCGGGCTCACCCCGGCCCAGCGGGAGAAGAGGCGCTGCAGGTGGTGCGGGCTCAGGCCCACGTGCCGCGCCACCTCGTCGAGCCCCGGCTGCCGCCGCGCGTGGGCGTCCAGGAAGTGCAGCGCGCGCTCGATGCGCTCGTAGTCGGTCGCGGGCATGGCGGGCCTCCGTCCTGAGGGTCGGCTCGAAGCTGGGCCGCGGCGCGCGGGGGGGCAACCCGGTTCTTGCGACCGGCCCTCGGAGGCACCTAGAGCTGCTTCGGCCGCATCATGAACAGGAGCGAGGTGCGCCCGTCGAGCGTCGCCTCGACCTCGAGCCCCACGACGCCGCTCTTCGGCAGGTCCACCTTCACGCGGCGCGGGTCGCCCGTGAGCAGCAGGCTCGCGAGTTCGCCGAGCCACGGCTCGTGGCCCACGAGCGCGACGGAGCGCGCCCCGTCGGTGCGGCGGAGGGCGTGCCGCAGCTCCTCGAGGTCCGGGGGCGCCGCCAGCGCCTCGCACCGCGCCGGCAGGGCGCCCGCGCGGGTCTCGGTCGCGAGGATGGCCGCGGATTCCGCCGCACGCCGCCACGGGCTCGTCAGGATCGCGTCGGGCACGAGGTCGCTCTTCCGCACCCAGCGGGCGACCCGGTGCTCGACGTCGATCCCCTTCTCGTCGAGCGGCCGCTCGGTGTCGTCCGGCCAGCGGGCCGGGTCCGCGGAGTGGGCGCTCGCGTGGCGGTGCAGCAGGAGCAGCATCGGGTGGCCTCGGGCTGGGGAGAGGGCAGTACCTTGTCCGGAATGGTGCCGAACCTCAAGGCCCTCGCGGCCCGCCTCCCCGCCGCCCCCCGTACGCGCTTCGCCCCCGCGCCCACGGGCTACCTGCACCTCGGGCACGTGGTGAGCGCAATCCACGTATGGGGGATCGCGCGCGCCCTCGGGGCCTCGGTCGTGCTGCGCGTCGAGGACCATGACCGCGGGCGCTGCCGTCCCGGGTACGAGGCCGCGCTCCGCGAGGACCTCGCGTGGCTCGGCTTCGTCCCCGACCTCGGCGTGCCGCTCGAGGGGCCGCCGGCACCCTCCGCCTTCCGGCAGGGCGACTGCAGCCCGCGCTACGAAGCCGCGCTCGCCTGGCTCCGCGCGCGCGGCCTGGTGTACGCCTGCCGCTGCTCCCGTCGCGACATCGCGCGGCAAGGGCCCGACGTGGCCAACGAAGAGTCGCGGTACGCCGGCACCTGCCGCGACCTGGGCCTCCCGGAGGCGCCGGGCCTGGGCCTCCGCGTGCGGATGGCGCCGGGCGAGGAGCGCTTCGACGACGCCCGGCTCGGGCCGCAGGTGCAGGAGCCGTCGGCCCAGTGCGGCGACCTCCTGGTGCGCGACCGGCTCGGCCAGTGGACCTACCAGTTCGCCGTGGCCGTGGACGACCTCGCGCACGGGATCGACCTCGTGATCCGCGGCGAGGACCTCCTCGCCTCCACCGGCCGCCAGCTGCGGCTCGCGCGGCTGCTGGGCCGCACGGTGCCGCCCGTCTTCCTGCACCATCCGCTCGTCCGGCATCCGGGTGGCGCCAAGCTCAGCAAGGCCAACCGCGACACCGGCGTGCGCGAGCTGCGCGCCGCGGGAATGCTCGCCGTCGAGGTCATCGGCGAGGCCGCGTACCGCGCGGGGCTGCAGCCCGACCCCCGGCCGCTGGCGGCCGACGACCTGCCCGACCTCTTCACCACCCTGCAACCCGCCCGATGACGCCGTTCGTCCTCGCCCTGCTCGGCGCACTCGTGTCGGCCGACACCGCCGCGCCCGTGCTGGTGCGGCTCTACACCGCGCGCGGCACCATCACGCTCGCCGTGGATTCCGCGCGTGCCCCGCGCACCGCCGCCAACTTCCTGCGCTACGTGGACTCGGGCGCCTATGACGCCGGGCGCTTCTACCGCGTGGTGACGCCGGAGAACCAGCCGCAGAGCCCCGTCAGGATCGAGGTGATCCAGGGCGGCATCGACCCCGCGCGGGCCATCACCTGGGAGCCGATCCCCCTGGAGCGCACCAGCGTGACCGGGCTGCGCCACCGCGATGGCACGCTCTCGATGGCGCGCGGCAGCCCCGACACGGCGACGTCGGAGTTCTTCATCTGCATCGGCGACCAGCCGGAACTCGACGCCGGCGGGCGGCGCAACCCCGACGGGCAGGGGTTCGCGGCCTTCGGCCGCGTGGTGCAGGGGATGGACGTGGTGCGCGCGATCCAGCGGCTGCCGGAAGCGGGCCAGCGGCTCCGGACGCCGGTGACGATCGATTCCGCGCGGCGGGTGGCGGGCGGCGGCCGGTGACCGCCGCCCTCGCGGCCACGCTCAGTCGCCCGTGGTGCCGCGGAAGAGGCCGGCGCGCACGCGCAGCGCCCTGGGCGAGGCGGCGGGATCGACCTCCAGCCGGCGCGTCACCTCGACCACCGCGCGCACGGTGCCCGTGAGCTGCACCTCCTGCCCGCGGCGCTGCACCACGATCGGGATCGCCTCGCCGACGCGGCTGGCGTAGGCCCGGCGGTACTCCGCGCCGAAGTCGTCGCCCCGCACCGCCACCTCGCCCACGCGCACGAGGTAGTCGTCGGCCTGCACGCCGGCCGCCTCCGCCATGGAGCCCGGCACCACCGCCACCACCCGGATGCCCGCCGAGTCGGCCAGCGACTGCACGCCGAGCCGCAGCGCCGTCGTCGAGTCCTCCACGAGCCGCAGGCCGGCGCGCGGCAGCACCGTCGCGTACGGGAACGGCTCGCGGCCGTCGATGCAGCAGGCGATGAAGTCGTCGAACGCGCGCCCGCCCGCGGCCTGCCGCACCGCCGCCCACCACTCCGCGCCCGTGAAGCCCCGGCCCGCCTTCCACGCGGTGCGGTAGAGGCCGCGCATCACGTCGTCGAGCGAGCGGCGGTTGTCGCTCGCGTCGCGGATCATGATGTCGAGCAGGAGCCCGGCGAGCGAGCCCTTCGGGTAGTAGAGGTATCCCGTGCCGTCGGTCGGGTGGATCCACGTCGAGAGCGACGCGTCCTCGAGCGCCACCGGCGGCGCATTCGCCACCTCCTCGATCTTCCCCTGCGTGGTGGCGAGGAAGGCCGCCGAGTCCACCACGCCGCCGCGCAGCAGCGCGAGGTCGGCGTAGTAGTCGGTGATCCCCTCGCTCACCCAGAGCCACGGCGTCGGCTGCGGCGCGTCGTAGCGGTAGGGCCAGAGGTCGGCGGGGCGCAGGCGCTTCACGTTCCAGGCGTGCGCGATCTCGTGCGCGTACAGGCCGTCGAGGAACGGGTGGCCGACGGCCGCCGGGGTGACCACGTCGAGGTGCGAGTTCTGGTGCTCGAGCCCGCTCGCGCCCTCGTAGCCCGGGTCGGCCACCTGCAGGATCGTGTACGTCGCCCACGGCACCTCGCCGAAGACCGCCGCGAGCGGCGGGACGTACCGCTGCAGCCGCTCCCACGTCGCCGCGCGGGCACTGCCCGCCAGGCTGCCCTCGGGGTAGGTGGCGAGCCGCATCCAGCGGCCGGCCACCTGCGCGCTGTCGAGGTCGAACCGGCCGACGAAGGTGGGCATGTCCACGAGGTCGTGGTACGTCGCCTCGCGCCAGGTCGCGGCGCCGGTCTGGCGCATCCCGGTCGCCACGCGCCAGCCGCGCTCGGTGACGATCTCCATCGTCGCCGGCCAGTCGAAGCCCTGGCCTTCGGGGTGGAGGAAGACGGTGGTGCCGTTGAAGAAGGCGAAGTCGTCGCGCGCCCACGCCATCGCGTTGTCGAGCGAGTCGGCTCGCACCTCGTAGCGCACCTCCACCTCGCCCGGCCCCTCGACCCGCACGCGCCAGGTGTCCATGTCGGCCTTGTCCCACCGCAGCGGGCGCCCGCCCGCGCTCGGCGCGAAGCGGGAGACCCAGCGGGCGAAGTCGCTGATCTCGTAGGCGCCCGGCGTCCACGCCGGCAGCGAGAGGGCCACGGTGCCGCGCGCGGCGGCGCGGAAGCGCAGCACGAGCTCGAGGGAGCGGCGGGCGGCGTGCGCGGCGTCGAACGTGACGGTGTAGCGGACGTCGCTCACGCGGGGCGGGGGCGGCGCCTGGGCCGCCGCGGGGGCCGCGACGAGGGCGAGCGCGATCAGGGGTCGTGGGGGCATGCGGGCTCGGATTGCGGGTCGGGGATCGGGACGGCGGGGGCCGCCGCCTGCTGTCAGGCGGCGGCGAGCGCGTCGGGGTCGGCCGGGGTGCGGATGTCGGCCGGGAGCCTCGCCGGGTCGAACTCGCCCTCCCAGCGCGCCATCACCACGCTCGCGAGGCAGTTGCCGAGGAGGTTGACGGAGGTGCGCGCCATGTCCATGAAGGCGTCCACGCCGAGGATCACCGCGATCCCCTCCAGCGGGAGCCCGAACTGCGTGAGCGTCCCGGCGAGGATCACGAGCGACGCCCGCGGCACAGCCGCCACGCCCTTCGACGTGAGCATCAGCGTGAGCATCATGAGCAGCTGCGTGCCGAACGAGAGGTCCACCCCCGCCGCCTGCGCCACGAAGATGGACGCCACGGCGAGGTAGAGCGTGGACCCGTCGAGGTTGAAGCTGTAGCCCGTCGGCAGCACGAACGCCACGATGCGCTTCGGCACCCCCAGCTTGTCGAGGTTCTGCATCGCGAGCGGGAGCGCCGCCTCGCTCGACGCGGTGCTGAAGGCGATGAGCCACGGCTCCTTCACCCAGTGCCAGAAGCGGCGCAGCGGCACCCGGGCGAGCAGCGCCACCGGGAGCAGCACGAAGAGCACGAAGACGACGAGCGCGCCGTAGAGCGTGCCGACGAGGAGCAGCAGGTTCTTCAGGACGCCGATCCCGTTCCTGCCCACCGTCACCGCCACCGCCGCGCCGATGCCGACCGGCGCGTACTTCATGACCAGGCCGGTGAACTTGAACATCACCTCGGTGAGCGACTCGCAGAACGCGAGCATCGTCTCCCGGGGCCGCCCCCGCACCTGCGCGACGCCGATGCCGAAGAGGAGGGAGAAGAAGACGATCTGCAGCACCTCGTTCCTCGCCGCCGCCTCGAAGAAGCTCGACGGCACGGTGTGCTCCAGCACCCCGGCCAGCGTCACGTGCGTCGTGGCGAACTGCTTCCCCGCCTCGTCGGTCGCGGCCTGCAGCGAGACGCCCACGCCGGGCCTGGTGAGGTGCACCGCCCCCAGCCCCACGAAGAGGGCGACGGTGGTCACGACCTCGAAGTAGATGATGGACTTCAGGGCGAGCCGGCCCACCCGGGCGAGGTCGTCGCCGTGGCCCGCGATCCCCACCACCAGGCTGGCGAAGAGCAGCGGCGCGATGATCGACTTGATCATCCGCAGGAAGATCGCCGACAGCGGGTTCACCAGCGACGCCACGTCGGTCCCGGTCCAGACCGCGTGGTCGAGCCAGCCCACGGCGAGGCCCGTGAGCGTGGCGATGATGATCCACCCCGTGAGGCTGATCCGGCGCATCGGCTCAGCGGGCCGCGAGCGCGCCGGCCTTCTGCTCGATCACCTGCAGCAGCGACCGGTGGCTGGCGGCGAACTTCTCCACGCCCTCCCGCTCGAGCTCCGCGGTGACGGCGGCGAGGTCGATCCCGAGCGCCGCGAGCGCGGCGAGCCGGTCCGGGGCGGTCGCGAGCGCCTCGCCGATGCGCACCGCCGGCCGGCCGTGGTCGCGGTACGCCGCGAAGGTCTCGGGCGGCAGCGTGTTCACCGTGCGCGGCGCCACGAGCGCCTCCACGTAGTGGACGTCGGCGTAGGCGGGGTCCTTCGTGCTCGTCGAGGCCCAGAGCGGCCGCTGCGGCACGGCGCCCAGCGCCGCGAGCGCCTGCCAGCGCGAGGAGGCGAGCGACTCCTCGAACGCGGCGTAGGCGAGCGCCGCGTTGGCGATCGCGACCCGGCCGCGCAGGCCGTGCGGGTCGCCGGCGCGGTCGAGGAGCGGGTCCACCTTCGAGTCCACGCGGCTGATGAAGAAGCTCGCCACCGACCGCAGCCCCCCGAGGGGGTGGCCCGCGGTGGCGCGCCGCTCGAGCCCGAGGAACCAGGCGTCGATCACCTCGCGGTAGCGGTCCACCGAGAAGAGCAGCGTGACGTTCACGCTGATCCCGTCCTCGATGCACTGCGCGATCGCCGGGATCCCCTCGCGCGTGCCGGGGATCTTGACGAGCAGGTTCGGCCGGTCCACCGCGCGCCACAGCCGCCGCGCCTCGGCGACCGTCCCCGCCGTGTCGTGCGCCAGCGCGGGGCTCACCTCCAGCGAGACCGTCCCGTCGCCGTTCCCCGCGCGGTCGTACACCGCGCGGAAGCGGTCGCAGGCGGCCTGCACGTCGGCCACGGCGAGCGCCTCGAAGACCTGCGCCGGCGACGCGCCGGTCTCGGCGTGGCGGCGGATGTCGTCGTCGTAGAGCGCGCTCGTCCCGATCGCCTTCTCGAAGATCGTGGGGTTCGACGTCAGGCCGAGGAGCCCGTCCTCGGCGATCAGCCGGTCGAGCGCGCCGGACGCGAGGAGGTCCCGGGTGATGTAGTCGTACCACGGGCTCTGGCCGAGCCGGCCGAGGGCGACGAGCGGGTTCTGGGACATCTCAGCTCCGGGCGACGAGCCGGCGCACGGCCTCGGCGACGGCGGCAGGGGTGAGGTGGAACTCGGCGAAGAGGCGCTCGCCGGGCGCCGAGGCGCCGTAGCGGTCGAGCCCGAGCGCGATCCCGCGGTCGCCGATCCAGCGGTGCCAGCCGAAGGTCGTGCCGGCCTCGATGGACACCCGCGCCGTGATCGCCGGGGGCAGGACCGCGTCGCGGTAGGCCTGCGGCTGCGCGGCGAACAGCTCCCACGACGGCATCGAGACGACGCGGGCGCGGATCCCCTCCGCGGCGAGCGCCTGCGCCGCGGCGACCGCGACGCTCACCTCCGAGCCGGTGGCGAGCACGATCGCCTGCGGCCCGCCCTCGGGCTCGTGCAGCACGTACGCGCCGCGCGCGACCCCCTCGGCCACCGGCGTGCGCCCGTGGTCGAGGTGCGGCACCTTCTGGCGGGTGAGGACGAGCGCCGTCGGCCCCGCCTGGCGCCGGATCGCCGTGCGCCACGCCTCGACCGTCTCGGCCGCGTCCGCGGGGCGCAGGGTCACCACGTTGGGCATCGCGCGCAGCATCGCGAGGTGCTCGACCGGCTGGTGGGTGGGGCCGTCCTCGCCGACGCCGATCGAGTCGTGCGTGCCGACGAGGATGACGGGCGCGCCCATCAGCGCCGCGAGCCGCAGCGAGGGCTTCAGATAGTCGAAGAAGACGAGGAAGGTGGAGCCGAAGGGCCGCACCCCGCCGTGCACCGCCATCCCGTTGAGGATCGCGGCCATCCCGTGCTCGCGGATCCCGAAGGCGAACTGCCGGCCCGCGTCCGTGCGCGAGAAGGTGCCGCCGCCCTTGAGGGCGACGCCGGTGCTGTGCGCGAGGTCCGCGGAGCCGCCCACCAGCTCGGGCAGCCGCTCGGCGATCGCCTGCAGCGCCGCCTGCGACGCCTGGCGCGTGGCGAGGCCGCCCGCCTGCGTGGTGTAGTCGGGGAGCCCGGCGTCCCACCCCTCGGGGAGCGCGCCCGCGAGGCAGCGCCGGAGCTCGGCCGCCGCCGCGGGGTCCGACGCCTCGAGCCGGCGCAGCCGCTCCTGCCACTGCTGCTCGAGGACCGCGCCGCGCGCCACGCAGCTGCCCACGTCCGCGCGTGCCGCCTCGGGCACCACGAACGCCCGGTCCGCGGGCCAGCCGAGGATCGCCTTCGTCCTCGCCACCTCGTCGGCGCCGAGCGGGGCGCCGTGCGCCGCCGACGTGTTGCGCTTCGTCGGCGCCGGGTCGGCGATGACGGTGCGGAGCACGATGAGCACCGGCCGCCCCGTGTCCTCGGCCGCCGCGGCGTACGCCGCGTCGAGGGCGGCGAGGTCGTTGCCGTCGTCCACGCGCAGCACGCGCCAGCCGTACGCGGCGAAGCGCGCGCCGACGTCCTCGCTGAACGAGAGGTCGGTCGCGCCGTCGATCGTGATGCCGTTGTCGTCGTAGACCAGGATGAGCTTGCCGAGCCCGAGGTGGCCGGCGAGCGAGGCGGCCTCGCTGGCGACCCCCTCCATCAGGTCGCCGTCCGAGACGAACGCCCAGGTGCGGTGGTCCACGACCGTCGCGTCGGGACGATTGAACCGCGCCGCGAGGAGCCGCTCGGCGATCGCCATGCCGACCGCGTTGCCCACGCCCTGGCCCAGGGGGCCGGTGGTGGTCTCGACGCCGGCGGTATGCCCCCGCTCGGGGTGGCCAGGGGTCTTCGAGTCCCACTGCCGGAACCGGCGGATCTCCTCGAGCGGCAGGTCGTACCCGCTCAGGTGGAGCAGGCCGTAGAGCAGCATCGAGGCGTGTCCGCACGAGAGGACGAAGCGGTCGCGGTCGGGCCACGCCGGATTCGCCGGGTTGTGCCGCAGGTGCCGGCGCCAGAGAACCCAGGCCGCGGGCGCGAGGGCCATCGGCGTCCCCGGGTGGCCCGATTGCGCCGCCTCGACCGCGTCCATCGCGAGGACACGGATGGTGTTGATCGCCTGCCAGGCACGCTCGGCGTCGAGCGGGGGCGCGGCGGCGCTGGTCGGATCGGGACGCGTCGCGGTCAGGGGCGGCTCCGGGTGGCGCTGGGGTCGGTGGGCGAAGATAACGCGGGGATCACCCCGGCGGGTGCCGGGTAGAAGTCCCCGCCCGTAACTTGTTCGCCCCTTTGAGCTTGCCGCAGCCCTCCCTGGAGACGACCCTGGCCGACCGCACCACGAGCGACCGCACGTACGAGATCCACGAGGTCGCCGAGCTGACCGGGCTCGACCCGGCACGGCTGCGTGCGTGGGAACGCCGCTACGAGATCGTGCAGCCGATCCGGCACCCGAACGGCTACCGCGCCTACACCGCCGAGCAGGTGGCGCTGCTGCGCGCGTACGCCCGGCTGGTCGAGGCGGGGGAGCGGATCGGCAACCTCGCGAAGCTCCCGCGTGACGAGGTGCTGGCCCGCGCCGAGAGCCGCCAGCTCGACGGGTCGCCGATGGGCGCCCTGCTCGACGCCGTGAAGAGCTTCGACCGTGACCGCCTCGAGGCGCTCGTCGCGCAGCAGCTCTCCCTGCGCGGCCTCAAGGGGTTCGCGCACGACGTGGTGATGCCGCTCGCCCAGCAGGTCGGCGACCTGTGGGTGCTCGGCAAGCTGCCGATCGCCGCCGAGCACCTGGCCAGCGAGGTGGTGCTGCACGCCATGAAGGGCGGATTGCGCGTCTCGCGCACGGGCGGCCCGGTGGCGGTCGCCGCCTGCCTCCCCGGCGAGCGGCACGAGTGGGGCTTCCTCTGCGCCCTCGCCGAGGCGCAGGAGGCCGGCTGGCAGGTGCACTACCTCGGCGCCGACCTGCCGATCGACGACGTCGTCGAGGCGGCGTGGACCCGGCGGCCGGCCGCGGTGGCCCTCTCCTCCAGCGACCCCGGCCGCACCCGGGAGCTGCTGCCCCAGCTGCTCGACCTGCCGGCCCGCCTGCCGCCCCGCACCGTCCCGGTCATCGGCGGCGGCGGCGCCGAGGCGGTCGCCGACCAGCTGCGCGAGCGCGGTTACCGCATCGGCGTGGGCGGGTTTACCCTTTAGGTTTCCGGCGTCGCGCCCGGGCGCGCCCGCCACCCGGCGCCGGGACACTCGTCAGGATACCGGTCATGATGCGTCCTCCGTTCCGTTCCGCGGCGCCGGCGGTGCCCGCGGTCTCCCCGACCCGTGCCGGCACCGTGCCGGCCCCGTCGCTTCCCCGCGAGGCGCGGCGCCGCGCCGTCGTGGTGGGCAGCGGCTTCGGCGGGCTGGCCGCCGCGGCCCGGTTGGCCCACGACGGCTGGGAAGTCGAGATCCTCGAGCGGCACGACGTGCCCGGCGGCCGCGGCGGGCGCTGGGTGTCCGAGGGGTTCACCTTCGACACCGGCCCGTCGCTCGTCATGATGACCGAGTACTGGCACGCCCTCTTCCGCCACCTCGGCCGGCGCCTCGAGGACTACCTCGACCTCGTGCAGGTGGACCCGTGCTACCGGATCCACTTCCCCGACGGCACCTGGCACGACCGCACCAGCGTCCTCAACCGGCTCGCGGCGCACTGCGAGCAGATGGAGCCCGGCTGCACGCCGCGCCTGATGGAGTACCTGGCGGTCACCGGCCGGATGTACGACGAGGGGCTGAGGTTCATCAGCCGCAACATGCACAAGCCGCAGGCGATGCTCGCCGGCGGGATCCGGGGCCTGCTGACCGGCGGCGCGCTCGGCGACCTGCAGAAGCTCGTGCGCCGCTACTTCAAGGACGAGCGGCTGCAGCAGTCGCTCTCGTTCCAGACGCTCTACCTCGGCCTCTCGCCCTACGAGTCGCTCGCGATCTACTCGCTGCTCCCGTACGTCGAGATCGCGGGCGGGATCCACTACCCGATGGGCGGGATGCACCAGCTGGCACTCGCGCTCGAGAAGGTCTGCAGCGAGCTGGGCGTCACCATCCGCTACGGCGCCGAGGTCGAGCGCTTCGAGCGCGCCGGCGCGCGGGTCACCGGCTGCGTGCTGCGGGGCGGCGAGTGGGTGACCGGCGACATCGTGGTCACGAACGCCGACCTGCCGTACGCCTACGACAAGCTCCTCGGCGAGCCGTATCCCGGCATCGAGCGGAAGCGCTTCTCGTGCTCGGTGGTGCTGCTCTACCTTGGCACGAACCGCGAGTTCCCGCACCTCCAGCACCACAACTTCGTGGTCGGCAACGACATGAAGGCGGCGTGCGAGGACATGTTCGTGCGGCACCGGATGCCGGACGACCCGCCGTTCTACGTGGTGGCGACCACGCGCACCGACCCGAGCCAGGCGCCGCCGGGGTGCGAGAACCTCTTCGTGCTCGTGCTCGCGCCCAGCCAGCCGGCCGACCGGTCGAGGTGGATCGACTGGTCGGTCGAGGGGCCGCGCGTGGAGGCGCAGACGCTGGAGCGGATGGAGCGGCAGCTCGGCATGTCGGGACTCCGCGAGTCGATCGTGACGCGGAAGCTGGTGACCCCGGACACCTTCACGCAGCGCTACGGCAACCTGCGCGGCGAGGCGTTCGGGCTGTCGCACAACTTCATGCAGATCGGCTATTTCCGGCCGCACAACCGGCACCGCTCGATCGGGAACCTCTACTTCGTCGGCCAGAGCACGCACCCGGGCTGCGGCGTGCCGATGGCGCTCATCTCGGCGGAGTGCGTGGTGGACCGGATCCGCGAGGAGCAGGGAGTGCGCCGGTGAGCGCTGGGCTCGACCGGGCCTACGCACGCGCCGAGCGCGTGACCGCCGAGTGGGCGAAGAGCTTCTACTTCGCCAGCCGGTGGCTCCCGCGCGAGAAGAAGTCCGCGATCTTCGCGCTCTACGACTACTGCCGCCACGCCGACAACCTGGTGGACGCGCGCGGCGACCGGCCGGTGGCCGAGGTGCGCGCGGAGCTGGCCGAGCTGGCCGAGGAGGTGCGCGCGATCCACGGCGGCGCCCCCGCGCGCGGCGAGCGCTGGCTCGCCCTCGCCGACACGCTGCGGCGCTACCCGATCCCGCTCGCCCCGCTGCTCGACCTGCTCGAGGGCGTGGCGATGGACCTCGAGCCGGTCGAGATCCAGGACTTCGGCACGCTGCACCGCTACTGCTTCCTCGTCGCCGGCGGCGTGGGACTCATGCTCGGCCCGATCCTGGGCGCCGCGCCCGACAGCTTCCGCGAGTCCGGGGTGCGGCTCGGGATCGCGATGCAGCTCACCAACGTGCTGCGCGACGTGGCTGAGGACCTCGACCGCGGCCGGGTGTACCTCCCCGCCGAGGAGCTGGCGCGCTGGGGGCTCTCGCGCGCCGATCTCGAGGCGCGGCAGATGACGCCGGCGCTGCGGCGCTTCATGCAGTACCAGGTGACCCGCGCGCGCCGCTACTTCGACAGCGGGAGCCGCGTCGTGCCGCTCTTCCCGACCGACGGCAGTCGGCTCTGCGTGCGGCTACTGCAGCAGACGTACGCCGGGATCCTCGACGCGATCGAGCGGATGGACTACGACGTCTTCCGCGCCCGGGCCTACGTCTCGACGCCGCGCAAGCTGCTCATCCTCGGGCGGGCGTGCCTCGCGGAGCGCGCGTGGCCCACGCTCCACCCCTCCGCGCGCAGCGCGTGACCGGCGGCGCGCCGGCGCGCGCCGCCTACACGCCCCCGCAGCCCGGCGCGCTCCGCTTCTTCGACTGGTACCTCACGCGGCAGTTCCGGCGGCACTTCGCGGGCAGCTGGTGGGCGAGCGCCACCGACATGGCCGGGTGGGACCGCACCGTCCCGACGCTCTTCGTCGCGAACCACACGAACTGGTGGGACGGCTTCCTCGCCTACATGGTGATGCGGCGCGCGGGGCTTCGCTTCCACATCCTGATGGAGCGGGTGAACCTCGACCGCTACCGCTTCTTCTACCGGATCGGCGCGCTGCCGCTCGACCGGCGCGCGATGACGGCGGCGGTGCGTGACCTCGAGGCCGCGATCCCCGC
>Ga0101944_10002380_pt1 | contig 30834 bp, 24 predicted proteins | sample DewCreD2012metaG_FD_75245 | JGI IMG/M metagenome (GOLD analysis project Ga0101944, IMG submission 75245) | Hot spring sediment bacterial and archeal communities from British Columbia, Canada, to study Microbial Dark Matter (Phase II) - Dewar... ... | reverse complement strand
TTCGCGGCCCGTATAGCCTGGGGGCACTGTTGGAAGCGCACGGCTTTCCCTGCTCTCCCAGCCCCAGCAACCCGCGACCGCGACCGCCGTACTTCTCGGGCGGCTACAACACGGTGCAACATGGACGCCTGGCCACGCCGCTGTTCGGCCTGCAGATCGAGACGTATTTCCGCGGCGTGCGCGACACCGAAGAAAGCCGCACGCGCTTCGCCCAGGCTCTGGTGGCCAGCGTGGAGACCTTCCTGATGGTCCATGCGGGGGTGGCTCTGGCGCCGGCCCCGCTGGCGACCACCAGGTCGCCGCAGCCCGCCTGCGTCGTACCGCGCGTGCGTCCGATGCCGCTGCGGCGGCTTGCGCGTCTGCCAGTCCGCGTGCGGTGCTGAGGCACCTTCTGGCCAGACGCTTTCGGGGCGGCTGCACCCAGTTCGCTGCGGGTCCTCCGCTGTCCACCCCGGCGTGCCGCTTTGCGCCGGCGGCCCCAAAGCCTACGCTGGGAACGTTTCCCGAACTTGACCGCAGGTGGTGCGATGCCCGACCGCGATTTGCGTTTCGACCCTTATCTGCCCCAGTTCGGTTGCCTGATCCTGCTTCTGGCGATGCTGGGCATGTGCCTGTTGCCGCTGGTGGCTTTGGACCTAATGGAGCAGGCGCTGCGGAATCTGCACCTCTCCGGCCCGGCCGTGCTCGCCACGATGGTGGGCATCCTCGTGGGGGGCCTCATCAATCTGCCGCTGTACCGGATCGAGCACGAAGAGGTGCAGCCCGTGATGCGAGGCTATTTCCTGCCTGGCTGGGGGTGGGTGCCGCTACCGCGCCAGCCTCGGGAGACGCTGGTGGCGGTGAACGTCGGGGGCTGTTTGATCCCGGCCGCACTGGCGATCTATGAAGCGCGGCTGGCCTGGGGCGACCCCCAAGCACGCCTGGGGTTGGTCGTGGCCTGCCTGGTGAATGTCGCGGTCTGTTACTGGCTGGCGCGGCCGGTCGCCGGCGTGGGGATCGCCCTGCCCGCGCTGGTGCCGCCGCTGGTGGCGGTGCTGCTCGCCTGGCTGTTTCTGGGGCAGGCCGACAGCGAGCTGAGGGCGCCGGTGGCGTTCGTGGCGGGGGTCTGCGGACCGCTGATCGGGGCGGACTTGTTGCATCTGCGGGAATTCTCGCGAGTGCCCGCGGGTATCATCTCCATCGGCGGCGCCGGCACGTTCGACGGGATTGTGATCTCGGGGCTGGCCGCCGCGTTTCTGGCCTGATCGGCAACGGGCTGGTCGGACGGTACAATAAGCCGCAGCGCCACAGCCCGCGTACGCGTTTAGCCGTGGGTGCCCCAGGTTGCTGTGCAACCTGGGTTTCCAAGAGGCATTGGGGGGGCCGCAGCGTCGGTCCCCTTTGGGACTGCGCACAATCCCAGCGAATGCCTCTTGCAGGCCCTAGTTGCAGAAGCAACCGAGGTCACCCTGGGCGAACCATGGACCACCCCGCGGCTGTGGCGTTTTCCATTGACGGACCGGGACACGACAAGCAGACAGACCATGAGCGCCCCCAGCGTCGCGACGGCGGCGGCCGGTGAACGGATTCTCGTGCTGGACTTCGGCTCCCAATATGCCCAGCTCATCGCCCGGCGGGTGCGCGAGCACCAGGTGTATTGCGAGATCGTCCGCCACGATCTAGCGGCCGAGCAGCTTCGCCGCTACGCCCCGCGAGGGATCATCCTCAGCGGCGGGCCGGCCAGCGTCTACGAGCCGGGCGCGCCGCGGTGCGATGAAGCACTCTTCCGGCTGGGCATTCCCGTGCTAGGCATCTGCTACGGGATGCAGCTTGCCTGCCATGCCCTGGGAGGACGGGTGGAAAGTGCCCCGGCGCGGGAATACGGCCGCGCCCGCTGCAGCGTGCTGGTGGCCAATGATCTGTTCGCCGGCGTTCCCGAGCATTTCGACGTGTGGATGAGCCACGGCGACCAGGTGTCCCGCGTGGCGGACGAGTTCCTCCCCCTGGCCCGGACGGCCACCTGCCCGATCGCCGCGGTGCGGCATCGCACGCTGCCGGTGTACGGCGTGCAGTTCCACCCCGAAGTGACGCACACCCCGCTGGGCAGCCACATCCTGCACAACTTCCTCACCACGATCTGCGGCTGCACGGGGACGTGGAAACTGGGCGACTTCGCCCGCCAGACGATCGAGCAGCTCCGCCAGCGGATCGGCCCGCACCGGGTGATCTGCGGGTTGTCCGGCGGGGTGGATTCCGCGGTGACGGCCGCCCTGCTGTACCAGGCGGTCGGCCCGCAGCTTTCCTGCATCCTGGTGGATAATGGCCTGCTCCGAAAGGACGAGCAGGCCGCGGTGATCGCCGAGTTCACCCGCCATTTTCGCACCGATCTGCACGTGGTCCAGGCGGAGGAGCGGTTCCTCAGTGCCCTGGCCGGTATCACCGACCCGCAAGAGAAACGCCGCCGCATTGGCCACACGTTCATCGAATGCTTCAAGGACGAGGCCCGGAAGATCCAAGGCGTCCGCTTCCTCGCCCAGGGCACCCTCTATCCCGACGTGATCGAAAGCGGGGCAGCCCCGGACGGTCCGGCCGCCACGATCAAGCTGCACCACAACGTGGGCGGCCTGCCGCAGGAACTGGGCTTCGAGCTGATCGAGCCGCTTCGAGATTTGTTCAAGGACGAGGTCCGCCGGCTGGGGCTGGAGCTGGGGCTGCCGGAAGACCTCGTGTGGCGGCATCCGTTTCCCGGCCCGGGGCTGGCGGTGCGCTGCCTGGGCGAAGTGACCCGCGATCGGCTGGACGTCCTCCGCGAGGCGGATGCGATCATGATCGAAGAGATCAAAGCGGCGGGGCTGTACCGGCAGACCTCGCAGGCATTTGCGGTGCTCTTGCCGGTGCGCAGCGTGGGCGTGATGGGCGATGCCCGCACCTATGAGCATGTGGTGGCCCTGCGCTGCGTCAACAGCGACGACTTCATGACCGCCGACTGGACGCACCTGCCCTACGAGGTGCTGGCCCGGATCAGCACCCGGATCATCAACGAGGTGCAGGGCGTCAACCGGGTATGCTACGACATCAGCAGCAAGCCCCCGGCGACGATCGAGTGGGAATGAACGTCCCGGCGGCCAGCTCGGTCCCCCCGCGGCCCCACGGCGATCGCGCCGGCCCAGGCAGCCCGCCGCTGGCCGCACGCCTGCAAGGGCTCGATTGGCCGCCAGTTCCCCGCATCCCGCGATGTCCTGGCCATCCACGTATGACGAACTGATCAGCGGCCGCCGGAGCGGCGCTGCTGCGGCCCTGGCGCGGGCGGTGCTCGCGGCATTGGCCTGGCCTTACGGCGGGGCGGTCTGGCTGCGGAACTTGTACTATGACCGGTGGCCCGGGGCATGCCTGCGCCTGCCGGTGCCCGTGATCAGCGTCGGGAACCTCACGGTCGGCGGCACCGGCAAGACGCCGCTGGTGGCCTGGCTGGCCCGCTGGTACCTGGCTCGCGGGCTGCCGCTGACCATCCTCAGCCGGGGGTATGGCGGACGGGCAGGACAGCCCAACGACGAAGCCCTGGAACTGGCCCGCAGCGTGCCGCAAGCCGCCCACGTGCAGCACCCCGACCGGCGGGTCGCAGCCCAGAAGGCTCTGGCCGACCAGCCGCGGCAGATACTGCTGCTGGACGACGGCTTCCAGCATCGGCGCGTGGCCCGCGACCTGGACATCGTGCTCGTGGATGCCTTGCAGCCTTGGGGCTACGGCCGGCTGCTGCCCTGTGGGCGGCTGCGCGAGCCGGCAGCCTCGCTGCGGCGGGCAGATGTGGTCGGGCTTTCCCGCAGCGACCTGGTGACCGCACAGCAGCGTGAAGCGGTCCGCCGAGAGGCCGCCACGCTCGCCCCGCACGCCCTGTGGATCGAACTGGTGCACCGGCCGCAGGCATGGATCACGGCCGAGGGCCGCACGCTGCCTTTGGAATCGCTGCGGGGTGCCGCCGTCGCTGCCTTCTGCGGACTGGGCAACCCCGAGGGATTCTGGCGAACGTTGGCAAGCTGTGGAGTTTGCGTCGTCGACCAGCGTGCCTGGCCCGACCATTGCCCTTACGGTCCGGCCGAGCAAGCCGCCCTCCACCAGTGGGCTATGCGGACACCCGCAACGCATCTCGTCTGCACCCAGAAAGACTTCGTGAAGCTCCAGCGACCGGAGATCGCCGGCAAACCGCTATGGGCCTTGCAGATCGAACTGGACGTGGTCGCAGGCCGTGGGGAACTGGAAAAGCGTCTGGCCGCACTCGCCGCTTTCGTGGAACACTTCCGGTCGCAGCCTGCCGCCCCATCACCCCCCTAGCCCTAGCATCCCGAGGAGCTTTCCAAAATCGCCAGCGCTCGACCGCCGAGCCGACGTCCATCGGGTGCCGGTCAGAAAGCACCGTTTCGGCAGCAGCAAGCCAAGACGCGTTGGCACGTTTTTTTCTCGCCAGCGGGGCGACGCTAGCACGCGATGACAGCACGCGTGCCCTGTCAGAAGCCCGTCATGTGCGGCCTGAAGGCAGGGCTGTGGAAATCGAACTCGACAAACCTGTTAAAATCGACATAATCGCCGCGCTCGCACCAAAGGAAGGCCCGCTCGTCTGCCGATGCGGTCAAGCGGACGCGGGACGGCCAGGCATCGACCACTGCGCGTAACCAGGGAAAGGATGCCCGTGACGCAGATTCATCCCACCGCTGTTGTGGACCCGCGGGCGGAATTGGGGCGCGACGTGGTCATCGGACCGCTCTGCGTCGTCGAAGCGGGCGCGGTCATCGGGGATGGCTGCCGCCTCGAAGCCCGTGCGGTGGTCAAGGGACGCACCATCCTCGGCTGTGGCAACGAAATCGGCGAAGGGGCCGTCATTGGAGGCAAAGCCCAGCACCTGCACGAACATCAGCCCGGCGGAATGCTGATCATCGGCCACCACAACCGCATCCGGGAAAATGTGACCATCCACCGGGGCTGGGCCAACGACGCCGTCACCGTCGTCGGCGACCACAATCTGCTGATGATCGGCTCGCACATCGGCCACGATTGCCGAGTCGGAAGCCACTGCGTGCTTGTCAATCACGTTCTTTTGGGGGGCCACGTCCAGGTCGAAGACCGGGCCTATCTCGGCGGGGCTGCTGCCGTGCATCAGTTCTGCCGCATTGGCCGGCTGGCGATGGTGGGCGGTCTGGCGCGGATCACGCAGGATGTGCCTCCGTATGTGATGGTGGAGGGGGGCCTGACGCAGGTGGTGGGATTGAACAAGGTCGGCCTGCGGCGGCACGGCTACACCCCGGAGCAGATTGTGCAGCTCAAGCGTGCCTACCGGATCATCTACCGCGAAGGTCGGCGATGGTCCGAAGTGCTGGACATCTTGAAAAAAGAGTTTCCCACCGGGCCGGCCGCAGCGTTTCACGAGTTTTTGCAGTCTGGCAAGCGGGGCTTTGTGCAAGAGCGCCGCATTTCCCGCCGCGCGATGCTGCGGATTGTTTCGCCGGCCGACGACGAGGCGTCCGATTCGGACGCCTCCGCCCACCGCGACGCAGCCTAGTGGCGCGACCGTACGGGGCGAGGCCTCGCGGCGCCACTAGCCCCAAAAGCCTACGCGTCCTCACTACCCCCGGCAGCAACATCTCGCTAAACGGTGCGAATGACGGCATTGTGGAAATACTCGACCCGCATCCGCCGCCAGAACGGGCAGCAGAGCAGGGCGGTGGTGCTGACCGTCTGCCAGCCATCGCCTGTCCGCTCCTCCACCGTCCAGCAGTACGGGAACGACCCGCGGTAGCGGACCTTCAGCCGGCACCGATCGGTCAACCCAAACACAAAGTACTGAGTCGCCTCCTCCTCGGAGGCGCAGTGATGGTGCCAGCGGTCAAAGCTGACCACCCACTCGCCGGTGCCCTCCGTAAGCGTCACCGAGAAGCCGCTGGCGGCGATCGGCTCTACAGTCACCGTCCCATCAGCTACCCGGTACTTCAGCGCGGGGTGCCGCTTGAGCCGTTCCACAATCCTCTGGATCGCACTCATTCGCGGCACCCCCGCGTGGCCAGACGAGAAAGCACTGCCTCGGAAGGCCTGCCAGGCCGCGCAACCAGAGAACCTGTTCGGCCCCCGCCATCCGCTTAGGCGTCTGGCAGATCCAGTCCGGAATGTAAACCAAAAATAGTGCGAACTAATACTTTACAAGATACCCCGCAAACGTGGGGTATTGCCATCGGCTTTTCAATTCCTCCACGTACGCGGATGGTGACGCGGGCTCCGAGAGCGGGTCGGGTACTTCCGCTTCATGGTCCGCTCCAGTGTGCGGAGCTGTTGGTCCATCTGTGCATTGAAACGCAAGATGGCCAGCAGGGGAATCCGCAACTGGCCGCCTGGCAACTCGCGACCCAAAAGCACGTTCAAGTCCGACGGGTCAGTCCAGATTCGGAAGATCCTACCAGTAAGAACGATCCGGGCGGGCTGTTGATGACGACACTGACAGCCGGCGGCCGCAAAAGTTCGCGAAACCCCGTCTATGGGGGGGTCGTGTCGGATGCGATGCCCACTGGGCCGCCTGTCAGCCTGTCAATAAACATACCAAGATAAATATTTTCTCTTTACTCGATAGGGGTGGGCGGATCGCGGGAGCTACATTACAACGACGGCACTCCGCCGACGTGGCGCGGGCTGGCCATCATTCCTTTCCACCGATTGTGCTGTGAACTCCAAACGAGCCTGGTTGCAGGCGGGCTGGAAGGTGCTCCTTTCCGGGCTGCTGATCGGCTACCTGGTACTGCGGGCGACGAGCGACCCGCAATTTGGTCCGCTTCTGGCAGGCCGCAAGGACTGGCCGGTGCTGCTAGCCGCGTTGCCGGTCTGCCTGGCGGCGGTGACGATCACGATCCTGCGCTGGCATCTGCTGGTGCACGCGCTGGGGCTTGATTTCTCCGTCCGGCAGACGCTGCGGGCCGGGTTTCTGGGGTACCTGGCCAACCTGCTGCCGCTGGGGCTGGTCGCTGGGGATTCGCTGAAGGCGGTGATGTTGATCCACGCGAACCCGCGACGGAAGACGGAAGCGGTGGCCAGCGTGCTGGTGGACCGGGTGCTGGGGCTATATGCCCTGTTGCTGCTGGCCGCGGGAGCCTCGCTCCTGTTGCCCGTCGAGCAGCTCGCACGCCTGGCGGCGGACGACCGGCAAGTGATCCAGCGGTTGTGCAGCGTGGTGCAAGGGGTTGCGGTGCTGGCGTCGCTGGGGCTGGGCGTGATGTGGATTCCCGCCGTGACGCATTCCCGCTTGTGGGACCGTCTGGAGCATGCGCCGCTGATTGGCGGCGTGCTGCACCGGCTCGTCGCCGCGATGCGGACCTACCGTCGGCGGTGGGAGCTGCTGCTGGCCGCGGTGGGCGTCAGTCTGGTGGTGCATCTGTTGTACGTGGCGGCGGTGGTGCTGATCACGCTGGGGATCGGGCTTGGGCCGAGCCAGCGGCCTGCGGTCGGTTCGATTTTCGTCATCGTGCCGCCGTCGATGATCGCCGGGGCGCTGCCGATCGGGGTGTATGAAGTGACGATCACGCTGCTGTTTCGCGTGGCTTCGCCGCCCCAGGCCCCGCCCAATGTGGGGCTGGTGATCGCGCTGGCGTATCGCCTGATCCAGATCAGCATCGCCACGATCGGGGCCGGCTACTGGCTGGCGGGCCGTCGCGAGGTGCGGGTGCTGGTCGAAGAGGCGGAGGCGGAGCTGCCGGCCGGCGAGACGCTTCCGACCCCGCTGACCCATTCGGAAGTGTGAATGGCGAAGTGTGAATGGCGACCGCGCCCGAGAAGGGCGACGGTTCGAGCCGGCTACTTTCTGCCCCGAACAGGTTCCCACAGGTCGGCAAGCTGCCCGCGGGTCGTTTCCGTCAGGTCCTTCCAGTGCGGCAGGTTCAGTTCGACCTGCGCGAGGGCACCGGGCGGCAGCAGCGGCTCGCCTTCCACGAGCGTATGCAGGAACTGCACCAGCGCCGGGTTGTGTCCGATGACGAGCACGCGACCGACCGCGTCGGGCAGGTTGGCTAGCAGGGCCGTGAGGGCAGGGGGCGTCGTCTGATACAGTTCTGGCAGCAGCCGGGTTTCGCCGCGGTAGCCGCTGCTGCGGAGGAGCTGCATGACGGTGCTGCGGCAGCGGCGGGCTGTCGAGGCCAGCAGCAGGTCTGGCAATAGCTCCGCCTCTTTCAGGCGCTGTCCGCACGCCAGTGCCTGCTGTTTGCCGCGTTTCGTGAGCGGGCGTTCGTGGTCGTCCTCGGGCGATTTTTCGGGACGACGGGCCTTGGCATGTCGCATGAGCAGGACGGTCTTCATGGCACCTTTGACGCGCGAAAAAGGGGATGGTTGCACCTTGTGCCGCGTCGCACGGCGTCGCCGAGGTCATTCGTCGGCGCTGGCCGCGCGGTATGGTTCGAACACCGTGGTCCGCGACTGCTCGGCTTCGTGTACGAGCTGGTACGCCTCTTGATACAGCAGTTCCTGGGCACGGCGTCGCCGGCGACCTTTCGGCTTGACGTGCACGTACGTCCCGTCGGGCCGCAGCACGCGGGCTTTCACGTTGTCCTCGAAATAAGTCTCCAGAATCCTCATCAGCCGGCTTTTGAGGGCCGGGTCTTCGACAGGCACCAGCAGCTCGATCCGTCGGTCCAGATTCCGCGGCATCCAGTCGGCGCTAGAGAGGAACACTAGGTCGTCGCCACCGTGGGCGAAGCGGAGGATGCGGGCGTGTTCCAGAAACCGGTCCACAATGCTCACCACGTGGATGTTCTCGCTGAGCTGCGGCACGCCCGGCCGCAGGCAGCAGATGCCGCGGACGTTCAGCCGCACTGGCACCCCTGCCTGCGAGGCTGCGTACAGGGCCTGGATGATCTCCGGATCGACCAGCGCATTGAGCTTGACCGTGATCGACGCCGGCTGGCCCTGCTGGGCACGCTGCGTCTCTCCCTCGATCAGCTCCAAGAGCCGCTGGCGCAGTCCCGTCGGTGCCACCTCGATTTTGCGATACCGCTGCGGCTGCGAATAGCCGGTGATCGCGTGGAAGAAGCTCACCGCGTCCGCCCCCAAGTCTTCGCTGGAGGTCAGCAAACTGGCGTCGCTGTAGATGCGGGCGGTGATCTCGTTGTAGTTGCCGGTGCCGAAGTGCACGTAGCGGACGATCCCATGCGGCTCGCGGCGGATGACGATGCAGGCCTTGGCGTGCGTCTTCAGTCCGCGGACGCCGTAGATCACCTGCACGCCGTGCTCCTCCAGGCTGCGGGCCCATTCCAGGTTCCGCGCTTCGTCGAAGCGGGCCTTCAGCTCGACCACGGCCGTCACGTATTTGCCGCGCTGCGCCGCCCGGACCAGCGCCGCCACCACGGGGCTGTTGCGGCTGGTGCGATACAGCGTCTGCTTGATCGCCAGCACGTCCGGGTCGACCGCGGCTTCCTCGATCAGCTTCAGCACGGGGTCGAACGCCTGGTAGGGATGGTACAGCAGCACATCCTGCCGGGCTAAGACGTCGAACATTTTGGCCCCCGGCTCGATGCCTGGGGCGGGTTGCGGCGGCCACGGCTCATACTTGAGCGACTCGAACCCGCTCAGATCGGCGAGTTGCTGAAACGCGGCCAGGTCGAGCGGTGCCGCAACGCGGAAGATGTCGTCCTCGCGGCACCCCACCGCCGCCGCCAGCGTGTGGACCAACGGCTCGGGAGCTGGCTCGGCCACCTCCAGCCGGACGCAGGCCCCATGCTTCCGCGCGGTGAGGATGCTCTCCATCCCCTGCACGATGTCGCTGGCCAGGTCGTCGCGGAGGGTGAAATCGGCATTGCGGGTGATCCGGAACACGACCTGTCCTTCGAGCGTTTCGCCAGGAAAGAAGCGCTCGATCATCCGCAGCACCACGTCTTCCAAGAGGACGTAGGCGTAGCCGCGCTCGACACCGCCCAGCGTCAGCAGCCGCGGCAGCACCCGCCCCAGCGGGATCAGCGCCAGCCGCGGTTCCCCGCCGCTAGCAGCCGCGGGCGCCAGCCGCACCGCCACATGCAGCATCTGGTTGGCCAGAAGCGGAAACGGCTCGTCCGCCGGCACGGCCCGCGGCGTGAGCACCGAGTAGATTTCCTGCTCGAAAACCTGCTCGACCGACTTGGCCTGCCGCTCGCTCAGCTCCACGCCGCGGATGCGGCGGATCCCCGCCTCCGCCAGCTTCAGCTCCAGCTCCGCAAAACAGGCTTGCTGCTGCGCCACCATCGCCCGAACGCGGTGACGGATCGCGGCAAGCTGCTCGGCAGGCGTCATGCCCGACGGGTCGGGCGTGGTCACTCCCTGCTCGTCCAGAAGCCGCAAGCCGCCAACCCGCACCATGAAGAATTCGTCCAGGTTCGAGGCGGTGATCGCCAGAAACCGCAATCGCTCCAGTAGCGGCAGGGTCGGATCGCATGCCTCGTCGAGCACCCGCTGGTTGAATTCCAGCCAGCTCAGTTCCCGGTTGAAAAAGCGGGTCGTCTGGGGCGGCCTGGCGAGGTCCACGTCCGGCATCGCAGCGGCACTACGGCGAAAAGTTCCCAAGGTCCGGGGCGATCTGGTTGCAGCCGATCTTCCGCGGCTATTTCACCGCGGCAATCAAAAAAGTGGGATGCAGGGCCTCGAAATGCAGGCGGTCGAGCTGGTCGTTGCCGCGGGCCAGGTTGATCATCAGCACCTGGGCGTCCCCCGCCTTGCTCCGCAGCACCTCCCGGACCGCCACCAGATTGTCGATGCTGCCGACATTCGCCACCAGCCGGCCGCCGGGACGCAGCTCGTCATAGGCCAGTTCCACGATCCGCCGCACCTGCCGGCCCGTCCCCCCCACGAACACCGCATCCGGCCGCGGCAGACCAGCCCACGCCTCCGGGGCCTTGCCCAGCACCGGTGTGAGGTTCCTCACGCCGAACCGCTGGGCATTGCTGGCGATCAGGGCGTAGTCCTCTGGGTCCATCTCGATGGCGAACACCTGCCCGCCGCTGGCGATCTGGGCAGCTTCGATCGCGACCGAGCCGCTGCCGGCGCCCACGTCCCACACCGTGCTCGTCGGGCCCAAGTCCATCTGGGCTAGGGCGATGGCCCGCACTTCGGCCGGCGTGAGCAACCCCCGCTTGGGCCGCGACTGCAAAAAGGCCTCGTCGGGGTTGCCGAACAGCCGACGGCCGATCCGCTCCGGCGGTCGATCGGGCACGTCCGGCTTGCGCACCAGGATCAGTACGTTCAGCGGCGAGAAGTCCTGGCGGGCGATCTCCGCCAGCTCCCCTTGCGTGACCCGCTCGTCGGGCGAGCCGAGATTCTCGCACACGTAGGCGGTGAAATAGTCGATGTGCCGGTCCAGCAGTGCAGCCGCCACCGCCCGCGGCGGCACCTGCTCGGTCGTGAACAGGCCGACCTTCGCGGCCGTGCGGGCTTTTTCGACGACCAGCTCCAGGGGTTGCGTCGCCAGATTCGCCAGGTACGCATCGTCCCAGCTTTCCTTGACCCGCGCGAACGCAAGCTGCATGCTGCTGACATGCGGCGTGACGTCGAAGAGCTCCTTGCCCAACCGATCGCACAAGTACCGCGCCGTCCCATAAAACAGCGGGTCGCCGGCGGTGAGCACCACGACCCGGCGGTCGCGGGCCGCTTCGATCGCCCGCACCACGGCCTCAAAATCGCTCGTGGCGATCCGCTCGCCCGGCCCAGCAGGTATGGCCGCCAGCAGCGACGGCGTGCCGATCAGCACATCGGCGTCGGCGACAAGCTGTCGGGCGGCGACCGTCAGCCCTTCAAACCCGTCGTCTCCGATCCCGACGATCTGTACCCGCGGTGCCCCCAACGGCCGACCCTTTCCTATTGACGAGCGCGGCAACGTGTGTCCTGCGATGCCGCCCTATTGTAGAGGAACACATGCATAGCCGCAGCGCCTGGTGGCTGATGGTCTCGCGATGCGGCTTTTGGGGGCCATTCCGACCAATCGCCGCCCGCCGCTACGAACATAGTCGCCGCCTGATGTGCGGCACAGATGCGACTGAGCCAGCCGTTCTGCGGTCTGCTGTCGCGCTGCTCGACCGACGCGATCAACCGTGCACGAGGGAGTGTTCCGTTGCAATAGCCGTAGAGGGGACCGCGGCGGCCGCCGCTCGCCGTGCCCGCCGCACTTCCCAGTAAAAGTAAGCCGCCAGCCCGCTGAAGATCAGTGGCGGCATCGAAAGCATGAACAAGATGCTATAGGCGTAGCCGCGGGCCAGATTCGCCGTAGCCGGATCGTGCGTCAGACTATCCTTGCAGGTCGGGCAGGCCATCACCGGCCCGGCCAACCAGACCACCAGTGCCACCGCCGCCGCGACCCACAGCCATGGCCCGATGGCGATTCTGGCACGCAGCATCCGCCACCTCCACCTGCCCCACGGGAAAGGAACGGCTCGTTCACTGACGCTCATGGCAATGTACTATTCTCCGCCAGCGGCGGATAGAGATGGTACAGCATTCCGTAGACCAGCACCCCCGTCACCGAGACATACAGCCAGATCGGCAGTGTCCAGCGGGCAAGCTGCACATGCCGCCGTCGCCGGTCCGCCAGCCCCAGCCCGATCGTCACCAGCGCCAGGACCGGCACCGCCGCAGCCAGGATCACATGGCTGGCCAGCAGGAGATAGTAGCCGTAGCGCACAGCCATGGGAGGATAACTGGGAAACTTTCGGCTTCCCCCTGGAATCTGTAGGTGGTAAATGACGTAACAGGCAAGAAATGCAACCGATACGGCGAAACAGGCCAGCATCGCCCGGCGGTGGGCGATTTCGTTCCGCCGCTTGATGAAGACCAACCCGGTGACCAGGAGCACCGTGGCCACGAGGTTCAAGGCAGCGTTGACATGCGGCAACACCTGAACCATGTCACGAGCCTCCGTCCGTGGATTCCACGGGTCGTGCGGCGCCGGCTGCCTCGGTCGGGACCGAAGGTGTCTGGCTGTGCGGATCCGCCTCGGTCGATGTAGGTGTGGCTCCGTCGGCAGCCTCTTGCGGCGGTGGCTCCGTCTCCGCCAACAGCTTATCGACCAGCAGCCGAAGCTGAGCCATCTCGTCAAGACGATTCCAGTGGAAACTGCCGCGGATGTTCCCCCACTTATCGCAAACGATCAGCCGCTCCGTGTGGGTCTGCTTGTCAAGCGCTACGCCGAACAATTCGGCTGCCACGCGGCGGATGTAGGTCAGCGGGCCGGTGAGGAAGAGCCATTGATCGGAGGGAGCTTCGAGTTTCTCCGCGTACTCCCTCAAACGAGCTGGTGAATCAATGTCCGGATCGCAAGTAATGCTGATGAATTTCACATCGCGGCCGGCGTAGGCCCGTTGCACTTCCCGGACTTTCTGGTTCTCCTGCAAACAGGTGGCCGGGCAAGAAGAAAAGAAGAAATTCACCACCCGCACCTGGCCGGCCAGATCATCCCAGCGCACGGTGCGGCCGCTGCGTTCGGTCAGCGTGAAGCCTGTCATCCAGTCGCTTTTTCCGTCGGCCGGCATTCGCTGGTACGACAGATCGACGACCGCGAGCGACCCGGCACGGACGCCCGGCTCTCGGTGCGCCATCCGCCAAGCCACCGCCAGCAAGACCCCGCCGCTGACCAGAAGTGCGGTCAGCGAAATCCACAGACTTGCAGCAGGTTTTGAGCCGCCCGGTATCGACGTTTCGTTCATGACCAATCTCCTCGCCGCTCGCGCGTGACCCACACCGCCAAGGCGAAAAACACCGCCGCACTGCTCAGCGTGACCGCCCACGCAGTCGCGAGCTGTGGCACCCAAATCTGACCGTAAACCGCGTCGGGCCACAACAATCGCCGCATCCCGCCCACGGCGTAGCTCAGCGGGTTGAGACGCATCGCCAGCCCAAGGGCCGTCGCGCCCCACCCGCCAGACCCCAGCTCGCCTGGGGCTGGAAACAATCCGCCCGAAAGCAGCCACAGCGGCATCAGCACCAGATTCATGATGGCGTGGAACCCCTGCACGCTGTCCGTCTTCCATGCGAAATAAAAACCTAGACTTGTCAGTCCCAAACAGGCCGCCGCGAGCAGTCCCGCCAGGGCGACCGTTTCCGCCGGCCGCGGAGACCACCCGACCGTCAGCCCCAGCATCAGAAACACCGCTGCTTGCGCAAGGGCCACGGCGGTGCCGCCGGCCACTTTCCCCAGCACCATCGACCATTGCGGGACCGGGGCTACCAGCACTCCCTGCAAAAACCCCTCCCGACGGTCTTCGATGATCGAAATCGCCGAAAAGACGGTCGTGAACAGCACCATCAGCATCAAGCTGCCGGGAAAGAAAAAGGCCCGGTAATCTTGCGTCCACGCTCCTTCCCCGATGCGAAATGTGCCGGCCAGCCCAGTGCCCAAGAGCAGCCAGAACAAAAGCGGGGTCCCCACTGCCCCCACGATCCGGTTCGGCTGCCGGCCGAACCGGACCATTTCCCGCCATGCCAGCGCCATGGCCACCCGCCAGCCGGACACCTGGCCCCCAACCGCCGCCCGATGGTCCATGGGCTTCCCAACCGCCGACCCACCCTGCGCATTTTCACCATCTTGTTGCTCGGGGAGCCGAGTTGGGAGCGTAGCAGGCATCTTTCAATTCAGTGCTGGCTGAGCGTCGAAGCGGTGGCCTGTCCGGAGGACGAACACATCTTCGAGCGTGGGCTGTCCCAATCGTAGCGCGCGGATTTTCCCGGGGAAGGCTTCCATGAGCGTGACGACCCAGCGGTGCCCCTGAGCGACTTCCAGACGGAGGACGTCGCCCAGCACGCGAGGCGTAAGTCCAAATCTAGATTGGATTTGTGACGCAAGCTCTGCAGGCGCGTCGGCCTCGAGGATCAACGAATCGCCGCCGACTTCGGCCCGCAGTGCGTCAGGCGACCCCACGGCCACTAGCCGCCCCTGGTCGAGGATCGCCACCCGGTCGGCCGCCTCGGCTTCGTCGAGGTAGTGGGTGGTGAGCAAGACCGTGGTTCCTGCAGTATCCCGCAGTCGCCGCAGGTGCGACCACAGGTCGCGTCGGGCAATCGGATCGAGCCCTGTGCTTGGCTCGTCGAGCAGCAAAAGCTGGGGGTCGTGGATCAAGCCTTTGGCCAGCTCCACTCTTCTGCGCAGGCCCCCAGAGAGTTGTTCGACCCGCTCATGAGCCCGCTCGGCAAGGGCGAATTGTTCGAGCAACTCTGCCATGCGCCGGGTGATGACCGGCCCGCGCAGGCCGTACAGCACGGCCTGCAGGCGGATGTTTTCGACCACGGTTAGCTTGCGGTCGAGGCTGGGGGCTTGAAAGACGACGCCCAGCCGGCGTCGCACTGCCTCCGGTTGCCGCATCACATCCTGCCCGAACACTTTGATCGTCCCCTGCTGCAGCGGCACCAGCGTGGCGACCAGCCGCATCAGCGTGCTCTTGCCGCCTCCATTGGGGCCGACCAGGGCGACGATTTCACCCGGCTGCACGTCCAGCGACAGGTCGACCACGGCCGGCCGAGCCGGGTAGGCGTAGCTCACCCCCCGGATGGCGACGGCCGGACAGGCCGGGACCTCAATGGGCGGCGGGAGACTTGTGAGCGGACGAGTGACCATGATCCGAGGATGGCGGGGAGGTTGCGGGGGGAGCGCGCTCGAGGGCCATAGGCCGCGGGGCCCAAAGCCAGCGCTCCTCGGAGTATTTCAAGGTGCGACGGCCGATATCGGGTACCAGCATCAGGAGCAAAAACAGGCTCATCATCGTGGCCGGAATCGTCAGCACGTATTTCCAGTTGGCTTCCCACAGCACGTGCATGAAGAACAAAATCACCAGTAGTGCTTTACAGCATGAGACGGCCATCATCATGGCCCACATCATCTCCGGGGCGTTGTGGCGCAGTGTCTGGCTGTTTCCGACAGCAAAGGAGATGGCGGTCAGCACGCACAGCGCGACGAACACCATCACATATTTGCCCACACCCCCATGCGCCTCGTCATGGCCGTGGGCGTCGTGAGCTGGAGCATGCGAGTGATCGGTCATCTTGGGCACCTGTAGGACTTTGGACTATGATCGTCGAATAGGGGACGCGTCGGATGGAGGTCGACTCTTCCGGAAGTGGTGTCCCGCGCCGCGGTGTTTATCTTTCCCGGCGATTCCAGGGTCTAGAACAGATACAACAACGGAAACAGGAAGATCCACACGAGGTCGACGAAGTGCCAGTACAAACCCGTGTTCTCGAGGATGTGTGCACAGCGTCGATCCAGGCGATACATCAACACAAAGACGAAGGCGATCAATCCCACGGCCACGTGCATCGCGTGGAAGCCTGTGAGCAGGAAGTAAGTGCTGGCCCACATGTTGCCGCTGGGGATGACGATCGGTAGCCGCAGGTGCTCATAATAGTGCGCCAGTCCATGAAGCACCTCCGGCTTCTGGAGAAATTGCACCATCTCCTCTCGCCCCACGATCCGCTTGTGTTCCTCGTCCAGCGCGGCGATCTGTTCATCCAGGCGACCAAGCTCCGCGGCCAGTGCCGCTTTCTGATCATCCGGAGCAGCTTCGACCTCCTTCGCCTTCGCCTCACGCTGCCGCCGTGCAGCGGCCAGCGCTGCCTCGGCCTGGCGACGTCGCTCGGCGAGCTGGCCCGCTTCCGCTTGCAGACTGGCGACGTACTGATGCTCTTCCTCTTCCGCTTCCGCCGGCCGCGCAGAATAGCGGGGGTAGATCGCCCAGGCCATCTGCTCGATGGCCAGCCGCCGCGCCAGCAGGTCGTCCCCCCGAGCGGCTTCCAGTTCCGTCCATTTGACCAGATGATTCAGCAGCTTGTCGCATGCCTCCAGCTCCTGGGCCTGCTCCTCCGAGAGCGACTTGCCTTCCTCGCTCAACTGCCCCTTGAGTGCATTGAGCTGGTTCTGGCGGGCCGCAAGGGTCTGCCGTACCGCCTGCACATAATACAAATCCGCCTTCTCATAGATCCGGCTATGCGGACGTGCCGGGTAGATCCCGTGCTTGAACTTCTCGTTGTATTCATACGCCTTTACGCCCAAAAACAGACTGCCCAGGGCGAACGTCAACCCCATCCAGAACTTTGCCAGTCCCGGACGGTCTTGTTTCGAGGCCTCCAGAGCCAGCACGATCGTGACGCTGGAGCAAATCAGCACGAACGTGTTGAACGCACCGATATATTCCTGCAAATGCACATCATGCGGGGCCGGCCATGTCCCGGGCGGGGCGCCGAATCGCAGCACGATATACGTGCCGATCAGTCCGGCGAAAAACATGATCTCCGTCGATAGAAACAACCACAGACACAGCTTCCCGCGGCCAATCGGCAGAGCCGGCTGGTATTGCAAGGTCAGGTGGCCATGAGCGTGAGCGTGTGACATGATTCGCGTCAGTCGTACTAGGCAGGTGATTCGTCGTCTATCATCAAGTGGCCCAGATGCCACGGATGGGAGTTCACATCGTTGAACATCCACCCGCAGCACCGGTAGGCCCTGCGGTCAAATCCACGGCACCAGCATTAGCAGTACCAGAAGCAAAGGCAAATACACCAGCGACGCCTTGAGCAGCCGCCGGGCCGAGGTCGCGTGCGGCCGGTACCAGAACAGGGCCGACAGCGCAAGCTGCCCTAGCCCCAGCCCCGTCGCCGCCAGACCATACGCCAGGCTGCCCAGCCCCGGAGCCGCCAGCACCGGAACCAGGCTCACAGGCAACAGGGCCAGCGCCGCCAAGGTGGCCTGCCAGCCCGCCCGCCAGCCGGTCGGATCGACGACGGTGAGCATCTGATAGCCCGCCCGGGCGTAGTCGTCCCGATACAGCCAGGCAATCGCCATGAAATGCGGGAATTGCCATAGAAAAAGCAGCATTACCAGGCCGATGGCCCGCGCGTCCACCGCGCTGCCCACCGCACTCCAGCCGATGAGCACCGGCAGTGCGCCGGAAACAGCCCCAACGGCCGTGTTGACCGTCGTGTACGGCTTAAGTGGCGTGTAGATAAGGACATAGAGCACCCACGACAGAGCGGCCCATGCCGCGCTGGCACGGCCGGCCCAGACGGCGAGGACGGCGAGGCCAGCAATCAAGGTCCACGTGACGAAAATGCACGCTTCGCCATCGCCCAGCCGGCCCGCCGCCAGCGGCCGCAGAGCGGTACGACGCATCGAGGCATCGCGCTGCCGCTCGAGCCACTGGTTGGCGGCGCTGGCACTGCCAGCGACGAGCAGCGTGCCGAGCATGGCAGCGATGAGCGGTCCCGGCTCGGGCTGGCCCCACGTGGCGACAAACCCGGCGGCCGCGACGACGACCAGTTCCAGCAGGGCGATCCGTGGCTTGGTCAGTTCGACGTAGTCGCCCAGGCGCGACCAGACGCCGACCGCAGGCTGGACCGTCAGTGACGAAGCACTCATGTCGGCACTCCTTCCAGCCACGGCAGCCGGCGGCGCAGCGGCTCTTCCGTCGAGGCCCAGCGCGACCCCGGCCGCATCTCCGCCGCCAGGCGCGGCGCAGCCCAACGTTGCCGTGTCAGCCGCATGGCCAAAACCACCGCCAGAAACAGGATCAGCGAGCCATTGGCGACGTGGGCGGTGGTCACCAGGGACTGGGCCAGGCTCTTTTCCCTGACCACATAAGCGGCAGCGAAGTAAAAGCCGCCCAGCCAGGCAGGGAAGGCGTACTTGGCGACATACGTGCCAGCGCCGAGCGCCATCTGCAAGGTCACCAGCAGCACAAGCAGCCAGGTCCCGCGATGCCCAAGGCGGCGACGTTCGGATCGTTGTAGACGCCAACCCAGATGCACCACCGCAACCCATAGCGCTGCGGCCAAAAGCAGATGCATGGCCAGCGCGGCCCGGAAGAGCTCCGGCCGGGCGGTGACCGGCACATGCCGCAGGATCGCCCCGAGCACGAGCTGCCCATAGGCCAGGCCGGCCACGCCCCAGGCGGTCCAAATCGCGGCTTCGCCCGCGGCAAATGGCGCTGTAGAAAGCTCTGCGGCCGATGGTGCGGGCAAGGGGCTGGGCCGCCCTGTCGCGACGATCAGCCCTCCCAGGTAGGCGAAAAACAGCGGTCCGACGCAGCCATGCACTAGCGCCACCAGGCGGGCATCCCACAGCACGCGCAAGCCCCCCAAGACGCCTTGCAGCACGACCAATGCCACACATCCGGCGGCGGCCGCCACCAGCCACGGCCGACGATCGACCGCCAGCACCGTCCCCAAAAGGAGCAGCGACAACAGCCCGGCCAGCGCTCCCAGCAGCCGGTGGCCATGCTCGATGAACAGATCGAACGGGCCGGCCAGCCACGTCTGCCAGGGGTACCGCAACAGGTTGTAGCCGTAGGTGGTGGGCCAGTCCGGGACAGCCATGCCCGCGTCGTAGGTGGTCACCAGCCCGCCGACCCAGATCAGCGGAAACGTCGCCAGCGCAAGGCACACCGCCAGCCGGTGCGGCCAGGGTGAGGCACGAGCTGGAAGGGACGATTTCATGACTGTTTGCGAACCGCCTGCTGGACAGCGGGCATCAAGTCGTTGAGCTCATCGATCCGCAGCATGCGAATGTCGCGCACCGAAGCAGCGAACCACGGAAGTTGGGTCGCCAAGTCGATGGCTGCCAGCACGCACGTTACCGCATTGATGTTCTCGCCGCCGAAATAGACACTTCCCTGTTGCCAGTTGAACCCATGCCCCTGCAACACCTCGCGGATCTCGGCATAGGCGTTGTTGTATGGATCGCCGTAGTGGATGCGGAGCGAGTCAATGTCCATGTCGAAGGCAATCGCATACAGCGGAGCACCCGGCATGATGGTCAAACCGGTCGGCAGGGCTGACGGTTGTCGCCACGTTGTCGGAAGGCTCATTCGTCATGCTCCTTTCGGGTGCTCTAGCCGTCCATCGCTGCTTTCCTGCTGGCAAGCGAGGCCCTGGCTCCCCTTTAGTGCGACTCCGGTTTGTGAATTCGCGTGGGATCGCTGGGCGGCGGCACCCACTGCGGGTAGTTGTCGGTATCGACCTCGGGCGAACCATATTCGTACGGTCCGCGGTAGACGATCGGCTGCTGGTCGAAGTTGCCGTGGCCGGGCGGGCTGGGGGCGAACCACTCCAGGCTGTTGGCGCCCCACGGATTGCGTCCCACGGGCTGGCCGGCGAACATGCTGTAGAAGAAGTTCCAGGCGAAGACCACCTGGCTGGCCACCATCCCGATGGCGCAGATCGTCATGAACTGGTTCATCGGCAAAAGGTGCCGGAACGTCTCATAATCGTACGGGTCGGCCAGACGCCGCGGGAACCCGACCGCCCCGAGGATATGCATGGTGAAAAAGGTACCGTTCAGGAAGATGAACGTCAGGAAGAAATGGATCTTCCCCAGCGTCTCGTTCATCATCCGACCGAACATCTTGGGGAACCAGAAGTAGATGCCGCCGAAGACGGCCATCGCCGTCCCCGCGAAGAGCACGTAGTGGAAGTGGGCGACGATGAAGTAGGTGTCGTGGATGAAGATGTCCACCGGCGTGGCGGCCATAAAAATACCCGACAATCCGCCGATGATGAACATCGACACGAACGAGAGGGCGAAGAGCATCGGGGTGGTGAAGCGGATCTGCCCGCCCCAAAGCGTGCCTAACCAGTTGAACACCTTCACCGCGCTGGGCAGGGCGATCATCATCGTGCTGACCATGAAGGTCATGCCCAGGATCGGGTTCATCCCCGAGACGAACATATGATGGCCCCAGACGATGAATCCCAAGCCGGCGATGCCGCTGATCGAATAGACCATCGGCTTATAACCGAAAATCGGCTTGCGGGCGAAGCAGGCGATCATGTCGCTGACCATGCCCATCGCCGGGAGGATCATGATGTACACCGCCGGGTGCGAATAGAACCAGAACAGATGCTGCCACAGCAGCGGCTGCCCGCCCCCGGAGGCCATCTCGGAGTTGTTGACCACCAGCCCTTCTGGCAGGAAGAAGCCGGTCCCGAACAGGCGGTCCATCAGTTGCATGAAGCCGGCGGCCGTGAGCACCGGCAGGGCGAACGCTTGCAGGATCGCCGTGATGAACATACCCCAGATCGTCAGCGGCAGGCGGAACATGGTCATGCCGGGCGCCCGCATCTGGATAATGGTGGTCATGTAATTGACCGATCCCATCATCGACGAGACGCCCACGAAGGTGATGCCCAAAAGCCACAGCGTCTGGGCGAATGCGCTGCCCGGAGCGGCCTCGTGCACGGCAGCCAGCGGCGGGTAGCTGGTCCAGCCGGCCCCCGCCCCGTACGGCGGCCAGAGGAACGACAGCCCGATGCAGATGAAGGCCGGCCACATGAACCAGTAGCTGAGCATGTTCAGCGTGGGGAAGGCCATGTCGTCCGCGCCGATCATCAGCGGGATCAGGTAGTTCCCAAAGGCTCCGGCCAAGATCGGAATGATCACAAAAAAGATCATCACCGTGGCATGCATGGTGAACAGCGTGGTGTAGAACTCGGGCGAGATCTGCCCGCCTTCGGCCGAGAACAGCAGCGGCCCGATCACCGGCATGCTCTTCCAGGGCCAGGCGAGCTGCCAGCGGATGCCCAGCGCGAGCAGCCCCCCGACCAGAAACCACAGCAGGGTGGAAAATAGGAATTGCAACCCGATGATCTTATGATCCCGGGAGAACACATAGGTGCTCAAGAACTCGCCGACGGTCATGGCACGCGCCGGCGGCGTGTGCGTCACCGGCGCGGCGGCAGTCCCTCCGACGGGATACGTCACGGCACTCATTCGCTATCTCCTGCACCCGGCTTGAACTCGGCCTGATTCTGAGCGGCCCGCCGCTCGGCCAGCCAGGCCTCAAAGCGTGCCCGCGGTTCCACGACGATCCGCCCTCGCATCTTATAATGGCCCCAGCCGCACAGCTCGGCACACACGATGTCGTACACCCCGCTGCGGACCGGCTGGAACCAGACATACTGCTTCATCCCCGGCACCACGTCCTGCTTGACCCGCAGGTTCGGCAGGAAGAAGCTGTGCAGTACATCCATGCTCTTGATCGACAGCACGATCTCCTCATTGACCGGCAGGTGCAGGTCGTTGACGAGCTGGATGTCGTCCGGCGTGCCCACGATCCCGTCCTCGCCGGCATAGCGAATTCGCCACTCGAACTGCCGCCCGGTGATCTCCGCCAGCGGCGGCTTGGGCACGTCGTCGGCCGTGCCCAGCCGGCCATCGGGACCGGGCAGCATCGGCCGCCGCATCTTGGCATCCGCCCAGGCATCCATCTGGTAGATCGCGATGAACACCAGCGTGGCCGCCGGCAAGATCGACCAGACGACTTCCAGCGTATGGCTGCCGTGGGTGAACTTCACCGGGCCGGGGCTGCGCTCGGCATCATAGCGCCACACGAACCAGAACAATGTCAGGCTCGTACCGACGAAGATGATCCCGGTCAGCGTGAGGATGAACAAAAACAGGCTGTCGATCACTCCGCCGTGGGCATTGATGTTCTCCGGCAGCCAGTGGCCGTACAGCGGCCACCAGCCCCCCATCGCCCACACGAAGGTGCCCACGCCCAGCACCGGCACCATCAAAAACAGCAAACTCCAAAAGCGTCCCACCGCATGGCTCCTCTCAGCACCGCTGAGTTTGTCGCTCTTGCCACCCACAAGGCCCCGGCCAACCCGCGGCCCGCGCCGCTCCGCACGGTTCCTCTGCCGGGGCTGTGTGGCCTCCAGGCCGCTAGACACCAGCCGCTACCCGGCGGCCTGCCCGTCCTCGCCTTTCGTGTGTCGGCTGCTGCTCCTTGTCGTTGCTCGTCTTGCCGGCCACTGACTCCGTCCACCGCTTGCCGCCGCGGCACCCCCGAAGGCATCACAGGCGCTCGCGGATGTTCTGCGCCTCGTGGGCCGCTTGCAGCGGGTTGTTGATCGACTCGTACGGCAGTGCCTGCACGTAGTTCACCAGGTCCCAGATGTCCTCGGGGGTTAGCCCCTTGGCATGCGGGTCCCCTTCCGGCTTCATCGTGGCGGCTGGCATCGGTGTGCCTTCGATGCCATTTTTGATCCGCCAGTACAAGTCGATCGGCCGCATCCCCCCGCGATAGATGCCCAGCCGCAAGTTGCGGGGATGGATCGTCCGCGGAGGCAGCATGCCCAGCGAGACATAGGTCGCCACCAGCTTCGGGTCTTTCCCGTCGCCGATGAACTCCTTGGTCCATTCGTCGTAGTCGGTCGTCTGGCCATCCCCCAGGGCCGAATCGCCATGGCATTTCACGCAGTTGGCCACCGTCCCATAAAACAGCGTGCGGCCGCGCTGGATCGACGCCGCGAGTTCCTCGGCCGTCATCGAAGGCCGCGGCGGAATTTCCACGACCTGCTCTTCTGCCGCCGTCCAGCGCGCCACCGTCTCCGCCACCATCTCCTTGATGGCCGCAATCTGCCCGTCCCGCTCTTCCTTGTTCGCTCCAGCCTCCTTGGCGATCAGCCGGCCGCCGACGTCCAGTTCCGCCGCCGCCGATAACAGCCGCCGCTCGACCTCCCCTCGGATCGCCAGATATTTCACATAGTCCACCAGCGCCTCCACCTCCAGGTCGGGCAGAAGCTGGAACGAGGGCATCGCGGTGCCCGGAATCCCTTCCAGCAGGATCTTCTTCAGGTCGGCGTGCGTCGGACGGGCGCCCACGGGCGTCGATTTGAACTTGAACTGCCCCTTGCGGTAGTCCCGCGGGTAGGGGTTCAGGAACGCTGCCGTCGGCCCCGCACCGTCCCCCGTCACGCCGTGACAGTGCGCACAATGTTCGCGGTACAGCCCGCGTGGCCGGCCATCCTGGTCGCTGCCCACCGGGCCTGCCGCCATCTGGAGCCGCGCGAGCCGCACCAGGCCGTTGATCCCTTCCACATCGGGCAGCGCCGGCTCATCGGGAGTCCCGAACAGAGCCTGCAGGATTTCGTCCACTTCCTGACGAGCTTCCCGCCACCACCGCTCCCACTCCCGCCGCTCCTTCGGCTCTTCCGGAATGCCGACCGACGTCACTACTTTGTGGGCGTAGGTCTCGTAGCGGCGAAACTCCGCTTGCGGGCTGCCGCAGCCGGCGGCTGCCAGCAAGCTCGCCGCGAACAGCCACGCGGCGGGACAGGCTCGGGTCGCGGTCGCGGCTGATCGCTCTGCCGCCGCGAGGCTCTCCTGGCCCGCGCTGCCCCTTCTTCCGTCAACAATCCGCTGCGTCATCGGATTCCTCGTCTTACGCTAGGCCGTCCCGCGCGGGACGCTTCACTGGAAGGTGGAGGCGGGAACCACCACTTCCAGCTCCCGCGTCTCGTCGGGCTGGAGCGTGAGTTTGAAGCGTCCCTTGTTCCATTTGGTTGGCTGCGCGTTGACCTTCACGTCCTGCAGGAACTTCGACGCCTCCTGCCAGACCCGAAACTCCAGCTCCACACCGGCGGGGAGGTTGGCGATCTCGAACGAACCATCGGGCCGGCTGACCGCGAAATAGGGGCTGTGGCGCACGATCATCCAGGCGCTCATCCAGGGATGGATGCTGCATGAGACATCGAACGGCTCGCTCGATTCGCCGCCGGGGCTGTACATCGCATAGGCATTGACGGGAATCGTGGCATTGATCGAGGCCGCGCCGCCGATGCCTTTGATGTTCGTGTTGTGCCCCACCGGGTCGCTATTGAGGATTTTCAATTTCTGCTGCGACCGCATGGCCAGCACATGCGTGAGGAAGATGCAGTTCTTCTGGTCGAACTCCAGCGTGGCCTCGCGCGTGGCCGCGTAGTCGGGATGTTCCCACTTGGGGTCGCCGACCGGGAACCGCGCTGGGCCAGTGAGGTAGATCACCACGTCCTTGATGCCCCCGGAGGCGGAATCGACGACCAGCCGCTCGCTGAGCACCTGCCGCCCGCCCGGCGCACAGACCTCCACATCTTTGTCGACCGTCAGCGGACGGCGAGGAGGCGGCTCCCCCTCGATCCGGAAATGACCCTTGAGCGTGGCCCAGCCAGTCGGCTCCGCCGCCGTGGGAGCAGCCGGAGCGCTCCCTTCCGCCTTCGCAGCGCCCAGGACGGCCCGCAGCGCGACCACATTGCTGGGGACCACCTGCTGCGCCGGCGGCAGCGGACGCTCGCACCCGGCCAGCACCAGCCCCGTCAGGGCCAGCACTGCCAGCCCCCGCACGTCGCTTCCAAACCGAACACGTCGACACGGCATGGACCACATCCCTCCCGGCGGCCGCCCGCCCTATCAGGACGTTTGCCGCCCGCCCGGCGTCACGGCCAATCGCGGTGCCCTTCGCTCCGCGGCTACTTGAGATCGACTTCCACCTTCCCCAAGGAATTGGTCCCCGGCTTGATGGTGACCTTCACCCGGCCGCGTGCCCAGGTCGTCGCTTTCCCGTTCACCGTCACATTGCTGAGGTACTTGTTGCACCAGACGACGAACGTGTGCTCGCCGACCGGCAGGTTCTTGATCGTGAACTTGCCGTCCTTGTCGGTCACGGCGAAATAGGGGTCTTCACGGATCAGCAGGTAGGCCGTCATCCACGGATGGATGCTGCACGACAGGGCACTGGGCGTCGATTCCGCCTTGGTGAACGTCTTGCGGACCGACCCGCCGGCGGGAATGAGGTCGTTGAATGGCGTGTTGTTGAAGAAGTCGGCCTTGGTGTTATGCCCGATCGGGTCCTTGTTGCCGACCACGAGCGTCTGCCCGGTGCGGATCGCCGCCACATGCGGCTCGAAGCGGCAGTTCTCGTTATCGAGGCGAACCTCCGCCTTGGCGGTTTCCTCATAGGACGGGTGGATCTTCGGCTTGGTCGGATCGGCCAAGTAGATCACCACGTTGGCCACGCCAACATTGCTTTTGTTGACGACGATCGACTCGTCGAAGAGCATGTGCTTCCCGCAAAATTCGACATCCTTGGTGGGGGTCAGCTTGCTGGGCGTCGGCGGCGTTCCCTTGTATACGAACACGCCTTCCAGATCACCCCACTCCTGTGCCTGGGCAAGGCCGCCGATGGCCACCGCCAGCGCCACGATCCCGTTGACGAACCGTTGCCACGAATTGCGCCGCATGTCGATTCTCCTTGCCGTCTGAGGTCTACCGTGCACATCCGCTCCACTTTAGGAACCACCGGCCGTCTCGGGGCGCGACCCGCTCGGCCCGCCAAACCGCAACCGCACTAATGGGAACCGCCCGATCCAGCCCCCGTCGATGCCGGCGCCTCCGGCGTTGTCGGCTGCACCCGATCCGCGATGCGCGTGCTGGCCCGGGCATACTCATCGAAGTTCATCAGCAGGTCGGTCAACGCCTCCACCTGCTCGACATTCGTCCCATGGTACAGTTGCGCCAGCACCGGGGGCGGATCCTCGAACGGAATGTTCACCGGCATCGAGGTGTACGGCAGGATCATCTTCGGATTGGCGATCCAGTCGCGGACGTATTCCGGCCGCAGCCGCCGGTACACCTCCGCCAGGTTCGGCGCCAGCGCCCGCTTGCTGCCAGGCGGGCTATAGTCCCCCACCAGATGGCACTTCACGCAGAAGTTCCCGTTCACCACGATCTTCATCGCATCATCCAGCCGCCGCATGCCCGGCGGTGGCCCACCCTTGGTGGCATCTGCGGCACCCGCATCGCCGTGGCCCGCAGCCCTTGCCGCCTGGACATACCGCGCCTCCAAAGCCTCCAGCCGCGACCGATCCCGGCTCACCGCATACGCATACGGATAGGGCACTCCGTCCACCGCGGCGAAATAATTCGCCAGTCTGGTCGCTTCCTCGCTTGACATGTTGAACCGGGGCATCCGGAGGAATACGGCCGGGCGGATCGGGTACGGCTCCAGCAAAAAGTCGTGCAACCATCCGGTTTGCACTTTCTTGCCCTCCCCGATCAGAGGAGGAGGTAGCCAGCCATACGCCTCTGCACCCGAGGCGTTGGGGTTGGCCTGCCGCTCCAGTTTCGTCACTTCTGGAAGAAGATACTTAGTCAGTGTCCCTCCAATGGATGGGTAGCGGCGATCGAGCTGGTTCAAGGCGACGGCGACCGGCGACTGCCCGGTGTAGTACGGACTGCCGTCCACGATGGTCGGCTCGAACAGGTCGATCGCCAGTTTCAGCTCGCGAGGGGCATAGTCGGCCGAGCTGTCGACCGTGCCTCCCTCCAGATCGAAGACCAGTGGCAGGCCGTCGTTCTTGTCGCCCGGAGGCAGCCCCTTGAGCGTGGCGTGCAGCTCGTTGCGCCGGTCCGGCCGGGATGCGGCCTCCAGCTCCTTCGGACTGAAGTGGACTTTCAAGAACGGGTAGACGGCCGGCTCGGGGCGTGGACCGAAGTCCCCCGGGTTGTAGCGGACTTCCCACCGCTCCAGGCCCAAGATATGGCAGCCGCCGCAGTTATAGGTCTCCAGCACCTGTTTCCCCGCCAGGATATCGGCCTTGGCACCTTCTGGGCGGAAAAGGTACTTGGGCTGCGGCGGATCGGCGACCAGCCCCAAGACGAACGTGATCACCGCTTCGCGTTGCCGATCGTCCAGGGGGAACTGCGGCATCCGCAGACGGTCGTTATAGCTCTTGTTCTCGGTCTTTTCAAAATCGTAGCTACGCGGCTCTTTGAGCTTTTGGTAGATGAACCCGATGCGGTTGTTCATCTCCAAAGCGTGCACATAGAACTCTCGCGTTTCCTCCTCTTCGGTGGTGGCGGCGGCGCGGGCAGCGATGGCCGAGCGGTCCGCCGCCTGGGGCACGGCCGACGCGGGCGATGGCGCCGTCCCATGCGACGCCCCGCCTGGCGCATGACCGCCGCGGCCGTGCCCGCCCATGACATAATGCGTGATGTGCTCGAACGCCAGTTTGGCGGGATCTTTGCGTCCCCAATCTGCCAGGCCGGTGCCGATCGGCTTGGCATCTTCAAAGCCTGGAATGTCGTGGCAGCCGAAGCAACCGTATTTGGAGATGGTCTGCCGGCCGATATAGACCAGCCGCTGCGTGTCGGTCAGTTTGCCGCCCTGCGGGACGATTAGCTCTTTTTCCGCCCCTTTGAGCTGTCCCTCCAGTTCGGCGGGAATGCCGTTGACGTAGTAACTATCGGCCGCATCCTTATAAAACACCTTATTGAGGTACTCGAGCGCCAGCTCCTTCAAAGCCGCTTCGCCGGCAGCGTCCAGCGGGGCGGTGACGCGCTGGGCGTCGGGGATCGGCTGCCAGTCGCTCTGCGAGGACGCCAGCAGGTAGGTCACGATGTCGTCTACGGGGTCATACCAGCGGTCGTCCGACGGGTCGTTGAGGTTGGCCCCCGGATCCCGTTCCGGCTCCAGGAACAAGTCGGGCATCACCGTGCGGGCGTGATACCGCGTGGGCTGCTTGATCCAGCTATACAGCCAGTCCGGCCCCTGCGGGTTCCGCTGCGGAGAGAACTTCGTCCCCACGGCCGACAGGTCCGGACCCTGTACGATGGCGTCCGCGCCCCGATACTTTTCCACCTCGGGGAAATCCTTGTGGCTGTGGCAGGCCAGGCAGCCGCGGACCTGAAACTGCGTCTTGCCGCGGGCGATCTTCTCTTCCGTCGTCCACTCGGCGATGCCCGCCGGACGCGGCAGCGGCTCAAACACCTGATCGGGCGCGTACTGCCGGAAATATTCGATCATCCCGCGGATCTCGACCGGCTCCAGCCGCGGGGCCTTCGGGTCGCTGACCGAGCCGTCCGCCGCGTGTGGCAGATGGTCCCACAGCCCGAAGAAGCGCGGCATGCGGGTACTGGGCCGGAAATGCTGCGGGTTGGCCAGCCAGTCGTACAGGAACACCGGATCGAGCTTGCTGGCCAGAAACCGCAGGCTCGGACCGGGCCGTCGCAGCCGGCCGGGCACCTCGACATCCCGGAGCATGTTGGCCAGATCGGCCAGCGTGCGATCCAGCCGGCTCGCGTTGGCGCCGGCGGCGGCCACCCGCTGCTCGATCGTTTCCCGCAGCCGCTGGCGGACGGCGTCCTGTTCCGGATGGGCGGTCAGTCGCTGGGGCAGATCTCCCAGCGCCTCCTTCCAGGCTTGCACCTCCTCCGCCGTCGCAGCACCTGCCTGGCCGGCGCGGCGCTGCGCCGCGCGCAGCTCCGCTTCGATCTGCTGGGCGACCGCGAAGTAGTTCGGCTCGGACCGCAGATCGGGCCCGATCCGGCGGGAGGGTCCGTCGTAGCCGTGGATCTCGTGGCAGCCGTAGCAGCCGTACTTGCGGATCAGGTGGTATCCGTAGGTGAGTTTGGGAGCCGGCGGATCGGGGAACCGGTCGCTGGCCTCCAGCTCGACTACCTCGTGATGGCACTTCAAACAAGCGCTTTCGGCAAACCGCTTGGGGAACATCGGGTAGATCCAGTGCGGGTTGTCGAACCACCCGTAGCGGGCGACCCACTGCCGCATCTGGAACTGCGTATTGGGCGTGTGCGAAGCCCACTCGAACGACGTCGCGCTGCCCTGCCCCTCATGGCAGATCGTGCAGCCGAAAAGCTGCGTCCGGTGCGGGCTGGTATCGGAGACATACAAATCGAGCCTGGGATGCCCGATATACGGGTTGGGCAACCCGCGGCGCACTAAAAGCTCGATCGGCTTGCCTTCCTGCGCCAGCTCCAGCAGCATCTGCTCGACGCGCTTGGGCCCGCGCCCGGCGCCGAACAGCTCCTTGCCATTGATCCCCACGATCACATCCCCCAGCATCAGCCCCGGCAGCAAGGGGTACCGCGGCGGCTGGCCCTCTGCAGACGGCGCTGGCAGCGCGTCGGTGGCCACCGCCTGCCGCAGCACTAGTCCATTTTCCGGCCGAGCAGAGGGAAGCTGGTCGGCCACCACCGCCCGGGCCGCCGGCGAGCGGGGCACGACCACCGCCACGGTGGCATCGTCTGGATCGAGCAGCCCTTCGCTGGCCAGCGTCAGCCCCAGCCACTCTTCCAGCGTAGGCGGTAGCGGCTGGCCGCTGGCATCGAACCGCGGTTTGGGACGCGCGTCTTCGGTGGGCGGCACCACCACCATCCGCAGCAGCTCTTCGTGCACATACGCGGGCGTCGTGGGCTGGCCGGGTTGGGTCTTGGCCAGCGACTGATGGCAGGTCGTGCAGCGGTCGAACCGGCGCACGCGGGCGTGGTTGTAGTCCTGCGTCAGCCCTTCGCTCCACAAGTTGTCGATCTTCCGCGGCGAGTTGAACGCATCCAGGATCGGCAGCGTCAGGATGCCCTTGCCGAAAATCCAGGGGTAGCGATCGGTGAAGAAATACCGCTCCTGCCGCTCCTGTTGCTGTTTGCGGAGCCGTTCCAGTTCCGCCACGCTTTCATCATAGCGCTTCTGCGCGGCGTCCACGTCGGCCTGGAGCCGCTTGTAGGCCTGCTCCATCTTCCGCCGCCCGTCGCTGAGCGATTGATAGATCACCGTCAGCGCCGCCAGCGTCTGCTTGCCGGCCTCGGCATCCTTTTCGGGGTGCGCGAAGTCTCCTTCCAGTTCGCGGACGATCCGTTGCCGCGCCTCGATCTCCTCCGGCGGACGTCCGTCGCGGATCGCCAGGTCGACGTTGGCCTTGGCCGCATCCAGCTCGCCGGCCTTGAACTTGCGGATGCCCAGTGCCTTGTCCTCGCGGGCCCGTGCTTCCGTCAGGAGCCGCTCCAGCTCTGCCAGCACCGCCTGACGCTCTTTGGCCGCGGCCTGTTGCTGGCGTTCCAGCGCTGCGCGGGCGGCCTGCACGCGGTTTTCCGCTTGCGTATACCCTTTGCGTTTTTCGGCGTCGCTGGGGTCGGACTGCAACGCTGCCAGCGCCGCCTCGGCCTCTTTCTCGGCCGCCTGGAGCGCTTCCTGCGCCGCGCGGGCCTTGGAAGCCGCCTCCGCCAGCCTCTTCTCCGCCTGCTGCCGGATCCGCTCCTCCGCCAGGCGGATCGTGCTGTAGGCGTGG
>Ga0101944_10002379_pt1 | contig 30838 bp, 24 predicted proteins | sample DewCreD2012metaG_FD_75245 | JGI IMG/M metagenome (GOLD analysis project Ga0101944, IMG submission 75245) | Hot spring sediment bacterial and archeal communities from British Columbia, Canada, to study Microbial Dark Matter (Phase II) - Dewar... ... | reverse complement strand
CATCGAACGCCTCCTCCTCGCCCAAACCCTCCAAACCCTCGCCAACCCCACCACCCCACCCCCACAACGCGCCGCCGCCCTCCAAACTTACCACCAATGGCGCACCACCGACCTCCACCGCCAACGCCTCCAAATTGCCCGCGAACGCTTGGAAATCTCCCGTCAACGCCTCGAACTCCAGCGCCAACGCTTCGCCGCCCAACAACCACCACCTGCCGACACCTCCGATCCCCAAGTTCCCACCGATCCCGAAGAACTCGACAGAATCATCCTCGACCAACTCGACCAAATCCTCGGCCTCAAACCCCGAACCCCCAAACCCACTTCCCCCAACTCGCCACCCCCGCCTCCACCCCCTCCCCCAGACCCCCAAAACCCTCCCTAACACCTCTTGCATTTACGGTGTGTTTGGGACGGGGACGCGGGGACGCCGTCCCTCTCATTGCATGACGGCGGGGACGCTGTCCCTTCCGATGTGTATTTGGGGCGGCGGGTGGCAGAAGTTGACAGGGGCATCAACTGCTTTAAGCTGTCGGGCACGAAAGATAAACGAAACTGAATTATGAGTGCGAAACCCAATGTTTTTATTGCGCAGTCGGGCGGACCGTCGGCGGTGATTAATAATTCGTTGCGAGGGGTGATAGATTTTTGCCATGAGCATCCGGAGACTTTTGGGCGGGTGTATGGCGGGTGGCATGGGATTGAGGGGGCGTTGAAGGAGGAGTTGTTGGATTTGAGCGCACAGGATCCGAAGGAGATTGCGTTGTTGGAGACCACGCCGGCAGCCGGGGCGATAGGGACGTGCCGGTACAAGTTGAAGGAAAAGCAGCGAGAGGATTTTGAGCGGGTGATTGAGGTTTTCAAGGCGCATCGGATTGGGTTCTTTTTTTACATTGGGGGGAATGACAGCATGGATACGGCCAACAAGATCAGCAAGTTGGCAGCGGAGCGTGGGTTGGATTTGGTGGCGACGGGTGTGCCGAAGACGATAGACAATGATGTGGGGGATGCGGAGTTCAAGTTGGTGGATCATACGCCCGGGTATGGTTCAACGGCGCGGTATTGGGCGTGCAACATTTTGGCGGCGAACGAGGAAAATGCGGGGTCGAGTCCTGCGGATCCGGTGTTGGTGTTGCAGGCAATGGGACGAAAGATTGGGTTCATACCTGCGGCAGCGCGGTTGGCGGATCCGCGGCGGGAGCTGCCGTTGCAAATATACATGACTGAGGCCGGGTTGAATCTTGAGCAGATGGCTGATTTGGTGAATGACGAGCTCAAGAGGTCAGGCCGGTGCATTGTGGTGGTGAGTGAGGGGTTGGATGTGGGCGATATTGGGGCGCAGAAAGATGCTTTTGGGCACACGCATTTTGGGGCGAGTGATCAAACGGTGCAGCAGGTGGTGGTTTCTTATTTGAACCGGAAAGGGCTGGCGGCCACGGGCAAGGCGCGGGGACAGGTGCCGGGGACAGATCAGCGGCATTCGATTGTTTTGGCTTCGACAGTGGATTTGAAGGAGGCGTATGAGTCGGGGCGAAAGGCGGCGGAGATAGCGATGCGGGACGGCAATGGGTACATGGCGACGATATTGCGGGAGCCCGGGCCGGGATATAAGGTGCGGTATGACAAGGTGCCGTTGGAGTTGATGGCGAATAGTGAGCGGTTTTTCCCGAAGGGCTGGATTGCACCGAACAAGATTGATGTTACCGATGAATTCCTGGCCTATGCGCGGCCGTTGATTGGTGATGAGTGGGTGCGTGTGCCTCTGGAGAATGGATTGCCGCGCTTTGCCCGGTTGAAGCCGCTGTTTGTGGAGAAGAAGTGTCCGGCTTTTGTGCCGGAGGCCTACCGGAAGAAGGGTTGATTGGCGGGCGATTTTGATCGGTTTTTTTGGGAAAACCTGGCTGACACCGATCACGGTGAGATGGCAGGTTTGCCCAGGATTTCAGCGATGGTGCTGGTCAATTTGGAAATGGTGTAGGGTTTGGGAAGAAGAGTGAACATGTGGCCGACTTGTTTTTCCCAATCGGCCAGTTCGACGCTGTAACCGCTGGAAAGAACGACGTGCAGGTTTGGTTTTTGGGCGAGCAAGGTGTGGACCAGTTCCAGGCCGGTCATGCCGCCTGGCAGCACCATGTCCGAGAATACCAAGTCAATTTCTTGATGGCGGAGTTGCCAAACTTGCAGCGCCTCGATGCCTTGCCCGGCTTCCAACACTTGATAACCTGCTCGACGCAGACAGTTGGCCACGCCGCGGCGAACGGTTGGGTCGTCTTCGACGAGCAGAATGGTGCCGGAGCCGGCGTGAATTTGCAAAGGTGAAGGTTGGGGGGAGGATGATGGTGCGGAGGTGGCCACGAGGGGGAGGTAGATGGTAAAAGTGGTGCCGATGTTCACTTTGCTGCTGACTTCCACCCATCCGCCGTGTTGTTTGACAATGCCTTCCACGGTGGCCAAGCCGAGGCCGGTTCCTTTGCCGGTGGGTTTGGTGGTGAAGAAGGGTTCAAAAGCTTGAGCAAGGATTTCCGGCGGCATACCGCAGCCGGTGTCTGCGACTTCGATGGTTGCCCATTTCCCGGTTTTGCCTTGGGGATGTTCGTTAAGGTCTTGTTCCTGAATTTCTTTTGTGCCAACGGTGATGCGCAAGAGGCCTCCCTTGGGCATGGCATCGCGTGCATTGACGGACAGATTGAGGAGGACTTGTCCCAACATGCTGGCGTCGGCTTCCAGCCACACGGGTTCGGGGGCGGGGGAGAGGCGGACTTGGATATGCTCGCCGACGGTGCGATGGAGCAGTTTTTGAAAATCGAAAACACAAACGTTCAAATCAATCACCTTTTTCTCCATGGGTGATTGACGGCTGAATTGGAGGAGTTGACGGGTCAAATTGGCGGCGCGTTCGGCGAGATGGTTTAACTCGGTGATGGATTGGCGGACGGTGGCAGGAAGAGAGCCATCTTCAAGGAGCTCTTGGTAGTGAAGGATCATGCCTGCAAGGATATTGTTGAAATCGTGGGCGATTCCTCCTGCGAGGTGGCCGATAGCCTCCATTTTTTGGGCCTGAAAAAGTTGTTGTTGGAGGCGGTCGCGTTCGGTTTCTGCCTGGATTCGGGCTGTTACATCATTTAGGCAGAGGAGATAACGTTTGTGACCGTTGATTTGCAGACGGCAAACATTGCCTTCAAGGGAAATGGTGGTGGGCTTTCCCATCCGCTTCATTTCCAACTTACACTCAACCCTTGCGCAGCATTGGTTAGATTGAAGCAATTCTTTAAGGGTTTGATTGAGGAGGCATTGCATGCAGGCGTCGGAGGCGCCGCATCCCTCTGGAGAAGTCAAGGCGTTGACACATTGTAAAATTCTTCCGGGGCCGTTTCCTCCATCGGTGAGGCAAGTGTTCCACTCTTTGCCGGTGGTGGCGGATAAATCTCGCGCGGTGCGGTTGGCACGCACAACTTTGAGCTTTTCGTCCAACAAAAGCATGATGACTGGGGCTTGGTCATAGACAGCTTCCAATTCGCGTTGGCTGGCGCGAAGAAGACGTTCAGCTTCGCGTTGGGCGGTGTTATCGAGGACGATGCCTTCCAAAAAGACAGGCGAGCCGGAACTATCATAGGAGGCCTGGCCTTTTTCATAGACATGTCGATTTTTCCCATCTGGTCGGAGGATGCGGTACTTGGCCTCATAAGGGCGATGGGCGGCGACGGCTTCTTCGACGATGCGGTTCAGTTCAGGCAAATCTTCAGGATGGACCATGTCGGCATAGGTTAGCTTTCCATCAGTGAAATCAGAGGGGGGGCGGCCTGTGATGGATTCTGAGCCCTCACTGAAGAAAAAGACACGCCAAGGGGCATGAACCTCGCACTGATAAACGCCGCCGGGGATGTTGGAAATGAGTGTTTGAAGCTGGCGGTCGCGTTCCTCGAGGAGTTGCGCGACTTGTTTTTGCCGTTTTTCAGCTTGAATGCGTTTGAGGGCGAAACTGGTGTCGGCGGCTACTTCTTCAAGAAGAGCGAGCTCTGGCTGACTGAAGGCGTCGGGTTCCGTACTGTACACGGTCATGTTACCCCAGAGGCCATTTGCATCGAAAAGCGGGAAGGCGGCAGCCGAAGCGAGCTGGAAGCGTTGAATCAAATGCTTCCAGGGAGCCAGGAGGGGATCAGCCACATTGAGATGGGAAACTACCGGTTGTTGTTGGCGGAGGGCTTCGGCTGTGGGACCCATGCCTTCGGGGCGATGGTCTGCATAAACCAAGATGTCTTCTTTGGAAACGGGTTGGACGCCGGTAGCGGCAAGAGGAATAACTCTCTGAGAGATGGGGTCCAACCGGCCAATCCAAACCAAACAAAAACCAGCTTTGTACACAATCGCCTGGCAGACAGCATCCAGTAATTCATTTTCGTTTTGGACGCGCACAACCGTTTGGTTGACGGTGCTTAATGCGGCGTAGAGGCGGTTGAGGCGGCGGGCTTCGAGTTCCTTTTCTTTGCGGAGGGTGATGTCTGTGGCAACGGTGGCGAACTGACCTGGGGCTGGAGAAAAGACGGAAATCAGGAAATGCTTTTGCATGGGCGCATAATAGGTCTCAAATTGTTCCGCGAGACCGGACTGCGCCACACGCGCATAAATATCGAGGTAGGGTGGAGGGGATTGTTGGTAAACTTCGGAGGCCAGTTTGCCGTTGGCTTCTTCCCAACGAATGCCAGTGACTTGGGTAAAGGCGGGATTGGTATCGAGGATGCGATAGTCAAGCGGCTTGCCGTGGTTATCACAGATCAGCTCATGCAAAACCACGATTTCCGACATGTGCTCGTGCAGAAGGTGGAGGCCGCTGGCCAAGCATGTTCGCTTTATATGGTCAGGATGCATAGTTGTTCATTGGCTTCGCCGTTGTGGCTGCAGCCCCCCCCGCTACGTTAGCGAGCACACGAAGCCCTGTGCCACTCAAGTAATATCGGTAATTTTGGGAAAATCTCAATTTCATTTTTGTTAAACTTTATATTGCCCAGGTGTTATGAAGCGTAACTGGGATGCTAAGTGTTGTATGGGGGCGCTTTTTAAAAGTGGAAAAGAAAATGGATTGCATGAAGGGCAGGGGAGCGAAGCTTGTCTGTATTGGGTAAAACGATTGCAGGGAGGGGCGGTTTTGGCTAGGTTGCGCGCGTGTTTGTATGAGTCAACTTCGCCCACAAGATAACGAGGGAGGCACCCCTTCGACTTTCACTCCTTATTTGCGAGCGGATGCGCGGTTGCCTGAGTTGACGGTGAGGGCTGTGTTGACGGGAGCGGTGTTGGGTTTGTTGTTTGGGGCGTCTTCACTGTACCTTGTGTTGAAGGTGGGGTTGACGGTGAGCGCGTCCATTCCGGTGGCGGTGATTTCGATAGCGTTGTATCGGTTGTACGCGAAAGCGGGTGGGCGGGACGCGAGTATTTTGGAGCACAACATCATTCAGACCGGCGGGTCGGCCGGGGAGTCAATTGCGTTTGGTTTGGGGGTGACGATGCCGGCGATTATGATTTTGGGTTTTGATTTGGAGATAGGGCGGGTGATGTTGGTGGCGGTGCTTGGAGGGCTGTTGGGGATATTGATGATGATCCCGTTAAGGCGGGCGTTGATTGTGCAACAGCATGGGCGGTTGAAGTATCCGGAAGGAACGGCGTGTGCAGAGGTTTTGAAGGCGGGTGCGTGCGAGGAATCGCGACGGGCCGCGGTGGAGGCGGGAACAGAGGGGGGGAAAAGGACGGCATTGAGTGCGCACACCATATTCACGGGTTTCGGGATAGGGCTGGTCTATAAAACAGTGATGGTGGCGTTGAAGGGGTGGAAGGATATTCCCGGGGTGGTGTTTGGGGGGGCGTTTAAGGGTGGGTCGTTGGGGATGGAGGTGTCGCCGGAGCTGCTAGGGGTGGGATATGTCATTGGGCCGCGAATTGCGGCGGTGTTGTGTGCGGGGGGAATGTTTTCGTATTTGTTGTTGATTCCATTAATCAAATTTTTTGGGGAGGGTTTGAGCGAGCCGTTGGCGCCCGGGAGCATTCCCATCAGCCGGATGACACCAACGCAGGTGCGGCAGGACTATATTTTGTACATAGGGGCGGGGGCGGTGGCGGCGGGTGGGATCATCAGTTTGTTACGATCGTTGCCGATGCTTTGGCACGGGTTGAAGAGCGGGCTGGCGGATTTGCAGGCGGTGGGGGGAGCGGGGGGAACGGTGGCGCGAACGGAACAGGATTTGTCCATGCATTTTGTGGTGGGTGGGATTGTGGTGTTGATGCTGGCGATTTTGTTTTCGCCTTCGTTGCACATGAATGTGTTGGGAGCGTTGTTAATTGTGGTGTTTGGCTTTTTGTTTGTGACGGTGTCGTCGCGGCTGACGGGGGAGATAGGTTCATCGTCGAATCCGATATCGGGGATGACGGTGGCGACGTTGTTGCTTACGTGTCTGGTGTTTTTGTTGATGGGATGGACGGGTGGGACGTATTTTGTGACGGCATTGTCTGTGGGGGCGATTGTTTGCATTGCAGCGTCGAATGGGGGAACGACATCGCAAGATTTGAAGACGGGTTTTTTGGTGGGGGCGACTCCCAAGCATCAGCAAGTGGCGATATTGGTGGGGGCGTTGGTATCTGCGGTGGCGTTGGGGCCGATATTGTTAAAGTTGAATGATGCTGCGACGGTTTATGTGCCGGCCAGTGAGGTGGCTCCTGAATTGCGTGTGGCGGTGAAGGGGTTGAGCGAGCGGGAGGGATTGAAAGGGCCGCAGGCGCGGGATGACCAGCGTATCTATTGGGTGTGGCACAAGACGGATGGGACGAACGGCCCGGCGGGTAAATATCTGGTGGATGATGAAGGGCGGGCTGTTTATTTGGTGGACCCAGGGGTTAACGGGCATTACAGCAAGCGGCCGGACGGGACGGAGGTGCGGAAGTTTGATGCTCCGAAGGCGGTGCTGATGTCGTACATCATCAAAGGAATTTTAGATCGGCAGTTGCCGTGGGCGTTGGTGTTGTTTGGGGTGATGATTGCGTTGGTTTTGGAGGTGGCGGGGGTTCCGTCGCTGGCGTTTGCGGTGGGGGTCTATTTACCAATCTCATCATCGGCGCCGATTTTGGCGGGGGGTGTGGTGCGGTGGTTGGTGGATTCGAGGCTGCGGCGGGAGGTGGAGGCGGGTAAGATGTCGGAGGCTGAATTGATGGCGGAGAGTGACAAGAGTCCGGGGGTGTTGATGGCCTCGGGATATATTGCCGGCGGGGCGATAGCGGGGACGTTGCTGGCATTTTATGCCGGCTTTTTTGACCGCGTGGAGCACAAGGTCACGCAGTGGGCAGAGGTGAACAATCCGCTGTTTGCGGGTCCCTATGCAGATGCGCTTTCGCTGCTGCCGTTTTTGGTGCTTGCGGCGGTGCTTTGGTGGAGCGGGCGGCGGCCCGTGGCGGTCAGAGCTTGAGCAAGGCGCGGCAGGCGGTTTCGAGGCGTTTTTGTTGGGCGGCACTTCTGGCTTCGATGTAGCAGCGGAAGAGGGGTTCTGTGCCGCTGGGACGGAAGGCAACCCATTCGCCATCGGAGAGCAGGAATTTGTAACCGTCGAGGGTAATGGTTTTTTCAACGCGGCGGTTGCCAATTTTATCGAGGCCGGAGCCAAGTTTTTTGAGGAGAGCTTCGCGGGAGTCAGGTTGGATGCGAATGTTGATGCGGGTGGTGTGAAATTCGCCAAATTGGCGGTCGAACATTTTGAGGATTTGCCCCAGGGAACGGCCTTCGACGGCGACGAGTTCGGCCATGAGGAGGCAGGCAAGGATTCCGTCTTTTTCAGGTACGTGGCCTTTGACGCTGAGGCCGCCGGATTCTTCGCCGCCGACGATGATCGGTTCGCTTTCCATCAAGGCGCCGATGTATTTGAAGCCGACGGGGGTTTCGTGGAGTTTGACGCCAAGCCATTGGGCAACGGCGTCCACTTGATGGCTTGTGGGGACGGTGCGGACAACTGCGCCGTCCCAGCCGCGGTTTTTCTTGAGGTGATAGAGGGCCAGGGCAAGGACTTGATTTGGGGTGAGCCATTGGCCGGATTTGTCCACGATGCCGAAGCGGTCGGCATCACCGTCCAAGCCCAAGCCAAGCTGTGCATGGCCGCGGCGGACGAAGGCGCTGACTTCGGCCATGCCTGCGGCGTCGGCTTCGGGGTGATGTCCGCCAAACAAGGGATTGAGTTCATCATGGAAGACGGTGACTTGGGCGCCGGCTTCTTTGAGAAGGGTGTCCAAGTAACCGCGGCCGGTGCCGTAACGGAATTCGACAGCGACTTTCAAGCGGGCTTTGCGGAGGGCTTTGAAATCAATCAGACGACGGATTTGGGCGAAGTAGTCGGGCTGCGGGTCCAAGGTTTTGCAGTTGAATGAGCCGATGGGGGCGGGGCGGAAGGTCCAAGCATTTTGTTGGAGGCGCGCGATGGCTTCTTCGATTTGGCGTGTGGTTTCAGGTGGTGCAGGAGCGCCTTTGTAGTTGGAAAATTTCAGGCCTTGATATTCGGCGGGGTTGTGGCTGGCGGTGAGGTTGATGCCGCCGAGCAATTTGCGATGGCGGATGGTGTGGGAGATGACGGGGGTTGGTGTGTCACGATTGCAAAGAATGGGAGTCAAGCCGTTTGCGGCCAAGACCTCGGCAACGGCCAGTGCAAAGTCGCGTCCGAGGAAACGAGTGTCATAACCGATGACGATTTGAGGTTTGCGGGAGGAGAGGGGAGAGTCTGGATTTTGGCGCTCGGCGGCCAGGTAATTTGCGATGCCTTGGGTGGCGACGTAAACATTGTCAAAGGTGAAGTCACGGGCAATCAAACCGCGCCAGCCGGAGGTGCCGAATTTGATGGTGGTGTTCATGGTGGAAAGTGGACTTTTGACGGGTTTTAGGACAGCTTACAGCTGCGAAACGTTGATAGGTTCGTTATTGTCGGAGCCATGAGGCATTTATTCTCGCCAGTTGAAGCCGCCTTTTTTCAGTTCGTAAAGGAAGCCGAAAAAGAGAAGGGCGAGGAAAGGTAGCATGGCGAGCAGAATCATGTGGTGTGTGGCGGGGTGTTCGAGCATTTCGCGATAGACGACGGCCCAAGGGTAGAGGAAAACGACTTCGATATCGAAGAGGATGAACAAGAGGGCCACGAGGTAAAATTTGACGGTGAGGCGTGTGCTTTGGCCCATGACGGGAATCATGCCACATTCATAAGGGATGTCTTTGCTGCGGGCGCGGTGGAGTCGGTAGCGGTTGGCGAGGCGGCCGACGACCACCGAACTGATGAGCATGAAGGCGGTGAATGCAATTGCCAGGAGCAAAAGCATCAAAACCGGCAGATATTGTTCCAACTGCATGGGGACAATGTAGAACGAGGTGGCGTCAGGGCAAGCTTAAACGGGCCGGATGGCGGGAGGGGGTTTGCCGTGGAGACGGTGTTCATAGTCTTGGAGGGCGTAACGGTCGGTCATGCCGCTGAGGTAGTCGCAGATAGCTCGGGGCCAGCCGTCCACGGTGGCGCGTTTGCGGCTTTGTTCGCCGATTTGATCCGGGTGTTTTTGGTAATAACGAAAGAGTTCGGCGAGCATTTTGACGGCTCTGCGGTTGGGGGTGTGGACAACGGGATTGTAGTAGAGGTTGCGGTAAAGGTAACGGCGGAGTTGGCGGTTTTGATGCTGACGTTCGGGGCTGTAACGGATGAGGGGGTGGCGACAGGCGCGGGCATCATCGGCGGATTGGAGGCGTGCATCGGCGATGTGTTGTGCGGAGGTGGTGGCGACATCCCTGACTTGCAGATCAATCAAGCAACGGATGATGAAGAAGCGGCGACATTCATCGGGTAGTTGGCCGTGAGTGCGTTTGACCTGGTGCGCAGCAAGCGCGAAGAGTTCAACTTCCTGCAGGAGGGCATTTTCGTTGAGTAGATTGCTTTCCAAGCCGTCGTCGAGGTCGTGGCTGTAATAGGCGATTTCATCGGCGAGGTTGGCGACTTGGGCTTCGAGGCTGCCCCAGCTTGCGGGGAATTCGGATTTTTCGGCGGTATTCAGTTTGTCCGGCGAGTGGCAGGCAAGGCCTTCGCGGACTTCCCAAGTGAGGTTGAGTCCTTGGAAGCGGGGGTATTTTTGTTCGAGTTGCTCGACGATACGGAGGCTCTGGCGGTTGTGTTCAAAGCCGCCGTGGTCGCGCATGAGACGGTTGAGGACAGTTTCGCCTTTATGGCCGAAGGGGGGATGGCCAAGGTCGTGGGCGAGGGCGATGGTTTCGGCGAGGTCTTCGTTAAGGCGGAGGGCGCGTGCGATGTTGCGGGCAATGGCGGCAACTTCCATGGTATGAGTGAGGCGAGTACGGAGGTGGTCGCCGGTGCCGTTGAGGAAGACCTGGGTTTTCCCTTCCAGGCGGCGAAAGGCTCGGCTGTGAATGACACGGTCGCGGTCGCGTTGGAAGTGGGTGCGCCATTCAGGGGGAGGTTCGGGGTGGCGGCGGCCTCGGGTTTGGGCGCTGAGTTGAGCGTAGGGGGCAAGGGAGAGGCGTTCCAAAGCCTCGAGCTGCTCACGAGTGCGGAGCGTGGTCATAGGGGGCGCCGTGGTTCATGAGGAGGGCGTCCCTTGGTGAGCGGGGGCGCCTAAAATATTTTTTGCGGAGAGACCGCGAAATTCGAGGAGGCGGGCAATGACATCTTCAATCAAATTATTGGGGCAGGAAGCGCCGGCGGTGATGCCGATGGTTGCGGGGCCGTCGGGGAGCCAGTCGTGGGTTTCGACTTCGCGGTGGGAGTGTTGGTTCCAGTGCTTAATCAAGCGTGGGGAAATCATTTTGGCTGCGTTTTTAATGAAATAGGTGGGAAGGACGGCTTCACCCATTTCGGCCAGGTGCGAGGTATTGGAAGAGTTGTAACCGCCGATGACAAGGAGTAGGTCCAAGGGTTCCTTGAGAAGTTTTTGCAAGGCGTCCTGACGGTCTTGAGTGGCGCCGCAGATGGTATCAAAGTAACGGAAATGTTGAGCAAGGTTTTCGGGGCCATATTTTTTTTCCATGGCCTGTTTGAAGCGGCGTTGGACTTCTTCGGTTTCGTTGCGGAGCATGGTGGTTTGGTTGGCGACGCCGACGGCCTGGAGGTGGAGGTCGGGGTCGAAGCCGGGTGAGTGGGCCCCTTTGAATTTGGCGAGGAATTCCTGTTTGTTGCCGCCGTGCAGGATGTAATTGCAGACGTAATCGGTTTCTTCGAGGTTGAAGACAACGAGGTAATGGCCCTGGCCGCTGGCGGTGGCCTGGGAGGTGGTGGCCTTGGTTTCTTCATGGCGGGCCTTGCCATGGATGATGCTTGTGACCTGGTCTCTTGCGTATTGGCGGACGCGCTTCCAGACGCTCATAACGTCACCGCAGGTGGTGTCCACAAAAACGCAGCCTTTTTCCTGAAGGATTTGCCTTGTGCGGACCTCGGTGCCGAAGGCGGGGATGATGACGACATCACCGGCTTTGAGGAGTGCCAGCTCTTCGGCGGTGGGGCGGCTGGAGATGGTGCGGATGCCGAGGTTGCGGATTTGGTCGTTGACTTCGGGATTGTGAATGATTTCGCCGAGGAGGTAGATGGGGGTGTCGGGTGGAAAACTTTTGCGGGCGGCATAGGCGAGGTCAATGGCGCGTTCGACGCCGTAGCAGAAGCCGAATTCTTTGGCGAGCTTGATGCAAAGATTGCCTGCGCGCAGCTCATGCCCATGGGCGCGGAGGTACTCGACGAGCTCGCTGCGGTAGTGAGAAACAACCTGAGCCTGAACCTCGGCCATAATGTCGGGCCGACGCAGGTTGATTTTTGGAGTAGAGGCTGTGGATTCCGCCGCCATACGAAGAAAGTTTAGCATGAATCGGGCTTGCGTAAAGAGAATGAATTAGGCGGAGTCAGCGACTGAAAATTAAAGCATGGAAGAAGTGTTTTGTTGATGGCGTTGCAATTCGGGGTTGCAATGGTGGCAGGGTCGCGTAACTATTTGCGGCGCGAGGTACGGAGCGTAGCTTAGCTTGGTAGAGCGCTTGGTTTGGGACCAAGAGGTCGCCGGTTCAAATCCGGCCGCTCCGACCATCTTATGAAATGAGTGAGGTTAAAGTCCGCTGCGGAGTCAGATGTGGGGGAGTTTAAGATGCTGCCAAAGGGCTTCGGGTGAGAGGCGCAAATTGATGTAGAAGGGGCCGAAATCGGCGTAGCGGGCGCTGACCTCGTCGAAACGCATTTCGTACACGATTTCTTTAATGGCGTCGGCTTGACGGGCCATGAGGGTGACGCCCCATTCCCAATCGTCGAGGCCAGTGGAGCCGGTAATCATTTGGACAACACGGCCTGCGTATTTGCGGCCGGTGCGCGCATGGCCGCCCATGAGGAGTTTGCGTTGCTCGAAGTTGAGGAGGTACCAGTTGTCACCTGCAACGCGTCGTTTGTTCATGGGGTAGAAACCCATAATTTCCCAGTCGGGCAGTTCGGGATACAAGCGGTAATGCATGTATTCCTCGATGCGTTTGGATTCCTCAGCGAGGCGCTTTTCGTATTCGGGGGTGCCGGGGGCGAGATTTTCCTGACGTTGGAGGCGGTTTTTAGCATCCTCCAAAGTGGGCATGTACTCGGTGAGTTCGGTGACGCTGAGGTAGCTGAAAACGGGTTGGAGGACACCGGGGGGGAAACAGGATTCCAAATCGCGGTGCATACGGGCAAGGCCGTCAAGTTCTGCGTGTTGAAGGAGGAAGGCAAGGTCGGCCTTGCCGCCGACATTGGCATAGCAAGTGAGGCGAGGTTGGCAAGGCGCGTTGTTGGCCTGGCAGAGGGCGGCCAGGCGTTCGCGGCGACCGGTGGATTCGCCGGAGGGCAGTTGGAGCCATTTCCAGCGGTCCACGCGGTAGAAGAGATGCATGACATGGATTCCTTGTTTCAAAGAGATGCGGGCTTGATTCATGCTCAGGAGAATTGGGCGCTTGAATGGGTTAAAGTTGTTAATCCAGTTGCAAAGCCTGGTCTAAAAACCGGTCGAGGTGATTCAGGATGGCAGTGTCATGGGCCACGAGGGTGGCGCGGCTTTCGACGGCCTTTTGTTCCAAATTTTTATCGCCGGCAGGGATGATGGCGATGACGGGGACATGTTCGGTTTCGTGAGAGGAGCGTAATTCGGTGATGGCGCGGGCGGCATCGGCTTGATTAAAAGGCATGTCCACGACGGCAAGTAGCGGGCCCTCGCGGCGGGCGGTGTCGGCCAACAGGCGGGGGTCATTGAGGGTGAGTACGCGATACCCCATATCCTGAAACCGGTTCAGAAGCTGGCTGCCGGGCAGGATTCGCTCGTAAACCAGGATGACCAACGGTTGCGTCACGTGAGCAAGAGTGGGTCAGGAGAGGGGAAAAATCAAATGATTTGATGAGGATGATGAGGTAAGGGACCGTGTGGTGTCGGGGGATGGGATGATTGTTGTCGCGTGGGTTTCAGAGAGCAGATAAAACGGAGCCCATGAATGACACACCCGTGATGGAAGGGGCAGGACAAGGCCGGTCTGAAGGACGAAGTGGGCGTGGGTGGCGCCGATGGCTGCCGTTGTTGATGTTGTTGGCGGGGAGTTGGGTGATTGCAGGTTTGTTGGATTATTCGGCTCGGACGGCGGAGGAAGGGAAAGCTCCGGCGGGTTTTTGGATGGGGATGTTGCACGGGGCGTGCATGCCGGCGACATGGCCGGCCTTGGTGATGGGAAAGGACCCGGTCATTTATTCGCAAAACAACGTGGGGAGGGTGTACAAGTTGGGCTATGCGTTGGGGGTGAATGTGTGTGGAGCGGTGTTTTTTGGATTGTGGTTTTGGCGGTGGCAACGATGGCGGCGCTCAAAGCGGGAATGAATCAGGCCAGACCTCTGAGGCGGCGAAGAATCCATTCGGTGGCAAGGAGGCCGATGATGGCCATCATGAGCCATGCTTTGTCCCACATGGGTTGGCGGCGGATTTCGACTTGAGGGGGCGGTGGGGAGCCAAATAGAGAGCGCAATTGGGCAAATTGATGGTTGTGGGTATCCAAAGAACGGCCACCAGAGATGCGTGCCACCGCGGCCATGGTTTCGGGACGGGCGCGGACATCGAGCATTTCTTTGTTGGATTCTTCGCAAACGATTAATTGTTTATCTTCGCCGAGTTTGGTGCTGTGCAGGATGGCCTCGGCCCGGAGGGTGAAGTCACCCGCGACGGGCATGGAAAAGCGGGCGCGAAATGCTTGAAGGGCGGGATCGAAAGTGGCCTGTTCGATTCGGTCGGCGGCCCCTGGGGCGGAGAGTGTGATGCGGACTTCGGCTGAGGAAGCGGGGCGACCGGCGGCGTCGCGGACATGGATAACAGGTTCGAGGAAGTCGCCCGGGCGGATGAGGGTTTGGGGGAGGTCCAACGTGACGGGACTGTTGGTGCGGGTAAGGCGGTTGGCGGCGAGCCAGCGGACGGCGTTAATCCAGAAGCGGCGGTAGTAGCGTTGGTCACAGTTGTATTCGTCCCAGAAAGCCTGAGGTTGGGTAAGTTCACCCCAGAGGGTTTCGAAGTCCTTGCCCCAAGAGCGGGTGATATCGGAGGTGAAGGCCATGGTGCGGCCTTTGCCGATTTCCTGAACGGCCAGGACGACCAGGGGGCCGTCGGCGTTGCGTTCGAAGGGGTGAACGGCGAGGACGGTGGCGCCTGGTTTAGGGCGGTTGACGCGGTTGAGACCGTAGAGGAGCGGGAGGCGGGTGGTCCAGATGGCAGTGGTTTCTTCGGGATTTGTACCGATGGCGATGAGTGGGTGTTTCCATGCGTGATTGGGCAGGGACATGCGGAAGGCTTGGTTAAGGGTGTCGTTGCTGGATTCCATGGCGACAGGGATGAGGCGGTCCAAGGGGGTGCGGTGGTAGCCGCCGGTGCCGAAAGCGGATTTGCCGCCAATCATAACGAAACCGCCGCCCAATTCTTCGACCCAATGGACGGTATTGGCGAGTTGTTCTGTGGAGAACATGTCTTTGGGGATGTCGCTGTGAATGATGACGTCAAAGTTTTGAAGTTCTTCCAAGGTGCGTGGGTAGCCTTTGGTGAGGTGTTCAACGGGATAGACTTCTTCACCCGGTTCGATATCGGCCTCTGGGATGAAGCCGCCTTGGAAACCGCGAAAGCGGGTGCGGTAAAGGACTTTGACTTTGATTTGGGGATCACTTTCCAGAGCGGTTTTGAGATAGCGCCATTCGGGCTGGGGGGCGTTGTTTTGCATGGGGGTGCCTTCCATGTAGAGCACGCGAAGGGTGAGGTCGGTGGCTTCCAGACCGAAGGCGCGGCGGTTGTTGGTGGGGAGCCACTCGCCTGCTTCGGGGGGTATATGGATGTTGTAAACCTGGTATTGGCGGAAGGGGGGACGGAACTCGAATTCGATTTGTTGGCGGCCACCGCTTAGAAAGATTGTTTGTTGGGCAAGGACGCGTTGGAGAAAGCGGATTTGGATGGGGACTTGAAAGCCGGTGAAACCTGGAGAGGAGATGGTGGCGATTATACGAGCCGGAGCATTGGAGCCCACTGGACGGCGGATTTGAACATTTTCAATGATAATGTCACGCATGTCATTGGTGGTGCCGACGCAAACGGTGTGGATGGGGATGCCTTTGCGGCGGTGCCAGCGTGCCAGAGCCATGAGGTCGCCGGATTCTGTTTCGATGCCGTCACTGCACAAGATGACAGCGGTGGGGGGGCCGCCGTTTGGAGAAATGGTGTTTAGGGATTCCAATGAAGAAGCGATGGCGGTGGCCGTGCCTGTGGGGCTCAGGGAGTCGAAGACTTGAGGGGTGATTGAAAGATTATTTGTGATGGGATGCAGAGTTACATCAAAAAAATAGGGTAGGATTTGAACATGATGAGGGACTGCCGGAAGAAGGTGTTGCTGCAACCACTCGCGGGCTTCTGCCAACCGGCCTTCAGGGTCTGCATCTTGAATGGACATGCTGCGGGAGGTGTCGAGGAGGATGGCGACCTGCGAGGGTGGTTGGCGTTCTTCGCGTTCGACCCATTGGGGGTTAAGCCAACATAAGAAGGCAAGGGCGATGGCAGTGAAGCGGAGAAGTACCAAGGTCCATTTTGTAAAACCGCGGGGACGGCCTACGGAAGTGGCGTAGCTCCATGCGATCAATATTATTAACAAGGCGCCGCCAGCCACCAAAGCCCACCAAGGGGGAGTATAACCGAGTTCAATCACTGCTTATTCCTGATGTGACAAGCGTTTCAAGTAGTCTTTGATAACGCTTTCATAATCTTTGGGGTAATCTTCTGCAGAGGTGTCGGTGAGATTTTGGTTTCCTTCGACGAGCTTTTCGAGTTTGGAGGCAACAGTGTTGAGTCCGTAACCGCCTTCGCGTGCTTGGGTAAAACCTCGGCCGGGTTGACCGCCCTTCAAGCTTTGGGCCGCTTGTTTAAGTTGTTTGGCGGCTTGGTTCATTGTGGTGGCAATGTTGTGTCCGACACGTCCATCTTTTCCGGCCAAGAGGGCCAGTCTATGGGCCACAGCTTCGGCTTGCTGCCCCAATTGTTCTTGCTGTTGAGCTAATTGGGCAATTGGATTGCCCGGATTACCTTGGTTGCCCCTGCCTTGTCCTTGTTGACCTTGTTGGCCTTGTTGACCCTGCTGACCCTGTTGACCCTGCTGACCCTGTTGGCCTTGTTGGCCCTGTTGGCCCTGTTGGCCCTGTTGGCCTTGTTGGCCTTGTTGGCCTTGTTGGCCTTGCTGACCTTGTTGGCCTTGCTGGCCTTGTTGGCCTTGTTGGCCTTGTTGACCTTGCTGTCCCTGTTGACCTTGCTGACCCTGTTGACCTTGCTGACCCTGTTGACCTTGCTGACCCTGTTGACCTTGCTGACCCTGTTGACCTTGCTGACCCTGCTGTCCTTGCTGACCCTGCTGTCCTTGCTGACCCTGCTGTCCTTGTTGTCCTTGTTGGTTGTCGGGAGATTGGTTGGGCGTAGATTGGTTTTCTGTTCGGTCGGGTGATGCTGATTGCTGTTCAAGTAAGTTTTGCATGGCCTCTGTCAAAGCGGCTTGGACTTGGCTTAGTTGATTGACTTGCTGGGCAATTTGGGCGAGTTCCTGGCCGGCAGCTTGAGCTTGTTGTTCTTGGCGTTGTCGAATGGCTTCGAGGGCCAAGCGCACTGCTTGGTTGGGTTGCTGTTCGCCTGGTTGTTGTGGTTGCAAGGGTAAGTTTTGGAGTTCGGGCATGTGCTTGAGGGCTTGGTACATGTTGGCCAAGGCGCGTTCCTCATGTGGAAATGCTTCGGCGGGATTTTGTTTTTCCAGAGCGGCTGCGGCCTGTCGCATTTCATTAACTGCAGCTTCCATTTGTTGACGCGTTGCCTGCGGAGCATTAACGGTTTCCAAAGCCTCACGATAGGCTTCTGCAAAGTCAGCGGCGGCTTGTTGGCGTTGGGATAATTCCTGGCTTGCAGCGGGAGATGGTTTTTGAGGCAGGGAACGGGTGTCGGCGATAATTTGTTTTTGTACGGTAAGGAGATTGAGCTTGGGAGGCTGAGGGGAGGGTTGTTGGTTGGATGCACTTTGCTGGGCTAGGTTTGGAGGACGTTGTGCGGAGGGCCGTGTTACTTCGATGAAATAAACTTTTTATTTGCTGATCCCGGGACCATCGAGAGTGTTGTAGTCTTCGGATTCTGCATAATAAGCGGCCAGTTCGTATTCCTTCAGATTCAGTTCGGACAGGGATAATGAAGTTTTGGCCAGCAGTTCTCCTTTTGGTGTTAGTTTGGCTTGAATAACGCGAGTGCGTTCCGGCTGGCCGAGTTTGTGGTATTTAAGACGGATTTCGCGCACGCCGAAGTCATCTGTTGCTGAGATGGTGATGGGCAAGGTGGCGTCGGCGGGGAGGCTTAGGTCTTTGGCCGGGTCGGTGATTTCGACGCGTGGAGGTTCATCGGGAAAGGCATGGATTTGATGGGCCACTGTGTTGGAGCCGGAGCGATGACGATGGTCGGTGAGTTCAATCCAATAAGAATCATTAGTGGTGATGGTGAGGCCTGCGGTCCACCATTCTTCACCGTCTGGAACCAAGGGGATGGGTGGCGATTGTTCAAAGACCAACCGGGCTGTTTGGAGAGGGACATTGGGTTTGATACGGAACGTGGCCGATGCGGCGCGGAGAACTTTGAGGTCTGGAGTGGTTTGATAAAAGGGAGGGACGGCGGTGTAGGACGGCAGGACAATTTTGATTTGCAGGTCTTTGACGGCGGGGGGGATGTAAGGAAGGACGTGGTAATCGGGGGAGCGGGCGTCTCCGCCGGTAACGTAATAGGTGAAAGGAGAGCGAACGTTGCGGACGACAAAGGATAGATGGCCTTGGTCGTTGGTAGTCAGGGGTTTTATCTGCCAGGTATCTTTGCCCAGTTCGCGCCAGTGGAAGAAGGCTTGTTTAGGTTGACGGCCGGTGAATTTGGAGCGGATTTCCAAGTCGCGTCCGATAGCGATTTCGGTGTTGCCGGGGAAAACTGAAACACGGGTATAGGTTTCGGGAGTCCAAGGGGTAGTGAGGCGCCTGAATGCAGTGTCAGGCGTGGAAGAAAGAAAGACAAAACCGGCCAGACCAAAAAGAGCGAAAAATAGGAGTGTGGCAGGCCAACGGAGTTGTTGTTGGTAAGGGACATGAACGCGGCTGAGGGAGTTGGCGGCTTGCGCTTCGAGGGCAGCTACCAATTCGGGTTCGTAAGCCTGGGTTGGGCGGCGTTGGCCGGAGACATACTCGGCGGCGGTGGAGACGGTGCAGCCAAGGTTGGGGAATTGTGCTTCTGCATCCAGAGCCGCTTCTTTGAGGGAGGCGGGATGTTGAAAAAGACGAAGAACGCGGATGAGGCCGGTGGCGGTGAGAACGCCCAGACCGAGCAGAACCAGCAGTCGGGCTGCCGGCGGCAATGTCATGTGATAATCAGCTACCGCCGCGAGGAACAAGAGCAACAAAAGAGAGGCGAGCTGGAGGGACAGCCAGGCCAGGCGGCGATGGCGGTCTTTTTGGCGAGCGGCTGCAGCCAAACGGTTGGCGGCGATTTGTTCGACAGGGTTCATGGGACAGTGCGATTACCAACTATCGTCTCGGTGAGCATCAAAAGCAACCCGGCAAGAAGAAGGAGCCGCCATAGTTCTTTGTGGCCGTTTTCGTCATTTAACCATAGAGAGGAATGCGATTGGGTGGACGGGGTGTCGGAGCGGGGCAGGCGGTTTTGCATTTCCACGGGGGTGAATGCGGTAAGATCCGATTCGGAGGCGGGGAGGTTGACGGCAATGCGGCGGAGCTCACGTCCCTGGGAATCGCGCAGGGAATACACGCCGGCGAGAGGCATTTCCAAGCCGTGGGCAACGCCGGTGTTGTCGGTGGTCAAGGCTTGTTCGATACCATCAGGACGGATCCACTTAAGAGGGAGGTTGCGCATGTTTTTATCGAGTTCGATTTCCGTTTCAGCGCCTGCTAGGGCAGGGGGCGGGCGGGTGCCCTCCAATTCTGGATTGCGACCGGCCAGGAAGCGGGCGGTGCAATGAAGCCAGGGGACAAAGGTTTTGTGTCTGGGCCAGTCGTGCCATTGAGTGTCGGCGGAGGTGTTGAAGAAGAGGGCACGTCCCTGGCCAAAGGTTCGAAGAATCATGGCGGGGTGGCCATCTTGGAAGCGTGCCAAGACTTGGTCTGATTCAAGGGGTTGAACGGCGATCCGTTTGGTGAAGCGGGCGACGGCGGGACTGCCGGCGTTGGGGCGGAGGAAGGGAGCGAAGATGGGGGAGCGTTTGTCCCACTCGATGATACGCCAATCCATGTCGGTGGCGGATTCTATTGTGTTCCAACGTCCCGGCAAGAGATTGCCCAGTTCGGTGGTATAATGATTGACACTCAGGTTGTCGCCGGCGAAGAGGAGGAGGCCGCCGCCATTTTGGACGAAGGTAGTCACTTTAGCAGAAGCGCCTGGCGGCCAGCGTTTGATGGCCGGGATGATGAGGAGTGAATAGGGGCCGTGGCGGGTGCCGGTGTCCAAACGGCGAAGAAGTTCATCGGGAGTTGTGGTGTCCACTTCGAATCCAGTCAAACCGCTGTTGGTTTGTCCGAAGTAAGGGTCTAAGGCTGTGCGGAGGAAAAAGGTTTCCTCCTGATAAATTCTAACGCCTTGTCGGGGTTCGACCAGCAGCACAGGAAGCGGAGGGGGGATGTAAATGGCCTGATAACGGGTATTGTCGGCGGCAAGCGTGTCACCGTTTTCCAGGCGCACAGCAGCGGTGTGCCAGCCCGGAGACAGCTTAGGGAGAGTGAAATCCAAGTTGGTTTGGGTGCCGGCGGGGAGGGAGAGGGTGCGGGAGGAAATAACTTTGCCGTCCACCAAGAATTGCACTGGAAAAGGCATGGTGTCGTCGGTGTCGAAGTTGGCGACGATAACGGCCGAAGTCTGGCCGCTGATGGCAGCCAGGTTCACCTCGGTGACGGCGCAGTTGGGTGAATGAGCGTCGCCGACGGACACCCATTGCACGTACACATTAGGTGGAAGAGGGGCATCGGGTACTTTGAGTGTCGAACTTCGCTGAAAGTCGCTGACGATATACAGGGTGTTGGTGGAGCGGATAGGGTGTTGCCTGAAAAAGCGGCTGGCCAGGAGGAGGCCATCGCCCAAGTCCCCTGCGGCTTGAATGGGTTGCAGGGCGTCGAGGGCTTTGAGGGCTTCGGTCGCAGGACCGGGTTGAGCAATCCACTCGGATTGGCCGCCGCAGGCGATCAATCCAACGCGAGCATCCCGGGGTAAATTGTAAAGGATTTTACGGATGGCAGCACGGGCACGTTCCCAGCGGACTCCCTCGGTTTCACGGGCGGTCATGCTGAGGGATCTGTCGAGAATGAAAATGACCCATTGGGGTTGTTGTTGCGCTGCAGAAGCCGGAGTATTGGATAGAAAGGGGCGTGCGAAGGCTAGTACAAGCAGGATGATTACCAGCAGGCGTAGCAAGAGCAGGAGCCAATGGCGAAGTTTGCGGCTTCGGACGGCTTCTTCGTTTAACAAGTCGAAAAAGCGCAAGGTGCTGAATTTCATCCGCCGTTGCCTGGTCTTGAGCATCAGGTGGATGAGGATGGGAATGGCCACCGCCACCAGACCGGTAAGAAGAGCGGCATTGATGAAGGAGGGCCAAAACATGGGAGCGAATTAAAGGGTATTGCGTTTTTCCAAGTAAGCCATCAAAGCGAAATCGAGGGGTTGGTCGGTCCGAAAGAGGTGGTAATCGGCTTCAAGATTGATGCACTCATTGCGGAGATCGTCGCAATAGCGTTGGAGGCGTCGAAGGTACTCTTGTCGGAAAGTATCGGCGTGAATGGGTTTTTCTTCGAGGGATTCGCTGTCTTGAAGCAACAGAGCACCGCGATATGGGAAATCTAATTCTTCGGGGCATAGCAGGTGCATGACAATGGTTTCTTGTTGTTGGGCGTGGAGTTGGCGGAGGAGTTCAAAAGCGGTGGTTCCAGAGGCAAAGAAGTCTGAGATGACAACAGCAACGCCACGGCGTCGCAGGCTTTGTACGAGACCAAAAAGGTCGGGTCCGATGATGGTTGGGCCGCCGGCTTCAAGACGAGAGAGCACGTGAAAGATGTCGTCGGCGTGGTGACGCGCCGCTTTGGCAGGCACGGGTTGAGAGGCTTGGGATGAAAAGAGGATGAGGCCAGGGGCGTCATGCTGATGTACCATTAGGTAGGCGAGTACGGCAGCGAGGATGCGACCATAGAGGAATTTGTTGTTGTCTCCCTCGCCGAAATCCATGGAGGCGCTGGTGTCGAGAAATATTTGGCAGTTGAGGTTGGTGTCGTCTTCGAATTGCTTGACGTAGTATTTGTCTGAGCGGGCCCAGAGCTTCCAATCTATATAACCAGGATCATCGCCGGCTGTGTAAGGACGATAGGCGGAAAATTCTGTGCTGTAACCGAGGAAGGGACTGCGGTGGAGACCTTCGAGGAAGCCCTCAACGACCGTGCGGGCAAGGAGCGAGAGGTCATCAATCGCTGCCAAGGCGTTGGCGTTGAGGGCGAAGGTGGCGGGCATGGCGACGGACGGGATGAATCAGGGTTTTACGTCGGCGAGCAGTTTGTCAATTAAATCGGAAACAGTGACTTTCTGGGCGCGTGCGTTGAAATTGGTGAGGATGCGATGGCTGAGGACCTGTCGAGCGACGGAGCGGACGCCTTCATAGTCAGCGCAGAGCTTACCTGAAACTGCGGCGCGGGCTTTGGCGCCAAGAATTAGATATTGAGAAGCGCGCGGGCTGGCCCCCCAACGAACGTACTCCTTGATGTATTTGGGGGCGGATGGGTCTTCGGGCCGGGTACGTGAGACGAGGCGCACAGCATAGCGGACGACTTCGGTGGAGGCGGGGACAGCACGGACAAGTTTTTGGATTTCCAAGACTTGTGCGGCGTTGAGAACAGGTTTGAGATCAGGGGTGGTGGTGCCGGTGGTATTCAAAACCACTTGTTCCTCTTCTTCATTGGTAGGATAGCGCGCAATGATATTGAACATGAAGCGGTCTGCCTGCGCTTCGGGAAGAACGTAGGTACCTTCCATTTCGATGGGGTTTTGGGTGGCAAAAACGTGAAAAGGTTGGGGCAGGGGATAAGTGGTGTTGCCGATGGTGACCTCACGTTCCTGCATGACTTGGAGCATGGCGGCTTGAGTTTTGGGCGGGGTGCGGTTGATTTCGTCGGCAAGAATGAGATTGGCGAAGATGGGGCCCTTGAGGAACTCGACTTTTCGGCGGCCAGTTTCGGGGTCGTCTTGAATGATGTCTGTGCCGGTGATGTCTGCCGGCATGAGGTCGGGGGTGAATTGAATGCGACTGAAGGACATGTCGAGAATGCGTCCGAGAGAGCGAACCAAAAGAGTTTTGGCGAGTCCGGGGACACCCACGACGAGGGAATGGCCTCCGCAAAAGACGGTGAGGAGCACGTTGTCAATCACCTCGCGTTGGCCAACGATGACCTTGGCGAGTTCGTCCACCATGGCTTTGCGTTGGGCGGTTAATTGTTCGATGGCGGCGACGTTGACCTTTTGGAGGGCATCCGTTTCAAGAGTGGTACTCATGCAATTAGTATTTGCTGATGCTTGTTAAAAACATTGCAATGCTCTCACAAGAGCGCTGTGGACTTCTTAAACAATAGACCCGCAAAGTTGGGGTGCTATTCAAATTTTAGCGTACTTTGTTCAAAATGACAGGGACGGTGAGAAGCACGGAATGAAAATTAGATGACACCTGCGGGGAATGACCACAGGGTATGCTTGAAATGGTTTAAAGGCAGTGTTGCTCAGGTCAGCAGAGCCTGCAAGGCGTCAGCAGCCTTTTGTTTTTTGACTTCCCACTCCGCCAAGCGGCGCTGTTGTTCGGCCAAGATGTGAGGCGGTACTTTCTGGGTAAATTCGGGGTTGTTCAGCTTCGCCTGAATTTTGTCAATTTCCTGCTGAATTTTTGCCAGTTCCTTTTGGATTCTGGTCCTTTCGGCTTCGACATCCACGGCGCCGGCCAGGGGCAAATATAATTCGCCCAAAGGGGTGCGGGCAGAAGGGGTGCCTTTGGGTGCTTGGTAATTCTCTTGGACGCTGAAGTCCTGGGCGTTGAGTAAGAGTTGAATAACAGCGCGTTCTTGGGGCGGAATTTCGGTTTCCGGTTTCAAAATAAATTGGACTTTTTTGGAAATAGGAAGATTGGCTTCGCGCCTGAGATTTCGGCCTTGCCGTACCAGTTCATACTTGTTTTCCGTGAAAGTCGCGGCGGCTGGAGACAGCCGGTAATGCTCCTTGAAGTCGTCATCGAGAGGTTTGGGCCACGGGGCAAACATGATGGTTTTACCACCTTGTTTGTCCGGCATGTCGGCATGGAAACCCAAGCCGTGCCATAACTCTTCGGTGATAAAGGGCAGGAAGGGATGGAACAGACGCAGAGTGTGCGATAGCACAAAATCAATTACGGCGAGGGTGTTTGCCTTCCGCTGCGCATCACTTCCCTGAAGGACTGCTTTGCTGGCCTCGATGTACCAATCGCAGTACTCGTTCCAGAAAAAGCGGTACAGAACATTGGCGGCTTCGTTGAAATGATAGTCGTCCAGAGCGTTGTTAACCTCGCGAATGGCTGTGTCTAGACGTAGTAATATCCAGATATCATCGGTGGATAGAAGTTCAGGGACAATTTCCGCCTCGGACTCGCCGCCCTGCATTTGACGGAAACGGCAGGCGTTCCAGAGTTTGTTGCAGAAATTGCGCCCCAACTCGACGTCCTTTTCGTCGAACAAGACATCCTGTCCCAAGGGTGCGCCGCGCATGGTACCGAACCGGAGGGCGTCGGCGCCATATTTGGCTATTAGATCGAGCGGTTCGGGTGAATTGCCGAGGCTCTTGCTCATCTTGTGTCCGAGTTTGTCCCGAATGATCCCTGTGAAATAAACATTTCGGAACGGGATTTCATTCATGAACTCGCAGCCGGCCATGATCATGCGGGCGACCCAAAAAAAGATGATGTCTGGGCCTGTGACAAGATCGGTGGTGGGATAAAACTTTTTCAAAGTATCAGTTTGTTCGGGCCATCCCATGGTTGCAAATGGCCAAAGCCAAGAGCTGAACCAAGTGTCAAGGACATCGGGGTCTTGTTCCCAATTTTCGGGGTCCGGCGGCGGCACAACATCGCAATAAATCTCGGGCTGATTGCCGGCCTTTGGCGCTGTTGGTTTTCGATACCAGACCGGCACCCGGTGCCCCCACCAAAGCTGGCGGCTGATGCACCAATCTTTAAGATTGCGCATCCAGTGAGCATACGTTTTTACCCAACGATCCGGGTGAAATTTGAGTTGGCCCTCTTCGACTACGCGCAACGCAACATCAGCGCTTGGATAACGCAGGAACCATTGCTCGCTCAAGTAGGGTTCAATCGGAACATGACTGCGCTGGCTGTAGCCGACATTGTGAACGTACTCTTCGGTCTTTAACAGCAATCCTAATTCGGTGAGCTCCTCAATTACCGCCTGGCGTGCTTCCATGCGGTCCATGCCCGCAAAATCTTCGCCTGCGGCATCTGTCATTGTGCCGTCCGGAGCGATGACAATCGTAAATGGCAACTGGTGACGCACCGCCATCTCGTAGTCCGCCGGATCGTGAGCGGGAGTTACCTTGACACAACCGGTGCCAAATTTGGGATCTACCAACTCATCGGCAATCACAGGAATTGGTTTGTTTTGCAGGGGCAACAATAACTTTTGGCCGACAAGATGGCGGTATCGCGGGTCTTGAGGATGAACCGCCACCGCTTCATCGCCCAACATGGTTTCCGGGCGTGTGGTGGCCACGACAACGAAAGCATCATCTTTAGGGGAGCCGTTTTCATCGAGTACAGGGTACTTGATGTGCCACAAGTGTCCTTTTTCCTCAATCCATTCCACTTCTTCATCTGACAGGGCAGTGCGGGCCGCCGGGTCCCAATTCACCATGCGTTTGCCACGGTAAATGAGACCTTTGCGATACAACGCCACGAAGACTTTTTGGACACAGGCGGAATAGTGGGGGTCCATCGTGAATCGTTCCCGTGACCAATCGCATGAACACCCAAGCTTTTTAAGTTGTTCAATGATGATACCGCCATGTTTCTCCTTCCATGCCCAGACGTGTTCCAAGAACTTTTCCCGCCCCAGCTCATCGCGGTGCTTCATGATGCCCTGCTTGCGGAGATTTTTTTCCACGACCGCCTGGGTGGCGATGCCTGCATGGTCGGTGCCTGGCAACCATAGCACCTCCTTGCCCTGCATGCGGGCGCGCCGGCTCAAAACGTCCTGGATGGTGTTGTTCAATACGTGGCCCATGTGCAACACGCCGGTCACGTTTGGTGGGGGGATGACGATTGAATATGCAGGTTTGGCCGAATGCGGATTGGCGGTGAAGCATCCCTCTGACATCCAATACTGATACCAGCGGGCCTCGACCGCCTGAGGCTCATATGCTTTAGGAATTTCAGACATATTAGTTAAAATGACCAAGTTGTTGCACTCCTGCGGAGCGTTGAATGAATGTGTCGGTTTTGAACTTGGACGGCAAAAAACAGGGAAAGATCAATATCGCTGCCTATAGTCCGTCTCCGGTCCAATCAATCCGAAGCCACCTATTTGGCGGAAATGATCATCAAAGGTGGCCACCCTCTCAAGCCCCAGACGCCGCATGACCACCATTGAGAGAGCATCACAATAACTGAAACTTTTATCAACATAACGGCGCAACAACCGACGGGCCTCCTGCTCATCCTCGGCGAGAACCGGCTCCCAACGCATGACCGGGTTTTTCTCGGCGTCATCCAAAACCTGCAACCGAATGGGAATAGACCGGCAAAAATACGCGTAGGTTTCGGCCAGAATAAAACTGGTATAAACGAAACCTTGGCGCATGTTCAACAATTGCCGTGTCAACATGACTGCCCGGCTATGAGCCGGTTCACGTTTATCGCGCAGAGCAATCCAAAAAGATGCATCCAGAAAAACCCAATGATTCATTCCTTGACTCCCGTGGATTTATCGTACGCTTTTCGACTTTCCTCGTTGAAATAATAGTCCTCCGGCAGAGCAGGGGCCGGGACCCATCGGTCACCCTTTTTGACATGACGCTTGGGCGTGCCATAGATGTAATGATCATGATTGATCACGCCATCCTCAGGCCCTTCAAACGATGCATCTGCCGGCGGGGCCAAAAGCGGATTTTGCGTCCAGACCTCTTCGGGCAGACTCATCTTCTCGTCAATAAAGGAGCGAATCACAGCAGCCATGGGAACACCACGGCGGGCGGCTTCAGCCTGTAAAAACCGATGCTCGGCGGTGCTCAAGTAAATTTGAGTCCGGACCATGGTACCGGTGTTCTCGGTGACCCAGGGATTTGTCGTACATGCTACTTCGCGCAGCGTGTGCTCCTCCTGAGAGGACTGAGCCAACTTGCGATGTCGTTTCGTTTTCATACAACAAACATACATCGCAACACCTATACGTCAACTCTTTTTTTGAAATTTTTGCAAGGCGTATTCCATGCTGTCCACCAAGGCTTGCAAGGAGGCAGTGATGATATTCTCGCTGACCCCAACCGTGCCCCATTCATTGTGGCCATCGGAAGAAGTAATAAGCACGCGCGTCTTGGCAGCGGTGCCAGCCGTGGTGTTGATGATACGCACCTTGTAATCCACCAAAGAAACCTTTTCCAATTGAGGGAAAAATTTTACCAACGCCTGCCGCAGCGCTCCGTCCAATGCATTCACTGGTCCATCTCCCTCGGCCACCGTGTGAGCGATATTATCCTTCACACGCACCTTGACTGTTGCCTCACAAACAGACCTCCCATCGTGACCGCGAATGGATACATGATAACCCTCCACGTGGAAAGGTAGAGGCGTGTGCTTCAGATGCTTTCTAATCAGCAAAGCCAGCGAAGCTTCGGCCGCCTCAAACTCATACCCCTCACTCTCCAATTTTTTAATCTCGCTCAACACCGCTTTTAGCTCCGGCGTGTCAGGATTTACCGGAAAACCAAGCTCCCGTGCTTTCCAATAAATATTCGAACGACCGGACAAATCACTGACAAGCACCTTGCGAGTATTGCCCACCGCTTCCGGGGAGATGTGCTCGTAACTTTGCGCCACACGTTCCACAGCATGCACGTGCATCCCTCCTTTGTGGGCAAATGCCGTTGCACCCACCCACGGCTGGCGCGGGTTGGGACGCACATTGGCAATTTCATCTACGAACAACGACAACTCGCGCAATTTGGGCAACGAAGTGGCAGGCACACAGGACAACCCCATTTTGAAATGTAGTGTGGGGATTACGCTAATCAAATTACAATTGCCGGTGCGTTCGCCGTAACCGTTGATGGTGCCCTGCACTTGGATGGCGCCGGCTTCCACCGCTGCGATGGCATTGGCCACACCAAAGCCGCAATCATTGTGCGTGTGAATTCCTATGGGTACATTCAATTTCCCCTTCGCGAACTCTGTAATACGCTTGATTTCAGTGGGAAGGCATCCTCCATTGGTGTCACAAAGAACCACACAATCTGCCCCTGCTTTTTCAGCGGCCTGCCATGTGGCCAACGCATAATCTGGTTCGTTTTTATAACCATCAAACGAATGTTCAGCATCGTAAAAGACCGTTTTTCCATGATCCTTGAAAAAACGGATCGTATCGGAAATCATGGCCAAGTTTTCCGCCGGAGACACCTTCAACACCTCGGTCACATGCAACAACCACGTTTTGCCGACAATGGTGACCACAGGTGTTTCCGCTTCGAGCAACTGAATCATCAACTCGTCGCGTTCCACGGGAATGCCTTTGCGCCGCGTCATGCTAAAAGCCGCGATCTTGGCATGCTTATACTTACGGCGAGCAGCTTGCTGAAAAAATTCCATGTCCTTCGGATTGCTCCCCGGCCAGCCGCCTTCAATGTAATGAATGCCAAAAGCGTCCAGGCGCTCCGCAATCCGCAGCTTGTCCGCTGCAGACAAATTAATGCCTTCACCCTGCGTTCCGTCGCGCAGCGTGGTGTCGTAGATTTCCACTGCCGGTTTTTTCATACCATCAATTATGAGCGGCAATATCATCCTGCCTTCCCGCCCCTCAAGAGACTGTGCCGCCACAGGAACACCCATGCTATCACCGGCAATAGCCGCTGGCAAATATCTAATAGGGAGAACCGCGGTTTTTGCTGCAGATTGCAGCCGCAGAACTGGATTGCAAAGAGCAGTGAATGAGATAAATTGGCGCTTGTTGAAAACTCCATAGCCCCCATGCGACATTTTGAACTCGCACTAAGTGTCGTGGGTGGATTGGCTGCGTGCTACATTGCAGCCGCTCCACTTCAAGCGCAATCCCCGCAATTTACCCGGCCCCAATGGACTAGCGATGGGGAATTGCAACTTAACTTGCAGGCTGCCGGCGGGCAGCGATTTTTGATTCAATGGAGCGAGGATTTGAGAAATTGGCATGGTTTGGCGACGGCAGCCAGCACTGGTATGGTCCAACATGTGGATTCTGCCGTCCCTTTTGTCGCCACACGATTCTACCGGTCTGTACAAGTCCCTACAAATGCCACCACGGGCGACCATATTCCCACCGATCAGGGGGATGCGGTGATGCGTCATTTCAACCACGCCACATTTCTCCTCTGGTGGAACGGTTTGGCCATCTATGTGGACCCGACTTCCACAACATTTGTCAGCCAGGGATATCCTTTGGCCAGTTTAATTTTGGTGACACACAATCATAGCGACCACTACAACCGGAATGCCCTGAACGCTTTGACCAATGCAGATACGGTGTTGGTGGTGTCCTCAAATGTGTACGCATCGCTTGTTTCTGCGGGTAGTCCCTTGACCAACCGCACCGTCCGGCTCCTCAACGGGCAAAGCACTGAGCAACGCGGCGTTCACATTGAAGCAGTCCCCGCCTCCAACAACAACCATCCCTTGGGGGCGGGAAACGGCTACATCGTCAACATGGGAGGCAGGCGCCTTTACATCAGCGGGGATACCAGTTCCGGCATTGATCGCAGTCGAATTACAAACATTGATGTGGCTTTTGTTTGTTGCGATGGCCAATTCAACATGGGGCCCCCGGAAGCGGCTCAATTCGTGCGCGCCATCCGGCCAAAAGTGGTTTATCCCTACCATTACAACCAAGCCAATCCTGTGGCATTCAAAACGCAGGTGGGGCGCGATTTGGGGATAGAAGTTCGCCTGCGCCCGTGGGAATAACCTTCTCTTCAACAGCGTTGGAATAAATTGGACAGAAATCATTGGGGTGTGTAGAGACTAGGCGAAACTAGTACGGCCATGAAAAAACTTGCCATTGTCGGTGCCATCGTTGCAGTCCTGCTTGTTGTGGTGGGAGTTGTTGTGTTTCTTAATTTGGACCGGCTGGTCAAGCGTGGGGTTGAAACAGTGGGGCCCAAGATCACCAAGACAGAGGTACGCCTGGAAGGGGTCAACCTGTCGCCGTTTTCCGGCAGCGGGAAGCTCAAGGGTTTGTTTGTGGGCAATCCGCAGGGTTTCAAGACCCCCTCGGCAATTGAGGTGGGCTCCATGGAAGTGCAGCTTAATCTAAGCTCCCTCAAGTCCGATAAAATCGTGGTTGAGCGGGTTGTGATCCAGCAGCCCGTGATCACTTTTGAGGGCACGCTGAGCGGCAGCAATCTCAAGCGCATCATGGACAACGTGGAAGCAGTGACCGGCAGCAACGAGGACACGGGCACCTCCAAAACCATCCAAATTAAGGAGCTGACAATCACCGGCGGCAAGATCAACTTCAGCTTTACCGGCCTGGGCGGGCGTACCATGAATGCCCCACTACCCGACATTCATCTGACCAACATCGGCACTGACGACAAGGGTGCCACCGTGGCGCAGGCGACCAAGCAGGTTTTGGGCGCGGTGGTGAGCAACGTAGACAAGATTGCAGCCAAACTCATTCAGGAAGTCGGCAAAGTGGCCAAGGACGCCGTGAACACTGCCGTGGACCAGGTGGACAAGGCGGCCCAAGGTGTGAAAAAGCTCTTTAAGTAACGCAGCGTCAGCCAGACATCCGCCGCGCACCTAAGCGCGGCAAGGTGGCGCGGTCTTCAATTTCCGCGGGGGGGGGAATTGTCAGAACGCCAGGCTGGGCAAAGGGACTTAAAAAAAATATTAAACGAGTTGACTCATGGATAAATGTTACCGAAGGCTGGGGACCGTTGGGTCTTGGTTGACTCACGATTCAGGTTACCGAGGAGAGTGAAGAAGTTTTTGAGTTTCCGTTCAATCTCTTTCTTC
>Ga0101944_10002377_pt1 | contig 30854 bp, 25 predicted proteins | sample DewCreD2012metaG_FD_75245 | JGI IMG/M metagenome (GOLD analysis project Ga0101944, IMG submission 75245) | Hot spring sediment bacterial and archeal communities from British Columbia, Canada, to study Microbial Dark Matter (Phase II) - Dewar... ... | reverse complement strand
TTATCTATGCCATGGAGAGTTTAAACAATAGACCACGAAAAAGATTGGGTTTTTTTACTCCCAATGAATTATTTTTTACAGAAAAGGGTTGCACTTAATTGTTGAATCTAGCTAATTATTTTTATAGACACATTGTATTTATTCTTTATAGTTGTTTTATGAACAGAAAATGCCCAATGTGTTGCTTTATGTGTCTATGTTAATACTTTTTCATATCTTGTTCATAAAATTAATGTTAGGAATAAATAATAGAAAAGTTATTATCAGGATTGGATTATGAATAGTATAACAATAAAGAGTGATAAGCCAGTGGTTATTGTACCAATAGATGAATATGAATCAATGAAAGAGACTATTGAGATATTATCTCATCATCCTGATATTATTACTGAATTAAAGGAAGAACGGAAAAAAATCAATAGTGGATATTATACTTTATACAAAGATTTTAAAAGAAAATATGTAAAATAAGTGTATCAGGTTATTCTTTCACCTAAATCAGAAAAATTTTTAAAAAAGATTAAACGTTCTGATAGTTTGCTTTTTGGGCAATTTATCGATGCTATTGATAGTATTGCAAATAATCCATATAGTGGCAAAGCCTTACTGGGTAATTTAAAAGGATATTGGTCGTATATGTTAAGAGATTACAGGATTATATATGAAATACAAGACAAAAGACTTCTTGTGTTTATTGAGAAAATAGCACATAGGAGGGAGTCTTATAAATAGGTTTTAAGTCGTTACATAAGATTAGATCGTGCTGTGCAAGAAGCTTCATCAATGATAAAATCGCCAAAAACTGATGGCGCTTCTTTCTGTAAAATTTTAAGCATCTGCATGCATACGCTTCGTATTTCCCACTGTGCAGCTTTTTCCAACCGTAATGAAAAAATATGCCGCCATTCCCTGAAATTAGCTGAAATGACTATCTGGCTTTCCAGTGCATTGGGGAGTACAAAGCGTGCATCTTCTTTTTTAATGCTTAGTTCACGTAATTTTTTATAAGTTATGCGGGCGTGTTCCATGAAATCGGTGAAAATAGCTTTTGCCTGGCTGTTTTCTGCAATTGAAGGTGGAATGATGAAGTTAAATTCTTCCTCATTAACGTAGCGCTGCGATTGCTGTGAAAAGCTTGCCAAACGGTGGCGCACCATCTGGTGGGTGAATGCACGTGAAGCACCAAGCACCCTGAATGATGCTGATGCATGTTCCAGTATTGAGTGGTGCCCGTTCATGATGCAACGGCGAATAAAATTAGCTTCGCTTCCTTCAGTTATCCTGTCTAATGAAAGATAACAGGTACGGCCTGCTTCTTCAATAAGCTTTTCAGCATTAGGTGTGATAGCAAGCAATGTAACGGCAGGGGAGTATATTTCCATAACTATCTCTTAAATTAAAAAATCTTCATTCCTGAAAATCCCAAAAATGCCATTGCCATAAGGCCAGCGGTAATAAACGTTATAGGCAGGCCTTTCAGATTTTCCGGGACCATGGCAATCTCAAGGCGCTCACGGATACCTGCCATTAAAAGCAAGGCAAGAGTAAAACCAACGCCAGCGCCAAAACCCTGTACTACGGAATTGAGAAGGCCAAACTCCTGAGTAATAAAGCCAGAATCAATGTTTAGAACAGCAACACCTAAAACAGCACAATTAGTAGTAATGAGTGGCAAAAAAATTCCTAATGCCTGATACAGGGCAGGTGATATTTTTTCTATAACCATTTCAACAAGCTGTACAAGAGAAGCTATAACTATTATGAATGCAATGGTTCTAAGATATTCTATATGGAACGGAATAAGCACAAACTTGTATAAGATGAAAGTTATAAACGAAGCTAATGTCATAACAAAAATAACAGCCAGTCCCATACCTATAGCTGAATCCAGTTTTTTAGATACGCCTAAATACGGACAAAGGCCTAATATCCTTGAGAGGACATAGTTGTTAATAAATATTGTGCTTATAAGTATTGTGAAAAGAATCTTTATTTCCATGCTCTATACCTCTTACTCTTATTCCGTTCTTTTGAACCAGGCTTTTCTTGATTTTACTACATTCATTGCCCACAGAAGCAGCCCTAATGTAAAAAAAGCACCGGGTGCAAGAATCATTATAATAGCAGGTTTCATGCCGGGAATTAAAGCATAGCCAAATAGCTTATTTGCGCCTAATACCTCTCGTATTGATGCAAGTATAAAAAGAGTAATACCAAATCCCAAACCCATCCCCAATGCATCTAAGATTGAATTTAATATTGGATTTTTTGATGCAAACTCTTCTGCTCTGCCTAAGATAATGCAATTAACAACAATTAGTGGAATAAAAATACCTAAAGCTTTATACACATCAGGCTGAAACGCTTTTAATGTCAATTCAACAATAATAACAAAGCTTGCGATGATGGTGATAAATATTGGAATGCGCACATGAGAAGGAACAATAGTTCGTATGGCCGAAACCAAAATGTTTGAACCTAATAGCACAAAAGTGGTGGCAATGGTCATCCAAATAGCATTTGAGGCAGATGTAGTTACCGCAAGTGTAGGGCACATCCCTATTCCAAGTACCAGGATGGGGTTCTTTTCCCATACTCCTTTAAAAAATTCTTTGAAGTAGTTCATCATTTCACCTCTTGCAGTGTTAATGCTTTTTGTAACTTCTGCATACCTTCTTCAATACTCTGAGTTACTGCTTTTGTGGTGATAGTGGCCCCTGTTATTGCTGTGACAGCATTATGCTGTAGTAATTCTTCTTTCATTTCCTTGTGCCAGTCGCCTTTTTTTTGAATAGCAATGGGTTTGTTGGCATTCAATCCAATAAATTGCTCCTGAAACCACGATATCTCTTCTTTATTGGCTATGTTTTTTGTTATAAAATGGTCAATAAATGTTTCATTAGAAGCAACTTCTATACAACGTGCTCCAAGCCCTGGGGTTTCATTCTGAGTTAGTATGCTAAAGCCTAAAATTGTACCAGATTCATCCACACCAACTATTGATTGCACTGGCCCACCGTACCCTTTTTTTTCAGATAAAAAAGCCCATGCCATTTTTACTGTTCTGTTTTCCTCTTTTGTTGCTATCCAGTAGGTAAATGGTGTATCATCAATGGTTACTGTTTTTTCCTGCTGAACAGTGTAACCGGGCAACACCAATGCAAGTGCCGCTAATTTCTTTTCCTGTTCTTGCTTTGCTATTGGGTCTTGTGTAATCTTTTTCATAAACGATAATGAAAAAGCGGATATAAATCCAATAACACTTATAATAATCGTAGCCTTTACGATATCAGCAGCTTTCATGTAGTCAGTACTCCCAAAAAAAAAGAATGTTAAACAATAACTATCGTGTTCCAAATACTTTTGGTTTTGTTAGCCTGTCAATGAGTGGCGTAACTGCATTCATGAGTAGTATTGAATATGATACACCTTCCGGGTATCCTCCCCATAGCCTTATAACCGAAGCCAATATCCCGCATCCAACGCCAAAGATTATCATGCCGGTTTTTGTAACAGGGGATGTTACCATGTCGGTTGCCATAAAAAATGCTCCTAAGATAAGCCCGCCTGAGAATACGTGGAAAAGTATGGCATAATGAAGATTGGGGATGCCCTGAAAATAATAGTATATTCCCATGATTAATGCAACCGTTGCTATATAGGATACCGGAATATGCCAGGTAATAATGCGCTTCCACAAAAGAAGCAGTGCCCCAATTAATAGCAACAATGCTGATGTTTCGCCAATGCAGCCGCCAATGTTTCCTATAAACAATGACTTAATCATTGCTTTTGAAAAAAGGAAGTCATACAATGGTTGTGTTGAAAGTGATAGCTCATGTAGTACCTTTGGCCCTTCCTTTAATGCACCCAGTGGAGTGGCTCCGCTGATGCTATCCACAAGCTGTTGAGGCATAGATGGATTAAATGCAGGATGCTGGGTTATAACGTAACCGCCGGGAAATTTATGCCATAGTGTTGTCATTTCAACAGGCCAGGATGCCAGTAAAAACGCTCGTCCAGCCAGTGCGGGATTGAATATATTGTACCCCAATCCGCCAAATAATTGTTTAGCTATGATGATAGCAAATGCGGAACCTATTGCAGGTATCCACAATGGAACATGTGGCGGAAGATTCATAGCTAAAAGAAGGCCGGTTATAACGGCTGAGCCATCGTTTATTGTTATGGTTTTTTTTAATAGGTACTGCATAATGCTTTCAGAAATAAGAGCCGAAATAATTGCAACTCCTATAACAAGTGCAACATATAATCCATAGATATAACATGAAAATACTGTTGCAGGCAACAGTGCAAGCACCACCAGCCACATGACAAGTGGAACCGATTGTGTATCACGAATATGTGGCGCGTGAGAAAGGACTAAATCCTCTAAGAGGCGTTTCTTGTCAGCATCTTTTATTTCCATGAATAACCCTTCTGAATCTTTAGATTATCGTTTTGCACTGAGTACTGTCTGTACTACCTTTATGAAATGAGATAAGGGACGTTTTGACGGGCATACATACGAACAGGAGCCGCACATAATACAGTCAAATGGATGAAGTTTTTCAGCAATGTCATAACGCTGTTTTTCCACCGCATTACCTAAATCGCATGGCATTAGGTTCATTGGGCAAACGGATACACACCTGCCACACCGTATACAAGACCTAAAAGGACCCACTTCCACTTCATCCTTTGCTAAAAATAAAATGCCCGATGTTCCCTTAACTATTGGGATATCCATATGGTTGAGAGCAAGCCCGCACATGGGGCCACCCATTATGATCTTTGCAGGATTTTGGGTTAATCCACCACATTCTTCAAGTATGTCAATAACCCGTGTACCAAATCGCACCTTGTAGTTACCGGGTTTGTGTACAATTTTGCCGGTTACAGTAATATACCGTTCAATTAATGGTTTGTCAAAAAGCACTGCCTCACGGATTGCGTAGATTGTACCAACGTTCTGAACCACTACATTAACATCCATAGGCAGACCGCCTGATGGAACCTGGCGTCCTGTAATGGTAAAGACAAGCTGTTTTTCAGCTCCCTGAGGATAACGCGTACGCAAAGGTACAACGCTGATGCCTTCTGATTTTATATTATCTACAGCTGTCTGCAATGCCTTAATGGCCAGGGGTTTATTTTTTTCAACGCCAATACATGCTTTTGACACACCCAATATCTTCATGGATATCTGAATGCCTTCAATGATCTCTTCCGGATGTGTTTGCATCAGCATGTCATCAACGGTGAGGTATGGTTCACATTCCGAACCATTAATTACCAGTGTATCGATAGTTCTGTTAGCGGGTGGGTTTAATTTTACAGCCGTTGGGAATGCAGCGCCGCCAAGGCCAACAATTCCGGCAGCCTTAACTTTTTCAAGTAGTGCTTCCCTGTCTAATGCTGTGATATCGTTTTTTTCACGCACCTTTCCGGATGTACTGAACGAACCTTCTGCTTCAATCACTATACATAACCCACGTTCGCTGTAGGGTGTGTGATATTCGGCAATTTCAACAACTTTACCGGGAACCGTTGCATGTACATTGGCACTGATAAGCCCATTTGCCTGGCCAATAAGCTGCCCCTCTTCAACAAATTGCCCAACCTCAACTATGGGTGTAGCAGGCTTACCAATATGTTGCTGTAATGGTATATAGCATTTCTGAGGGACAGATAGATACTTAAATGGAATACGGTTGGTAAAGTGTTTATTCTCAGGCGGATGAATTCCTCCATGAAAGCTATGGCTGGTCATAGGTTATTCCCTGGTTGAGTAGATTTCATCTTTTATAGGAAGATCTTTACGCAAATTCTTAATATATGGATAAAGGTCACCAGCTTCGGTATAATACTGGCAATTATCCACAGTACGACGTGATACCGTAAAATACTTATACAATTTTTCCTCGCCGGAACGCTTGGTCCACTTTTTCTTGGTGCAGCGAACCCTCAAAACAAAACGTTCCGGATCTGATTCATATTGTCGAATAACAATGCAATTCATGCAGTTAGCGCAAAAACATTTTTCTTTTGGCATTGCGCTCTCCTATACTTTAATATTTAAGAAAACAGTGTAAAAATGACTATCACTGTTATGTTTGTATAAAATCAATAATTTTTTGGGTTGAATTTGAAAAATTTTGCCTAATTTTTAATTTTCTTTGACATCATTGTACAAGGTTTATAATGTTCAATGTCCATGTTTTATCGTAAGGGTGCATGGTCATGCGCCCTCCTACATGTAATTTTTTGGAGGTTTATCATGCTACAAAAATTAAGAAGAATTTGTGTCATCATAATCATGGTATCGTTTATTTCACAATGTTCCATGATGGGGCATTATTATAAATCCACTGAAAAACAGTACACTGGCACCATACGTATTGAAGGGTTGCAGCGTCCTGTTGAGGTGCGCTATGATGGATTAGGCATCCCGCATATAAAGGCACGGAGCGAAGAAGACCTGTTTTTGGCAACCGGGTATGTCATGGCATCCTACAGGTTATTTCAGATGGTGATGATGAAGATGGCTATTCAGGGAAGGCTTTCTGAATTTGCCGGCAAAGATGCGGTGCCTATCGACTACTTTATGCGAAGCCTTAATGCAAAAAAGATGGTGGCCGATACCATGAAAACACTGGATGCCCATGGCAGGATGATGTTTACACAGTTTGCAAAAGGGGTCAATGCCTATATTAAGACCTGTACAAAGCTACCGCCGGAATTTTTATTGGCTGGCTTTGAACCGGAACCATGGCAACCCGAGGATGGTTTGTATATCTTTGGCATGCTAAACCTTAATGTTTCGTTTAATTTTACTGAGGAATTGCAGTTTCTTGTTATTGCACAAAAATTGGGATTGGAAAAGGCATGCCAGCTTTTCCCGATATATAAAGACACAGCACTTCCATTTGATGAAGCAAAGAAATTATCTTCTATTATGAGTGATATGCCAGCAATTGATAAAGCTTTAAGCACGCTTCAACAATTGCAAAAGTCATTTGGAATGGGTATTCCTGCATCCAACAACTGGGCTCTGACCCCACAAAAAACAGCAGGCAAAAGTATTGTTGCAAATGATACGCATTTGGTTGCATCGCTTCCTTCGCCGTGGATTATTATGCACCTGGAATGCCCAACCTATCACTGCGCAGGTGTATGTTTGCCGGGCATACCCATTGTCGTTGCAGGGTTTAATGGCCACATTGCCTGGGGCGAAACCATGGTAATGGCTGACACGCAGGATATATTCATTGAAAAGATTAAAGAGGAAAAGGGCACGCTGTATTATCTGTACAAGGGTGAGTGGCTTCCTTTGCAAAAACGTGAGGAAGTGTTTAATGTTAAGGGCACACAACATACGGTGGTTATATATGATACTGTGCACGGGCCGCTTCTTAACTTTGCATTGCAGTCTATGCCATTTCCGCCAAAGATGCCGGTGCAGCCGCAAGCAGTAAATATTCCTTATGGCCTTGCGCTTTCATGGGTTGTGGCTGGTGGCGACAAAACGCTTAACGGCTTTTATATGTTAGGCAAGGCACAGTCATTACCCCAGGCACGGGAAGCAATGAAACGTATTCAAACAATCTATCTTAATATTGTGTATGGCGATAGTAACTCAGTTGGTTGGCAGGCAACAGGGCTTTATCCGCTACGCAAAAAGGGCACCGGGCTTTTCCCTTCACCGGGATGGACTGGTGAATACGATTGGGATGGCTTTGTGCCGTTTGATGCATTGCCGCATGTAGAAAATCCCAGGGAAGGATTTGTTGCAACAGCAAACCATCGCACGGTTGCAAAGGATTACCTGGTAAACCTGACACAGTCATGGTATAACGATGAGCGGGCAATGCGTATTGTCCAGGTACTATCGCAAAGCAAAACATTCACGCTTGAGGATATCATGAAATTGCAAAATGACCAATATTCACTGATGGCAAAACATGTGCAGGATATTCTTTTTGGCAATGAGTATCATGATTTGCTGTTGGCTAGTGTACAGGAACTATCGCCAAAACAAAAAGAAAAGGCTTTAAAGGCATTACAGATGCTTGCGCCGCAGCAGTTTGATTGTGTGATGCGTGTTGATAGTGCAAGCGCTGCAGTTATGGGCGCGCTGTACCACTGCTTTGTGCACAATACCTTTGCCGATGAGTTGGGGCCAACAAATACTCCGGTGTGGGAGGCATTTTTGCAGGCAAGCATGACCTCGTATGCTGCAACGGACGAGCTTTTGGCGTATAACCACCAGTCAGCTTTTTTTGATGATGTGAAAACACCAAAGGTTGAAACAAAATGGGATGTGCTGGCAAGGTCGTTGGTTGATGCCTATGCGTTGTGCCAGGAAAAAATGGGAAGCAATGAACAAAAGTGGCAGTGGGGTAAGATGCACGCATACTGGTTTAAGCATGAGATTGCAAAAGAGGTTGGATTGCTTAAAGGTTTTTTAAGCAGGGGGCCTTACGCAGCAGGGGGCGATGTGCATACGGTTAATGTGGCAGGCTTTACATGGGGCAAGGACTTTGATGTGTGGCTTATTCCCGCAATGCGCATGATTGTTGATTTCAATGCCAAAGACCCACTTCATATTATTACTATTCCGGGGCAGTCGGGCAACCCTGTAAGCACACATTATGACGATATGGTACAGTGGTATTTGAATGGAAAATATCAGGTTATCCCTTTGAGTGGAGTGTATAATCCTGCAAGTGTTCAGGTGCTAGTGCCGTGAGGATTGTGGTTTGAAGGACTGTATTAATGTTGATATACTAATGATATGAATATTAAGTAGTTAGTGTAGAAAGGATTTTAATAATATGGGCAAAGATTTCTTGAAGTATTTGCAAAAACTTGCTGAAAATGCGCAGGACATCATCTATCGGTATGAATTGGTGCCAAAGCCAGGATTTAGTTATGTCAGCCCTGCTGCCACTGCCATAACCGGTTACACGCCTGAAGAGCATTATTCCAATCCAAATTTGGGGTTTGATATAGTGCATCCTGAAGACAGGCATATACTGCAAAGTGTAATGGAACAAAAGCATTTCTTTGATCCTGTGATACTGCGCTGGATAAAGAAAGATGGTACAATAATATGGGCAGAGCAGCGCAATGTTCCCGTTTATGATGATAACGGTGAGCTTATAGCAATTGAAGGAATTGCACGTGATATTACCTTACGCAAACGATATGAGGAAGAAATTTTAAAACTCAATGCGGAATTAGAACAGCGTGTTAAAGACCGCACAGCACAATTAGAAGAAGTAAATAAAGAATTGGAAAGCTTTGCCTATACGGTATCTCATGATCTACGGGCACCACTTACCGGCATTGCAGGCTTTGCAAATTTACTAAAACAAGAGCTTGCGGGAAAAACTGATAAAAATATAGAAAGCTATATTAATGCAATTATTGATTCTGTAAAAAAGATGGAGAGGCTTATTGCAGATTTACTATCGTTTTCACGAATGGCACGAAGCCATCTAAATTATACGCAGGTTGATTTTAATAAAATGGTACAGGCTATTATACAGGAGGTTGCGTTAACCCAAAAATCAGCGGCACAGTTTAAAGTTGGCAAGCTTTCTGTTATAACTGGCGATGAGGCAATGCTACGTATTGCTTTTACCAATCTTATTTCCAATGCGGTAAAATTTTCGTCAAAAGCCGAGCATCCACTGGTTGAAATTGATAGCTATGAACAGAATGGAAAAACGGTTATTTATGTTAAAGATAATGGTGTTGGATTTGATACCAAATTACAGGATAAGCTTTTTAATGTATTTCAACGCCTGCACTCAGAAAAGGATTTTCCGGGTACTGGCATTGGACTTGCGTTGGTACGCAGGATTATAATGCGCCATGACGGTAAAGTATGGGCACAGTCCGAACCTGGCAAGGGTGCAACGTTTTATATTGAGTTATGAAAGCGGTGTAGGATACATGGATTATATGAAGCAGTATAAAATTGCAAAGTATAATACAGTTTTCTGAATTTTTACTTGAAAAAAAATAAAAATTTTTTATATTTGTTGTTGTGAACACAAAAGATAAAACTAAACAAAAAAAAAGGAAGGAAACAACAATGCCAGGAGATACCCGTTTTATTATCACACCTAAAATAAAAACCCAGATAATAAAGATAATTGATGAGCGAATAGGCCAGGTACATGTCACAAAAGAGGATTTTTCTGAATTGAAATCCATTGTTAAAGAACTGGCAGAGGCACAGAATCGTACAGAAGCACGACTTAAAGAATTGGCAGAAGCGCAAAAACGTACTGAAGAAGCACAACAGCGAACTGAGGCGCGTTTAGAAGAACTGGCAGAAGCACAGAAGCGAACCGAGATGCGAGTTGATTCATTGAGTCAGAAGATGGAGGAGTTAGCAGAAGCACAGAAGCGAACCGAGATGCGAGTTGATTCATTGAGTCAGAAGATGGAAGAATTAGCTAATGCACAAAAACGCACTGAAGAAGCACAACAGCGGACGGAGATGCGTATTGATTCATTGAGTCAGAAGATGGAAGAGTTGGCAGAAGCACAGAAGCGAACTGAAGAAGAAGTTCGTAAATTGGCAATTGGATTACAGGATACACGCATTCAACTAGGTGGTTTATCCAGAAGTTTCAGTTATGCATTTGAAAATGAGGCTTACAGGAATTTGCCAAAGCTTTTATATGAACGGTATGGGTATGAAGTCATTGAAAAAATGGTGCGAGCTGAGGTTGGTGGTAAAGAAATTAATTTTTTTGGAAAGGCCCGCAAAGATGGGAAGGAAATTATTTTAGTAGGCGAATCAAAAGTGAGGCTTGATGATAGCCAGTGGAGGCGCGAAGTTTTTGAAGATTTAGAAGATAAGGTTAACGCGGTTCGTAGTGTATATGGCGATGTGCCTATTGAACGTTTGCTTGTTACCCATTTTGCAACGAAAAGTTTTTTGGAAGAAGCAGCAGAAAAAGGAATCATAGTTATTCAGAGCTATGAATGGTAGGTGCGGTTTTTGTGAATAGATGTGTATATTTTCTGATGATAATCCTTCTTTTCCCCTGCACAGTTTTTGCTGAAAATTCACCCTACAAGCTATCGCTTGCTAAGGATATCACACTTATTTCAGTTGGCGCTGCTTTTAATGTAACCAATTATTTTATTGCTGATTATCATTCAACTTTGAAACAACAAGATCTTGTATTGATGTCCAGGAGTGATGTCAACTGGTTTGATAGAAGAGCTACCTACAATTGGTCTTTGAAATATGATTCAATGAGCAATGTAACCCGTGATATTGCATTTTTTATGCCGTTATCATTGCTATTGTCTGATTATATACGCCAGGATATCCTTACTATTTCAGTGCTGTATATTGAAACGTGGCTCATTGCCAATGGCCTGAAAGATTGTTTAAAATCAATAACAGGCAGGCCCCGCCCATATGTTTATAATGAAGATGTTGATGACGAAATTAAAATGACACGCGACGCAATACGTTCATTCCCGTCAGGGCATACTACTACAGCGTTTTTTAGTGGTGCATTTTTTGCTACAGTATTTTCAGATTATTACCCCAGGTCACACTGGAAACTGCCAGTTTGGATTGCGTCGCTGAGTATAGCTGCAGCCACCGGATATTTCAGGTATAAAGCTGGCAAACATTATCCAACAGATATTCTTGCTGGTGCCGTTATTGGAGGTGTTGCAGGGTATGGCGTGCCATATCTTCATAAAGAATGTGGTAATGTGGCGATAGTTCCTACGGGAGATGGCATAAGTATTGGCGTCATGATGGCAATTAATTGAATCATGTATAAAAAATTAATTTAAAAATTAAGTGACTTTATATATACGTCATTAAATTCTTGATGCAGTGATAAATCAATTGTGGTTATATTCTTTTTCAATGCAGCTAGTGATTGAATAAAATGTTCATTGCGTATTGCTTCAATGGCTGACTGCAGTGATGTATTGCCAACTGCATCGTAATGTGCATTTGTGAAGTGTGGAATAAATGATAACCTGGTAAAATTATTAATATCAACATTCTTGCCAAATGCTCCTGCTATGTAAACAGTGTTGATATCAGGCTCTGTTAATCCTGCTTCTTTAAGCAAAATGCGCGAAGCTGCTAAACTGGCAGCTTTTGCCAGTTGCACGTTGCGTATGTCAATTTGTGTTAGTGTGATGCCATTTAAAATTTTCAGTGTCTTTATGCCGTTGTTGTATTCCAGGCTCACCTGGTCTTTAAATTTTTCAGGTATTGCATTCTTTATAACACCGTTAGAATCTATAATTCCCACCTGCAATAAAATGGCTATGATATCAACAATTGCTGTGCCGCTTAATCCTGTAGGTGTACCCAATGAGGTATAGGTAAGCGTTGAATCTTGAAGCATAAAGTGTGTGATAGCCCCTTGGGTTGCTGTCATGCCACTTGATATGTTCATGCCTTCAAGTGCCGGACCCATTGCACAGGATGTTGCAATGATGCTGCCGTCAGTTTTTATGATTGCCATCTCGCCGTTTGTGCCAATGTCAAAGAAAAAGCTGTTATAACCTTTTGTATATATAGTAGCAAAACCGCCTAAAAAATCACCGCCAAGAAATGCACTGACTACCGGCAACACATAAACGCTGGATTTGGGAAAAATATTCTTAAATGGGCGATAGTTACTGTATTCGTCAAATGTAGTTATGGGTGCAGTGTATGGATAAGTGCCAAGTGGTGTGATGTCAATGCCAAGAAATGAATAACTCATAACGGTATTGCCGCTTATAGCTATTGCTTTTATATTATTAAAATCTGTTTGCGATAGCTTGCAGGTTGTTGCAATAAGTGATATGATTGTGTCCGTAAGCAATTGGGTAAGCTTTTGTGCAATGTGCGGATTGCCGGCATTGCTTATGCGTGTAATAACATCATGGCCAAACCGCCGTTGAGGATTAAGTAGCGTTATTTCAGGATGCACATTGCCGGTTGTAAGGTCAACAAAAGCTATCTGTAATGTCGTAGTGCCAACATCAACTGCAACACCGTATGTGTGTGCTTGGTCTAGAATAGGGTAGTGTATATATTCACGGATGCTATTAGCCAGCACGGTTACATTGCCTTCAATGATTGCGCGGCAGGCTAATCTACGGTTACTATCGCCCAAACTTTTTTCAAAATTGTCAGGCTGCGATAATTCACCTGTAGCTTTTAGCGCGCATTTTTTACATATACCTTTGCCGCCGCACGGCGTATTAATAACAATACCGCATTCAAGCAGGGCATCGGCAATGCTAACGCCCGCATCAATGGTTACTACAGTATTATGCGGAAGTATGGTCAGTGTAACTTTTTTCGTTTCCATTATCCTATAGCGTGCATATATGGTACAGTTAATGCATAGTATATTTAGTATAAAATAAAGTAAATATTTTTTATTTTTTTCTTTACAGATGAAAAGTCCTTGCTATGAAACAACAGTATGAATACTATCGTTATGAAATTTGCCAATAGGATAGTTTAGTGCCGATGGATGCAACTATCATATCATATCCGGATACAGCTTCAATTAATTTACTATCGCTTACCGCAAACAGGTCAAAATATATGGTGCCATTTGCAGGTAAGTTCCGTGTTGTTGATTTTGTCATAGGTAATGCAAAGGAATCAGATGCACAAACTATTATTTACAGCAACATTAACGATGATTTGGCTCAGTATGTTGCGTTGCATGGCATTGATGAAAAAAAACTTAATGTTGTAGTTAATGAATTCAACAGTATTGATTTCTTCTATTCACTTATCCGTGATAGCGATTCTACTTATTTTATAATATACAATGGCGATAATCCCGGTATCATAAACTTTGCCCATCTAATTGAACGGTTTGTAAAATTAAAAAAACCTGCAGCTCTTTTCAAGATGCATTTTAATGATAGAGCGCGCATGGCGCACCGTATACTGGTAAGTACCAAAAAGGCCTTACTTGCAACATTGCGGCAGGCGTTGAAGCATGAACATACATCGCCCAACATCTTTGAAATGATTATCAACATGATGGTGAATGAAGGATTGCCAAAACAGGAATTTTCATGTATGTACTGGCCGTTTAGCACAGTAGTTGATTATTACAATTATAATTATGAGGTTATTAATAAACCTGAATTTTCAAAGCATGTTTTCAATGGCCATATACATTCCAAAATACAGTTATACCGCTATTCAATGTTGGGCCCGCATGCTAAGGTTGTGCATACATTTTTATCCGACAGTTCATATATTAACGGCGAGGTGATTAACTCAATAATTTTCCCTGGTGTGGAAATTGCAGAAGGCGCTGTTATACGTGATTCAATTATTCTGCCCTATAATAAGATTGGTTCAAAAGCACGCATCATGCGTAGCATCATAGATGAACGCACCGTGCAGCCGTTTGACCAAACGCCGCTTACTATTGGCAATGGCTGTAAAATTGGCACAACCGAAGAAGGCATGAAAAATAGTGATTACCCTAAAGTGCTGTTTAATAGCGTAACGCTAATTGGTAAAAACTGTACTATACCTGATGCTATCACTATAGGTGGCTGCTGTTATATTTCACCCGGTAAAACCCCGGCTGACTTTGAAAAACGAAAATATATATATAACGGTACATCGGTGTGACATGTTCTTCCCCTATTCAGATGAAAATCCCACACGATCTTTTCCGCTTTTTACGGTTATACTTATTATTCTGAATTGTGTTGTTTACTATCTTGAAGTTTATGAGCAACCAGGTTTTGAAAGCCTTATAAAGATGTATGCACTTGTCCCATGCAATGTTAATAAGATTAATATTTATAATTACAATCACTTTGTTCCATTTATAAGCCACATGTTTTTGCATGTAAATATTATACATGTGGCATCCAATATGCTTTTTCTATGGATATTTGGAAACAATATTGAAGATGTATTGGGCGTTATCCGGTTTTATGCTTTTTACATTTTGTGCGGCCTTGCAGCTGCTTTGACATTTTATCTGTTCCACCATAGTGAATGTATGCCCATCATTGGTGCTTCCGGCGCTGTATCAGGGCTTTTGGGTGGGTATGTTGTGTTATTTCCGTCGACACGCATTAAGGTGTGGTTTATGTTTTTTATCCTCCGCTTGCCAGCATGGTTTTTTATTTTGCTGTGGTTTTTGATTCAGCTTTCCAATTTATATGGTGAAAAATTAGGAATGACACAGGTGGCATGGTCAGCACATGTTGGTGGATTTATTGCCGGGTTTATACTTATATTGTTTTTTAAAAAGAAATATTAAGTATATAATGTTGAGCGATAGTTACTGTTTAAAAAAAATATTGCTTTTAAAGGAGGACCAAATGAATTTTGAAACAACAACATGCATATCCCATGAACACAGAGAAATTTTAGAATTGTATGCAAAAAAATTCAATTTGTCATTGCGCGATTTGATTACATTACTAGTTCAATATATGGCTGAACATGAAAAAATTATCTTCAAAGGGAATAGAAGGATAAAATATCGAAGAAGGAAAGGGCATCATACCTGGCAAAGAATGCATATTGTTCTATATCCACAGGAATATGAGTTTGTTCTTGATGTAAAGAAGGTTTGTAAGATGTCGTTTGCTTTGATTATTGCTTTTGGTATTGACTTTGTCCTTGAAGAGTTTATTAAATCTGTGCTTGAAAAAGAAAATACCGATAACTATCGCTTATGTAACTATCATTTTGAGTTTGGTGAGGATGAAGGCATTAAATATTGCCATATATACTGGGGACTACCCACAAAAATACTAACAAAAATACTTAAATTGCCACAAAATAGATTGCTATTATAAGAATTTTTCTTACTAAAAAGAAAAAAGAATATAAACGTAATCTAATAGTAAATATTGGAACAATTAATCTATGAATAATATCAAAAAACTGCCAGCGGGTACTGGCAGTTTTGTCAATGTATCCAATGATTTACTTTATCGCGATGTGATGAATGTAGCGTGTTTTGTTAGCTGGAATAAAAATCGTTTGTCAGTAGTTTCATATCCTGGAAGAAGCCTTGATACTCTCTCCATAATGGTGTAGTTGACGTCAAAGTCCCATGTACCAAATCGTAATGTTAAGCCACCAACACCACCTTTGCCACTATTAGTTTTTTCCATTAAGTCTGTGTATTGATAAATAAAGCCACCTCTTAAAGATAACCAGTTAAAAGGCCATATTTCAATGGATGGTATTGTACGGCTTGCCCATCCTTCGCGCTTATATTGAGAACTGGCAGCACCTGCACTAGTGTAAAAATCAGTAAGTTGCTTTAATACTAAAAATAAACGCCGGTTTAAGAATACACCTGTTATTGTAGTTTCCCATACAGAAGGGTAATGAGCTTCTAAAATGACCCTATCTCCTGGTGGTGTTGTACTAGTATAAGGCGGAAGATATGGTTGCTGTTGTGTATTAAAAGTGTAAGAAGTATCTATATAGAGGCTTTTATTAAGTAAAGTAAATAAAACTCCAAAACCAAATGATGCATCACTGCCATTATACAAATCAATTTTTTTAGAATTATCTTCTTGCCAGATATGACTGCTATATGCTGCTATAGAAAAACCAGTACTTAGCCAATCAGTAAACGCATATCCAATTCCTAAAGAAAGTCCATAGTGATCTTCTAATGGGTGAAAGTATTGGGTACTTTGTCCTTCAATGTAAAAAGGATAGGGTGTATTAATTTTTGGATCAACACGAGAAAACATAAATTCAATGTTAATGCCACAATGTTCGCCTATTGGAAATTCGTAACCAAACCTATTTACTACATTGCCCGTTTCATCCAATTTATACCCATCGCCAACATCTTTTGGTTCAACCGAGCCACCACCTAAATTATCCTGGCTTATGGTAAATGTCCAATACATTCTATCTTGTTGAATTGTTCCGAGTATAGCAGGGTTTTGTGATGGCACATAAAAGTCAAGTTCCACTTTAAACTTTGAAGATGTCACTGATAGTTTTGATATATACTCTTTTATGACATCGTTTTCAGGGTCAAACTTTTTGGCCTGTTGTAATTCTGCACGTGCTTTTTCAGTGTCATTTTTGTCAATAGAATCAACAGCTTTTGAAAAAGCAACTATAGCCTTTTCATTCTTCTCTTCTTTCTTTTCCATCTTAGCGATAGTTGAAGTGTCAGCTATTGCGTTGAGTGCTTTAAGTATACCACGAGCAAAATATGCGCTGATATATTCGTATTTTGACAATTTTTCAGTCAACTTGTCCTGCCATATAATTTTTCCTGTTTGTACATCAATAATCTGAGCGGTGATGATGACAGCTTCAGCCATATCAATAATTTTACCTGATACTATATACTGTGCAGCTAACATCTTTCCCATTTCAATTTGTTGTTCACCAGTTAGCATAGCAAATTCAACTTCTTTCATCATCTCAGAGCGTTTTTCACGGCTAACTACTGTAATATTTTTTGATTTACCAAGCTCAAAGCTGATAAGCTCAGCAATTCCTTTGCCTATATATTTATAAGAAGGGTTGGCGCTTTCTACAGTAAAGTCAGAAATGGCGATAGTTTTTGCAAATGCCTGTACACTTATTAATAAAAAAGAAATTAAAATTATAAAAATTCGTTGCATAATACCTCCTAAAGTATGAATCATAAACTATAAGTAATATGTACTTTTTTAATGAGAAGCGTATAAAGAAAATTTGAGAGAAGAAGATTTGTCAATAAAAAATTATTTTACGATTATGGATAATAGAGGTAGCCAATTATGATTATTGATGTACACAGCCATTTAGGAAATATTCTTGAATTCAATGGTGGTGAATTGATAGACAAAACTGTTCTATAAAAATGCTGCCATGCTTTTATCAATGAATGATGTATTAAAATTAACGAATTAGTTGTTGTCAATTTTATAAGCTCATCATTATTTATAAAATATTAATTCGTGATTATATAATTCATTGCGTGTTTGTTTTGTTATTGACATATAAAAATATTTTTCTGTAAATTCATATGTTATCTTAAATATTGAAAAATGATAAAGAAATTAAATGCTGAAATTAAAAATAAACTGTTTCAAACGACTATTCTTCGTTGTGATTGTATTTTTTTCATTGCCTTTATTTGCTGACACTGCAGTGCTTCCCTATAAGGTTGAAAGTGCCGATAGTTCCTATGATGAAACCTTAGGCAAAGAGTATGCAAAATTAGTTGCACTGGCAATGTATATACAAAAAGGCATTGCCATATATTCACATGACCTTCTTGAGAAAGATTTACAGGAGTTTTCCATTGACCCGCAGGGCGTTGTGGGAGGTGAAGCCCTGGATATGTTGGGAAAATCCCGCTACATTGACCGCATTCAGATTGGCACACTTACCAAAACAAAAAGAGGCTTTGCAGTTAAAAGCGTTGTGTATGAGGTTGCCACACAAAAAATTGTTTCCCGATGCACTGAATATGCTGATACACTGTTTGAACTTGCAAACACGGAAATGCGTTCACTGTACCTTAATTTCCCTGATAACACACTTGCGCCGGGGAAAAGTGTATATGATATTGCCTTTCTTGTAGATAATTCATACAGTGCAAGCCGGGAGTGGAAGGATATTAAGCGCGGTATCATCACGCTATGTGATAGCATAAGCGATAACTGGGCTGATATGCGCGTTTACATTGTGCCAATGCTTTCGCAGTCAAAGAAGATTGGAACGTATGCAATTGCCAGTGCTACAACTCTGGATGACACTTTGCAGGAACTATCGCTTACTAAGGGAATTGTTAAAAGCATAACACCACAGCTTGGCTACATTGCAAAAAGTTTACCGTGGCGTAAGGATGCAAACAAGCTGTGTGTGATTATTGCAGCTTCTTCTTGCAACTACACTGAAGCGCGTTCAATGCGCTTTATACTGAAAAAAAATAATGTTACTATCTATGCAGTTGGTACAGGGACATTGACGCATGCTGACCGCGTTGCGCTTTCACAATTTGGCGATAGTTACTATGATATAACCTATCATCAGCGCATGTATGATATAAGTGGCAATCCGGTTGATGTCTTCTGTGAGGCAGGGAGAATATTCCATGGCGATGCCGGGGCGCGCTGGAGAAACGGTGTGACTACTAAGACAAAAGCAGCAAAGCCATTTGTTGCAGAGGTGTTTGGCACAACCGCTGCCTTGCCGTATGAACTGCCCACCATTTATCCAAAACTATCGCCCATTAAGATTCTTAACACCGAAGAATTAGAAAACAATATTGTTGATATTTGCCAGGCGATTGCAGCAGCCAGTACGGTGCAGGGGAAGGAAATGGCACGGGTACTGTTGTCTGGTGAGGGGTATTCACTGTGGCTTCCGGTTGCAGATGTGGGTGTACTTGCATACCTCAGGCAGAATCAGAATATACGTATGTATATAGGCATTTCGCCAAAACAGGATTTGAGCGCGCCGTATGGTGTGGCACTTTTACCGGTTGCTGTCACCGGAGTGCCGGCAAGCCACATACCTTCCATGCTAAAAATGACGCTTAAGGATATTATACAGCGTAAAGGTTTTTCAAAAGGGCTTTTTAATCCGCCAGTGTGGTTTGTGCCTGTTACTGTAACACAGATTATGGTATATGGCAGTCAGGATGATATACGCAACAAATAATACTTGACGATTGGAAATAAATTGAGTATATTTTATATACATACACGTTATGTAAATCTTTGCTTCCTGTTGGGGCAGGGAAAAAAATATAAACTAAATTACCTTTCTGTTATAGGTTCCTGCATTAGCACTCTCCATGAAGTGTTTATTTTTTATCTATGGAGGATTAATCTATGCGCATGGACAAGATGACATTAAAGTCACAAAATGCGTTATATGAAGCACAAAATGTTGCTACACAATACAATCACCCTGAGATTCATCCAGAGCATTTATTATATGCACTTGTAAACCAGGAAGATGGAATTTTCAGGCCCATAGCCCAGAAATTAGGGGCTGCTGTTGATGATATAAAGCATGAGGTAACGCTTTCTTTGCAGTCATTGCCAAAGCAGTATGGTGCTGGCCCTGGCGGTGGTACTATGTCTGCTGGGTTGCGCGATGTGTTGAACAATGCCTGGAATGAAGCGGTTGCCCTGAAAGATGAATACCTAAGCACTGAGCATCTTATCTTAGGGCTTGCAACAACCGGCAAAAACAAGGCACGCGATATACTAAACGCTCACGGCTTTACCAAGGAAAATATACTGCGTGTGCTTGCTGATATTCGTGGCAGCAAGCGTGTAACCGATGAAAACGCTGAGGACAAGTACAATGCACTTGAACGGTATGGCCGCGATTTGACTAAATTGGCACGGATGAACAAGCTTGACCCTGTTATTGGCAGGGATGAGGAAATTCGCCGTGTGATGCAGGTGCTATCGCGCAGAACAAAAAATAACCCTGTGCTTATTGGCGAGCCTGGCGTTGGTAAAACTGCCATTGTTGAAGGATTGGCTCAGCGTATTGTTGCCGGTGATGTGCCCGAAAGCTTAAAGAATAAGCGTGTGGTTGCCCTTGATATGGGTGCACTCATTGCCGGTGCAAAATACCGTGGCGAATTTGAAGAGCGCTTAAAGGCTGTTATTCAGGAAGTGGAAGAGTCTGATGGCGATGTCATTCTCTTTATTGACGAATTGCATGTGCTCGTAGGTGCTGGTGCAGCAGAAGGTTCGGTGGATGCATCTAATATGCTAAAACCTGCGTTGGCACGCGGTGAACTTCGCTGTATTGGTGCAACTACCTTAAACGAATACCAGAAGTATATTGAAAAGGACAAGGCACTGGAGCGCCGTTTCCAGCCTGTGTTTGTTGGCCAGCCTTCAGTTGAGGACACTATCGCCATACTGCGTGGCTTAAAAGAGCGCTATGAGGTGCATCATGGTGTCAGGATTTCAGATTCCGCTGTGGTTGCTGCAGCGGTGTTGTCCAACCGCTATATCACCGACCGCTTTTTGCCCGACAAAGCAGTTGACCTTATTGATGAGGCTGCTTCGCTTATTAAGATGGAAATTGACTCAATGCCCATTGAGTTAGACGAGATTGAAAGAAAAATCCGCCAGCTTACTATTGAGCGTGAAGCTGTGAAGAAGGAAAAGGATAAAGCGTCGTTGGAGCGGCTGGCAAAGATTGAAGAGGATTTAGCTAACCTCAATGAAAAGAAGAAGGAGCTTTCCGTCCAGTGGCAAAATGAAAAGAACATCATTTTAGAAATACGCAAAATCAAGGAAGAGATTGAAAACCTGCGTGCACAGGAACAAAAGGCTGAGCGCGAGGGTAATCTTAACCTGGTTGCTGAAATACGCTACGGGAAAATTATTGAGCACGAAAAGAAACTTAAAGCGCTCAATGATAAGCTGACGCAGATTCAAAAAGAGCGCAAGCTTTTAAAAGAAGAGGTGACGGAGCAGGAGATAGCTGCGGTTGTTTCACGCTGGACTGGCATACCAGTAAGCAGGATGTTAGAAGGCGAAAAGGAAAAGCTGTTAAAGATGGAAGAGATTATTCAAAAGCGCGTTGTTGGGCAACAGCAGGCAATACAGACCATTGCAGATGCTGTACGCCGATCGCGTTCAGGGTTGCAGGATCCAAACCGGCCTATTGGTTCATTTATCTTCTTAGGGCCCACAGGTGTTGGTAAAACCGAGACAGCAAAAGCTGTGGCTGAGTTTTTATTTAACGATGAGAAGGCCATAGTGCGCATTGACATGTCCGAGTATATGGAAAAGCATGCCGTTGCACGGCTTATTGGTGCACCACCCGGCTATGTTGGCTATGAAGAAGGCGGCCAGCTTACCGAGGCAATACGAAGAAGGCCATATTCAGTGTTGCTTTTTGATGAGATTGAAAAAGCTCATCCTGACGTATTTAATATATTTTTACAAATACTGGATGAAGGAAGGCTTACCGATTCTAAGGGACGTGTGGTAGATTTTAAGAATACGCTTATTATCATGACGTCAAATATTGGTACAGCGTATATCTCTGATGCATCAATACCGTATGAACAGCGGGTAAAAGGTGTGCAGCAGGAGTTAAAGCAGCACTTTAAGCCTGAGTTTTTAAACCGTGTTGATGACATCATTATTTTCAATCCTTTGACCCGTGAGCATATTAATAAGATTATTTTGATACAGCTCAATGAAGTGGGCAAGAGGCTAAAGGAGCGCGGCATAAGCTTGGAATTAACAACGAAGGCGTTGGATTATTTGGTAGAGGTTGGATTTGACCCGCAGTTTGGTGCGCGGCCGTTGAAGCGTGCATTGCAGCGGTATATACTGAACCCGCTGTCGGTTAAGATATTGGCTGGCGAAGTGATGGATGATGATACCGTAGTTGCTGACTATAAAAATGGTGAGATACAATTTACGGTAAAGCGGCATAAACCTGAAAAGAAGGTTGTGTAATAAAAAAACTGCGCACTTTGTATAGTGCGCAGTTGATAATTATTTATTTAAAAAACAATTCCTGCTAATGCATAAAATATTGGAGCCCAGGTAACATCAGCTTCTTCATTACCACCTGTTGGCTGAGTAATAAATCCCAATGTGATACCAAAGATATAGCCGTTATCAAGCATAAACTGCACTTCTGCTGACATATTTAAGGCAAGGCCATCAGCATCGGTGAGGATATCGTCAGGAGCAAATGATTCCCTGGTGGATTTTCTGTAGCCTATTTCAAGCCCTGGTTTTATTGCACTGGTTGGCGTTATCATAAATTTGGGCTTGAATGTCAAACCAAATTCGTACATGTCAGCAGATACTTCTAAATCTCCATAAGTAAGTGTGGTTGAAGAGTATTGACCATAAACTCCAACAGCAAACATTGGCAAAACAAACTGGTCAAAATAGCCTTTCAGGGTAAAGCCCATCTCGCTATCTACATCAATACTAGCAACGTCTGAATCAATACTAATCGTTCCAGGAAACAATACTCCACCATAGAGGCCAATGTCATGGGACCTGTTTTCTAAATTACCTGCAAAGGCAGAAGAAGTCATAGAAACTGCAAAGATTAAGGCAATTAAAATCCTTGATGCGTTTTTCATAAAAAACCCCCGTTTAATAATATTTACCTTTCCTGTTAATACGCCAATAATAGTGTTCTTTATATTGTTATGTATTTTCAAAAGCGTGTGCAATAGCTGATATTTAATACATACGTTTTAAAGCCTTCATTGCTCCCGCTTTCACTTGCCTGTTGTATGAGTGAGCTTAATGATAGCCCTAATGGCACATAGACAATATCAAACCCGTAGTAGTAGATAGTTGTGGTTGATACACTCATTGATAATGAACCCGAACCTTGCCCCTCAATGTCATAATCTATGTCCACGTTACCAGATTGTTTGGTAAGCATCAAGAAAGGGCTTACAGTAAAATCAGCTAATTTAAAGCTTACCTGTATTCCGCCCTGAGGGCCCTTCATGTCGCTTGTCATATCAACTGTCCCTTCATATCCAGGAACATTAGATTCTATTCCTATATAATTATGAGAAAATCCAAAGCCCACAAATGCAATAACAGCCATCTGCTCATTATTAACTAGAAGTATTTCTAAATCAATGGGAACGGATGCCAACCACATTGTCATATCAGCTTCTTTGCCAATATCACCTGCCGCACCAACCACCGTCAACCCAACATCAAATGCAAAAATATCTTTAAACGCATAACGGTAGATGCCACCAGCACCGGCACCATACACTTCAATATCTCCTGTTAATTCTTCCCCACCTTTGCCGGTAAGGTACATGCCGGTTGCAGTAACACGAAGGTCTTTCTGCCCTTCTTTAAATTCAAACCATGGTATTGGCGGTGGTGAAATCATGAAATTACTCTGCTGGGCAAACACCGGCGATATAATTATAATTAATAGAAATATAAAAAGGAAGGTATTAATAAGCTTTCTCATAACAAACCTCCATCATAATATTATGCAAATGTATTTGCATATATACTTTAATAATGGATATTTGATATATTATGGAGAAAGTAGATAGGTGGGTTAATCAAAAATAATAATATTAAGCTCACACACTGGGTGAACTTCATAATTACCAAACTTTTCGCCTTCCATCATGGCGGTAAATATTATTATGTATTACAACATTCACCCTAAACATAACAATGCATATATGTCAATAGAAAAATTTTAAATATCAGTTTTTTTAATTTTTGATATGTATGAGTAGTCTTTAAAATAATTGACATCATTATGTGTGGCTCTATACTTTATAATACTATGTTTGATAGGGTGTTATTATGGATTGGGAACTGTATGATGTGAATAATATTTTACTGCCAGTGGAGCATAAAGTTGGTGCCTTAAACCGTGCCAAGAACCTGGTAGCTGAAATGACACACCCCAACATTGACTGGAAATACATGGTCACCGAGCTTAGAGCATATCTTTATGACTACATGTACGACATCGTTCCCCACAGCGACAAGGTATTGCCCATTATCTTTCATTACCTTAAAGAAGCAACAGTCAGGAAACGCGGTTCAACAATACGGGCAGCTGATACGTTTTTAGACCGCTATCTCTTTTTAATAAAAAAAGAAATTGAGGGCGATAGTTCCCTTGAAAACATCACTGCCCAGTTTGACCGTGAGGCAATAAACTTTTGCCAGATTTTGATTGCCGACACCAGCGATGGATTTTATTTAGAAGATGTTAACCACAGAATTTTGCAATTATTAGAGCTATCGCTTAAAAGGAAAACAAGACATGATAAACTTTTGGAGCTGTGTACAGACATTATTATAAACCAATTTCAATTGTATGTTGAACGAAGCATCATTGTTGAAGATGAAGAAGTGTATTCACTGCAAAATCTGTTTAGTATTGAGCATGAGCATATACGGCAGCTTGAGCAGTTGATTAAATCAGTTACACAGAAAGCATATCAGGAAAAATTAAAAAAGGCTAAAGCATTTAAGAACAGTAAAAAAGATAGGGCATCACTTCTTGCGGACATTAAAGAGCTGATTGATTTTCACCATAATACTGCCATCTGGGAAAAGATTTGCATTGTTGCAAAAGACTGCATTACGCAGAACATCATTGAATATGATGATGTGATTTTAACGCTGCTAACGTTTCTTGTTACAAAATCACAGGAAGGCCGGGATGCCAACCTGCAGCTATATATTTCACGCAGTGTTGCTTCATTGTGTGGCGTCCTGGCACAGCAAAAACGTTTTGTGCTTCTAAAGCAGGTTGTGCAGATGGTAGTGCCTGTGCTTATCGCCGAGATTGAACGAGGTGGCAATTATAACGCTGCATTTGCAACAATATTCAACATTGGCAAAACACTGATGCAATCGGATAACAGGCCTATCATTGACCTCTTTGTTGATATGCTGGTCCATGCAAAATTTTGTTTTCCGCAGTTTACAGGCATTGCACAGGACTGGTCGGTGATGGTGAATGCCAGCCATTTAGCAAATATACGCACATGGCTTGAGCTTATTGAACTTAATCCCGTATATATGAAGCGTTTGGCTGCAAGCCTTATTGCCAATTTAACGTTAGGTGGCGTATTTTTAAAAGATACTGATGTTTTCCAGCGGGAAATATCACGCCTTCTTAATAGCAACTATAAAGATGTGTTTTATCTCATCATTTCACTTGCTGCTGTGTTTCCTGCATTTTATCACGATATTGGTGCCACAGGCAATATCCGTGCATTCACTGAGCGCATTGACACCAATCATCAGATGAATGACATTATTCATTTTATACGCAAACAGGTGCATGTGGAATCAAGCAGCCGCACGGTAGTGTTGTTGCAGCGGGTGATGGATTTCTGGCTTACCGGTGATAAGGAATTGTTAAAAGGAATGGTTCCTGTTGAGGTATATAATAATTTGGACCGGGCTTTTAGGCTTATTAATTTAGACAATGAGTCGGTGGCACGAAGGATATATACCGAAACACGCCACTATTTCCCTGAACTTGTAAATGAAAAATTCTGGGACTTCTTCTATAAGGTTGGCAAAAAGCGGTTCATGGATGTTGTAGCCAGGCACACGTTTGAAGGAATGGATGAAGATGAAAAGAATGATGCCCTTGATTGTATTATGGAATATTTTGATAAACAGTTTCCTGCCGAAATGACCAAGATGCTTCACCATATTGCAGGCATGTTTGATATTGATACGTCACGAAAGCAAATATGGCGATTTTTATATGAAATACCGTATGATGAATTCAGAAAGATGTTTGAAAATGTTCAGAAACTTGATGTGTCAAATGTTAATATTGAGAAGTTTATTACCTTCCTGCACGTGTATAGAATGATATATGATAAATATAATTTTTCAGATATACGGGCAATAGAAAAGCTGCACCAGTATGCGCAGGAAAATCTTTTTAGCCCGCCGGAAAACTTTTTTAAGCGTATTGAAAGCAATGATACTTTTGATGCATTAGAGGCAATCATAGAATTGCAGCACACATTAAAATGGGATATTTTGTTGTCCCCACAGGTTTTTGAGCCGGTGGATACCATTGAGTTTAAACGACATATTGCGTTTGGTATCCCTTCAATGTATGGTTCATACAAGGAAAAGAAGTTTGATACACTCAAGGTATTTTTCCATTGCAATATTGTGCGCTTACTTCTTTTTGAAAAAATATTAGAGAATATCACTATTTATCCTCATCAAAAAATTGACTATGATGCCATTAAGCGCGTCATAAAGCTTTTTATACAATCATTTGAGATTGATGGCCTTGCAAATCACGAAATGAGGGCTGTTACCAGCTTACTTGATGCGCCAAATATAACATTAACACAATTTCGCGATATAGTGAATAGCCTCCTTGTCATTCATGGTGAAATTTCTGACAGGTTCAATGATACATTTAAATCAGTAAGTCGTATTGCCATTAAAAATATTGGCATTGGAAATATAATTCCAGACTTTATACCGCCGGATCAGCCTGCAAGTATTGAAGTTATTGTTGATAGGTTTTTGCGTAATCGGGTAATGCAATCCCCGTTATTGCAGCTACTGGATAATCTTTTGCTTAAGTTGAAAGATAATCTTATTCGTGAATTGTCTTATCTGGCCAATGAGGTTATACTCAATAAGGTTGATACACGAACACGTAAAGGCAGGCTTGTCCATATCATAGGTAAATATAGCGGGCAGCATGATGATACGGCGCTGTATGCACCGCTATGGGAGGTAGGTGCCAAGGCTCAGGGGTTAATTATTGCAGCAAATATTGAAGGAATCAATGTGCCTGAAGGCCTTGTCATTTCTTCGGAATTATATAAGCGTATCAAAGACGGCAATATTAATAACCCGCGCTTTAAGCGAAAGCTCATCTACATGTTAAAAAAATATATTGATGAGTTTACCGGATATCGTTTTGGAAATCCTGAAAATCCTTTGTTGCTTTCGGTACGAAGTGGTGCAGTGTTTTCCATGCCTGGCGTTATGGATACTATCACCAATGTGGGAATGACCGAGGATATAGTGCCCTATTTTACACAGTTTGATGAGTGGTTTGCATGGGATTGCTATCGCCGTGTTATCCATGATTTTGCAATTTCAGCATACGGTATGGATAGGAAAATATTTGAAAATCTCATGACACAGGCAAAGGATGAAGCCGGCGTTGATTTAAAAGAAAAGCTCAATGGCAAGCAAATGTCCATGCTTACCCGCAAGTATCGCTATGCAATTAATAAGGCAGGGTACTCTGTTCCCAAGGATCCGTATGAGCAACTATTTTATGCTATCATTGCAGTATATCAGTCATGGGATTCCCCTATTGCCAGGAACTATCGCCGCTTCATAAATTTATCCGATGACTGGGGTACAGCTGTTATTGTGCAGCGGATGGTATTTGGAAATCTTTCACCTGATTCCATTACCGGTGTTGTTCATAGCCAGTATATTGAGTATGAGGATGTGCAGATAGCAGGTGAATATAAAACCCGTGCTCAGGGTCACGACATCGTTAGCGGTGTTGCCAAAGTATTCCCCATCAGTGAGCAGCAGAAATTAAAATTTGCACGCTTTGCCCTGTATCCATCAATGGAAAAAGCATATCCCGGGCATTATGCAGCATTACGGGATGCGGTTACCCGTTTGCGTAAGCGCTGGGATAATGACATTGAAGTTGAGTTTACGTTTGAAAATGAAAAGCTGTATATTCTGCAAATTCGTGGTATGGCAAAACACATGTTTGATATTGAGGAACTTATTGAACCGCCGCAAGAGCTTGCCCAATACCTGTTGGGGCAGGGGCTGGCAGCGTCTGGTGGGGCAGTGTCAGGCAGGGCAGTGTTTGATATTAACCGCATTGAGATAATGCGCATGCGTTATCCTAAGGATAAAATAATTTTAATACGCCCGGAGACCAACCCGGAAGATGTTATTGGTTTGCAGAAATCTGATGGCATACTGACATCAGTTGGTGGGATGACTTCGCATGCAGTGTTACAAATGCGCCGGCTTGAAAAATCCGGTGTTAGCGACTTTTCTATAATGAAGATAGTTGAAGATGAAAATATTGCTGTTATAAACCGCGAGCAAGGTGGCAAGATAATAATCCGCGAAGGTGATTTTATAACTATAGATGGCAATACCGGGCATGTCTATTTAGGATTCCATCCAACACGGAAAGCTCATAGATAAAACCATAATGGGTGTAAAAAAGCTTGAAAAATAAAAATATGCTTTTTCAATTGTCATTAGAAGTTTAATTTTTCACATTCTTTTTATTGATAGATATTTTAATTTATATATAAATGCTGGGGGCGGAAATATCCTGCTTGATAAAAACTATAAAGCAAATGGAGGATAATTATGGCAGTATCACCTGATGCACCCATTGGTGTAATGGGAATTGGAAGAATAGGCAAGCTTTTAGTGTGGCTTTATGCTGCAAAAAAGCAGCACAAAGAGATTGTCATTGCAACAGGCAGAAAAGCTGGAACTTCATTAGACGATTTAGCAACATATTTTGAATACGATTCAACCTATGGTACCTTTGATGCATTCATTGGTGGATTTAACGGCAAAAACGCTGTTGCAATTAAAGACGGTCATGTTTACCTCAATGGTGTGAAACTTATATGGCTTAATGAGCCCGAATACCGCGTACCCGGTAATATTCCGTGGAATAAATATGGTGTTGATGTTGTTTTTGATACCACCGGCAAAATGCTTGATCCCACACGCAATGATGATAATTCCCTTAGGGGGCATCTTAACCACGCAAAGAAGGTTATTCTTACTGCACCATTTAAAGTAAAAGATAAAGGCAAACAGATTCCTGATGATTCAATTACTGTAGTGGGTGGAGTTAATTTTGACAAATATGATGGCAACAAGCATGTAATTATTTCCAATGCATCGTGTACAACAAATTGCTGTGCTCCGGCAATAAAAGCGTTAGTTGACCATTTTGGCGATAAATTTATTTCTTATGCTCTGACCACAGTCCATGCAGTAACAAATTCACAGTCAACGCTTGATGTACTGCCCAAGGATGGCGATAAGGACACCCGCAAACGCCGCAGTATATTAAACAACATGATACCAACAAGCACCGGTGCTGCCAAAGCGGTGCTGGAAGTTATCCCGGAAGTGCAGGCATTGGGCATTGGTTCACAGGCATCATCAATACGTGTCCCGGTGAATACAGGTTCTATTGTTATACTGGATGTTTCATTGCTGGGTGATTATGACAATAAATACATCCATAATATATTCAGGCAATATTCTGAAAAGAATCCTGACATTATGTATTATTCTGAAAAGCAGCTTGTAAGTTCTGATATTATTGGCAGTACATATTCCACTATCTATGATGCTGAGTTTACTCACCACCGTACAACAAAACGAGGAGATAATTACTACACCATGGTTGACCTCAACTTCTGGTATGACAACGAATTTGGGTACGTGTGTTCACTGTCGCGCCTTTACGACCTCATTACGGGCAGGCGATAGTTACTGTGCATTAATTCATTAGAAATAAAAAAGGGGCTGTCTAAAAATTTTTAATATAAATTTCTTAAAGCACAATGAGTGATTTTTTGCTATAAAATGTGCCAAAATCATATCAAAACGAGCGCAAGACATAATTATATGATTATGAAATTCACACAACGAGTATTATTTAGGCAGCTCCTGTTTAGTCTGTAATATAATGAAATAAATTATAATTGACACAGAAACAAAATGAAAGTATCTTTATAGAGAAAGAAGGGGATTATGAGAAAATATTTTCTAATATTAATTTTATTTTTAATAATTTTTAGCACGAATGCTGTCTTCCCCAAGGAAGTTCCCTATACTTTAGAAGATAGGGATAGAATGATACGTTTAGAAATAAAAATAAATGAGATAGACAAACGCTTTGAACAAATAGACAAACGCTTTGAACAAATAGATAAGCGCTTTGAACAGGTTTTAACTTTTTTATGGATATTAACAACAATATTTATTGCTATTACTACTGCGACGTTAGGTTTTGCGTTTTGGGATCGTAAAACTTTTATCAAACCTGTAGAAGCAAGGGTCACATCGAACGAAAAAAAGATTGATAATGCATTAGCTGCGTTACGAAAATTAGCTACTGTTGATAAAAAGGTCTATGCAATACTGAAAGAATTCAATTTATTATAATTATAATATATGATTCTCCTGCACAAACATGCTATATCAAGCATTGCACAAAATGAAACTATTTTTTCTAAGCAAAATAGCCCTGATAAGCGAAATATTTTTCAAAATAAAATAACACAAAG
>Ga0101944_10002371_pt1 | contig 30892 bp, 44 predicted proteins | sample DewCreD2012metaG_FD_75245 | JGI IMG/M metagenome (GOLD analysis project Ga0101944, IMG submission 75245) | Hot spring sediment bacterial and archeal communities from British Columbia, Canada, to study Microbial Dark Matter (Phase II) - Dewar... ... | reverse complement strand
GCATCAAGCCTTGCGCGACGGCGGCTTCGACCTCCGCTTCGCGAATTTGCGCTTCGATCTGAGCGTGTTCATTGGGCTGGGCAGATTGAAGCTGATTTCGCAGGATGTCTAAGCGGTCATTGATCTGCCCAATCTGCTGGAGAACGGCCTGATTCGCGGCGGCCTCCTCCGCGTGTTCCTGAGCCAGCCGTTCCGCCTGCGCCTTGGCGGCCGGGCCATTGGGGTCTTCCACCTCAGCGCCGGCATTGAGCGGCATTTCATCGGGGACTCGATCCCGTGGCACGCCAAGAAGAACATCGTTCGCGGCTTTGGTGTCGGACGGGACAAGATCGGTCAAAAGCTGTCTGATGGAGCCCAGGTCCCTGAGCCCGGATTGCTGGATATCGTCGAGAACCGGACTTTGAAGGGCGCGATTGGGGACGTGCTCAGCGACCAACGCGCCGACCTCCGGAGGGATTTCGCCGCTGCGCACACGCGCGAAGGCTTCATCGGAAAGCTGGGCGAGGTTGCGCGCGATGAGATCGTAGTCGCTGATTGCGCGCAACAGGTCCATGAGATCGGGCCGTTCGCGATAGACCTCGGCAGCCCGGAGGAGCGTGCCACGCCCTTCCGTGATATTGCGGGCAATCGCAATGTTTTCGGCTTGCGTTCGGGTCCAGCCGTCCTGTTCCCGCAGGACAATCGCCGGGACTTTTGTTTCGCCCTCAAGGCTCTGAGCCAGAGCGACTCTGGCCCGGCCATCGAGGACGACAATCTTGCCATCCGCCGTTTCATAGGCCAGCACCCGCCCGGCCTTCTCTTGATCCCATGACAGTCCTTTGAGGCGATCCACATCATCGGATAAGCCCTTCAAATCCCGAGCTATTTCCAGTGTTTTTGGATCCATGTCACGCACCTGCGCGGGGCGACCTTCAACCATGATCCTGTCTGCGTGCTGATTGGAGCCGCGCACGCGCGCGAATTCCGCATCGTCCAACAGGGCCAGAACATCTGGCGACGGCTCGGCGTCGATCCGCTGCGGACGCGGAACGGGTTCCTCCGGATCGACGGAGGATCGAACGGCCTGAATCTGCCGCATCAGGCTGTCATAGGCTTCCCGGTTCGGATTGCGCACGCCAGCTTCGGCAAGAGCCCTGTCGAGCTCATCCATGGCCTGTTGTGAGCCTTCGAGTTCAAACCGGTCGAGGGCTCCTTTGAAGGTTGGATCGTCCAGCAGGCCCGCATCGCCCGCGAGCTTTCTCACGGCTTCCATATCGCCGGAAGCTGCCTTGCGAGCGGTATCCTCAACATCTTTTGGCAGGTTAAGTTGCTGCCAGATCTTTTCTTGCGCATCCTTATCGCCACGGGCGGCTCTGACGACCAAATCCTGGTCGATAGATGGAACGGAGGGAGGTGGGGTAGCAGCCGGAGGACGCCCGCGCGGATCGGCGAGTTGTGCGCCCGGAACGCCCCAGCCAATCACGCCGCCGCTCGGATCGAGTTGTGGTACGTGGCCGAAGCTGCGACGAAGACCGCGATAGGCCGAACGGATTCCAAGATCAACGCCGAAACCAAACAGAAATGCGGTTCCAACGTTGAAGGCAAAATCGCTGGGCGTGTACCCGACCCCGCTTTCTCTGTTCCAGCGCGCAACGAACGGTTCAATCATCATTTGCGCACCGGCGTTCACCAAACCCTGTTTGGCCGCCATGCTGAGGAGAGCTTTAATCCCAACACCAGCCGTTCCCCATGGGCCGAACGCCAGCGACGCAATGTTGATGGGATCCGTTGCACCGCCGACAACACCAGCAGCCATGCTCGGCAGCCATGCGCCAGAGCCGTACCGCAGTGCGATTTCAGTCGATTTCTCTCGAGTCTTTCTGGCGATCTCGTAGGCATCGAGCTTCGGGTCCCGATCCGGCTCGATAATGTACGCCTTGTCCGGGTATTTCTCGGCTAGTTCCCTGAGTTTCCTTCGGAAATTCTCGTCAGGATCAACATATGGCTCGGCTTTGCCCGTGAATCTTGGAACGGAAGGAGCATACCGGATCGGATTGTGTAGATCGTCAACCGGAATCCCCGCCGTCTTGATCGCATCAATTCGGCGGTCATAGGCTTCTTCCATTGTACGCGAGCGCGACAAGGACGTTGTATTGATCAGAACGTCCCTGAGCGTAGACCCGAAAACATCCGTGAAGGATGTCGGCTCGCCAAGAGCGTATGATTCGGTGAACTCATTAATGGGCTTGGCGTCGAGATACATCAGTAGGGCCGGAAGAGGTCGGGTTTGCGGTCACGCAAGACACTTTCATATTTGTTGATGTCGAAGACGAACGGCTTGCCGTCTGACTGAAGCACCCACATCGGCATATCGCTGGTCGGGTCACCCAGGGCGATCCAATACTTGCCATCCCCGATTGTGACGAACGTTCCGCGTCCGACGACGGACCTCCAATTCAACGGCTTGCCCATGTAATCGAGCGGTTGATTGCCAGAGGCTGCCGGATCCCATCCGGGCGGGAGTTCCATGGGCTGAGCCGACAAGGATGTCATGCCTTTGGCGGCCTGTACGGCCCTGTCCGTTGCCCATTTCGCTTCATTCGCCTGATTGGCGAAGGATTTCATTGTCTCCGTCAGTTCCGGAGCCGCCCATTTCCCGACGCCTCCGTCTTCCTGGGGCCGCACCTGGCCTTGCGCTTCCTCGGCTCTCGGATTGAAAACGGTCCATCCGAAATCACTATTGTTGAGACTTTGGACAGCATTGTAGAACCCATCCTGCCGAAGATAGGATGGAAGATGAACGGGATTGCTTCTTTGATATGCGCCATTCGTATTGGTTGTCAGTCCGCCGTAGGTGACCCCGTTGTGCTCGTTCTCACCGATCAAATCCCGGAATGTGCGATCAAGAATCTTTGCGTCAGGACTTTTCGGATCCGGCTTGCTACCGCCGCGCGAGGCCCGGAAAGCGTAGAGCGTTCCGACCGCCGACAACAGACGATCTCGTTCGTCCCGATTGACAAACTTCAGGAAGTTTCCGGCCTTGTTGTAGTAGTACTCCTCCAGCGCCTCTGGCGATATGACGCTCTTGATCTTCTCGTCCATGGCTTTGCGAGCGGCAATCGCCTCGGAGAATTCCGTCACCAGACCTGGCCGTGTCTTCTTCAGGAGCAGCCAGCCGAGATGTCCAAGGTCGGGCTGATCCTTGGCGATCTGCGCGAAAACCTTGGGCGCACTCGCCCCGAAGGATTCGACAATCATGCCGGCGGCAGCGATGGTTGGCTTGCCGCCGACGGACATGATCTCGGCGATCTCCTTGGCTTCATCGGGATTCAGAACGGGGATTTCGCGACCATATGTCCGGCGAACGATTTCATATTCCTGCGCGCGCTTGGCGAGCGTTTCCGGGTTGAACGTTCCCTTGCTGATCTGGACAGGATCTGAGATGACGCCCGACTCGGACGCCCATTCATAGGGATTGCGGTCGAGCCCTTCGAGCATCCGCTTGTGCAGCTTGTCGAGCGCGTCAATCCGCTTGTAAGCATCTTCCGTCCCGCCTTTGGCGGCAAGATCGGCCTTGCCTTGCATGACAATGCCGCCGAGAACGGAAGGTGGCATGGTCCGCAAGCCGGCTGTCCATTCTCCCCGGCGCTTGGCATCCTCCCAGGCCATCTTCAAGACCGGATCGTTGATGCGTTCGACGCGGCGCTCGATCAGGGCGCGTTCTTCCTCGCTCGGCAGCCTTCCGGACAAGGCGCGGTCGTTGACGCTTTCGATCTGCTTGATCGTTTCCGCCTTCAGTCTGGCTTCGAGTTGCGGCACCAAAGGCATGATGTCGCGAAGGATTTCGCTGCGCACATATCCAGGCTGCTTGGAGGGAATCTGGGCAACGCGCGCTTCCGGAATCTCATTTGGGTCGCGCGCATCGGTCTGGACGTTTTTGCCCTTGGCGATCTTGACGGGTTCTGGCGCGTCCGCTGCGGGCGATCCCTCTCTTGGGTCGCCTTTCTTCATCTCGGCAGCGGCCTGTTCCCCCATGCCGAGGTAGTTTTTTAACCGTGGAGCAACCTGCTTCTGAAACCACCTTTCTTCTCTGGAATAATTGTAGCCTCTTAAAAGGGGGCCAAAATAAGAGAATAATTTCCCTTGTTTGGCCACCTCAATATAAGCGTCCATCACCCTTTCAGGGTTGTTAACGTCTGCCCATGTCCTTAGGCCATATTCTCCAATATTAAACTGACCAGGACCATATGACCTCTCTCCCGGAGGAGTTGTCGGGAATTTCTGGAGCGTGCCATCTGGATTTACTTTTGCAATTCTATGTCCCGACTCCGCCTGTTGCACCTTGGCAAAAAACTTCGCCCATTCGAGAGGCGATCCCGTTGTGATGCCGTATCTTGGACCCCAAGGCGGAACCCTGCCATTGAGCGGCGATTGTTCAATCTTCTGAGCCATCCGCACAGTAAAAAGAGCCGGATCAATCTTTCCGTTTCGGTCAACCAATTTGGACGACAACTCGCCCAGCGTTTGTTTGTCGAATTCCATCTTTCGGATCGAGGACCCGTATTCCTCGATCTTCTTGCGCAAGGCATCGAGGGCGGCTTCCGGCGGAGCTTTCCCGAGAATTGCCTTGAACTGATTGGCAATCGAGTTTGCCAGAGCCCGCTTCCGGTCCGGGTCCATGGGGAGGCTTTGCACCATGTTTTCCGTGACCGTTATGGCCTGCTCAAGGTCCTTCTCGAACTGTGCCGGATCAGTCTTGTAGCGTTCCATCGCCTCGGGCGATTGCAGCTTGGCAATCTCACCAAGCGCCGCTTCGCCGGTTTTGGCGTAGAGCGTATCAAGACGACGGCCATGTCCGAATCTGGCAATACCTTCGTTGACCTGCCCGGTTGTACTTGCGGCGAATGTTTCAACGAACCGCCGCACCTTCGGCCCGGCTGAACTGTACTTGCTCTGAAAATCCTGCAACCGGCTGGCCCATTCCGCCGATCTGTTTTCCATGTAGTCAGTGCCGTCGCCTGTGTAATTGGCGCGGGCTTCGATTTCGCTCAAATCCCATTCGTTCTTGAGATTGAGCGCGGCGATCTTGGCCTCATGAAGCTGCTCGGCTTCCTGTTGCTCGCCAAGCTTAGCAAAGGCCGAGCCGAGCTTCTGAATGCCCTGTCCGAGTTGCTGCATCGCCCTTCCGGGAGCCGTCCAGCCTTCCCCAACGAGGTTCGGCATGGACGCGATCTGGGGCTGCAATTGCGCTTCAGCGCGAGGGATTCTCGGCATGGAACCTTCAGGAATTGATCAAGAGCGGAGACCCGACGCCGGAATTTCCGAACTTTCCATTCGCACCCGACAGCCCGGACAGGAATGTGCCAGCGGCTGCGATCTTGCCGGCCTTGCGATGATTCTGCGCCGACAACTCATACGCCTTGGCCTTATTCTCTTCGCCGGTCGCTTGGCTTTCGGCCTTGATGTAGGCCGTATTCTGATCCTGCAACCGCTCCTGTTCCGTCTCGCCGAAGATCGCGAGAGCCGATCCGAACATCGGATCAATGCCGCCCTTGGCGATTGCCGCCGTTTGCTGGCCTTGCAGACGGTCGTACTTGTCGCCAATCTGCTCCTGCTCCTTCATGCCCTCATAGCGCCGGGAGCGTGCATTGATCTTGGCGACCTTGGCGTTGTACTCGTCCATCTGGGCCTGAGCATTGGCCTGCTGCATGGCACCAATGGCCGATACAGCCGATCCTGCAAGGCCCACCACCGCGCCGAGGATTGGAGCGCACATCGTCTAGCCCGTTACATTGAGTTCCGCGACGACGCCCGTTACATGGAATGGCAGTGGATCGCTGTGCTCGATCCGGACCCGTGCTGCCCGGTCCCAGCCGGAGCGCATGTCAACTTCCAGAAACCCGCTGTAGAGATCGGGGCTTGATCCGTGCTCCATCGAAGCGGTGCGGTAGTAGAGCGTCTGCAAGGTATTCTCGTCCGCGCCGACCTTGCCGCCGAGGGACGACAGCACTCTGAGATAGACCTGACTGATGCGCTTCTGCCGGGATTGTGCGGTTCCGGCCTGTGCGCCCGCCTCGAAATCCTCCGTCTCAAGCGCCGCCGTGTAGACGTACCCGATGTGAGCCTTCGTGGTCGCGCGCGCGAGCGTGAGCGTTCCCGTCGAAGAAACCGTTCCGCTTTCGACATTGCCATTGGAGAGAACCTTCACGCTCTCCCCGCGCAAGTGCCAAAGCCCTGTGATTATTGTTGCGGACGATCCGGAATAGGTCAGTCCGCAATCCACCATGAAGGCATCTTCCTTCGTGTCCGTGTCGCGGAAGGGCTGTTGCAGAACCTCGATGTACCGCACCGTCGAACCATTCACGGTTCGCTGCACGTGCAGCCACAACTCATCGCCCGCCGCTCCAGGAATTGAGTTCACTTCCAGCACAGACACATTGCTGCCGCCGAGGACGTGCCGGTGCCATGCCACCACTTCCTGCGCTCGCTCATAGGTGCAGATTGCGAGTGTTCCGTCCGTTCGCCGGCAAACGATCAGGCTGTCCGGCTCCAGAAGGTAGGTGATTTCATCAAAGCCGTCGCCCATGATGTGCTCGGCAAAGATCGTGAGATCGACCGAGTTGAAGGCATCGTCAGTGAAAGAGTAGGAGTATTCCCGCAGCTTCCGTGCCGCGTTCGACACATTGCCGCGCCGCTGCGGATAGAGCACGGTCTGATTGAAGCGCACGGGCTGTGCTTCCGACGTTCCGTAGCTTGTCTGTGGCGTGACTTTGAAATTCGTTGGCGTCAGAGCCTCGTTCTGATTCGAGGCGGCGACGGCAAATTCACCTGACGACGTGCCGCATGTCAGGACTCGTCCGGCTTGCAGCCATCGGATCACGTCGGCGCGGCCGGAGGCGAGGCGATAGACGATTGCGGAGTCATCTTCCGTGCCGTCTGTGAAGTCCAGATAGGCTCCCGACTTGGACGCCCATAGCGCGGTCGGCTCCGAATCCGAGCCTCCAAAGAATAGCCGTTGTTCATACCATGCGATGGATTTGGGATAGCCGCGCCGGTCGGACCAGGCTCCCTCCTCCCAGAACTCCGTGCCGCTATCGACGATCGATCTTGGCATCTGATAGCGAACGATCTGCGCCGTCACCTGCGTCTCTGAAACGTATCCTGTGATCCTGACAATGCAGTAGGTCGGATGCAGGAAGTCGGAATCGAACCAGTCCGTGCCGTTGTTGCTTCGCACTCTGACCCGTCCCGTGTCATGCTCCGGAACGCGCGTAAACCCAACCCATGTGATTGATCCGGACGTTCCAGCGATGCCGTAAACCTTCCCGTCATTTGTGTAGCAATTGCCTGTAGTGATACCGATGGATTGTCCAAGCGGGGCCGATCCGATCCCGGTCCCGCCACCATCTTCCCAGAGGCGCATCAGCGCGCCGACCATGCTGGACGTGAAAATCCCGAGCGTCGATGTCAGCGTGAACGTCTCTCCAACGATATGCGTTCCGTAGGCCGTTGCCGAGCCGGAAAAAGAGGAAACCGTCAGCCTTGTGCCGTCCGTATTGAGCGTCCGGAATGGTCCCGTCGTGATCGACGTATCCGTGAGCGTCCAGGAGGTATGGCTTGAGCGCGTCAGCGTTCTGATCTTCTTCGACCCGCACACCAGATAGAGCGTGTCGTTCGTCTGTGCCCATTGCAGGTTCGCCACGTCGGACGCGGAATAATCCGTCGCCAGTTGCACGATCTTGGCCACCGTGCCGCCGGACGTATAGGTTCCGTAGTTCGTGGAATCGACGCCGACCAGTTGGAACTGATTGGCCGTGACACCGGTCACCTGAAACCGGCGATTGTTAACCTCCGTCATCCCGCCCGCGCCGGTAATGACGACCCAATCATCGTTGGCAAGGCCGTGGCCGATGGCTTCGACGACTGCCGGATTGGCTTTCGTGATCGAGGAGATCGCCGTGCCGGTATGCGTGATGATGCCCTGATCCTTGAAGAACCACACATAGCCCGGCCCGAACGCCAGCATGTAGGTCTGTTCGGTATTGTAGACGAACGGCACAAACAGAAGATCGTCGCTGGCCGAGCGACACTCCACCACGAACTTCGTTCCGGAACGTTTGCGTGCGCCACCGTGTGGGAGCACCTGAAAGTTCTGACACAACCGAAGGCCGTTCTTGACCTTCGTAACGTCGATCCGGCCTTCCAGGCGCGGTGAAAGCTCGCCACCCGTGAAGTTTGTCTGGATCGTCGTGACCTTCGCCACGCCTTGTCTCCTAGAGCCGTGCGGCTAGCCAGCCGGACGTATTCACGATGTCGCGCGGAGTTCCTTCCATGGAGTCAACCAGCCGCGCCTCGACCAGCTTCGCCTGATAGATGTCCCACATACCTTTCGTGAGGGCCTGATTGTCCGTCAATGCCAAGGCAATTTCTGCCGCGAGGCGCTGGGCCAGCACATCGACGAACAGCTCATCGAACTGCGCCACATCCGTCACTTCCGCGATGTACTCGATCTTAACCGTTTCCTCATTGCACAGGAGATGCCGGCCTTCGATCCGGTACGGCAGCGGCGGGATTGAGTATCCGTAGTCATTGAGCGATCCATAGACCGCCGTCCCCACCGATCCGTCCGCTTCCCAATTGGTCCGGATGACCTTCAGGCAATCCGTCGGCAACGTGTGCTGATAGGTGTATTCGTGATTTGGAGTTGTGGATGAAAGCGCGAGGGTTGCGCGGCGGATTGCGAAGTTCCAGGGATAGGACCGGAGCAGCGAGTTCCTGGCTCGCGCATAATGCAAATTACATAGTTCGGCTGCCCTGGAATCTTCCATCAGGGACGTGATCAGCTTGTGGCCGATCCGGCTCAGCGCAAGATTGCAAATCTCAGTCTCGGACGTTACGGCCATGTTTCAAGCGGGGGGGTTATGGCCCCCCGCCTCCTTGCTTAGACGCCCGAGAAGTAGAGGTCCACCACCAGCGTTCCCGACGACGGAAGGCTCGCCGTTCCGATGGTGATGAAGATGTCCTCATCGCTCGACAGCGTGCTTGCGCTCACGGCCGACGCCTTGCCGAACATGGTCGGCGTATCGGTCGCCGTGAACGTCGCGGCCGCCCGGTACTTGGCGGTATCGCTGGAAACGCCAATCGCAATCGTTGACGTTCCGAGCGAGGCCGACGCCGTGAGCACGCCATAGGCAAATGCGCTGCCTTTCGGCACGCGCGCCAGAACAATCGTGTCCGATGTGGTCTGGCTTGCCAGCGTGATTGTCGCACGATACCGCCTGAGCCTTGCGGCATGAACTGCGCCATTGGCAAGACTAATTGGATTCGTGTTGAGGTAGCCGCTGGCTTCGCTTGCGTAGAGAGTTGCCATATTATCAATCCTTCCTCAGAAGCTACCGATCATGCGCCCGGACCATTGGTCGGGTGGCAAAGGATCACGCCAACGCGTGCCTCCTCCATCCGCGTCGCTCCAATCGACATGGAGCTGAAGACCTGCGTCGCATAGTTCTTGTCCGGCCGCTCGCTGACACGGACGTTGATGTCCTTGCCGAGGCCGAGCAGCAGACCGCCTTTGGCGAAATACAGCACCTTGTCGTTGCCGCTCGAAGTGCCGAGCAGTTCCGTCATGATGATGTTGAATCCGCCGAACTTTGCAACCTGTCCACTCTGGAGTGGCCTCATCTCGTTATAGTCGTAGCTCGACACATGCGTGTCTTTGAGGAGCGAATTCCTCTGACGCGCATTGATGACAAGCCACCGATCATCGTCGGAATCGACATTCGCCGCCGCCAGCTTCTCGCTTGCTGAGAGGATCTTCGCAACGTTGAGTCCGTAATCCGCCGACGTGACACCCGGCCAGCGCTCCGTGACGGCAATGGTCATATTGCTGTCGTAGGAAGTCGATGTCGTGCCATCGACACCGGTATAGGCGGTTGCGTCGGCGGCCGCGATCAGGAGCTCGTCCATCTTGCGGCCCATCGCCATTGCCGCGACCTCGGCATAAGGCGAAGTCGGATCGATCAGCATCCGGATCTGATCTTCGTTGTCGATCAGGTCTGCCCATACATAATCCGACAGCGTGACACGCCGTCTCTGGTGCGGCGTGTCGATCTGCGGCGTATCAGCGTGCCGCGAGGTCTTGAGTTGTGCGGTTGCCGAGCCGATCTGCTCGAAGAAGGCGCTCTGAGCTTTGACCGTTTCGACGCGCACCGCTTTCCTCAGCTTCGATCCTTTCTGCTGCGAGAGAAGATCGACGTTCGCCTGATATTGCCGGCGAAAGGCTTCAGTGACCTGAAAGCTCATGGCTTACAGTTCCCGTCCAATTTGTTGCTGATGTTGCGTTCGCTCGACCAGAAACGGTTGTCCCGGACGGGGCCGTGGTAGAAGCGTGTCTACTCAGTCACTATCGAGGACCGGGCCGTCCCAGACGCGACGGTTCTCCGGATTTTTGCGTGGCCGACCGGGGCCTTTGCGAGGGGGCACTTCGGCTTGTCCCTCAGCCCTCGTATCCTCACGCAATTCTTCAGGCGCGACCCAGATTCCGATTCCTCGGACGCGGCGCGCGAACTCTGTGCTTTCCTTGCTCATGCCACTGGCCTGCTGCCGTAGGCTTGCTCAAAGAGCCTTGTGTATTCCCGCAGGCGCGACTGATGGTCCGGGTGGTCGCGATCCATGAGGACCTTCATGTGACGGGCACGGAAGTCGGCAATCGCCTTCTCGATGTCTTCCGGGCTCACCTGCTGTTCGACCTGTCCCTTCAGGCGCTCGTCACCGGCCATTTCCTCGCCGACCCTGATCCAGGCTTCGATGACGCGCGGATCGTTGCCCTGTCCGCTTTCATCGAGCCATTTCACGTAGTCCGGGTCCGCGTACTTTTGCAGCGCGGCCTTGGCCTTCTGCACCTTGGCTTGAAACTGATCGCCGTACTTGCGCTGCATGGCGGCTTCCGCCTGGGCGCGCGCCTGCTGGCGGTACTGCTCGTACTGCGTATGCCGTTCGACTTGCGTCTTGACATAGGCTTCATAGAGGTTCTTGGCCTGCCGTCGATTGAGCCCGTTCTGATAGGCCCATTGCCGGAATGCCTTCTCCGCGTCCTCGTCGTAGGGCAGTTCTTTCGGGAGAGTTGGCCGTTCAAACTCGTACTTATCGGGAGCTTCCGGGCGGCCCAGCGCCGAATAGGCGCGCTCCCAGCCTTCTACGTCGTCGTCGTTGGCCGGGACTGGAATCTTCTCGCGGCTCAGCAACCGTTCGAGGCTCAGATACCCCTTACCGAGTTCTTCGATGCGCGGGGCTTTGCGTTCCGGGTCCCAGAACTTGGCCGGAATGTATTCCGGCGGACCGTCCATGGCCGCCTGAATTGCTGCGGCGGCTCCGTCCTTTGGGGCCGCATTGCCATTGGCCGCCGGTGGCGGGCTGCCTTCCGTCAGAACCGTTGATCCGCCCGTGTTCTCCGCAACTGCCGTCGCTGCATTGAGACTCATCGCATCATAATCCTGTCTAACAACTCGGAGTCTTCCTGCATGTGCTGCACGAAGTCTTCCGGTTTGAGGTTGACCAAATGCACGATACGCAACAGCACATCACGCTGGCCTTCGAGGCGTCCGGCCTCGAAAGCATCAAGGCCCCGTGGAGCCTGCGTATAGACGTTGAACTCAGCCAACAGGGCAGCAATCGCCGGTCTACCCGCGCCGTGGTAGAACGCCTTCCAAATCTCAGCGATTGTCTGTTCGGCTTTCTTGCGGTTCCGCGTGCGCCGCTCTGTCATAGAGCCGGAGTGCTCGGCATTTCGCCGTTCATCAACGCTCGCACTTCTTCACGCGCCCTGGGGTTTTCCTGGACATTCCGGGCAATCTGCGCAACCAACCCCTGCACATCGACGCCATTCGGCTGGCCTTGCGCCGCCGATACATCCTTGACGGCCTTCGCGCCCTTCTGGACGATATCCGCAGCCGGCTGAGCCAGCGTCATCTGACGCTGCATCTGCTCAAGCTGTTCCATGGCCGCCACCGCTTCCTCGTCCTTCAGAAGATCGGGATCGGCATTAAACAGGTCCCAGGCCCAGCGGAACAGCTTCACCGGATCGGTTGCCTTCATGGCCACCTGTACGCCGATTTCCGGGCCGTATGTTCCGGCGATCACCCGCATCACTTGCAGGATGCTCTGCGCCGTCACCTGCTTCTGTGCGGTTGCGATGGGCGACACGTACTCGACCGTGAACTCCTCGCCCTGAATCTCCGGTGGCGGGGCGGGCAGCAATCCGAGCCTCGACAGGATGCCGAACACGCGCTCGATGAGCGGGCCGAGAACTTCGCTTTCCAGCCGTCCGATGAGCGGGCCGAGCAGGCGCATTTGTTCCGCCGTGCGCTGCATGACTTCCGTTGCGGTCATGTTGGCGCGGTCCGTCATGCGCATCAGGTCGGCAAAGAAGATGCGCAAGATGCTTTCGCGGATTGCCTGAATCTCCGCAGTTAGCGCCTGATAGCCTTGCAGGTTGGTCGGATGCAGCATCACCCCTTCATTGGGGTTGCCGCGCCAGTAAGTAACGCCGCCCGGCACGGTATTCTGGGGTCCGACCACGCCTTCGTCGCGCACCCACATGGGCGGATCGGCGGCTTTCTGCACCAGCTTGATCTTGGCGAGTTGCATCGCCTGAAGCATCTTGATGTCTGGCAGGGCGGTCATGCCGGGCGAGCGCGCGTAGACCTCACCCGAATACTTCGACCAGCGTCCGACCAGATACGGGAACTCGTCGAACCCGCCTTCCTCCAGAAGCTGGCCTGTTTCATACTCGAAGTAGCAACTGGCCCAGGGTTTGTTGCGGCGGTCTTTCCGGCCGTATTCCCGTTCCTTGCGCGGATAGACCGCGTGGATCACCTCAACCGTGTTGTCCTTTTGATTTTCGCGATCATTGGCCCACATCTGCCGGACGGCATCCGAGACCTTCCAGCCGCTTCGGTCCGCCATCTGCATCATCTGGCGCACTGTGAACTTCGTACGCCGGAAGACCGTATCGACGCGGCCATCCGAGTTTTCGGCAATCACGCATTCCGCCAGCGGGCGGCATTCGAAAATCAGTCCGCCGTCGTCGCGCTGGGACACGAACAGGATTGCGGTTCCGAACGCGCCCATGTCCAGATACATTTCATGGAGCGCGGTTGTAAAATTCGTGCCCGGCTGATAGAGCCGGGTCCAGATAATCTCTTCCACGTCCGCCAGATACTTCTGCACGGACGGCAACTCATTGATGTCGATCCCCTGCCCGTCCGGCGTGATCAACCTCCGCATGATCATCCGGAGGCTGAACCACTGGCTCGAAGGGTTGGTGGCCATGCCGTGCAGGCCGGCTGCCAACATTTCGTTGGCAACGATCCCGACTGTATCGAGCACGCGCGTCATACGCTTGTCGCCAGCGGTCCGCATTCCCGTGAAAGTCGTCTTCGTCGGCAGGATATACTCGGCAATTTCCTGCCAGTGCGCCTCGCAATTGGTGCGCTCGGACGACCCTTTCAGGGACTCGTAGCGAAGCTTAAGGGCTTCGACCCGATCAGATTCGATCATCCGCCGAGTACCGGCTTCGTGACGGGGGCCGGCGACGTGTCACCGCCCTGTCCCGACAGGAGTGTGCTTTCATAGCCCGACGCCCGTGCGGATGCGGCGCGCGATTGCGTCCGGCGCATCGCGTCGATCTTCTCGTCCCGTTTCGGGATCGGAGCTGGCGGAGCCTGCGGCTGCGGCGGCGGTGCTGCCTTTCCACACATGCTTAGCCTCCTTTGCCAAGCTCAGCGCCGAACGTGCTCTGCGGCTGCGTCGTGCTCGTCGCCACGGCGGCCATGCGCTGCTGCTGTGACACATCCGGCACCGTGCTTCCCTGCACGGGCTGCACCGGAGCCGGCTGTGGCGCCGGAGTGCTCGACTTCGATCTTCCCATGCACATCTTCAGCCTCCTCGTCCAAGTTCCGCGCCGTAGGTTCCGGGCGCGGCTGGAGCCGTCGTTCCAATCGTCGTTCCCTGCTGCACGCCGGCAGTGATCGCCGCCATCCGGCGCATCTCATCCGTCTCCGGTGCCGGCGCGAACGTCGTCGGCGGCTTCGGCGGAGGCGGCTCCGTATTCGACGACTTCGACCCACCAAAGCACATCGTCAGTCCCTCCCGGAAAAATGATGCACCATCCTCACTCCGTAATAGACAATCACCCAGGACACATACGCCCACAACAAAGCAATCAGAAACGTCAGAACAAACGTCTCCAAGAGCCCCAAGGCATCAATCCTCCAGCGTGGGGACGCTGCGGAAAGCAGAATATTCGTTCCACCCCATACCCAGACCGCCGCAATCATTGCAAATACCGCCGGAATGACCGTGCTCTTTCGTCCCGCCGCCAGCATGATGATCGGGCCGAACATCATCACTATCGCTCCCAGAATCCGCACAATAAACAAAACCACATTCGCCCAAGTCGGCAACTCAAACCACATCACGCAACCCTTACAAAGCCAGGACGCAACACCGCGTCATTCTCACCATTCAGCCAGACAAACCGGATGAAGTCGTCTCCGTGTTTGCCGTACTTCCGAAATCGCGCCTCCTCGACGCCGCCCGCCGCGCGGATCAGCCGGTGCGCTTCCTCATGATACGCCGCACTATCGCACTGCAACCTCCTGCCGTCGCATACCTTCAGAATGTCATTCGCCTCTTTGCGAAACCACCGGATGAGATCAATCGCGCAATTCCGGAACTCATCCGTTCCGAACATCCATATCTCCCACGTCCCCGGCCATGCCTCCGTGAAGGCCGCGACCGCCGCAGGCCGCCCACGCCACCATCCAATCCGACCTCTCCCCTGCCCCCGGATCGCAGCAAAAGACTCCGCCGCCAACTGAAGCGGATTATCATGCGGCCGAAGCGCATAAACCTCGCGCGCATCCGCCGCACGCATATTCATACAAACATATTCCAGGGCTGTATAGGTTACATCTGTTAGAAGCTGCACTCGCCCCACCCATACGCTTCCGCCCACAGCAAAGGCCGTCCCCCAACCTCCACCGTCGCGCCGATCACCCGTTGCATCCCATCCTTCCGGCGAATCCCGCCGCGCCAAACCACAACCCGGTCTTCCGGTCCGTGAATCTCCCGCGTCCTTTCCAGCATCTTCTTGTATCTATTGAAAAATTCCACGCCCTTCTCGCCAACAATCTTCTTGAAAGCCGCCTGCGTCGGCTCAAATTCCTCAGCCCCGGCAACGTCTTCCGGAACCCACACGCTCACCACGGCGCATACTCCATCCCGGCCACACTCTGCCGGCCAATCTCGCGCTCGTATTCCGCTCCGCCAATCCGAAACGGATCATACTCCATCACCGTCGTCACTCGCCGGCGCACCGCCAGCACCAAATCCCCGCCCGCAAACGTCAGACACAGCGCGTCCGCCTTGTTCGGGCTCTTCAGCCCGCGTTTCTTCATCTCATCCTTGCTTTCGATCTTGATCTTCCCGGAACTCTCCATCCGGTACTTCGGCGCAACCAACTCCGCAATCAATTCCTTATCTTCCGGAATCCTCACCGCCCGCGTCTCAAACCACTCCCGGCACCGCCACCACAACTCATCCCGCAATCGCATATACCTATGCTGATCCACCGACGGGCTCTCCCCCACATTGATCGCCCGTGCCGGCAGCCCAAGCTCCCTCAGCCGGTCCGCGACGCCCGCCCCCAGCCCAATCGCATCAATGTTGATCGCCGCAGGCTTTTTCTCAATCGGCGTCTCCTGATATTCCCGCGCTACCACCCCGGCCACCTGCATCAAATCCAGCTTTCTCCATTCCTTCACCGGCTCAAGCAATACATTCCCGCGCCGCTTCGCCAGCGCCGTTGAGTCATCTCCAAACCGCGCTACATCCAATCCCCACACCACTCCGCTCTCGCTCGGAACCACATCCCGGTCCATCGCCGCCCGGACCAGCCCCAGCGACAAAACCCCATCGTCCTCCGTCAGCGGGAACTCACCCAGCACACGCACGCGATACACATTGCTGTCCCGCCCATACTCCTGCTCAATCTCCTGACTGTAATTGTCCGCAACCCGCAGCGACGCCGAGCACGGCACATGATACGTCCGCCACTGCGCGCTCTTTTCATGATGCGACTTGTAAAAGTACCCGCTCGTCCGCGTCGGGTTCCCAAACATAAACACCCAGCTATCCTCACTCGACAGCGCACCGCCCGCCGTCTCAAAAATCACATCATCTATACCCGACGCCTCCTCGATGAAAAACGCCAGCGTTCCCGCGTGAAATCCCTGCAACGCCTCCGGCCTCTCCGGCCGCGCCGTCCTCGCCACCGCGAATGCCGTCTCCGGGTTCACCTTCATCTGAACCCGCTCCGCCGTCACCTCAACCTGCTCCCGCAAGAAATCCGGAAGCATACGATGCCACTTTCCAACCTCCGCCCAAACCACATCCCGCAACTGATCCTGACTGTTCGCCGTCACCGGAACCTTCAAATCCCGATGAAAAATCACAAACCACAAAATCAACCACGCCTGCAACGTGGTATTGTGCGTCACAATGTGATCGCGCGTCACATACAGTTTCGAAGGATGATCTACTGCAATGCAAACCGTCTCCCCAGCCCCCACCGGCTCCACCCGCGCAACAAACCTGCTCAGCGTTCTGTCCCGGTTCTTCGACTCAAATACCGGCCTGTACTTCTCCGCCTTCCGCGCGCACCGGAACGGCGCAATCTCCTCCGGCAGAGAAATATACACCCGGTAGCTCCACCGCTTCTCCACTCCACAATACTTCCCGCGCCTGCTTCCCCTTCTCACCACCCCGCCCAGCGACCTCACCAGCTCCGATACATCATCCGCCAGCCGCTCGCTCGTCGTCTCAAACACCACCGCATTGTTCCGCCGCCCCACCGTTCCATCCGTGTCCAACAAACCCTGCAACAGCGCTACACGCTGCCCAATACTCCCATGCAAATAACATCTCGGAATAAATCGCTCATGACTCCCTACTCCATACAATCCCAGCACCCGCAATCCCGCCGTTAATCCCTCCGCCCGAAACACCACCGTCCCACGATCAACCCAAACCGTTCGCCCCCCACACCCAGCCACAATATCCCGATCCAATGCATTCGTCGTTATATATCCCTGCTTAACCCCATCCCCCAGCCAAACCCCCAGAACATACGGCTCAACCGGAACTACTGCCCGCAAATGCCTCACCGCCTTCAGTCTCGGCAAACAATGATTCAGTATCCGAGCCCGCCCATTCTGCGCATGCAAACTCCCCGCAATCTCCCGCGTCGTCCTCACCCGCCCCTCAACCCCACGCTTGCGCTCCGCCCGCGTCGTCGTCAGCCACAAATGATCGCCATCCGTAACAACACTCGTCCCATCATTCAGCCAAACCCGATACCGATCCCGAACCCCCTGCGGATACACCCCAATCACCTTCGTCCACGTCCCATCCGCAGACGCAACCATGTCCCCAATCCGAATGTCCCCAATCCGCACCCACCCATGCGGAGTCAGTACCGGCTCATCAACCCCAAGGGCTTTCCCCACTCCGTGCCCCGCCCGGACCGTAAACCGCCGCCGACCCTCCACCTTCGCCCGAGCCACATCCCTCAGAAATTCCCCCTGCCACAACTCCGGCCCCACCGGAATCTCCTCCGGCCGCACCTCCCCAGGACGCCACGGCGTCCACTCCTCCTCCCGAATCCGGAAAAACGCCTCCAGCACAAACGTCAGCGGATTCTCCCGCCAACGCCTGATCAAATCCTTCCAAACTTCCGCTTGCGCCCCGTCCAGATCAGTCAGTCTCAACGTCAATCACATCACCGTTAATCAACTTCTCCGCCGGAATCCTCTGCTTCCGCACATCCCCCAACTCACGCAAAAACGCCTCCAATTGCTGGCCAAAATCCATCTTCAAATCCAACGTCTGCGGTGCCTTCCCATACCCCCGATCCAGCAACTCACTCGCCGCCGACACCCGCGCCGCCGGAGGTGCCTGCTTGTTCGACATCACCTCCGCCAAAACCAATATCGCCTTCTCCGCATGACGCCGGGCCTTCTTCGCCAAATCCAAATCCCGCTTCGCCCGGCCAAACGGATTCCTCACCTCCCCCTTCTGCACCGGACGCAAATTCGCCAGCGCCCGAGCCTTCCCCGTCAGCTTCTTCTTCTCCTCCTCCGGCAGCGCCCACAACTTCGCCGCCACCAGCTTCTCCGTCTCCGTCTTGTACTCATCCTCCTGAACCACCCCAGGAACCGCCCCGTTCACCCCATCCTCAGCCATGCGCCATCGCCCTCACCGCCGCCGCAACCCTCAACGACACCGGCTCAACCCCGCGTCGCATCCGATGCACATCCACCGCCCGACACCCCGCAACATACGCCAACCCCACCACCCCAACCCGCGCCACCCCCATCAACCGCCGCAACTCCACCGCCTCCATCTCACTCACCACCAAACTGTGCGGATCGGGCCTCACACTCATAAGGTGATCGCTCATAGCCATACCTCACCAAATACCACCCCGTCCTCACCCAATACCCCACAAACCCATCCCTCATACGCTGCCGCCAATGACACATCTCATGCCGCACCAACCCCGCATCCCCCATACACTCCGGCAAAATCACAATCCGACCCGGAACATATACCCCGTCAAACCCAACCCTCCTCAACACCCATCCCCAAAACCTTCCCGCCGCCACAATACGTGGCGCAACCGAAACTCCCCACTCCCCCGATCCAACGTCCACTCCCACTCCTCCGGATGCGCCAGCGCATGCAACAACGCCCATATCATGCCGCCACCGCCCCCTTCCCCAACATCGCCCTCACCTCCTCACTCAACGCCCACCGCCGAATCGCAGGGTCCCGCATCACCACCTCCTCCCGCGTATGTACATGAATCGGCTCCATCGACACCCCAGCCGGCGATCGCTGTACCCCCACCCCATCCGTCACCCGAACCGGGTCCGGCCTCACATCAACTCCCCCACCACCAACCCCACCACTAACCCCACCAACCCGATTCAAACCCGCCGCCAAAAACAACAACGGACCCACCAGCATGAACGCCAGCGACGCCGCCCCCGCCACCGTCGTGTTGGCCACTACCCGCTGCACCTCCGTCGGCCGGATCGCCTCATCCGCCGCCCCACCATACCCCAACCCAACCGCCACCAAATTGAACAACTTCGCCAAAACGTCATTCTGATTCACAACCGCCGACGACCGATACCCCATCCCCTTCAACTCCGCTAACTTCGCATCAATCACCCGCTGCGTCGCCTCAATCCTCCCACTCAAATCATTCTCCGCCGTAATATCCGCCGCCAACGCCATCAGCGCCGCCCGCTGCTGCATCAACTCCTCACACTTCTGCCCACACCTCACCCGCCGCGCCTCATTCGCTATCTTCACATCCAACGCCGCTATCTGCTCATTCAACGCCTTCGGCTCAACCGTCAAAACCCACCCAGAATTCCGAGCCGCAAACGCCTCCGCCCCACGCCGGTTCCGCTCCTTCAAATCCGCTAACTGCCGACGCCACATCTCAATATTCGCTTCCTCCGACCGCAACGCCGCCCGCGTCGCCTCCAACGATGCATGCTGAAAATCCGTCTGTTGCATGTCCCCCAGCCGAACCCCAGCCCCATACCCCAAATGCGACTGCCAACTCACCGGAAACAAAACCACCGCACACGCCAGCCCAATCCCACTCGCCGCCGCCCACCGGCCCCGCCTCGCCTCCGTCATCGCCACATCCGGCAAAACGCAAAACGCCAGCGCCACCACGCCAAACCCTACCCCATGCAACCACGTCATGCTCCGCCCATACTGATACGCAATCGCCACATCCGTCGCGATCGCCACAAGCGCCAGCACAAACAACAACTGACCCAATTCGTTATACTGCCGCCACTGGCTCGCAAAAAACCGGCCTACACCGCGAATGAACCCGCGCATCTCGCTTCCCCTTCAGCCAAACGCCAGCACCCTGACGCGCCCCTCACTCCCCACGCACAACCCGCCGGTACATCTCCCCGTCATCCGCCTGCACCGCCGCCACCGCCGCCCGCTCCAGCGTCTCCCGTCGCGGGTCATCCTCCGGTACGTCCAGCGCCAAATAATACGTCACCACCACATGTCCGCTGCTCAGCCTGCATCGCTGCCAGCCATACACCTGCCAGCCCATGCTACGGGCCACGTGCTCGGCAATCCGATCCGCCGCCTCCATGTCGGGCGGCCCCGTATCCCGTTGCGCCAGGCAGAGCGGCCGCAGCAATCGCACCGCCCCCGGCAGATGCACCACAATCTCCGGCGCATAGTCCAACCGCCGGTCCTCATACAGCGCCGTCACGCACCAACTCCCGCACCCTCAGCACCTCAACAAGCACACGCGCCGCCTCCGCATCCGCTTGCGGGTCATCAGCCGCCAGCCGCCAGCGTACCCACGTCACGCGGTGCCGCACCCCGTCCGCCAACACGTCCCACCGGCCGATCATCTCGCCGCCCCGCTCCCGCGCCAGCCGCCGCGCCGCCTCGCTCAGCGCCTCCGCCGGCAGCCGCTCGGTCGCCAGCCGCGACGCCACCACCGGCTCGGTTAGCTCGATCATGCCGCCGGCCTCGTAGACCACGTGATCCGGCCAGCGCAACGAGGGGAGCTTCATCGTCTGGAGCAAAATCGTTTCTATCGGCTCGGAGGCGGAAGAAATAATTTTCTACGAATTGCGCTTCCAGCATCCGGGCTGAAAGCCATCGGCGAGCAAAATTATTCCCTTCCGGCCGCACAAACCCCGCCAATCCGGCCGCAAACCCCGCTCAAACCGGCCCGCACCAGCTCAATCATGCCCGTCCAAACCCCGCCAAACGCAAATTCATTTCTACCAGCTCGGAGTGAGTTAGAATATTTTTCTACAAACATGACTTCTAGCCTCGCGGCGAGTAGGCATTTTCGAGCAAAATTATTCCCTTTGCCCGCCAGCCGTGAAGAACCGCCAGCGCACACCGGCCCGGACCGCATCCGAGACAGGCCGCGCCGAGACACCGGCCGCAATCTCCTCGCGCTCGCCGTAAACCCTTGTAAACTCAGCAAAAATCGCCAAGCGCGGATCAAAGGCCGTCACCTCCAGCCCGCCACCGACAAGCAGCCCCGTCTCGCTCAGCCCCGCGCCAGCAAGGCTCACGTCATGACCAGCCAGGCCAACCAAGCCATAAGCCAGCGCGCCATCGCTGAGCATCACACCACCGCGCACGGCCACCGACCACTGCCCATCCGCGCCGAACGATGCAGTGCCAATTTTGCTAGCAATATCAGCGATTTCATAGCGACCGAGCGCGCCGACAACAACACGGCCCATCCTCACATCGCAGCCGAGCCCAGCGCCAGCTTGCAGCCCATCGGCCGCGATGGTGATCGGCCCCGTCCAGGCGTCGCTGAGGTCAGCGCTGGCGATGCCGTAACCGGCAGAAAGCTCAGCAAAACAAGCGGTTTGCGCGAGCGCGGACGAATGCAAAGCTGCAACCAAAGCAGCAGCGGCGGCGATTTTTGCGAGTTGCATGGGTGTTTTTCCCCTTGGCCGTGACTTTTCTGGATTCACGCTGTTCAGCGGGTTTTCTGTTCAAGCTGTCGTATTTTTGCTTTGCGTATTGCGGCGGTTGTTGTTTGCGCTCCCGCGAGTTGTATGTGCTCGCAGAGCATTTCGATGCGGCCGCGCAAATAGGTTCTCAGTGTGCGCGGGATTCCAGCTTTGTCTGATTGTACGGCCGCGCGAATTGCCATGACCAAATACTGATCTATTTCGGATGCGAGCGATTGCGTTAGCCCTTCTGGGAGCTTTTCTTTTGCGCTCATCCGTTGTCCGTCGCGAGTTGTATAGCCGCATCCAATCGCGCGAGGATCAGCCGGCGAGCTTGTGCCGGCGAGAGTCCGACGCGGAACAGCCATGACACAAGATCAAGCAACGCAAGCTCAACCTCGTCAGCATCCTGATCGTGATCAAATTTTTGTGATTTCGCAGACACGTGACTAGCGATTCCGCGCGCGCTTTGTCGCCTGTTCATCTTCGCTGACTAGCTCGGCAAGCGCATCTAGTCGCGCGAGGATCAGCCGCCGAGCCTGCGCTCAGCGACACACCCTGGCCCAGCAGCCAGCCGAGGAAGTCAACAACTGCGCGCTCTATAGCCGGATCAGTTTTTCGTGATTCTGCAGACATATTTCGCCCATGCGCTCGCTCGCGCGTGTATGCGAGCGGCCGGGGCGCGGAGACAGACATCCATCGGCGAGCCATGAAGAGCAACGCATCGCCGAACCGCACTCGTCCGCATCCGGTATGACGTGATTTGCTCGCGCGCGCAAGGGGTTATGCACAGGATCATTGATCATTCGGCCGCTGGTGCCAGCGGCGCGGCCACTGCTGCGGCGGGATGCGCACCATCGCCTCGGCAAGCACAATAACCCATTCAGGAAGCGGATATTTTCCATGTCGCCAGCGCGAAACCTGCTCTTGGCTGACTCCCAAAATCCACGCGAGGCGCTTTTGGCTGCCCGCCATTTGCGCGAGAACGTCGATTGGATGTGACATCGAATTGCGGGTCATACCCTTGAATATAGGCCGATTTTGCCGCCGCAGCAACATTTCTTGACTGTGCGTCAACTTGTCGCACATAGGGCTGTTGACGTGGCGTCAAGGCCGTGCTATCTATAGGGCACAAAGTCACGGCAAGAACTCACACCGGGCTCACATACCTGAGCAGACACTCGGCAAGACCGGAGCGTGAGGGAACAGGAACTGACGGCGACGAGCCGGGTCCGTGGCGCTCCTCCTCCTATTCCTCGCCCGCTTCAGCGGGCGCTCTTAGGTTATTGCAACCATCGGAGAATATATCATGTCGATCACACTCGCAGCGATGATGCTCGTATTCAATACGGCTGGCGCGCTCGGATGGCTCTACCCCGCCCGTCTATGGGAGCGGGCCTTCCACACTGCGGGCGCAATAGCCGCCGCGCTTATCATCCGCGATGCAATGTAACTTCCCGCCTCGCCCCGCAAGGGGCGGGGCTCCTTTTAGGTCATTTGAAAGGTGACCATATGCTTACGAAGGAGGATGAACCATGACGACATACACTGTCTTTCCCCAGCACGAGACCGCTGTGCCAATCGGCGAAGGGCTCTCCGCTCATGATGCGGCAACTATGTGCGTGACAGCGAGCGGCGAAAAAACTTGCATCGCCTTCATTGGCGGCATATATGCGATGCTCATTAGACGACCGAATGAAGCGTGCTGGCGTTCGACGATCTTTATCACTGCTAAAGCCCAAGACCTCGATGAGGCGCGGAACGTGATAGATCAAAAAATCCTCGATTATTACAACTACAACCACGCCCCCGCTAATAGCAAATATGTCGTCCTCTCGGATGCCGAATATCGGCAGATGAGGGAATGCGATGAATGATTTCCTGCCCGCCCCTTCAGGGGCGGGCGCTCTTAGGTCATTTTGAAAGGTGACCAATTGAAGCCAACGAAGGAGGATGAAATGGCAAAAGAAAAAACGTGGCGCGAGAGCAATATCATGATTTGCCGCAACACTGGCGAGCGGAAACTTCAACCCGCCCTGGTGCACAAATCAGGATATATTGCAATTCACGCGGAGCCGTATCTGGAACACACCGTCTATCACGTCACGCATGTCATGAGCGGGGCGGCGATCATAAGCGGCGAGTACGGCCTAACGTCGCGTGCAGCGGCAAAGGAATTCGCCGTGCAGTGCCTCGCGTGCAACGTGGCGGAAACAGCGTGGCAAGAAACTGACTTCGCTGAGATAGCAAAGGCATTTCGTCAAAATGCAGAGTTCATGAAACTGTGTTTTGACACGCGCGACCGCAACAGCCTCAAGGCCAAAAAACTTGATCCGAAGCTAAACGCGGCACTCCGCCAAATTCGATGATCCGGACCTGAATGAGCAGTCACAACAAGAGGATAAAACATGTTCAAGCCTGTCGAAATTTCTGTGGCAACCGTGCTGCTCTATGCCGTCGTCGATGCGGTGCGGACATCTGGCGATCAGGGCGCGCCCGGCAGCATGCTCTACGCGCCCCTAATGGGCATCATGAACGCTCGTCACTTCGAAATGATGATGGCTGTCCTGGTCGAGGAAAAAATCCTCCGCCGCAACGGCGACGTGTATTATTACATCGAGCCCCAGCAGCCCACCGCACACTAATTCCCCGCCCGCCCCTTCGGGGGCGGGCTCCTTTTAGGTCATTGTGACACAAAACACGTTTACGAATGCGGCCCCTCGCCGCCCCTCCCATCCGGCCATAGGCTTACGAATGGCCGGAAACCGGCCAGCCCCAACCGGAATGAAATTAGCCCGCCGGAAGCCCCTTGCTTTTCGAAGGCAAGGGCGGCGGGCTAACCATCGGAGGATGAAACCGATGACAAGTATCTATGCGATTCGCGGACTCCGCGCAAGACCCCAGCGCATCTTCCTACCACCGGATCACCCCACGGTGCGCAAGCTCCAGACTGACTATGCCGCATGGCACCAGGAGGTCTTCGGCCTGCCGCCGACCATCCGGCAGATGCGACGCCGATTCCCGTGGCTCTCGCGGACCACGGCATGGCGGCGCATCCGACGCGCCACCCAATAACAACATCCTCCTCCAACCTCGGCCCCGGCTCACCACCGGGGCCTTTTTTTTGGCCGGCAAAGGCCCATACATAGGCTTACGACGGCTGCCCGTCCGGCCGCGCCAGATGCCCGACCGGCACCCAGACCGGCCCCACCGGACTATCCACCCGGACGTGCCGGCCACGGACAACCTCAAGCAGAACATCCATGTTTACGAATGGGCCGGCGATGACGCGCGCCCGGTCCCCGGAGCGCCACGTCGTCGAGCGGCGGGACGCCCGAGCCGCCGCGTTAAATTCGGCCTCCAGCACCCGGATGCGCGCGACCTCGGAATCCGTCACCGCCGCCGGCACACCATCCGCCTCAAGCCAGCCGCGCACCCCCCTGATCGCCCGCAGATCGTGCCAGACCGTCTCGGCCACGTCCCGGACAAAGACATACCCTCGGATCAAAGGATCGCACCGCTCGGCCTTGCGCCCGCTGCGAACAATCTCCCGCCGTTCCACCGGCACATACCAGTCCAGCCCGAGCCCCCTATGAACTTCGCGGCCGACGCGCCGCTCCATTTGCGGCGCGACCTTGACCACATACCATATCACCGATTCCCTCCGACAATCGCCAGCGCCGCCGCCACAATCGCATTCGATTGCGCCGAGCCGCGCGGTGCCCAGACCTGCCGCAGGAACGGCAAAAGGTCCGACAATGCCTGCCAGGCGGCGATCAGACCGAACAGCAGAGCGACGACGACGATGAAGGGCCGGAGCTGATTGAGGATCGAGTTAAGCTGCATCATGGCCACCATCCGCACCACCCCACACAGTATGATAACGCACCGCCGTCGGAACATAACTCAACGCGGACGGCGGCTCCCGTCCCGTCCACGGCCACGGGAAGAAATCAAGCTGCCCCTGCATGGGACCTTCCGTTCGCTCGCAAGCCCGCCGCAGGACCGTAAGCCATTCCTTGACCTCGGATTCGAAGGATGACCGATGCAGAACCCCGCCGTCCCACTCGATCCTGGCGACTATCTTTTGCCAGAGCCGTTCGATTTCGGCTTGCTCTTTCGCATCCATTTTTCGGCCTCCCGCGTTGCCTGCGCATATATCCGACGGCGCTTGCTCGCATCCAGACGATACAGACGCACAAGCTTGCCGTCCCGGATGACATACCTCCGGATAACCGTTGTCATGCTGACTCGTCCCCGCAATCGCCATCGCTCGCCGGCAACAGCATCACCACCGCCTTGTCAGCACACGTGAGGGCGGCAATCGGAACCTCATCGCGGCTCAGGTAGCCACCGGCTTCCGAAACGCTCCTGGCAACACTCGCCAGAAGATTGCAATCCTCAATCGCCATTGGCTCGCGAATGATAGCGCCCGTGGTAAGATAGATTGTCAGCAGCGTCGTCAGCATGGCGACCTCGCATAGTTTTTCCTCTACGCAACGCCACCTGACTATCACTCCCGACCGCGCGCATTGCCTCGATCAGGGACACAAATTCTTCCTTTCGCACAACGCCATCAATCGAAAGCTGATAATATTTCTTGCCGAGAACCCTGCCCGCTACGTAACGACCGCATTTCGTGCGCCATCTGTAGACATGACGCTCCGGTATCCAAAAACATTCCCAAACCAAGCCGTTGCAGGAAAACTCCGGCGAGGAATTGCGGATCATCGCACCGGCTCCAGCCCTCGCCGGCACGGCTGCGCCACGATCTCGCAGCGCATCCGCCAGACATTGCCGCCCGTAACGCTTTCGACGACGCGCCCAGCCGTAGTTTCGTTCGTCTCGGCGCGCGCACACCGATACCGAATGTTTCTTGCATCCTCGATGTTCATGTACTTTTCGCCGTGATCGTAACGCACCACGGCCTGCCAGTCCCGCTTCGCCGCATCGATCGCGGCTGCCTCCGTCGCGTGAGGCGTACCAACCGCGCGCTTCTCGATGAGGCAATGCGGATTGCCGTCATATGCTGGATCAGGACCACGTTGGACCTTCACCCATGCCTTGACCCGAGGAGCATGACGATGCCGGACTTCGCGGCGCGACTCGGCGCGCTCAAGACGGCGCTCGATCTCGCGTTCCCAAGGACGCTTCCACTGAGCCGGATCGGCATACGGATTCTCGGTCGCGCGTGCGCCGACCGCCCACAGCACGAGTGCCACAATAGCTATGACCGCCCTCATGACCCACCCTTCCGCCTTCGGCGCAACCCAACTCCAGAAACCACATTACGCACGCGATCAAACATCATATCGAGGAGCACCAAACACACGCCGGGCCAAAGCACCGAGTAAACCACGATGAAACAAAGCCCCAAGTCGCACTCTGGATCGTCCTTCCCTCGATAACTTTGAATGAGGCTCACAACAACCCCGGCAACAAACGTCAACGGGATTCCGGCAAAATAAATCAGAAGAAGTTTTTCGAGGACACCCAGCAGCTCGCCGCCAATCATCGCCCGCTCCCAGCCCTCATGGGCTGTCCTCCGTTGCGCAAATTAATTGGCACTCATGACACATTTTCCGGCACATACAAATCTTGCGCCATGACAATATTTTGGCCTGACACTCTGCGCCATCTGGCAATGATTGCCTCCCATCCTGGGCCACGGAATGCAACACCGAGGACATCCACTCGCGTTTCTAACGGCGTCAACGGAATGCTCAGATCGGGCAGGGACCACTCAATTGGACCGGGCAACCTCTGAACGAGCCACACGTAATCAATTCCAAGCAAAATATCATTCCCGAAATCAACCGCGCGACTGTCAGGCACCAGACGCTCGCCTGCCCCATGACACCATTTGCACCCGCAATCTGATTTTTCCTCCTCAATCCCGACAACACCCTCTCCACTGCATTTTTTGCAGGCTATTGCCCCCCGACAATGGGGACATTCTTCGTCTCCCGATCCGCAGCATTCTGGACAACGCACAACCCAGCCCATTCCCCCACACACACAACACCTTTCAGAAAGCGCTTGTCCACCAATCGGACGATACGGAACAAACGCCCTCCGAGACATCTCGTCAAACCATTTTACCGATTTAGCGAACAGTTTTCCTTCGCCATCAGTGAACCTTCCTTGCGCACGAATAATCACATACCCACCGCCAACATACGTCCATCCATTAGCGAACTCCGGCGGGTAAAAATTTTGACACCAAGCCCCAATAAGTTTTCCGACATTCTCGGCCATCGCTCATCCTCCAACCGAATTGCGCACAGTTGTCTTCTGCCGCACCTGCAACTCACGGGCAACCTCGGCCTCAACAATCGACACATGCTCGCGGATTTGGGCTGCAACCCCGTTGTCCGCAGCCCATGCACGCCACGCAAACGCAACTTGTCGAACGGAATTCACATCCTGCGCCGCCCGCAAAACGCGGATCGTCGCCATTGTATGGGCAGCGATTTCATCAGGCGTCAACCGTTTCATCGGCGATCTCCACAAGCAAGGACATCACAGCCGCTTTCGCGTCCGGCTTCCCGGACATGGCGGCCGATAGAACCGACCGATCCACGCGCGGAAGCTTCTTCGCGAGTTCGGAAACACACAGGGTCCGGAAGTAGGCACTCGGATTTCGCGGCACGGCCCGTTCCGTCGCGGCGCGCAACAATTTCACGTTGAGACCGAGGCCCTCGGCATTCGCGAGGAGACTCCGGCTCGGCGCGCTGCGCGCGCCTTCTTCGCGCCTCCAAGAGGCGAACGTCTCCTCCGGCGCGCGCGGCGCGCCCCCTTCAGACGTCCCCTCGTCCTCCGGCTCCCAAGAGGGAACCTCCCTCGGCGCGCGGAGCGCGCCCCCTCCCTTCCTTCGATTGAAGGAAACCTCCTCGCGCGCGCGTGAGCGCGCGCCCCCCTCCGCGCGCGTGCGCGCGTTTTTGATTTTATTATTATATATTAATTCTTGATCTTGATCTTGATACGCGCGCGCGCGTGTGAGGCGCTGTTTTTTGACGCCACGTCCACCCTTCTTGATGCTAGGTACATTAGTTTCATCTAATCTATTGATGCTATGCCAATCAATCTTGTCGCCAAGTTCAATGAGTTTGTTGACGATACGTCTATTAGCTTCTGCCCGCTTCCGGCTGCGACGCTTGGTGACGCGCGCAACAGGAGTATCCTTCTGAGCAGGCTGTTGGGTCTCCCAATCGGAGACCCTGTTGCCAGCGAGCAACTTGCCTTGCATCGCCACGTAGATTTCTTTGACCGCCGCCGGATCGATTTCGAGTACGCAGCCCATGACCTCGTGATCCCAGCCCTTGAGCGTGCCCCGTTCCTCCTCGTTGGCGCTGGCATTCTCCATCATGGCCATGTAGACCGCGACGACCTCGCACATCGGCCGACGCGCTGTTTTGGCGACATAGATCAGCTTCGGATCGTTGATCATGCCGTGCCAGTGTTTAAACCACTCCATGGAAACCTCCTCGCTGGAGTAAGTTGTTGATTTTACTGAACAGTTTCACGCACGCACCACTCGCCTCGCGCGCGTTCCAAGCGGAACCGTGAAGCGAGAATCCCACCTTGGCCAGTCATGCAGACGGAACCTCCTGAAAGCGCCTGTACCCTCAATCGGATTAACCAGTCGCGCTTCGACCAGTTCCGCTACAAGCCGCTCGGCATCCGACTCCGAGCACTTGAGATGCATGGCGATAATCTGCGTGATCGGCAGGATGCCGTCATCGTTGGCAATCAGCAGGATATTGTGCCACGCCCGAAACTGCCGGTCCGTCAGCGAGACAACGCGCGGATCATGCAGTGATTCGCGATACAGACGAACCCAGCTTCTATGTCTTGTCCCCACCATTCTTATGCCCCAATCGCCTGCGATTGCATGCTCGTCAGTCAGGCGTAAGTTTCGCGTATGACATATGCAGCGCCCCGCTCTGAGCCTCGGAGCGGGGCGCAATTCTTATGTCTCTTCAAGGGTTTGCGGGTTGATTACCGTTACTAGACCAGCCCGTTTCGTCCCGCCTCTCACGTATCTGACCGGGCCGGCCTTCACCCTCGGCGGTTCTGTTGCCCGCCGCATATGATCGGCGCAATACGGCGCGCCGAGAACCCGGCTGAGCCCGCAAAACCCGAATCCGGCCTCCTTCGGGTCCCCCACAGGCCACCGGCAGTGATGCTGTTCGAGATCGGCAAGCGTCACCCGCACCCGGTCATCCGCTGGCGTCGGAGGCGGCGGAGCTATTGGCGCTATTGGCGCTATTGGCACGACCTTGACGGCCTTCGCCTTCTTCTTCACCGCTGGCACAATGCGTGAATATCGCGCCTTGACCATCTCGGCCTTCATCGGCCGGTCTTGCCCGAGTAGTCCCAGCCGATGCGCCTTGCCGAGCACCGCATTGCGCGTGAGCCGAAGGCCAAACTCCTCATTCATCATCATTGCGATGACGGATGCTGGCCATCCACCGAATTTCCACAGGGCGGTGAGCCGTTCGACGTGCTCGTCCTTCCAGATCGTTGTTTGCGTCATGATTCCCCCGATGACGCGCGTTGATGGAATGCCGCCGATGCGCCGATTGCCTGGATGACCGATTGGCCTGCCCCCACCAGATCGGCGCTGTCGATCCATCCCCTTGCGGAGAGTCAAACGAGGACGCGGCGGCTCGCCCCAGAGGAGCCGGGACAGGCTGACTGAACGCAACTCGGATGGTCAGATGCGGGCCGATGCGTGCCCGCGCCGACCTTTCTTGTGTTTCACTCTGCGCGGCCGGTTGGCGTCCATAAATGCATACAACTGATCCATCCGCCGCACCGTGCATCCGGCTCCGTTGCGGAGCCGCAGCACGATTGTACCGTCGTTGCAAGCCTCCTTGCCGAATCGGGTTGCACTGTAGCCCGTCTGGCGCAGGAAGGACTCGATTTCCTTGAGAAGTCTGTCACGTGTCGTCATGGTAGCTCGAAGATGGTAGAAATTTTTGAGTGTGTCAATGCGCGCCGCCGGATCAATGGGGCGCACCAGCGGCTGGACGTGAGGTTATCAACAGCTTGTCGGCGGCGCGAGTTATTTTGTTTGCAAGGATTTCAACGGCATAGCAGAATGAAGCGGAAAAATTCGAACGAGACGGTTGACGCGCATAAATTTTTTATATCATCTATAGCCGTGTCGCCGGGCGGTGCTTGTTCACCTCCTCCTTAACACCCCGGCATCGTCCGGCGACATGTTGCAATCAGGAGGGTGGCCGGTGATTGACATCGAATTCGACGACGTTGGCTTGTTCCTTGCCTTGCCGGACTTGCCATCAAAG
>Ga0101944_10002369_pt1 | contig 30908 bp, 23 predicted proteins | sample DewCreD2012metaG_FD_75245 | JGI IMG/M metagenome (GOLD analysis project Ga0101944, IMG submission 75245) | Hot spring sediment bacterial and archeal communities from British Columbia, Canada, to study Microbial Dark Matter (Phase II) - Dewar... ... | reverse complement strand
GCGACCGCGACGCCGTGCCGGGGGGCGCGCCCCGGCCACCGGCCCTGAATTGAGCCGCGCGCCATTCGGTGACGGAGCGCGGCGTTTACGCCGCTTCGACGTCAGGTGGGCCAACCGCTTCACCACGGCCGGGCGTCCTCGGCGGATGAACATTGAAGCGGGCTGAAGCCCGCGCTCCTTTGCCATCCGACGGCCAGTTTGAATCACACCCCGGAGCAACTCCCGCCTTTGCAGCCGCCCTCCGCCCGGCTAACCTCGCCGCCATGCCGACGCTGGATTTCAAGGGCAAGTCGTTCCTGCGGGACTCGATGTTGTGTTGCCCGCGCCCGGCGTTGAAACGCCGGGCTATGGTCGGGTTGTCCCTCCGGGACGATCGCGCGGCAGCGGCGTTGAGACGCCGCGAGGGCACGGCGTTGGCGTTGGAACACCGCGATGGCAGGGCGGCGGTGTTGACAGGCCGCGATTCGTCCCGGAGGGACGATGGCACGGGGGCGGTGTTGAAGCGCCGAGTTGTTTTCGACCATCCCGGCGTGGTGTCTTGGCGCACGTCGCCATGGCCAGCCGCCGCCCGGCGTTTTTCGTCCCGGAGGGACACGGTGAGACCAGGGTTGGTTCCGACAACCCTTCCGGGATGTGTTGGTCCATGTGCGGAATTGCATGCCGCTCTCCGGCGTTTTCCGTCCCGGAGGGACGTGGTGAGAATAGCCCGGCGTTTCAACGCCGGGTCGCGAATCGGAAAACAAACCCAGTCCCGAAGGGACGAATGACCATCACCCAGGGTTTCAACCATGGATGGCGGTTCGAGATGGAAACGACGAACACCATTTCAGCCGTCCCTGCGGGACTCGATGTTGTGTTGCTTGCGCCCGGCGTTGAAACGCCGGGCTATGGTCGAGTTGTCCCTCCGGGACGATGGCGCGGCAGCGGCGTTGAGACGCCGCGAGGGCACGGCGTTGGCGTTGGAACACCGCGATGGCAGGGCGGCGGTGTTGACAGGCCGCGATTCGTCCCGGAGGGACGATGGCACGGGGGCGGTGTTGAAGCGCCGAGTTGTTTTCGACCATCCCGGCGTGGTGTCTTGGCGCACGTCGCCATGGCCAGCCGCCGCCCGGCGTTTTTCGTCCCGGAGGGACACGGTGAGACCAGGGTTGGTTCCGACAACCCTTCCGGGATGTGTTGGTCCATGTGCGGAATTGCATGCCGCTCTCCGGCGTTTTCCGTCCCGGAGGGACGTGGTGAGAATAGCCCGGCGTTTCAACGCCGGGTCGCGAATCGGAAAACAAACCCAGTCCCGGAGGGACGGCTGAAAGGAACGCCATGTCCTACGTGAGTTCGTATTTTCATTGCGTGTTCAGCACGAAGGAACGGCGGCCACTCATCACGGCGGCGCTGCGGGAACGGCTGTGGCCGTTCATGGGCGGCATTGCGCGACAAAACAAAATCAAGGCCATCGAAATCGGCGGGGTGGAAGACCACGCCCACCTGCTGCTTTCACTGCCGGCAACGATGCCGGTTTCCAAGGCGCTCCAGTTGATCAAAGGCGGCTCGTCCAAATGGATTCACGAGACATTCCCCGAGCATCGTCTGTTTGCCTGGCAGGAAAAATACGGCGCATTCAGCGTGAGCGTTTCGCAGTTGGACACCGTGATTGAATACATCAGAAAACAGCCGGAGCATCACCGCAAGCAGAGCTTCCAGGAGGAATTCCTGGCGCTGTTGCAGAAACACGGCATTGAATACGATGAACGATATGTGTGGGGCTGATTTCAGCCGGCCCGGCGGGACTCGACCCATGGCGCGCTGGTTGCCCGGCGTTGAAGCGCCGGGCTATGATCGGGTGTCCCGCCGGGACTTCGGCCTGGAGTTCTGCCGGTTGCCGTATGCGATCCACCGGTTTTTGGGGGATTGAAAATGAAAGTGAAGAAACCGATTGAGTCGCTGATTTTGACCTTGCGCGGCCAGAAGGTGATTCTGGATTTGAATCTGGCGGAAATCTATGGAGTCGAAACGCGCGTGCTCAATCAGGCGGTGAAGCGCAACGCGGATCGTTTCCCGGAGGATTTTTCATTTGACCTGACCCGCGAGGAGATTTTGAGGATATCACAAACTGTGACATCCTTGCCGAACTTGAAATTTTCCAAGCAGGTGCAGGCGTTTACCGAGCACGGCGCATTGATGGCCGCCAGCGTCCTGAACAGCCCGGCAGCGGTGGAGATGAGCGTGTTCGTCATCCGCGCGTTCGTGCGCGCCCGCGAACAACTGGCGGCGAACGCGGCGATTTTGAAACGGCTGGCGGAAATTGACAAGACGCTGCTGGAACACGATTCGGCCCTGCGCACGATCTGGACGAAATTGCAGCCGTTGCTCGCCCCGCCGCCCGAACCGCCGCGCAAGCGCATCAAGGGGTTCAATCCGAACGACGACTGACCCGCGATGAAGCTCAAGGATTACCAGAACGACGTGCTGGAGAGCCTGAGCGGCTATCTGCGCACGCTCGAAGCCAGACGGCAGGAGGCGGAGGAATTCGTCGAGTTCCAGAAAACCAAGGGCCGCCCGGTGGCGCTGGCGGATTATTGCCGCGAAACCTGGGAGGCCTTGAACGCGGAGAGGAAACTGCCGCGCGTCAAGGACCGCCAGGGCCATGAAGCGGCGTTGGCTTACATCGGGCGCAAGGACGGCATGGGCCGGCCCGTGCCGAACCTCTGCCTGAAAGTGCCCACCGGCGGCGGCAAGACGTTGCTGGCCTGCGCCGCCGTCGAGCGCATCTACACCGAATACTTCAAGAAGCAGACGGGCCTCGTGCTGTGGATTGTGCCGTCGGAGGCGATCTATTCGCAGACGTGGAAACGCTTTGCCAATCGCGAAGACCCTTACCGGCAAATGCTGGAGCGGGCTTCCGGCGGGCGCGTGAAGCTGCTGGAGAAGGACGACAGTTTCACCCGGCAGGACGTGGAGAATTACCTGTGCGTGCTGCTGATGTTGCAAGCGGGCGCTTGCGCCAACCCGCATTTTTTGTGATTCTGCCGCCGGCAATGATTACCAACCTTTTCAACGAACAATTGCACATGGCCGAAACGTTTTCAGAGAACGAGCGGTTCGTCGCCATATGTGATGATGCGTTGAAGTGCGCGAAATCTCTGCCAACGAATTTCTTTTCGCTGATCATCACGTCGCCACCTTACAATCTCGGCAAGGAATACGAGCAGCGTTCGTCGCTGCGAAATTATCTGGCGCAGCAGAAGCCGCTGATAGCTGAATTGAAGCGAACGCTCAAGCGCAACGGCAGCCTTTGCTGGCAGGTTGGAAATTATGTCGAGAACGGCGAGGTTTTCCCGCTGGACACGTATTACTACGACCTTTTCAAGGCGGAGGGTTTCAAGTTGCGCAACCGCATCATCTGGCATTTCGAGCACGGGTTGCATTGCAGCCTCCGATTCTCAGGTCGCTACGAAACGCTGCTGTGGTTCACGAAGTCTGACGATTACGTTTTTTATTTGGATTCGGTGCGTGTGCCAGCCAAGTATCCTGGCAAGCTGCATTTCAAGGGCGAGAAGCGCGGCCTGCCGTCAGGAAATCCGCTCGGCAAGAATCCTTCCGATGTCTGGTCAATTCTGGCCGACGATTGGGAGCGAGGCATCTGGGAGATTCCCAACGTGAAGGCAAATCATCCTGAAAAGACGATCCATCCGTGCCAGTATCCCGTCGAACTGGTCGAGCGTTGTGTGCTCGCCTTCACGAACGACGACGATTGGGTTTACGATCCGTATTGCGGCGTTGGCTCGGCGCTTGTCGCAGCGGCGAAACATCATCGGCGCGCCGTTGGTTGCGACCGTGAAAAAACTTACCTCGACGTTTGCCGCGAGCGACTGCGCGGACTCGCGGAAGGCACGCTCAAGACCCGTCCGCTCGGCAAACCCGTTCACACTCCATCGGGGCGCGAAAAAGTCGCCCAACGTCCAGCGGCCTGGGACACACAGCAAACGCTCGTATGATCATCGCCGGAGAATACTCCTTCAACGGCGGTCTCGACTATCTCAAGAAGCATCACGCAGGCCTGCTCGACGAGATTTATGAAATTATTGGTCGCGTAGATGCGTCCGCGTGCAAAACCAAGACAAGCAAGGAGAAAACAATGCCGGGCCGGAAGCTGTTTAGCCCGCCCGGTTTGAACAAATGCTTCAAGTCGGAGTTTTACAAACTCGGCTGGAAGAACTGCAAAGTTCCTTGTGAGTATCCGCGCAAGTTTTACCGGCCCGGCTACAAGCCCGCCGAACTTTCAAAGGGAGCGTTTCGCGACATGGATTTCGTGAAGGACAAACTCGGCGTCGAAGTCCAGTTCGGGAAGTATTCGTTCATGGTCTATAACGTCTGCGCCAAAATGACGATTTTCAAAAAGCTGGAACACATCAATGCGGGCGTTGAGATTGTTCCGGTGAAACAGTTCGCCGACCAGATGTCCACTGGCGTTTCTTACTTCGAGCAATTCGTTTGGGATTTGGACAAGCGCGGCGTCGCCGACATTGACGTTCCGGTCTTGATTGTTGGGATTGACGCCTGACGGCCAGAAGACGCGCTCGTTCGTCTCCCGGGGGACGTGATTCCGAACCCGTGGCAGGCGGCGCGGATTCTCGAAGAGACGCTGGCCGACATCCGCAGGCAAGGCGTGGACGAAAAGCGACTCGTGACCAACCGGCTGTTTCTGCTCAAAGCCATGCGGGACGATTTGCGGGAGCAGGTCCATCGCGCCGGGGAAGCGCGGTTCCGCAAGATGCTGGAGCAGGACGAAGTGAGCTTCCGGCTCGTGGCCTCCGGTGATGCCGCGTTGAATTGGGAACTGGCCGAAACGCTGGAGCTGGACGTGACCGACGAAGACCGTCCGCTCCTGCGGCAGAACGGCCAGCCGCTGGAACGGCATTTGTTCGAGAAGATTTACCAGAAGCAGGTGAACGGGCTGGAAAAGGAGGTGGCCTGGTATCTCGACGGCGAGAAGGCGGTGCGTTGGTGGCATCGCATCGCGGCCCGGCAGGACTGGCATTTGCAGGGCTGGCAGCGGAACAAGGTCTATCCCGATTTCCTCGCCTGCGTGCAGGAGACGGGCCAAGGCAAGGTGCGTTTCGCCGTGCTGGAAACCAAAGGGCTGCACCTCAAGGGCAACGACGACACCGGCTACAAGGAGCGGTTGTTTGAACTGCTCGAAAAGGTTTTTGACGCGGGAGTGAACGTCGGGGAATTGAAACTGGGCGTCGAGGAGAAGGAAATCCGGTTTGAGTTGATGTTGGAAAACAACTGGCGGGAGAAGATCCAGAGGCCGTTGGCGGTTTGTCCGCGCCGTCGCAGTTGAGCCGGCGCGAGGAGGAGGTGCTGGAGCTGCTCGCCAAGGGCGCCGCCAACAAGGAAATCGCCGCCACGCTCTCCATCAGCCTCGACACCGTGCGTTACCACCTCAAACACATTTACGAAAAGCTGCACGTCCGCTCGCGCACCGAGGCGGTGGCAAAATATGTGGGCGACCGCGACGCCGTGCCGGGGGGCGCGCCCCGGCCACCGGCCCCATAGCGCGAACTGCAGAACTACCGCTAACGGTAGGGGCGGCGGATCAGCGCTGGTTTAGCATTCTGGTGTCCCTGGTCATTTTTGAAGCCATGACCGGGCAACGCACAATAATGCCCAGCCAGCCATGAAAAACTTGTTTTTGCGCCGCCGGTTCATTCCCGCCCTGCTCCTCTCGTTCACCCTCACGCTGTCCGCCGCGCCCCTGCTCTACGATGGGTTCGGTAGCTACACCGTCGGCGGCGCGCTCATCGGTTCCGCGCATCCCGGCACCGGCAACACCTGGACGGGCATCGGCTCCGGCACCGACCAGGCCATGACCGACGGCGTCACGCTGAGCTATCTGACCGCGCCCCGCACCAGCGGCCGGGTGGTGCTGCCGCCCAATTTCATTTCCCCGGGCGCCAGCGCGCCGCAGGCGGCGGCCCTCGGGTTCACCGGTGCGGGCGGCGATGTCTATTATTCCTTCCTCATCCGGTTGCAGGACGTGAGCGGGCTGGCCCCGGCGTTTCAACTGCTCACCCGCCTCACCTTCAACACAAACACCTTCGGGCCGGCGGTCTTCGTTCGTCCCACGCCCGGCACCAACACCTTTGACCTTGGCATTCACAAGCGGGCCAATGGCGGCGAGGTGGTCACCGATGCTGGATTGAGCGGCCTCGTCACCGGCACGCGCCACTTGGTCGTCGTGAAATACGAGGCCCAGCCGGGCAACAGCAACGACGCGGTGAAAATCTGGCTGAACCCGACCGCGCTCGGCTACGTGGAACCAGTTGCGACCTTCAGCGCCACCAACGGCAACGACATCGCCGTGGCGTGGAACGGCTTCGAGCTGCACCCGCCCGCCGGCCTTGCCGGCGCGGACCAAAATTATTTCGACGAGCTGCGCGTGGGTCGCACCTGGGCCGAGGTGGCCGGCCCGCTGGCGGTGAGTGAGCCGTTCAATTACACCCCGGGCGAGAATCTCATCGGGCAAACGAACGCGGAGACGTTCTCAGTCTGGAAGGAAATCGGCACGAGCACTACGCATTCGACGATTGCCTCCAACAGCCTGAGCTACGCCCCGCTGCGTTCCTCGGGCAACCGCGTGCAGCTCGCCAGTTTCTCCGGCAGCACCCGGGACGCGTCGCTGGCCTTTGCCGGCGTGGGCAGCGAAGTCTATGCCTCCTTCCTGCTCCGCCTCGACAGCCTGGGCGCGTCCATGAGCACCAGCTTCCAGAACCTGGCCCGGCTGGTGTCCGGGGCCACCGCCGGCCCGGTCGTCGTGGTGCGGAAAAATGCCGGGGATGGAACCAAATTCGACCTCGGCATCCACAAGCGGGGCAACACCGGCTCGGCCGTGACCACGGCGGCGTTGCAGACCCTCGCCACCAACACTCCGCACCTCATCGTGATCAAGTATGTCGTGGACACCAACGACAACGACGCGATGCAAATCTGGGTGAACCCTCCGCCGGCCTCGCTGGGCGGCGTCGAACCGGCCGCCACGTTCATCAGCACCAACGGGACCGATACCACGGCAGGCTGGAACGCCTTCGAGCTGTATCCGCCCAACCAGGTGTCCGGTTTCTTCGACGAAATCCGCGTGGGGCTGACGTGGGCCAGCGTCACAACGGTCAGCACGACCACCGCCGTGGCCAGTTCCGCGAATCCCGCGACCGAGGGCGGCCCGGTGACCTTCACCGCCACCGTGGCCTCCGGTGGCAGCAACGCGCCCAGCGGAGCGGTCCTGTTCAAGGCCAACGGTTACGCGCTTGCCGGCCCGGTGGGCCTGGACACCAACGGCGTCGCGCAATTGACGGTCAGCACCCTGCCACCGGGCACGAACGTCATCCGCGCCGAATTTCTCGGGGCCGACGGGCTGCATCCCAGCGCGGCGATTCTGGCCGGCGGACAGGTCGTCAATGCCGCGCCCACGACCAGCGAGATCACGGGCATCACGCGCAGCGGCGGCAGTGTGATCTTGAACTGTCAGGGCGCCGCCGGGGTCAGTTACGATGTGCAGCGCGCCACGGAAGTGACGTTCACCACCGGACTGACCACGCTGCTCACCACCAACGCCCCGGGCGGCGGCGCCTTCACGGTGACCGACCCCGGCCCGCCCTCAGCCCGCGCCTTCTACCGGCTGAAGCAGAATCCGTAACCAGGCCGGAGGCCGCGCCGAACGAACCACTGGATGCCTGAATGACGCAACGCTGTGTAACCCGGTCGGCAGCCGGTTGTCTGTTCCTGTGGCCCGTCGCACTGGTGGCGGCGCTGCTGGTCGCCTCCGCCCGGTTGTCCGCCGCCCCGCCGCCCGGCTACTACCTGGTCTGGGCCGATGAATTCAATGGCAGCACCTTCGATCCGACCATCTGGGATCACCGCAACCTGGGCCCGCGCAGGGATGCCATCGTCATCCAGGATGCCGTCACCGTCACCAACGGCAAACTGGTCATCACCACCTACACGTCGAACAGCGTCCACTACACCGGGATGATCGGCACGCAGGGCCGGTTCAGCATCAAGCATGGCTATTTGGAAGCGGCGATTGATTTCGATGGCGAGAGCGGGATGTGGTCGGCCTTCTGGTTGCAATCCCCGCGCATGGGCAGTTACATCGGCGAGCCGGACTTCGCCGGCACGGAGATTGACATTGTCGAGCACCGCAAGATTTACGGCGTGGGGGGCGTCAACACCAACATCGAGAACCAGGCGGTGGCCAACATCCACTGGGACGGTTACGGCGTGGACACCAAGCGCGTGGGCAGCGGGCTGATCGGCAGCGGGCTGGCTGCGGGCTACCACACTTACGGCCTGATCTGGGATGAGAACTCATACCAGATTCGCTATGACGACGTCACCTGGTGGACCACCAACATCGCCGTCTCGCGCCGTTCGGAATACTTGATCCTCAGCAGCGAGGTGGACCAGACCTCGACCATCTGGGCGGGACCGATCCCGCCCGGCGGCTACGGCAGCCGCGCCACCAGCACGGTCAAGATGTTCGTGGATTACCTCCGCTACTACGCGCCCACCACCACGGTCTTCTGGACCGGCTCCGGCTCCGGAGACTGGGGCGCCGACGCCAACTGGATCGCGGCACAAACGCCCAAGACCAACGACGACGTGATGGTTTCCTACCTCACCACCGGCACGCGCACGATGACGCTCGGGCAGAACTACACCGTGCGCAGTCTCTCGCAGTTGGAAACCACCGGCGCGGTCAGCCTCGGCGGCAGCGGCACGCTCACGGTCGGCGCGGGCGGCCTGGATCTCGCTTCGGCCAACAACAATCTCACGCTCACCTGCAAACTGCACCTCGCCACCAACCAAACCTGGTTGCTGGGCACCAATCGCACCCTCGCGGCCAACGCCGAGGTCACCGGCCCCGGCGGCCTGACCGTCGCGGGCTTGGGCACGGTGACACTCGCGGCCAGCAACAGCTTCACCGGCGACACGCGCATCCAGCGCGGCACGCTCAGTCTCACCCAGACCAACGCGCTGCGCTTTTCCACCCTGGACCTGCCGACCAATGATGTGGGTGCCGTTTCGTTCAACGGTTCGGCGGCGGCGCTTGGCGGCTTGAAAGGCGCCCGCCCGCTCGCCCTCAGCCCCGCCGGCGTCACGGTCGGATTCAACGGCCAAACCAACACCTACTCCGGCGCCCTTTCCGGCGGCGCGTTGACCAAGACCGGTGCGGGAATGCTCACGCTGTCCGGCACGAACAGCCACGCGGGCACCGTCGTGGCGGGGGGCACGCTGCGGGTCACCGGCAGCCTCGGCACGGGCGCGGTCACCGTCGCCAGCGGCGGCACGCTGGGCGGCACCGGCACCATTGGCGGGCTGGTCACTGTGCAGAGCGGCGGCCAGCTCGCGCCGGGCAATCCGCTGGGCGCGCTCCGGCTCAACGGCGGCCTCACGTTTCAGGCGGGCGGAACGGCACAGTTCGATTTGAGCGCCACCCACAATGGCAGCAACGACACCCTGGTCATCACCGGCAACGTCGTGGCCGCCAGCAACAGCGTGGTGCTGGCCGCGCCCGCGGGTCTGGACACCACGGCGGATTACGTGTTGATGACCTGGACCGGCACGCGCACGGGCAGCTTCCATCCCGCGCCGGTGTGGCTGGGCGCCCCGCCCACCAACGCGGCGAACTTCTCGCTCGTGACCGAAACCAACAGCCTGCGCCTGCGCCACACGCCGAGCTTCACCCTGACCTATCTGGCGGGAGCCAACGGCGTCATCACCGGCGCGACGCCGCAAACGGTCTTCTTCGGCGGCAGCGGCACGCCGGTGGGCGCCGTGCCGGCCAGTGGCCACTATTTCCTGAACTGGAGCGATGCCAGCGTGGCCAACCCGCGCACGGAGAGCAACGTGACCGCCCACCTGACCGTCACCGCGAATTTCGCGCCGGTGCCGCCACCCACGCTCGGCGTCACCAACGCGGGCGGAGGCAATCTCACGCTTGTTTTTGCCGGCCTCCCCGGGGTGACCTATGTGTTCCAGCGCTCGCCCGATTTGGGCGCGTGGACGAACATCGCCACCAACACCGCGCCGCCGGGGGGCTGGGTGCAATTCAGTGAATGGCCGCCACACAATCCGGCCTTCTACCGCGTCACCACTCCGTAGGTGCCGGTGCCAACGCGCCTGCGGCTGTGCGGTCCAGGCGCAGCATGGCGCGGCGGGCGTTGACGTTTCGGCGCGTGGCGTTCACGCCGCTTCCACCTGGAAAAAGCATTGGGAACCACGGAACCCCCAACGCGGCTGCCACCGCAATCGCTGGGAAGTGCGCGGACTCGTCCGCGCTTTTCCAGCAACGCCGCGTGACCCGGGCGTGAACAAATGCATCGCTCCCGGCGGTTCATGAACTGGCCGCCCGTCGCCCCCGGCGACCCTGAGCCGGGCACGGGCTGCTGGAACAGCGGCGACGAGTCGCCGCACTCCAAAAGGTTGCCGTCTGCGCGCGAACCTTCGTTCTTGCACTGCGAAAGGACACGAAAACGCGGGACGGAAATGGCCGAACCACACGCACCCGCCGGGTGAAGGACTGGGCGGTCGCTGAACGTCGTTTTCCGTGTGCCTTTTCGTGTGTTCCCTGTGTTCCGTGGTTAACTCCACTGCCGTTTTGAGGTTCAACGCCCGAAATGTCTGGCCGACGCGGGTTACGATCGTCCCGGGCTGTCGGACAGCGCAGCGGGCAGAAGCCCGCGCCCTGTTGACTCGATTCCGTGCGCGTCAGCCGACAAACGCATGGCCCCGCCTTCGCAGCGTGGCCGCTTCCTCCGGCATCAGCCCCGTGGACGCGGAAATCAAAACTACCGCAAGCGGTAGTTGGCCGCGCGGTCAGGGCCGGTAGATTGGCCGCGTTCCCCAACCTCCAACACAAACCAAACCCATGAAACAATTGATCCCTCTTCTTGGCCTCGCCGGCCTCTGCGCCGCGTTCAGCGTCCGCGCCGCCACGCTCGTTTATGAGCCGTTTTACGTCACGCTTCCGGCCATTGTGAACTATCCGGTGGCCAGCCCGCTCACCGACGGCGGCAAGACCAACTTCGGCACCGGCACCGCCTGGGAGGCCATGGGCACGGGCAACAGCCCCGCCTGGATTGGCGGCAGCCGCCTCTCCTACCGCAATCTCGCCACCAGCCAGGGCTGGCTCATCCTCGGCTCGCAGGACCTCGGCGGTTCGCCCGACACCAAATCCGACGCCGCGCTGGCCTTTGCCGGCCCGGGACAGGCGGATGTTTATTACTCCTTCCTGTTCACGTTGAACAACATCACCGGCATGGCCACCAACTTTGCCACCTTCACGCGCTTGTCCTGGAACACCAACGACGCGGGCCTGGCCGTCGGCGTGCGGATGAACCCGGGCAATCCCGACCAGATTGACCTGGCGGTCAGCAAGAACGGCGACACCAACAACTGGGTGTTCGCCCTCACCACGCTGCGCACCAACACCCATCTGGTCATCGTCCAATACGCGGCCCTTCCCGGCGCGGGCGACGACGTCGTGAACCTCTGGCTGAATCCGCCGTCCACGAACATCGCCTCCGGCATTGCGCCGCCGCCCACGTTCACCACCACCAACGGCACCGACACCGCGGCCACCAACTGGAACGCCTTCGAGCTGTATCCGCCCGACAACCTGACGCAGGCTTATTTCGACGAAGTGCGCGTCGCCACCACCTGGGCGGAAGCCGCCCCGGAGGCCTTCCTCTACGAAGGCTTCAACTATCCCGCCGGCGAGGGGCTGCTCTTTTTCGACGGCACCGGCACCAACTGGGTCGGCGGCCAGACCAACGGCAGCGGCTTTCCCGGCTGGCCCCACTTCACCTGGCGCAATCCCATCGAGCTGGAGATCAACCGGCCGGCCGGCAACCGGTTTGCCACCGTCTCCACGAATCCGCTCTCCGCGTCCACCATCTTCTCCAACAGCCTGACCTATCCCCCGCTCCAGATCAGCGCCAACCGCCTCCAATTCCCGGCCTACGTCGGCAACACGTTTGACAAATATCTCCAATTCGCCGGATCGGGTTCGGACATCTACTACTCCTACCTCCTGCGGCTGGATGGCGTCGCCACCAACATGAGCGCCAGCGCCTGGACCTTGTTGTCCACGGCGCGCATGTTCATCCTGGGCGATCCCAACGACGGCTTCGCCGGCCCGGGCGTGTTCCTCCGGCGCAATGCGGGCGACACCAACAAATTCGATCTGGGCATCCACAAGCGCTCCAACGGCGGCGCGGTGGTCACCGACGCCTCCCTCCAGGGTCTCAATGTCGGCACGGTCTATTTGATCGTCGCCAAATATGAAGTCGTGGCCGGCACCGCCAATGACCCGATGAAAATCTGGATCAACCCGCCCACCAACACGCTCGGCCAGGCCACGGAGCCCACCCCCACGTTCAGTTCCGTCGCGGGCACCGACACGAGCGTGAACTGGACGCAGTTCGAGCTGTATCCGCCGTTCCATGCGATGGGCTTTCTGGATGAAATCCGCGCCGCCCCAAGCTGGGCCAAAGTCACGCCCACCAACGCGCCCGTGGTCATCATCCCGCCGACCATCGTGTCCATCACCCCGGGCGGCGGCAGCGTGAGCCTGCTGTGCCAGGGAACGGCAGGCCAGAGCTATGATGTTCAGCGGGCCGACAATGTCACCTTTACCGCGGGGCTGACCACGTTGCTGACCACCAATGCCCCCGGCGGCGGCCAGTTCACCGTGACGGATGCGGCCACGTCGAGCGCCGCCTTCTATCGTCTCAAAACCAATCCGTAATGGGTCCAAGCTCGTCCAGACTCCGGCTCTCACTCCGCGGCGGGCCGGTCGGAACATTCCGGCCGGCCCTTCCGTCCGCTGGCTTGCTCATGGCCTTCGCGCTGGGGTTCGCCCTCGCACCACCGGCCACCCGCGCCGCGCCGCCGCCCGGTTACTACCTCGTGTGGGCGGATGAGTTTGACGGCCCGGAACTGGACCTGACCAAATGGTCGCATCGCAACCTCGGACTGCGCGGCGATGCCATCGTCACGGCGGACGCGGTGTCCCTCACCAACGGCCACCTCGTCATCACGACCTACACCTCGAACGGCCTGCACTTCAATGGCATGGTCGGCACCCAGGGCAAATTCAGCGCCCGCTACGGCTATTTCGAGGCGGCGATTGATTTCGACAGCCAGCCCGGCATGTGGTCCGCCTTCTGGCTTCAGTCGCCAACCATCAACAACCCCCGTTACTTCGGCAACCCGGGCCGCGGCGGGGTGGAGATGGACATCTGCGAGCATCGCGCCGTCAACCGCGAGGGCAGCAATGTCGCCGGCCAGGTGCAGGTCAACTTCCACTGGAACGGCTACGGCCCCGAGCATCAGGAACTCGGCGGCACCCTCATCGGGCAGGGCCTTGATCAGGGCTTCCACACTTACGGATTCCTTTGGACGAAGACCAACTGCTCCGTTGCCATCAACGGCGAATGGCTCTGGCAAACCAATCATCCCATCTCGCATCGCTCCCAGTTCATCATCCTGAGCAGCGAAATTCGCGGCCAGGAGACCCGGCATTGGGCCGGCTGGCCACCCCCCGGCGGTTACGGCTGCCGGGAGACCAGTCTGGCGCGGATGCGCGTGGACCATGTGCGCTACTACGCCCCGAAGAAAGTTTCCTTCTGGCGCGGCGGCACCACCGCCCGCTGGACCGTTCCCGCCAACTGGGCGGGCGGGCGTGTTCCGGCTTCCGGCGACGAACTCGTGCTGTCGTCCCTCGGCGGCAGCCACGCCCGTCTGGAACTGGCCGGGCCGGTGCGGCTCGACCGGCTTTCCCTCTGGGACACCCCGCGGAATTACACGCTCACCGGCCCGCACACGCTGGAATTGGGCGCGGGCGGGCTTGACCTTGCCGCGCGGGGCGATTTGCGCTTGGAAACGCCAGTTCGTCTGGCCGCGCCCCAAACCTGGGAGATTCCCGCCGGGCGCACCGTCACCGTCGCGGGCGCACTCGACCAGGCGCGCCATCTCACGCTCACCGGCGGCGGCACCCTGGCCCTGCGCGGCGCGGCACCCGAGGCGGATCGCATCCAGGTGGCCGATGGGCGGCTGGACCTTGCCCGTCACAATGCGGCGGCGCGTCCCGGAGCCGCCCGCCCCGCCGCCTCATTACTACCGCAACCGGTAGTTAAACTCACAACCATCCCCGACTAAATTCACACCATGAAAATCAACCCCTCGTCCAGTCGGAACCCCCTTGCGTTCACCCTGATCGAACTGCTCGTGGTCATCGCCATCATCGCCATTCTGGCGGCCATGCTCCTGCCTGCGCTGGCCAAGGCCAAGGCCAAGGCCCATGCCATCAATTGCGTGTCCAATCTCAAACAAACCGGCCTCGCGCTCACCATGTGGGTGGACGACAACGACGGCTGGCTGCCACCCGGCCCCTCCCGCCCCAACATCGGACTCTACAAGGGGCAACGGCCCGGTTACCTCGAGGATGAGGAATCGAAGAAAAACCTTCCCTATTACATCGCCACCTACCTGGGCTACCCGGCGCCCGGCACTTCCAATCAGAACGCCAAAGTCTTCTTCTGCCCCGCCTTCGAGCGCGCGGCCAAGAACTTCACCGACATGGCCAACCGCACCTGCTACGCGGTGGTGAGTCAAGGCCGCGGCGTGGACCTCACCCCGGGCGGGTCCAACAATGTCCCCTTTCATCCTTTCGGCAGCGCCTTCAGCGTCTTCGTCGCCTCCAGCAAACTCACCGCCGTCCAGGGGCACCGCGGCCTGTCAGAAGTCTGGGCCGTGGTGGACGTGGACAAAATCGCCGAGCCGAGCACCGCCAACACCTGGTATCTGCAAATGCCCGACAAACCCGTTCATGACACCTACCGCAACTACCTCTTCTTCGACGGGCATGTGGACAAGAAGCGCGCCGGCAATCTGAACCAGTATTGAGGCGGCAGCCTGCCTGGCCTCCCCCAGGGCATGCCTTTCACCTCCTGCAACCGCCCCCGGCGCCATCGGCTCCTGCCGGTGGCGCTGGTGTTCTCAGCCCTGCTCGGAACACTCCACGGCAAACGCCCGGAGGCGCCACCTCCCCGGCCCAACCTCCTGTTCATCTTCACCGACGACCACGCCCCCGCCGCCCTCAGCGCCTACGATGCCGCGCTGATTCACACGCCGCAGCTTGACCGCCTCGCCCGCGAGGGCATGCGCTTTGACCGCTGCCTCGTCCCCAACTCCATCTGCGGCCCCAGCCGCGCCACCGTCCTCACCGGCAAATACAGCCATCAGCACGGGTTCTACGACAACACCCGCAGCATCTTCGACGGCTCCCAAACCACCTTCCCGAAACTCCTTCAGACCGCCGGCTACCAGACCGTGCTCATCGGCAAGTGGCATCTCGAAAGCCACCCCACCGGATTCCATCATTGGGAAATCCTTCCCGGCCAGGGTGACTACTACAACCCGCTCTTCCTCCACCACGGCCAGCCCGTCCGCCGCGAAGGTTACGTCACCGACCTCATCACCGACCTCGCCCTCGCCTGGCTCAAGGAACGCGATCCCCACCGGCCGTTCCTGCTGATGGTCCATCACAAGGCCCCGCATCGCGAATGGTTGCCCGCCCTCCGCCACCTCGGCCACGACGGCGACCGCGCCTACCCCGTCCCGCCCACGCTGCTCCGCCATGCCAACAACCTCGGCCCCGGCGCCCGGGCCGCCCGCATGACCCTCGCCCACGACCTCACGCCGCTGGACCTCAAACTGGTGGACGACCCCACGCTCAATCCGGCCCAACGCGCGGTTTGGAACGCCTACTACCAGCCCCGCAACGCCGCCTTCACCAACGCCGCCCTCGCCGGCGAAGCCCTGCTGCGCTGGAAATACAACCGTTACCTCCACGATTACCTCGGCTGCATCAAGGCCGTGGACGAAAGCGTTGGCCGGCTGCTGGCTCACCTCGAAACCGCCGGCCTCGCCACCAACACCCTCGTCGTCTATGCCTCGGACCAGGGGTTCTTCCTCGGCGAACACGGTTGGTTCGACAAACGCTGGATCTACGAACCCTCCCTCCGCGCCCCGCTCCTCGCGCGCTGGCCCGGCGTCATCCCCGCCGGCCGCGTCAATCGTGACCTCGTCTCCCACCTCGACTTCGCGCCCACCTTCCTCGAACTCGCCGGCGCGCCCGTCCCAACCGACATCGCAGGCCGCAGTCTCGCGCCCCTTTTTCGCGGGCGCACCCCGCGCGACTGGCGCACGAGTTTCTATTACCATTACTACGATTACCCCAGCGTCCATGACGTGCCCCGTCACTACGGCGTGGTGACCGACCGCTACAAACTCGCGTGCTTTTACGAGCCGGCGCCGCTCTACTGGGAGCTGTTTGACCGCCGCCGCGATCCGGACGAAACCCGGAATCTCTGGGGCAATCCCCGCTACGCCCGCGTGCAAAAAAATCTCGAAACCGAACTCGCCCGCCTCCGCCGCGAACTGCGCGTGCCCGAAACCGACCCCGTCGAATCCCGCGTCCGCAGCGCCGCCCGCGAGGCCACCCAGCAACCACCGAAAGCCCGGCCATGAACAGGTTGATCCCTTCTCGCATCCCCGCCTCACCCCACCCAGACAGGCCGCTCCACCGCGGTCGGCCATGCAGTCCCCGGCGCGGCCTGGCCCTCGCCCTGTCCTTGCTGCTCGCCACCCTGGCCACCGCGCCCGCCGCCACCAACCGCCTCAACGTCCTGTTTCTCGTCTCCGACGACCTCCGCCCCGAACTCGGCTGCTACGGCAATCCCATCGTCAAGACCCCGAACATTGACCGCCTGGCCGCGCGCGGCCTCGTCTTCAATCGCGCCTACTGCCAGCAGGCCTGGTGCTCCCCCTCCCGCACCAGCCTGCTCACCGGCGTCCGCCCCGACACCGCCCGCGTCTGGGACCTCAAAACCCATTTCCGCGACACCATCCCGGACGTCGTCACCCTGCCGCAGTGGTTCAAAAATCACGGCTATGTCAGCCAGGGCTTGGGCAAGATTTATCACGGTGGCCTCGATGACCCCGCGTCGTGGAGCATCGCGCTGACCACCAAACAGGACATCCTGGCCGGCCGACCCAACGGCTCGCGCCTGCCACCATCGCGCCCGCCGCAAACGACGAATGCCGCGCCGCCTGCCGAGGACGAATTCAAGCCTTCCCGCGCAACAACCGCCCCGGCCAAATCCAAAGGCCCGGCCTTCCGCGCCCAGGATGAACCCCCGGACAAAGGCGGCGACGGGCTGCTCGCCGACCGCGCCATTCTCGCGTTGCAAAAACTCAAGCGCGATGGCCGCCCGTTTTTCCTCGCCGTCGGCTTTGACCGCCCGCATCTCCCGTTCGTCGCGCCCAAACACTATTTCGACCTTTACCGGCCCGAGGACATCCCCCTCGCGCCCAATCCGTTCCTCCCCAGCAACGCGCCGCCCTACGCCCTGCACACTCCGTATGAGCTGTGGGGTTACGAAGGCGTGCCGCAGACCAACGCCCTGCCCGACGACTACGCCCGCCAGCTCAAACACGCCTACTACGCCTGCGTCAGCTACGTGGACGCGCAGATCGGACGCATCCTCGCCGCCCTCGACCGCCTCGAACTCCGCGACAATACCCTCGTCATCCTCTGGGGCGATCACGGCTGGAAACTCGGCGAGCACCAGCGCTGGTGCAAAAACAGCAACTTCGAGGACGACGTGCGCTCCCCGCTGATCATCGCCGTGCCCGGTCAGCCCAACCCCGGCGCCAAAACCGACGCCCTCGTCGAGTTCGTGGACATCTACCCCTCGCTCGCCGAACTCTGCGGGCTGCCGCTGCCGGCACACCTCGAGGGTCTCAGCTTCAAGCCGCTCCTCGAAAACCCCCGCCGCCCGTGGAAAACCGCCGCCTTCAGCCAGTATCCCAGCGGCATCACCGGCGGCAAACTCATGGGCTACGCCATGCGCACCGACCGCTACCGCTTTGTCCGCTGGGTGGACCGCCAGGACCACTCCAAAGTGGAGGCCCTCGAGCTTTACGACCACCGGACCGACCCGCAGGAAAACGTGAACCTCGCCACCGACCCGGCCATGCGGGAACTCGTGGAACAACTCACCCGCCAGTCGCTCGCCGGCTGGAAGGCCGCTTTGCCCCAATGAGGCACCCATTGCGTCCAGCCCTCTTCGCCGCGTGCGCGCTGGCCGTCTCCGCCCACGGCGCGCTCACCAACCGCGCCGACCGCCTCGAGTGGTTTCGCGACCAGGGCTTCGGCCTGTTCATCCACTGGAACGTGGACTGCCAGCTCGGCGTCGTCATCAGCCACTCCCTCGTCGGCGCCACCGACGACTACGTGCGCCGCCACTTCGAGGAACTGCCCCGCACCTTCAACCCGCGCAAGTTTCATCCCGACGACTGGGCGGTGCTGGCGCGGCTGGCCGGCGTGCGTTACGTCGTCTTCACCGCCAAACACCACTCCGGCTTCTGCCTCTGGCCCACCGACACCACCGACTACAACATCCGCAACACCCCGTTCGCCCGCGACCTCCTCGGCGAAACCCTCGCCGCCTTCCGCGCCCGGAACATCGCCACCGGCCTTTACTTCTCGCCCGACGACTTCTGGTGGCTGCATCAAAACGGCATCCCGCTCCAGCGCGGCACGCCCGCCGTGCAACCGGCGAACAACCCCGGCCTGATGCAGCACGACCTCGCCCAGGTGCGCGAACTCTTCACCCGCTACGGCGACATCGCCGTGGTCTTCTTCGATGGCGAAGCCGAACAATTGCGCGACCTCGCCTGGCAGTTGCAGCCCGACACCGTCGTCACCCGCGGCGCGCTCAACACCCCCGAGCTTTATCTGCCCGGCCAGGCCGCCGACGAACCCTGGGAGGCCTGCTTCACGATGGGCCGCGCCTGGGGGTATCAGCCCACCCGCGAGCAATACAAGAGCGGCGGCCAGATCATCGCGATGCTCATCGAAACCCGCGCCAAGGGCGGCAACCTGCTCCTCAACGTCGGCCCGAAGCCCGACGGCGAATGGCCCATCGAACAGGAGGAGCGCCTCCGCGAGGTCGCCCTCTGGATGTTCGTCAACGGCGAGGCCATCTACGGCGTGCGCCCGTGGATTCTCACCCACGAGGGCGATTGCTGGTTCACCAGGCGCAAGGAGGAGGACACCGTCTATGTGTTCCTGAAAAACCAGCACCCGTGGAAACTCGGCGCGTGGCGCGAATTCACCTTCCGTTCCCTCCGCGCCACCGACCAGACCACCGCCAGCGTCCTCGGCCAGAACGACGCCGTGCTCGAATATCATCCCCACGTCATTCCCAAGACCACCTGGCAGCAAACCGCCGACGGCCTCCGCGTCCGCGCCATGCGCGCCCAGCGGCTGTCCGACGACCGCCTCTGGCCCAATCCCGTTGTGCTCAAACTCACCCATGTGCAGCCCGCCCTCCGCGTCGCCCGCGTCGAAACCCTCCGCAGCCGCTGGCAGGCCGATGCCCTCAGGCTCACCGGCGCAGTCCGCGACCTCGGCAGCGCAACCGCCGTCGAGGCCGGCTTCGAGTATCGCGACATCACCGGCATGGACACCCACGAACGCACCGGCGCGTGGCAGCGCACCGCCTTCCAACCGGTGGGCACGCCGGGCGAATTCTCGGTGCAAGTCCCGGGCTTGAGCCGCGCCGCCGCCTACGAATTCCGCGCCGTCGTGCGCCACACCGGCCTCGACTTCTTCGGCGCGGAGAAGAAGGCCGCCAAGCCATGAAAGCCCTTCATCGCTGGCTGGTGCTCGCCGCCGTTGCGCTCGCCGCCAGCCCCCAAAACTACCGCTAGCGGTAGGTCTGCCCGGGCCGGCGGCACGGTAGGATCGCCTTGATCTACCGGACTGTATCGGGCCTTGCCCCCGTGTGGCGGTGTCCGTTCTCCGGCCAACCCAACCCCAACTCGCATCGCCCATGACAACCCTGCTCCGCCACCTCGTCGCCCTGCTGCTGGTGACGGCCACGAGCCTGCCCGCCGCCACGCTGCTCTACGACGGTTTCAATTACACCGCCGGGCAAAACCTCATCGGTCAGGTCAATCCCGGCAACGGCAACACCTGGACGCTGGTCGGCTCGGACACCACCCATTCGACCATTGCCTCGGGTGGTTTGACCTATGCCACGCTCCAGCAAACCGCCGGACGCGTGCAGCTCGCCTCCTTCAGCGGCAGCACCCGGGACGCGGGCCTCGCCTTCACCGGCTCGGGCACGGACATCTATTGTTCGTTCCTGCTCCGACTCGACGACGTGGCCAGCATGAGCACCGCTTTTCAGAGCCTGACCCGGGTGGTGGTCAGCGGCACTGCTGGCATTGGGGTGGCCATCCGCCGCAACAGCAGCGACACCACCAAGTTCGACCTCGGCATTCACAAGCGCGCCAACACCGGGGCGGCAGTTACCGACGCGAGAATTCAGGCGCTGTCCACCGGCACTCCGCATTTCATCGTGGTGAAATATGAGTCCGGCCCGGGCACGGGTGATGATCTCATGAAAATCTGGGTCAACCCGCCCGCCGGTCTCCTCGGGATCGCCACCGAACCGGCCGCCACGTTCAGCAGCAACACGGGCACCGACACCACGGTGACTTGGAACTCTTTTGAGCTGTATCCGCCCAACCAGGTCACCGGCTTTTTCGACGAGGTGCGCGTGGCCACTACCTGGGCCGAGGTCACCGTGCCCACCGTCACCCAGGCCACGCCCGCCATCACCACCCAGCCCGCCAATCAGTCCGCGTGCAGCGGCGGCACGGCCACGTTCTCCGTCACCGCTACCGGCGGCAGCCTCGGCTACTCGTGGGCCAGGCGCGGCACCGGCTGGGGCAATGCCTGGTCCTTCTCCGGCGGCGGCGGCTTGTTCCGCGGCTCGTCCACCGGCAACAACTTCGGCGGCGGCACCTGCAACACCTTCAGTTCCGCCCTCGACATCAACAGCCCCAGCGGCAACGCCCTCGGGATGTATTGCGGCAGCGGCACCCCCGCGTCCGCCATCCGCACCTTCACCGCCCTCACTCCCGGCGAAGTCGTCGGCGTGGATTTCGACAACGGCAACGTGGACACCGGCAAGCGGGTCGGGTTCAGCCTGCAAACCTCCAGCGGCACGGACCTGTTGCAGTTCTACTTCCTCGGCGGGCAGGCCAATTACAAATACCACGACGGCACGGAGCGGGACACCGGCATCGGTTTCCAGCGCACCGGACTGCGGGTGCGCTTCGTGCTGGGCGCGAACAACACCTACACGCTGATCGTCACGCCCTGCGGCGGCGCCACGCGCCATTACTTCGGCAGTTACCCCGCCGGCAGCGTCGCCCGCCTGCGCGTTTTCAACGAAAACACCACCGGCGGCTCAAACAACGACATCTTCGTGAACAACTTCCTCGTCGGCGGCTACACCGACGAGGCCGACAATTACACCGGCAGCGGCTCGTGGGCCGGTTCGGACGTGGGCGACCAGCCCCTGACCGTCGGCAACGGCGCCGGCAGCTACGTCACGCCGACGCTCGCCTTTCCCGCCGACAACGGCGCGCAATACCGCGTGCTCGTGTTCAACGGCCTGGGCGCGCTCGCCTCGAGCACCGCCACCCTCACCGTCAATCAGGCCGCCACCGCCAACGCCGGGCCGGACCAGACGGTGCTGCCCACGGTGACTTCGGTGACGCTGGCCGGCAGCGCGGGCGGCGGCGCCACCGGCGGCACCTGGAGCGGCGGCGCGGGCACGTTCTCGCCCAACGCCAACACGCTCACGGCCAGTTACACGCCGACCGCCGGCGAAAAAGCGGCCCGCACCCTCACGCTCACCCTGAGCAGCACCGGCCAGGTCAGCCCCTGCGGTCCGGCCACGGACACCATGACCATCACCTTCAACACCCCGCCGGTGGCCAACAACCGAACCGGCACGGTCGCGCAAGGCGGCTCGGCCACGCTGGCCATCATCGGGGGCAAGTTCGCCCCCACGGACGCCGACGGCGACAGCCTGACGGTTTCGGCGGTGCAGCATCCCTCGGCCAACGGGGCCACCGTCACCACCGACGGCACCAATGTCACGGTCAATTACGCCGCCGTGCCCGGCTTCACTGGCGCGGACACCTTCACCTACACCGTCAGCGATGCCTACGGCGGCACCGACACCAAAACCGTCACCGTGACCGTCACTGCCGGCAACGCGCCGTCGTTGAACATCGTTTCGCCGCCGCAACTGGTGAACAACGAGTTCGTGGTGGGGTTCGCCGGCATCCCGGGCTACACCTACACGGTGCAGGATTCGACCAACTCGCCGACCGGCCCGTGGAGTTTTCTGACCAACCTCACCGCCGGCGCCAACGGCCTGTTCCAACTGGTGGTGACCAACGATCCGCCCGCCGCCGCGCGCTATTTCCGAACCATTGTCCCCTGATAATTGCGCGCCGACTTGTGCGCCGCCCGCGGCTTGGGCATGGTGCGCCGCGACATCATGTGCGGCATCGTTGGCTACATTGGCCACAAACAGGCGGCCCCGCTGCTCCTGGAAGGACTGCGGCGGCTCGAATATCGCGGTTATGACTCGGCGGGCCTTTGCACGCTGACCGAGAAGATTCTCGAGGTCCGCAAATCCGCGGGCCGCGTGGACCAGCTCGCCGCCGCCGTGCAGCGCCAGCCGCTGCCCGGCTGCGTCGGCATCAGCCACACCCGCTGGGCCACCCACGGCGCGCCCACCGACGCCAACGCCCATCCTCACCTCGACCAGTCCGGGCGCATCGCCGTGGTGCATAACGGCGTCATCGAAAATTACGACCGGCTCAAGCAACGCCTCCTCGCCGCCGGCCACACGTTCCAGTCCCAGACCGACACCGAGGTGCTCGCGCATCTCATTGGCGAGCATTACGAAAAACTCGCCGCCGCGCCGCCCGGCGCCACGCCCCGCTTGACGCAGGCCGTGATGAACGCGCTCAAGGAAGTCATCGGCACCTACGGCATTGCCGTGCTGTGCCGGGAACATCCCGATGTGCTCGTCGCCGCCCGGCGCGGCTCGCCACTCATCATCGGCGTGGGCGAGGGCGAACATTTCCTCGCCAGCGACGCCAGCGCGATCGTGGCCCACACGCGGCAGGTGGTTTACCTGAACGATTACGACGTGGTGACGCTGACGCGGGAGGGCTTCACGCACGACAGCCTCGGCGTGAACACGCCCGCGTTGCAGGTGAGCCGGCTCGAATTCGAGGCCGGCGCGGTCGAGAAGGGCGGGTTCCCACACTTCATGCTCAAGGAGATTTTCGAGCAGCCGCGCTCGATTGAAAACGCGCTGCGCGGACGGATTGACCACGACGAGGCCATGCCCCGTTTCGGCGGCCTGAACCTGACGCCCGCCGAATTGCGCGCGGTGGACCGGCTGGTCATCACCGCCTGCGGCACGAGCTGGCACGCCGGGCTGGTGGGCGAATACCTCTTCGAGGAGTTCGCGCAACTGCCCACCGAGGTCGAATACAGCAGCGAGTTCCGCTACCGCAACGCCCCGCTCGACAAGCACACGCTCGTCCTGGCCATCACGCAGAGCGGCGAAACCGCCGACACCCTCGCCGGCCTGCGCGAGGCCCGGCGCCGCGGCCACAAGGTGCTGGCCCTGTGCAACGTCGTCGGCAGCACCATCGCCCGCGAGGCCGACGGCGGCATCTACCTCCACGCCGGCCCGGAAATCGGCGTGGCCTCGACCAAGGCGTTCACCTCGCAGGTGACGGTGCTGCTCCTGCTGGCGGTTTTGCTGGGCCGGTTGCGCACGCTGTCCCACACCCGCGCCCAGGCCGTGTTCCAGGCCCTCGAAGCCGTGCCCGCGCAGATCGGGCGCCTGCTCCAACAAAACGACGAACTCCGGCGCATCGCGTTGAAGTATGCGGCGGCGGAAGACTTCCTCTTTCTCGGGCGCGGCTGCAACTACCCCGTCGCCCTCGAGGGCGCGCTCAAGCTCAAGGAGATTTCCTACGTCCACGCCGAGGGGTATCCCGCCGCCGAGATGAAGCACGGCCCCATCGCCCTGATTGACGAGCGCACGCCGTCGGTCCTCCTCGTCCCGCGCGACGGGCTATACGACAAAACCCTGGCCAACCTCGAGGAGATCAAGGCCCGCAACGGCCCGGTCATCGCGCTGGCCACCGAGGGCGATGCGAACGTCGCCCGCAAGGCCGACGACGTGATTTTTCTGCCCCCGACCCTGGACGCGGTGTTCCCGCTGCTGGCCGCCGTGCCGCTGCAACTGCTGGCCTACCACATCGCCGTCGCGCGCGGGTGCGACGTGGACAAGCCGCGCAACCTCGCCAAGAGCGTCACGGTCGAGTGAACCAGCCCGCACTGTCCGTGACAAGGCGCCTGCCAGGCATCTGCCATGATCAGGTTTGAGAACCGCGGCCCATGCAACCGTCGCCTCGTCCTCCCCGGGCCGGGTCCCGGACTTCACCGGGCTTCGCGCACCACGAAACGGTGCCGACCGCTGCCCACCCGATAGACGACGCGACCGGGTTCGGACGGCAGCAGTTCCGGCGCGGCGACGGGCCGGGCGGAACCGGGCGCCCGCACCCGCGCCGCCGCGCCGGCCGGGACGTGAACGGTGGCGGTGGTGTTGGGCGGGATTTCCACTTCCCAGTTGAACTCACCCCGGCTCCGCCGCCAGTGGCTGCGGATGGAGCCGTAAGGGGATTCATGCGATGCACGCACAAAGGTCAGATCGCCGACAGGATGCGGGCGCATGATGATGTGCTTGAAGCCGGGCTGGGCGGGGTCGGCGGCGATGCCGGCGAGGTATTCGTAAAGCCAGATGCCGAGGTCGCCGATCAGCATGACGTGGTTGCCGGAGTTCATCGAGGGGTCGGCGGTGTTGCCGTTCCACAGCTCCCAGATGGTGGTGGCTCCCTGCCGGACCATGTAGCCCCAACTGGGATAGGTGTCATTGGTGGCCAGCCGGTAGGCAAGGTCAGCGCGACCATGATCGGACAGCACGCGCATGAGATGCTGCGCGCCGACGAGGCCGGTGCCGATGTGGCCTCGGGACTCGTTCTCGATCTTGTCCACCAGCCGGGCGAAGACGCGGTCGCGGAATTCGTCGGGCACGAGGCCGAAGGCGAGCGGCAGCACGCAGGCGGTCTGGGTGCCGTTGTCGTAATAACCTTTGTCACGGTCCAGAAAGCGGGCGTTGAACGCGGTCTTGAGTTCCTCCGCCTGGGCGGTGAAGCGAACGGCGTCGTCGGCCCGGCCCAGCCGGGTGGCGTATTGCGCCATGAGCCGGTGGTTGTAGTGGAAATACGCCGTGGCCAGCAACGCGGGGTCGGTGCGGCGGGCGGGGTCTTTCGCGTGAATGAGCCGCAAATCCTCCGGTGGCACGCACCAGTCGCCGTAGTTGTCTTTGGCGATGATGCCGTTGGTGAGATAGCCGCGCATGAGTTCGAGCCAGCGGACCTGGTTCGCGTAGCGGTCCGTGATGGGGCCTGGGTCGGCGTATTGGCGATGCATGACGCCGGGCGCGATGACGAGAGTGCTGGGCCAGGTGACGTTGTCGCGGTAAATGGGCCAGTAGGCGGGGGCCACGTCGGGCACGCTGCCGTTCGGGCGCTGGGCGTCGCTGATGTCCTGCAGCCATTTGGCGTAGAATGGGGCCACGTGGAACAGATAGGTCTCGCTGCGCACAAACTCCGAGCGGTCGCCGAGCCAGCCCTGGCGTTCGTCGCGCTGCGGGCAGTCGGTCGGGATGCTGCGGTAGTTGCCGCGCGTGCCCCAGACGATGTTGCGGTAAATCTGGTTGAGCAACTCGTTCGAGCAGACGAATTCGCCCGCCACCGGCAGGTCGTCATGCACGACGCGGCCCGTGATGGCGTCCCGGGCGGGCCGGCCAGGATGGCCGGTGACTTCGACGTAACGGAAGCCGTGGTAGGTGAAGCGCGGCTCGTAGAACTCGGTGCCGCCGCCCTTGAGCGTGTAACTGTCGGCGGCCTGCGCCCCGCGCAGGTTGGCGAGGTAAAGCGTGCCGTCGTCGCGCAACGTCTCGGCGTGGCGCAGCGTCACACGCGTTCCCGCCGGGCCGGACACTTTCAGGCGGCACCAGCCGACCAGGTTCTGGCCGAGGTCGAAGATGAAGCGGCCGGGTTCGGGTTCGGTGATGGCCACGGGTTTCAGGTCCTGAATGACGCGGATGGGTTCCTGGCGCAGCGCCGAGAGGCGCCCGGTGGGCGCGGCGACGAGTTGCACGGGCTGCCATTGGCTGGCGTTGTAACCCGGCTCGCTCCAGCGGCCCAGCTTCAGGCGTGCGTCGTATTCTTCGCCGTCGAATTCGCCGGCAGCGCGGATGGGGCCGTCGGTGGTAAGCTGCCACGAGCCGTCACTGACAATTTCCGAGACGGAACCGTCGGTGTGTTCGACGCGCAGGTGGAGGAGCAGTTTGGGCCAGCCGAAATTGATGGTGCCGTTGAACACTTGGGAACGGTCGGACGCGAACCGCCCGCCGGCCAGCACGGCCCCGAGGGCGTTCGCCCCGGGGCGAAGCTGGCGGGTGACGTCGTGCGAGACGTAATAGACACGCTGGTCGTATTGCGCGAGCGGCGGCGAAAGGACGTGGTCGCCCACTTTGCGGCCGTTGAGGTGAAGCTCGGAGGAGCCGAGGCCGGCGGCGTGCAGCGTGGCGCGGCGGACTTTCTTATCGAGGGCAAATTCTTTGCGCAGCCAGCGGGCGGGAAAACGGCGTTCCTCGGGGATGCGCGGCTGCCCCCACGGCTCGATGCCGGCGGGACCGAGGACCATCGCCGGTTGCCAGTGGGCATCGTCGAAGGCGACGGTGTTCCAGCCGGGCGCAAAAACGCGGGCGGCTTTCCACTGCGCGTCGGTGCGGATGACCCATTGCCCGCCGTCGGCAAATTCAATGTCGAGCCGGCCAATGACGGCGGCGGGATTGGGCTGGCCGGAGGCGACATCGCCCCGATTGACGCCTTCGAGGCCGAAGACATGGGTCCGGCCCGGCTCGAGAAGGCTGGTGATGTCGTTCCACTTCACCACCCGAAAGTTGTTCCGCGCCCCGAGGTCGGAAACGTCCAGCCAGCCGCGGCACAGGTTGTCGCCGGTGTATTGGAAGATGGCGCGTTTGATGGGACGACCGGCGGGCAGCGTGAGCACGCGGCGGAACCAGTTGGTTTCAACGGGCGCATCCACGGCGGGATTGCCCAGCGGGAACCAGATCCACGACGTGTCGGTGAAGGTGTTGGTCTGCTCCGACTCATCCCGGCCGATCCAGCGGGCGCGCCATTCGTTGGGGTCGAGGATGCCCATGCTCCAGAAGGCGGGCGTGCTCCACTGGGAGGCCTTGCCCCGCTGGTCCCAGACGCGGACCTGCCAATGGCACTCCGCGTGCGAAGCGAGGGGCGGGCCGCCGTAGGGCACCAGCACGGACTGGTCGGAAACGACTTTGCCGGAATCCCAGAGGTCGGCCTGGCCATTCTTGAGCCGGTCGGCGCGGCTGGCGACGCGAATCTGATACGCGGTCTGCGCCGCGCCCGGCTGCGCGTGGGTCATCTGCCAGGACAGGCGGGGCGTGGGGGCGTCAATGCCTGCGGGATTTTCGCGGTGTTCGCAGCGCAGGCGGGTGACGCCGGGACCAGCCACGAGCGGCAGCAGGCTGAGGAACACGAGCAGCGGGAAGGCGGCGAGGCGGCGCGCGCCGGGGAGCGGGTTGCGGTGCAACATGCCGGGGAGCATGGGCGGAAAATCTTTCCAAAACAATTCCGCTCTTGCCCGCGCGATGATTTTCGTGCGCCAAAGTTTTGTCCTTTTTGGCCAGTTCGTCCGCTTGACCGGCTGGCGGGGCGTGGTCAGAGTTCCGGGCATGAAGACATTGCCCAAACGAATGCTGGTTTCCGTCGTTTTCGCCGCGCTGTCCGCCGTGCTGTTCACCGGCTGCACCACCGTGCCGGAGACGGGCCGCCGCCAGTTCAACTTCATGTCGCCGAGCCAGGAGATGCAACTGGGCTTCTCCGAGTTCGACAAGATGAAGAAAGAGATGCCGGTGAGCACGAACGCGGCGGCCCATGCGATGTTGCAGCGTGTGGGCCGGCGCATTGCGGCGGTCGCGCCGCTGGAGGGGGCGCAGTGGGAATTTGTGCTGTTCGAGAGCAAGGAGGTCAACGCCTTCTGCCTGCCGGGCGGGAAGGTGGGGGTTTACACCGGCATCCTGCCCATCACGAAGGATGAGGCGGGGCTGGCCACGGTGATCGGCCACGAGGTCGCGCACGCGGTGGCGCGGCACGGCGGCGAGCGCATCAGCACCGCGATGGGGCTGCAAATGGTCGGCGTGGTGGTGGACGCGGCTTCGGCCTCCTCCAAATACCACGGCGCATTTGTCACGGGCTACGGGCTGGGCAGCCAGTTGGGGGTGGCGCTGCCGCACAGCCGGATGCAGGAATCGGAGGCGGACCGGATGGGGCTGATCTACATGGCGCGGGCGGGCTACGATCCCGAGGCGGCGGTGGGTTTCTGGCAGCGGTTCGCGGACTTCAACAACAAGGCGGGCGGGCAGACGCCGTGGTTCCTGCGGACGCATCCGCTGGACGAAACGCGCATCCGGGATTTGCAGAAGTGGATGCCGGAGGCGAAGGCGCAGTTCCGCCCGGCGGCGAATTGAACCCGGATTCCGAAGCGCGAAATTTTATCGGTGCGCGGCGTCACATGGGAGCGCGGCGTTCACGCCGCTTCACCGTCCGAAAGATTTTGTGCGTTCGGCTGACCGCAGTGCGGCGCAGGTTGAAGCGGCCTGAAGGCCGCGCTCCTGCCGCGTCGCGGGGTTCAACTCCGGTATTCGGGTTGAACCCGGATTCCGAAGCAGAGCTGGTCGCCCGGGCTTCCAAGTCTGCTGGCTTGCGGGGTTCCCAACCCGCAGGCGGTGAACGGTGCGGTGCGTTCGGGCCGACGTGCGCCCCGCCGACTGGGAAGTCGGCGATACAACCGGTTGGGAAACCCGCGCTACGGGCGGCCCGCAGCCCGAATGGCCGCGTTGCGACCGTTCGCCTGGCCGCCAGGGTCCCGGGTCAGAGCAGCCCCGGCTGGCGGCCGGCGGCGGGGACCAGCCCCAGGATTTTGTAGCTCAACTCAGTGGCCACGCGGCCCTGCGGCGTGCGTTTGAGGTAGCCTTCCATGATGAGGTAAGGCTCATAAACTTCCTCGAGGGTGTCCGGTTCCTCGCCCACGGCCACGGCCAGCGAATTCACGCCCACCGGCCCGCCGCTGAACTTCACGATGACCGCCTCGAGCAGCCGCTTGTCCATCTCATCCAGCCCGTTTTCGTCAATCTCCAGGATGGCCAGCGCGCGGTCGGCCACGTCGCGGGTGATGCGGCCATCGTGCCGGACCTGCGCGTAGTCGCGCACGCGCCGCAGCAGGTTGTTGGCGATGCGCGGCGTGCCCCGGCTGCGGCGGGCGATTTCGTGCGCGCCCGCCGGCTCGATCTCGATGTTCAGCAGGCGGGCGGCGCGGACGACGATCTTCTGCAGTTGTGCCGCGTCGTAATAATCCAGCCGTTCGCGCACCGGAAAGCGCGTCAGCAAGGGCGCGGTCAACAGGCCGCTGCGCGTGGTGGCGCCGATGAGCGTGAAGCGCGGCAGATTCAGCCGCACGCTGCGGGCGTTCGGTCCCTGGTCAATGATGATGTCGAGCTTGAAGTCCTCCATCGCGGGATAGAGGTATTCCTCGATGGTCTTTTGGAGGCGGTGAATCTCGTCAATGAACAGCACGTCCCCCTCCTCGAGATTCGTCAGCAACCCGGCGAGGTCGGCGGCCTTCTCAATGGTCGGGCCGCTGGTGGATTTCAAATTGGCCCCCATCGCCTTGGCGAGAATGTTGGCGAGCGTGGTCTTGCCCAGGCCGGGCGGGCCGGACAGCAGGATGTGGTCGAGCGCCTCGCCGCGTTGCCGGGCCGCCTGGACGGAAATTTCGAGCCGCTCCTTGACCTTGGGCTGGCCGGTGAAATCGGCAAACACGGACGGCCGCAGCGTCATTTCCAGCGCGGCGTCGGGCTTGGTCAGCACGTCGGAAACCATCCGTTGCGACATGCGCGCAGGATGCGGAACGGGTTCCGCACCGGCAAGGCGTTTCCCCCCGGCCGCCCTTACCGCGTTGATTCCCACTTCGTGGCCTTCGCCTTGAGCCGGGGATGCGAGACGAGCAGATGCCACACCACGGCTTGAAACGCCTCCGAGTGCGGCGTGACATGGTCGGGATTCACCGTGGGCACGATGACGCAGGCGTCCGCCGCCTGCGCCGTATAACCGCCATCGCGGCCCACAATGCCAGTGATGGTCGCGCCCGCCTGTTTGGCCACTTGGATCGCCGCGACCAGGTTCGGGCTGACGTTCTTCTCGAGGTTGCCACCGCCGACGGAGAGGATGAGCAGGCCGTCCCTGGCGTGGAGGCGGCTGCCCTTGAGCCATTCGGCGAAGATGGTGGCCCAGCCCTCGTCGTTGGTGCGGGCGGTGAGTTCAGAAACATTGTCCGTGGGCGCGTAGGCCTCGAAGCCGCAGATCTTGCGGAAGTCGTTCACCGCATGGCCGGCGTTGCCCGCGCTGCCGCCGACGCCGAGAATGAACAGGCGGCCGCCGCGTTCGCGGACGGCGGCGAGGGCGTCCGCCAGCCGTTCGATGGCAGCGGCGTCAATTCGGGCGGTGACCTGCTGGACTTCGTTGAGGAATTGTTCGGTGAATGTCATGGGCTGATGAAACACCGTCCGGGCGCGGAGGAGAAGCCGGAAATCGGGCCGTCCGGGGAATTGGGCGCATCTCAGTTTATTGCAGGCGGTGGCGGCAGGCATCCTGCCTGCCGTAGAAGGCGGCATCTTTCCGCCCGGAATGAGCGTGGCTCCGGGCGGGCG
>Ga0101944_10002366_pt1 | contig 30916 bp, 41 predicted proteins | sample DewCreD2012metaG_FD_75245 | JGI IMG/M metagenome (GOLD analysis project Ga0101944, IMG submission 75245) | Hot spring sediment bacterial and archeal communities from British Columbia, Canada, to study Microbial Dark Matter (Phase II) - Dewar... ... | reverse complement strand
CCATCAACGCGCAAGTCGAAGCGCTGCTCATCGAAGCCGACCTAGCGCTGCGCGCCGGGGAGTATGAGCAGGCTGAAATCCGTTTGCGCGAGGTGATGACGGTGTTGGAAAAATGAAACCGTCCCGAAGGATTTTCTCCTTCGGGACGGTTTTTGTCAGGTTTATTATGGGCATGCGCCACCAAGCATTGGCACCAGCCAGGAAGTCAGTGGTGAGCACCACAATTCGGCATAATCATAGACGAACAGCCCAACCACGCAGCAACACAACAATACCAGGATGACCACCGCCACGATAATGAGCGTTCGGTTTGCGCCGCCTTTAGCGGGTGGCTCAGCCATGCCAGGCTCCGGTCCGGCAGGAATGTGACCAGCATAACCAACCGACTGGACGGGCTGGGGCGCGGGGACCGGCGGCGGGGCAGATGGCCGGGGAGCGACTGCCGGTCGGGCCGAAGAGGAGAGCATGGTTGCATTGGGGTCGATTTGCGCCAGCGACTCGAACAACAGGTTGATTTGTTCGCCGAGCGAAATCACTTCGCCAGGAACCAAAACGTGCGAACCGGTAATTCGCTGCCCATTCACAAACGTACCATTGGTCGAACCAATATCGGTCAGGACGTATTTGCCGCCTTGCAAAGTGAGCTGCGAGTGCTTGCGCGAAACTTCGGCATCGTTGATGACAATCGTATTCCCGGCCTCACGCCCGATGGTAATCACATCCCCTTCTAATGGAAAGGTTTTCCCTGGGGTCGGCCCGGCGTGCATGACAAGCTGATATTGTGCGGCCATCATTCCTCCTACAAAAATAACGTTGCTATTCCGTGATTAGTGTAATGATTTTAGCCGAAAAAGTCAAATGATTGTCGGGAGAATTTGGTAGCCAAAAAGTCCCTGCATTGAAATCGTTCGCCCGCAATCCAACTGCGGGCGAACATTTTTTTGTTATAAACTGCCAAACACGCGGCGAAATAGGTCGGATTCCAGGATGTTGTGCGGGTCGGTGCGGCGTTTGAGGGCTTTGAAGCGTTCGACCGTTTCCTGTCCCAAAAAGCGCAGGGCAGTTTCGGGCGTGGTCTCGCTGTTTTTGGCAAAGTAGAATCGCCCGCCAGCCTCCAGCACGATGCGGTCGAAGTCATGTAGCATCACACGCATTTTGGCGCGGCTGCCGTTTGTGACTTTGAAATCGAGCGCCAGCGAGAAACCATCGACCGCGTGAGAGAGCAGGAATTTGTCGGGGCGGTGACGTTTGGTCACGCCGAGATAGGAAGGCATTCCGCGCTTGTGCGAGAGGCGCAACAGTTCCGTCCAGGCTGCTTCGGCGGTCTCTTTAGGGACGAAGGATTGGTACTGAATCAGCCCATCGCGTCCGTAGGCTTTTTCCCAGTTGGGGACGTAATCGAGCAGGAAGTGGAAAGCCGCATGGGATTGTTTGTAATGTCCCTCGCGCAGGCTGGCGACGTATTTGGCAGTGTTCACCAGCCAGACGCCAGGATTAATCATGAACGGGGCCATGAAAAAGTGGATGATGGATTTTGGGAAAACCCCAAACAGGGTCGCCGGGAGAGTCTGGTAATTGACTTGCATGGTTTTCTTGGGGTCGGGGTCCTCGCCCTCGTGCAGGTACTTGGCGGTATGCAACTGACCGCGTCCCAGCCCGCTGCCACCAGCGGTTGAATCCAACCAACCGACAGTGTAATCGTTAACCGGCGCACTCTCAGCGATGGCGTTCAACTGTTCGCGCAAATTGCGGGCCGGAAAAGCATGAACATTAAGCAGACCGGAATGCACTTTTTTCATCTGCATTGTGATTGAAGTGAAAACGCCCAACATGCCCATGCCAGAGATAATGCTGTAGAATAGGTCGCCGTTGTGGTTGGGTGAGCAAGTCACTTCGGCGCCGGTCGGCAACAGGGCGGTAAATTCCACCACATGCTCACCGATCGTGCCCATTTTGTAGTTGTTCTTTCCGTGAATGTTCATGCCCAAGCAACCGCCCAGGGTGGTGTACATGGTACCAGAGACGACTGGCGGCCACCAGCCATCGGGCAAAACGTGCTGCCACAGTTTTTGCAGGGTAACGCCGGGTTCGGCCTTAATCAGGCCGGTTTCGGGATTCCACTCCAGGATGCGGTTCATGTCTTGGATGTCCAGGACAATGCCGCCACCGTTCAGGGCAGCGTCGTTATAGGAGCGTCCGGCCCCGCGCAGGGTGATGGTCAGGCCGTTCTGCTTGGCAAATTTAAAGATTTCACTGATTTGCTCGGTTGTCGTTGGCTTGTACAGATACGAGGCCGCCCGCAGCGAGTGTCCAAAATTTTCCAGGTAAGTAAGGCGTTCGTAGGGAAGGGTGGAAGTAGTCATAGGTTCTCTTTCGTAATACGGAGTTGGTTATTCGGTATTCGATATTCGAGTATTGAATATCGAATACCGAATATCGATTATCGATTATCAAAAACTCAATCGCCGGAAGATAAACGACGGAATGTGCCGGATGATGAGCATGAGCAATCCCCATTGGGCTGGAACATAAGCGGTTTGCTTGCGGGCTTTAATCGCTTTCCAAATGCCTTCGGCGGCCTGGTTGGGATTGATGAGCCAGAAAAAGTTCTTTTTTGGCGCCGAGCGCAGGATGTCGGTTTCGACGAAGCCGGGCTTAATCGTCGTCACGGTTACGCCGCGCCGCGTCAGCCGGTTGCGCAGCGATTCGAGATAGGTGGTGAGCGCTGCTTTGGAGGTGTTATATGCCGGGGCGCCGACTCGTCCTCGATCTCCCGCCACCGAGGAAATTCCTACGATGTGACCGGCTCTAATGTGATGGAACATGGCGGCTACTGGGTTCAACCAGGCCAGCGCGCCCAGCAGGTTGGTTTCGAGCATGGCGCGGTCTTTCTCGAAATCGAACTCATCCACTTTGACGTGATGCTGGATGCCAGTATTATAGATGAATAAGTCCAGGCCGCCCAAGTCTTGTACAATTTTTTGAAGGGCGGCTGGAACAGAATCGTAGCGGGTCACGTCATGCGGATAGGCAATGGCACGCGTTTCACCGTGCGTAGCGTTGATTTCAGCGCATAACGCTTCGAGCAGGTCAGCCCGGCGCGCTACTGCCGCAACGGTGTATCCCTCATTAGCGAGCTTGCGAGTCAGGGCCGCGCCAATTCCGCTCGAAGCGCCGACCACGATGGCAGCGCGGCGGTGATGAAGCGGCGTGGCGGCGAAAAGTTTGGAAACAGACATCGTATCTCTCCATGTCGGTCGAATTGCGAAATTGTTCACATTCTAACATATTCTCTTGCAACGCGAGTATTGACAGTTCTGCGAACTGTTCGATATAATGCCTTTTTGCCGTCATGCTGTGTGGCATGATGGTTTTTGTGTTCCTGGTCGTTTCCCTAAATCAAGGTTAGGAGTAATTCAATGAATTCCGCACTCTCCCGGAAAAATTATGCGCGCATCCCGGTTGAACTTGGCCTGCCCAACCTCATCGAAGTTCAGTTGGATTCGTTTGAGCGTCTCAAGCGCGAAGGCTTGGGCGATTTATTCCATGAAGTCTCGCCAATTGAGTCCTATAACAAGGGCATGAAGTTGTATTTCCCCAGCCGCAGTCCGGAGTCGCAGGAATGGGGACTGAAGTATTGGTTTGGCGACCCCAAACACACCATCGAAGAGTGCGTCGAACGCGACCTGACCTATTCCAGCCCGCTGTATGTTTCTGTGTTGTTGGCCGGGCCGGATGTCCCTGAACCCATCAAACAGGATATTTTCCTGGGCGATTTCCCAGAGATGACCGACAAAGGTACGTTCATTATCAACGGTACTGAACGCGTCGTCGTCTCGCAGCTGATTCGCTCTCCCGGTGTATATTTCGAGGCTCCTACCGACCGTGCTACCGGGCGCGCCCTGGCGATGTCGAAACTGATTCCTGACCGTGGCGCATGGATGGAGTTCGAGACCCGCAAAAACGATTACATCATCTTGAAATTTAACCGTAAGCGCACCGTACCGATTACTGTTTTCCTGCGCGCTCTGGCGGCTGTCGGTGATGGCCGCCCCGATGACATTCTCTCTATTGGTTCGGACGAAGAAATTATCTCGCTCTTTCAGGACGTCGATAACAATCCCGACCGTCTATTCATCCCGACCACTCTGCGTCAGGAACCGGAATGGGATTTGAGCGGTGGTTTGACGGTAGCCCAGGCTGCCTTGATTGAGTTTTTCAAGCGAATGCGCCCCGGCGACCCGGCCACTCTCGATAACGCTCGTGCGTTCCTGGAGGAGCAATTGTTTGACCAGCGCCATTACGACCTCGAGCGAGTGGGGCGCTACAAACTCAACCAGAAACTCGACCTCGACGTTCCCATCCCGCATCGCACCATTACGAAGCGCGACATCATTCGTCTTGTTCGGCGCATGATTCAGATTAACAACGGCGTCGAGCCGCCCGATGATATCGACCACCTCGGCAACCGCCGCGTCAAAACCGTCGGCGAATTGATTCAGAATAAACTGCGTATTGGCCTGCGCCGCATGGAGCGCGTTATCAAAGAGCGCATGTCCATCCGAGACCAGGAGCAGCTTTCCCCGGTTACGCTGGTCAACATCCGCCCGGTAGTGGCTGCCTTGCGCGAGTTCTTTGGTTCCAGTCAACTTTCTCAATTTATGGACCAGACCAACCCGTTGGCCGAATTGCGCCATAAACGCACTCTCTCGGCCCTGGGACCTGGCGGTCTGCGTCGCGAACGCGCCGGTTTCGATGTGCGTGATGTGCATCACTCGCACTATGGCCGTATCTGCCCCATTGAGACGCCCGAAGGCCCCAACATTGGCCTGATTGGCCGCCTGGCATCTTTCTCTCGTGTCAACGAATATGGTTTCATTGAGACGCCTTACCGGCGCGTCGTAAAATCTTTGCCCGCTGCTGACCCTGCCCTAGTGGGGCGCGCGCTGCGCGAAGATGTTGTGATTGATAATGAAACGGTTGCCAAAGCAGGCGAGAGGGTCGACGAGTCGCTTGCCAGGAAAATTGCCAAGGCGAACCGCATGATTTTGGTTGTACCGTTTGTTTCTGATACGATGGAATATCTCTCTGCGGATGCCGAAGATAAATTTGTCATTGCGCAAGCCAATGCCGAATTAAATAATTTTCACGAGTTTGTCAGCAAACGTGTTTCTTGTCGCTACCATTCCGGATTTGTCGACTCAACACCAGAAAATCTGGATTATATGGACGTAGCCCCGCATCAAGTGGTGGGAATCAGCGCTGCGCTGATTCCTTTCCTCGAGCATGATGATGCCAACCGCGCCTTGATGGGTTCAAACATGCAAGCCCAGGCTGTCCCGTTGGTGCGTCCCGAAGTGCCCCTCGTTTCGACCGGCATGGAATACTATGCCGCCCTCGATTCCGGTCAGGTGGTCGTAGCGGAGGATGATGGGGAGGTAATTTCTGTCACCGGTAAGGAAATCGTCCTGCGGCGGTCTGATGGCAGTTTGCAAACCCATACCCTGCGTAAGTATCACCGTTCCAATCAATCGACCTGCATCGACCAGCGGCCTGCCGTTGTCAAGGGCCAGATTGTGAAGAAAGGCGACATCATTGCCGATTCTTCATCCACCGACGGCGGTGAACTGGCTCTCGGTCAAAACGTCGTCGTCACCTTCCTTTCGTGGGAAGGCGGCAACTTCGAAGACGCTATCTTGATTTCGGAGCGGCTGGTGCAGGAAGATCGCTTTACCTCCGTTCATATCGAAAAGTATGAGGTCGAGGCCCGCGACACCAAACTTGGCCCCGAGGAAATCACCCGCGATATTCCCAATGTCGGTGAAGACGCCATTAAAGACCTGGATGAGAACGGCATCATCCGAATCGGCGCGGAAGTCGGCCCGAACGATATTCTGGTGGGCAAAATCACTCCCAAAGGTGAAAAAGAACTGACCCCTGAAGAGCGCCTGCTGCGAGCCATCTTTGGTGAAAAATCCCGTGATGTGAAAGATACCTCGCTGCGGATGCCGCACGGCGAGCGCGGCAAGGTGGTCGATGTGAAAGTGTTCACCCGTGAAGACAATGCTGACCTGTCGGCGGGCGTTGACATGATGGTGCGCGTCTCTGTGGCGCAGCGCCGCAAAATCACCGCTGGTGACAAGATGGCTGGTCGACACGGCAACAAGGGCGTTGTCTCGCGCGTGGTCCCGGTCGAGGATATGCCCTATCTGGAAGATGGTACACCGGTTGATCTGATTCTGAATCCCCTGGGCGTTCCTGGTCGTATGAACATCGGCCAAGTCCTGGAGGTTCACCTCGGTTGGGCAGCCAAGCGGCTTGGCTATCGCGCCATTACCCCGGTTTTCGACGGCGCTAAAGAAGCTGAAATCGAGGCGGAACTGGCCCGCGCCTGGCTGGTGGATGAAGCATGGCGCGTCGCGGTTGCTAACGCCTGGGACTGGCTTGCGGAGCAACAGTACGAAGCGGACATGATTCGGGATGACGATGAAGTTCGCTTACTCTATCTGGAGCATTGGCTTGGTGGGCATGGCTATGACGTTTCTCGTATCGCCCTCGATCCATATTATGCCCGCATGATGACCGTCCGCCAGTGGCTGATTGAAAAAGGCTACAACCCCGAAGAACTTATCAGCTTCGAAAACGTGTCTTACAGCCACGCTGAGGACGAAAAAGATCCGCGAGCAATTGAAGCCTGCCTCAAGCTCTGGCTCGAAACCATGGGATACACGGATATTTCTTCGGAAGAGCTGCGCGAGAAGGCAGCCCAGGTGATGCTGGAAACCGGCGTGCCGGTTCCTACCCTCGGCAAGCAGGTTTTGCGCGACGGGAAAAGCGGCGAGCGGTACGACCAGCCGGTTACCGTGGGTGTTATGACCATTCTCAAACTGCATCACTTGGTCGAAGATAAGGTTCATGCCCGCTCTACCGGTCCTTACTCGCTCGTTACCCAGCAGCCTCTGGGTGGTAAGGCCCAATTTGGCGGCCAGCGCTTCGGTGAAATGGAAGTGTGGGCGCTAGAGGCGTATGGCGCGGCATACACGCTCCAGGAAATGCTCACAGTTAAGTCTGACGATGTGACTGGGCGTGTCAACACGTACGAAGCAATTGTCAAGGGTGAGCCCATCGAAGAGCCAAGTATCCCGGCTTCGTTCCGGGTGCTGGTTAAGGAGTTGCAGTCCCTGGGTTTGGCGGTAGAAGCCGTTAACGAAGGCGGCGACGTCGTGAAGTTTGGAAAAGACGAAGAGAAAGTTCACCCGCCCAAGTTGGAAACCGGTTTGCTTGGCCTGGGCGAAGATTTGATGGGCGTAAAATAGTTGACGCTAATGTTTTACTGTGATAGAATACAAACCCGTTGCCCATAGGTAAGAAACCCTTATCCATTGCGCGAGACAAGTGAGGCCATCAGGCAGGATTTTGATGGCCTCGTTGTTTGCTCGGAAACTGACAAAAACTTGTAATCAGCAGGAAAATTTTTCGGAGGCAAGTGTGCCAACAATTAATCAACTCATCCGCAAAGGCCGCCAGTCAAAAAAGGTCAAGAGCAAGGCTCCTGCCTTGCAGTATACCTTGAACGCGAACAAGCAGCGCCGTTTTCGCCAGGCCGGCGGCGCGCCGCAGAAGCGCGGTGTTTGCACCGTCGTCCGCACGATGACCCCCAAGAAGCCGAATTCCGCGCTTCGTAAAATTGCCCGCGTGCGCCTGACCAATGGTATAGAAGTGACCGCATACATTCCTGGCGAAGGACATCAGCTGCAGGAACACTCTGTAGTGCTGGTTCGCGGCGGCCGCGTGAAAGATTTGCCGGGTGTGCGTTACCATATCGTTCGCGGCTCGTTGGATACGACAGGCGTTGCTAAACGGCGTCAAGGTCGTTCCAAGTACGGCGCCAAGCGTCCGAAAGAAGGAGCCGCAGCCACTCCTGTCAAGGGCAAAAAGTAATCCATGAGAGATGGAGTAAAAAATGCGTAGAGGAAAGCCTGAAGTTCGTCCAATCGCGCCAGATTTGCGCTACAACAGCGTGTCGCTGGCGACTTTTGTTCAACACATGATGTGGCGTGGCAAGAAGAGCCTCGCCTTTCGTCTGATTTACAACACGCTTGAGATCATCGAAGAGAAGACCGGCAAGCCTGGTATTGAGACTTTTGATGCGGCGATCAAGAACGTCAGCCCGGTGATGGAAGTTCGCCCGCGCCGCGTGGGTGGCGCGACCTACCAGGTTCCGATGGAAGTCCCTTCTGACCGCCGCTTGACCCTGGCGATTCGCTGGATTTTGTCTGCGTCCCGTTCCCGCTCGGGGAAATCCTTCTCCGAAAAGCTGGCGGGCGAGCTGATGGATGCCGCTACAAATCAGGGTGCTTCCATCCGTAAACGCGATGAAACTCACAAGATGGCCGAAGCCAATCGCGCCTTTTCTCATTATCGTGCATAGTTCGTGATAGGTTTAGAGGTTTAGTACATGGCGCGTAAGTATCCGCTCGAAAAGTATCGAAATATCGGCATCATTGCGCATATTGATGCCGGTAAAACGACCACCACCGAGCGAATTCTCTTTTATACCGGTAAAACCCACCGCATTGGTTCCGTTGATGACGGCACAACCGTGACTGACTGGATGGTCCAGGAACGAGAACGTGGCATCACCATCGTTTCCGCGGCTGTTTCGGCAGAGTGGAAGGGGTATCAATTCAATTTAATTGATACCCCGGGGCATATTGACTTTACCGCCGAGGTGCAGCGCTCACTGCGCGTCCTCGATGGGGGGGTGGTTGTTTTCGATGCCGTTCAGGGCGTGGAGCCGCAATCTGAAACTGTCTGGCGTCAGGCCGACCGCTACGGCGTCCCGCGCATCTGTTTTGTCAATAAGATGGACCGGGTGGGCGCTTCGTACGAGCGCTCGATTGAATCGATTCGCCAGCGGTTGGGCGCCAATCCGATTGCAATGCAGCTTCCCATTGGCAGCGAAGCTGAGTTCAAAGGAATGGTCGACTTGCTCGAAATGAAGGCCGTCTTGTTCGATGATGATCTTGGTAAAGAGCCAAAAATTGTTGAAATTCCCCCCGATCTGGTTGCACAAGCGACCGAAATGCGTCATGCAATGGTCGAGAAAATCGCCGAAACCGACGATGAATTGACCATGAAGTACCTGGAAGGGGAAGAAATCAGCAATCCTGAGCTCAAGGCTGCCCTACGCCGCGCTGTCATTGCCGGGAAAGCCTGTCCGGTGTTTTGCGGTTCCTCCTTAAAGAATAAAGGAGTCCAACTTGTTTTGGATGCGGTCGTAGATTATCTCCCTTCGCCATTGGATATTCCCGCTGTGCGTGGGACCTCGACTGATAATCCTGAAGAAGTTATCGAATTGCCTGCTGATGACAATGCTCCCTTGAGCGCCCTGGTGTTCAAAATCGTCACCGACCCGTACGTTGGGCGATTGGCCTATTTCCGCGTTTATTCTGGCGTGATTACCCAGGGGACGATGGTCAATAACTCAACCAAGGGCAAGCGCGAGCGGATTGGCCGTCTTATCCGAATGTATGCAGACCGGCGCGAAGATATCGATGAAGTACGCGCAGGTGACATTGCAGCCGCTTTGGGTTTCAAAGAATCTTTTACTGGCGATACCTTATGCGACAACAAGAACATTGTTCTTGAGAGCATCTCTTTCCCCGAACCCGTCATCACCATCGCAGTTGAGCCTAAAACCTCTAGCGACCAAGAGAAGATGGGCGAGGCACTCCGTAAACTCTCCGAAGAAGACCCCACTTTCCGCGTCCGCTCCGATGAGGCTACCGGCCAGACCCAGATTTCGGGGATGGGCGAATTGCACCTGGATATTATCGTTGACCGCATGATGCGCGAGTTTAAAGTGCAGGCCAACGTTGGCAAGCCGCGCGTTGCTTACCGCGAATCAATTACCCGCCGGGTGGAAAAGATTGACTACAAATACGCCAAGCAGTCTGGTGGACGCGGACAGTATGGGCATGTTGTGATTTCCATGGAGCCGGGCGAGCGCGGTTCGGGCGTCGTTTTTGAGAACAAGATTATTGGTGGTTCTATTCCTAAGGAATATATCCCCGCTGTTGAAAAAGGTATCAAGGAAGCAGCCGAAAGCGGCGTGCTGGCGGGGTATCCGGTGGTCGATTTGAAAGTCAGTCTGTTTGATGGGTCCTATCATGAAGTGGACTCGAGTGAAATGGCTTTTAAAATGGCCGCTTCAATGGCCTTCAAAGAAGGCGTGCAGCGCGCTGGCGCAGTGCTCCTCGAACCAATCATGAAAGTGGAAGTTGTCACGCCCGAAGAATACCTGGGTGATGTGATTGGACAATTGAACAGCCGCCGCGGCATGATTCAAGGCATGGAAATGCGCCCTGGCAACGCCCAGGCTGTGAATGCAATGGTCCCGTTGGGCGAGATGTTCGGCTATGCAACCGAGTTGCGTTCCGCAACCCAGGGACGTGGTGTGTTCTCAATGGAATTCAACCATTATGCGCCGGTAAGCGAATCGGTGGCGCAGGAAATTCTCAAATCGTAATCTTTCCTAAAGCAGCAAACAAGGAGTGATCAAACATGGCGAAGCAGAAATTTGACCGCAGCAAACCGCATCTGAACGTAGGGACGATGGGGCACATCGACCACGGTAAAACGACCCTGACGGCGGCCATTACGAAAGTGGCGGCGATGATGGGGCAGGCGGAATTCAAGGCGTATGACCAGATTGACAATGCGCCGGAAGAAAAAGCGCGCGGTATTACGATTAACATTGCGCACGTGGAATATCAGACGGCCAAGCGGCACTATGCGCACGTGGATATGCCCGGGCACCGTGACTACATCAAGAACATGATTACGGGCGCGGCGCAGGTAGATGGCGCGATACTGGTGGTGGCGGCTCCGGATGGGCCGATGCCGCAGACGCACGAGCATGTGCTGTTGGCGCGGCAAGTGGAAGTGCCGTCGATTGTGGTGTTTCTGAACAAAGTGGACATGATGGACGACCCGGAGTTGCTGGAGTTGGTGGAGTTGGAGTTGCGCGAGTTGCTGACCAAGCAGGGCTTTCCTGGGGATGAGACGCCGATTGTGCGCGGCTCGGCCAAGTTGGCGTTGGAAAGTCCCTCGACCGACCCGAACGCGCCGGAGTATGAGTGCATCCGCGAGTTGCTGCGGGTGATAGACGAGTACATTCCGGAGCCGAAGCGGGAAGTGGACAAGCCGTTCATGATGGCGGTGGAAGACGTGTTCTCGATTAAGGGACGCGGGACGGTGGTGACGGGGCGCGTAGACCGGGGGCGCGTGAAAGTGGGCGACCCGATAGAGATTATCGGTTTGCGCGAGACGCGCTCGACGGTGGTGACAGGCGTGGAAATGTTCCACAAGTCGTTGGATGAAGGGATTGCGGGTGACAACTTGGGGTTGTTGCTGCGCGGTATTGAGCGCACGGACGTGGAGCGTGGTCAGGTATTGGCGCAGCCGAAGTCGATTACGCCGCACAAGAAGTTTCTAGCGGAAGTGTACGTGCTGAAGAAAGAGGAAGGCGGTCGTCACAAGGCGTTCTTCAGCGGGTATCGTCCGCAGTTCTACATTCGAACGATGGACGTGACGGGTAACATCACCCTGCCTGAAGGCGTGGAGATGGTGATGCCTGGCGACAACGTGAACCTGACGGTGGAGTTGATAGTGCCTGTGGCGTTGGAGCAAGGCTCGAAGTTTGCCATTCGCGAGGGCGGTCTGACCGTCGGCGCGGGCGTTATCACCAAGATTATCGAATAGGTTGAGAAATGACCAAGCAGAAAATCCGTATCCGCCTGAAGGCCTATGACCACCGCGTTTTGGACCAGTCGGCCAAGCGCATTGTCGAGACTGCTGAACGTTCTGGCGCTCGTGTTGTTGGGCCGGTACCCTTGCCAAGCAAGAAAGAACGGTTTACAATACGACGCTCCACTTTCATCGACAAAGATTCGCACGAGCACTTCGAAATTCGGACGCACAATCGCCTTATTGATGTTCTTGACCCTGATTCCAAGACGATTGATATGTTGATGCGTCTGAACCTGCCTGCGGGCGTCGATATCGAAATCAAAATCTAGTTCGTTCGTCAATCGTCTAACTGGTCTGGCGGGCAAGCATAGTCAGGCCAGTTAGATTGAATGAATACGGTAGGGCAAGAACGACCCTGTGCGTAGGCCAACAAATCGAATGGCCGCGGCAGGTCGGTTGACTGCCCCGCTGCGAGATGATGCAGCCAAAGCCCGGCTGACAGTCTCAAAAAATCTTTGTAAAGGAGAAAACCGAGGATGTTGAAAGGGCTGATTGGAAAGAAGATCGGCATGACCCAGATCTTCGATGAGAGCGGTGTCGCTTATCCCGTTACTCTTATCGAGGCTGGGCCTTGCTATGTTACCCAGATCCGACGTCCGGAGACGGAAGGATACTCCGCAGTGCAGTTGGGTTTCGGCGAGACGCACCCCAAGCGATTGACTGGCGGCGAATTAGGTCACCTGAAAGCCGCGAGTCTGCCGCCCCTGCGCGTGTTGCGTGAGTTCCGCGCCAAAACTCCGGACGTTTCTGTTGGTGACGTATTAAAGGTTGATGTGTTTGCTCCGGGTGAACGTGTCGACGTGATTGGCACCAGCAAAGGCAAAGGCTTTGCCGGTGGCGTCAAACGTTATCACTTTGCCGGTGGACCGAAAACACATGGTCAGTCGGACCGGCATCGCGCTCCCGGGTCGAACTCATCAGGTACGACGCCAGGTCGTGTTTACAAAGGTTCGCGCCGCCCCGGTCACATGGGCAGCGACCGCGTTACAGTGCAAAGCCTGAAGGTTGTCCTGGTGGATGCCGAGCGCAACCTGATTGGCGTTCATGGCGCCGTTCCGGGTCCTAAAGGCGGCCTGGTGGTCATCAACGAGGCGCGCAAGCAGTAATGCGCGATGAATGGAGAAAGACGCTATGAAAGTTGACGTTTTCAATATGGAAGGCCAGAAGGTGAAGCAGGTGGAACTTCCTGCCGCTATCTTTGAAGCCCCCATTAACATTGATTTGATGCACCAGGCATATACCCGCCAGATGGCGAATGCCCGCCTGGGTACGCACGACACTAAACTGCGTGGCGAGGTTGCTGGTGGCGGCAAAAAACCCTGGAAACAGAAAGGCACCGGGCGCGCCCGCCAGGGTTCGACCCGCGCCGCACAGTGGGTTGGCGGTGGCCGTATTTTTACCCCGCATCCCCGCAAGTACACCCAGCGCATGCCGCTCAAGATGCGCCGTGCTGCGTTGCGCTCCGCGCTTTCAGCCAAAGCCGCTGAAGCAGGTATCATCGTGGTTGATGACCTGACGCTGGCCGAGCCGAAGACCCGCTTGATGGCGCAGGCGCTTAATCGCCTGGTTGGTGGGTCCAGCGCGCTGGTGGTTATTCCCGAAAAATCGGCTTCTTATGATGTTGTTGCCCGTTCGGCAAGCAACATCGAAGGCGCCAAGGTCTTGCTGGCAGGATATCTCAATATTCGCGACTTGTTTACGTTCGAAAAAGTCGTACTGCCCTTGCAAGCGCTGGACGTTTTGAATTCCAACCTGGCATCCCCGCTTAAATCACGCGGGGCTTAGGAGGCGAGAATGATTACACTTTACGAAGTTCTCCGCCGTCCCCTTATCACAGAAAAGTCGAACTATCAGTCGGGCAAACTGAATCAGTATGCCTTTGAAGTTGCCTCTGATGCAACGCGCACGATGGTTAAGGACGCAATTGAAACGTTGTTCGATGTAAAAGTGGAACGCGTGAACATTATCAATACTGCGGCCAAGCGGGGCCGCCGCGCCCGCAGCCGCCGTTTGTTGGTGCGTAAGGCTGGCTACAAAAAGGCGATTGTCACGCTGCAAGCGGGCCAGACTCTCCAGATTTTTGAAGGGGTGCAGTAATGGCTGTCAAGAAATATAAACCAGTCACGCCGGGGCAACGCGGCATGACGGGCTACTCCTTTGAAGAAATTACCAAGAGTGAACCCGAACGTTCACTGCTTGTGTCTCTGCGTAAAAAAGGCGGTCGGAATGCCTATGGCCGCGTCACCGTTCGTCACCAGGGCGGTGGGAGCAAGCGCTATCTTCGTATGGTCGATTTCAAGCGCGACAAACTGGGCATTCCCGCTAAAGTGGCCGCGATTGAATATGACCCCAATCGTACAGCCCGCCTGGCACTGTTGCATTACGTCGATGGCGAAAAGCGCTACATCCTTGCCCCGCTTGGGCTGAAGGTTGGTGATGTGTTGCTCTCTGGCGCGGGCGCGGAAATCCGTCCTGGCAACTGCCTGCCGATTTCCAGCATTCCGGTTGGGACAATGGTTCACAATATCGAGGTCAAAGAAGGCAAAGGCGGCCAGTTGGTGCGCTCTGCCGGCGCCGCTGCTCAGTTGCTTGCCAAGGAAGGTGATTATGCCCAGATTCGTATGCCTTCTGGCGAAGTTCGTCTTATCCGCCAGAAATGTTTTGCGACAATTGGGCAGGTCGGCAACCTTGACCACAGCAACATCAAGCTCGGCAAAGCAGGCCGCAAACGCCACCTGGGGATTCGCCCGTCGGTGCGCGGTTCGGCCATGACCCCCCGCGACCACCCACATGGTGGTGGTGAAGGCCGCCAACCGATTGGCAAGCCCGGTCCGCGCAGCCCATGGGGCAAACCCACTCTGGGTTATAAAACGCGCAAGAATAAGCAGACGGATAAGTATATTGTCCGCCGCCGCAGCAAGACCAGCCGCTAAGGCGTGACAGGTAAACGAGGTACGAGACTATGTCTAGATCTCTGAAGAAGGGGCCCTTCATTGCCCCAAAATTGCTTACTAAAATTGAATCGATGAACCAGCGTGGTGATAAAAAGGTCATTCGAACCTGGAGCCGCGCCAGTGTCATCTTCCCGCAGATGGTGGGGCATACGATTGCCGTGCATGACGGCCGCCGCCATGTGCCTATTTACATTACCGAGAATATGGTCGGGCATCGCCTGGGTGAATTTGCTCCCACGCGCACATTCCGGGGTCATCTCTCGGAAAAGTCGACGAAGAGGAAATAAGCCATGACCGATATTCGCGCTTATTTGCGCTTCCTACCCATCTCGGCCCAGAAAGTGCGCCTGATTGTTGACCTGGTGCGCGGCAAAGATGCCAACGAGGCGCTCGACCTGCTTCGCTTTGTGCCGAATCGCGCAGCCCAGCCTGTGTTGAAGCTGCTCAAGTCAGCGGTGGCAAACGCTGAAGAGAACTTTGGCGTCAGCCGTGATGACCTGTATGTAGCCACCATCTTTGCTGATGAGGCTCCTACTCGCAAATGGCGTCGTTTTGGCGCTCGCGGCCGTTTCAAACCGATACTGCGCCGTTCGTCGCACGTCACCGTCATTTTGCGGGAACGCGAAGCCTAGAGAGTAAGGAGAATATATGGGTCGTAAAGTTCATCCAATTGGTTTTCGCCTGGCTGTCAGCCGCGGTTGGCAAGGCCGCTGGTTTGCTGAAGGCGCGCAATATCGCGAACAGCTCCAGCAGGATTTTGCCATCCGTGATTTGGTGCAGCAAATTTCCCCCAAGGCGGGCGTCTCTCGCGTGGAGGTGGAACGTTATTCCAACAAGGTAAAAGTCACCGTCCACACCGCCAAACCCGGAATCTTGATCGGTCGCAAAGGCGAAGGTGCTCAGAAAGTTCGCAAGGGGCTCCAGGATCTCGTGGGCAAGAAGATAGACCTTGATATCAAGGAACTGACTGCCCCGGATACTGATGCCTACCTGATTGCCCGCAATATTGCCGACCAACTCCAACGTCGCATTGCCTACCGCCGCGCGATGAAGAAAGCCATGCAATCTGCCATGCGGCAGGGTGCCCAGGGTATCAAGATTGAAGTGGCTGGCCGCTTGGCAGGCGCTGAAATGGCTCGTAGTGTGTGGCTGCGCGAAGGCCGTGTCCCGCTTCAAACCCTGCGCGCAGACATTGATTTTTCCCGCGCTGAAGCATTGACCACTTATGGCCGTATCGGTATCAAGGTCTGGGTCTATAAGGGCGAGATGAAGCAGGAAGTGGAAGAAAAAATTGAATCCACCGAGGGCGTGTACGTCAGCGAGTAATCCCGCGCGCGCTTCAAGTGGAACGATGGAGCGCGCGGGATAAATCGCCCGTGCCTGAAGAGAGGTTGTTGCTATGTTAATGCCGAAACGTGTTAAGTGGCGCAAGCAGATGCGCGGCCGCATGAAGGGCAAAGCCCTGCGCGGCGCAGAAGTAAGTTTTGGGGAATGGGGCTTGCAAGCCCTTGAACCCGGTTGGGTAACTGCCCGCCAGATTGAAGCCGCTCGCCGCGCGATTGTGCGCGAGATGAAACGCCGTGGCAAGGTCTGGATTCGCATTTTCCCGGCCAAGCCCTATACCCACCGGGCTGCTGAAACCCGCATGGGTAAAGGAAAAGGAAGCGTCGAGTACTATGTCGCAGTGGTCAAGCCTGGCCGTATGATGATTGAGATTGGCGGGCTTTCTCATGAAGAGGCCCTGCGCGCGCTCAAGATGGCGCAGTACAAGTTTGCCATTAAGACCAAAATTGTTACCCGCCACGCGGCGGGGGCAGGAGAGTAAGGAATGAAAGCGAAAGAAATCCGCGCCCTGTCTGCCAATGAAATCAAGGTCAAGATTGCTGATACGCGCGAAGAACTGATGAAACTTCGTTTCCAGCAGGTGACCGGCCAGTTGACTGATACCAGTCGTTTGCGCGCGCTTCGGCGCGACATCGCCCGGATGGAAACTGTCCTGGCTGAGACGCAGAAGGCGACTGAATAGGAAGGTCCAAGATGAATACTCGTCGTCGTATGACTGGTGTCGTCACCAGCAATAAAATGCAAAAGACCGTTGTGGTGCAAATTTCACGCAGTTACCGCCACCCGGTCTACAAGAAAGTTGTTCACCGCTCAATGCGCGTGAAGGCTCACGATGAAATCGGTTGCCAGGTTGGCGATGCCGTTCAAATCGTGGAAAGCCGCCCGATTTCTGCCGATAAGCGCTGGGTGGTTGAAGCCATCCTCAAGCGCGAAACCAAGACCGCCGATAGCGGGGTGGAGGTGTAATTATGATTCAGCAAGAGACTCGCGTCAAAGTTGCTGATAACTCCGGGGCCCGCGAATTGCTCGTCATTCATGTCATGGGCGGTTCGATGCGCAGGTACGGCAGTATTGGCGATATTGTAATTGCCACGGTTAAATCTGCAGCTCCACAAGGTGCCGTTAAGAAGAGCGAGATTGTGAAGGCTGTGATTGTGCGCGTGGCCAAGGAATGGCGTCGTGAAGACGGTTCCTACATTCGTTTTGATGATAATGCCGCAGTGATTCTTGACAATGACGGCCAGAATCCCAAGGGCAGCCGTATCTTCGGCCCGGTGGCGCGCGAATTGCGCGAAAAGGGCTTCATGAAGATAGTTTCACTGGCGCCGGAAGTTCTTTAAGCCAGTGAGGAGTGAAGCCATGAATGTAAAAATCCGCAAAGGCGATACTGTCGAAATTATCAGTGGCGGCCTCGAAGACAAGGGCAAACGCGGCGAGGTTATTCGGGTAGATCCGGATGAACGTCGTGTGGTTGTGCAGGGTGTCAATATCCGCACCAAGCACCAAAAACAGGCTCAAACGCGCCAGGGCCGCAATATTCAACCTGGCCGCATTAAGTTCGAAGCCCCGGTCGATATTTCTAACGTGATGTTGGTTTGTCCCAAGTGCGACAAGTCAACTCGCGTTGGCGTCCAGCGCACGCTGGAAGGTGAGAAATACGTATCTCACCGTGTTTGCAAGCACTGCCAGGCTTTGATTGACTAAGGCATTGCCTGGACAGGAGAGCAAAAGATTATGAACAGATTGCAAGAACATTATCAGAATGAAGTTGTCCCAGCCCTGCAAAAGGCCTTCAACTACCGGAACGTAATGGAGATTCCGCGTATTAAAAAGGTGGTTGTGAATATTGGCCTGGGTGAGGCGATGGGAAACCCCAAGGCGCTGGAAGCAGCGGTCGCTGACCTGACGACTATTACCGGTCAGAAGCCTGTCTTGACCAAAGCGCGCAAAAGCATTGCGAATTTCAAACTGCGCGAAGGCGTTATCATTGGCACCAAAGTGACACTGCGCGGCAGCCGGATGTGGGCCTTCCTGGACCGCTTGATGAACATTGCCCTGCCGCGCGTGCGTGACTTTCGCGGCGTTTCGCCGGATGCTTTCGATGGACGCGGCAATTATACGCTGGGCCTGCGCGACCAGTTGATTTTCCCTGAAATCGAATACGACAAGATTGACAAGTTGCGCGGCATGGAAATTACTATTGTGACAACAGCCGGGAATGATGAGCATTCACGAGAGATGCTCCGTTTCCTGGGAATGCCTTTCAGGAAGGAAGCGTAAGTTATGGCAAAGAAGTGCATGACCTATCGTGAACAACGCCGAAAGTACCCAACTCGCGTGCGGAATCGTTGCAATCGCTGCGGGCGCCCGCGCGGTTACATTCGTCGTTTTGGACTGTGCCGGATTTGCTTCCGCGAGTTGGCCCTGGAAGGCAAAATCCCCGGTGTGGTAAAGTCATCGTGGTAAACCGGGTGGAGGTGCTTAAATGAGCGTTACAGATCCGATTGCTGATATGCTGACTCGCATACGAAATGCCGTAGCGACTGGTCAGCCGCTGGTGGCGATGCCGCATTCAAAAATCAAAGCGGAAATTGCCAAAATTATGAAAGAAGAAGGCTATCTCGAAGGGTTCGAGGTGGTCGATGGTGAAGTTCCGGGACAAAAAGTGCTGCGCGTCAAAATCAAGTATGTTGGCGAGCGCCGCGAACGGAAGTCTGTGTTGAGTGGCATTGTGCGCGTCAGCCGCCCCGGACGCCGTGTGTATACCAAGAAACACGACATTCCCTGGGTTTTGTCGGGCATGGGCGTTGCCATCCTTTCGACCCCTAAGGGAGTGATGACCGGGCATCGCGCGCGTCAGCTCAACGTTGGCGGCGAAATTCTGTGCAAGGTCTGGTAAGGAGGATTGCTGTGTCTCGTATTGGACGATTACCTATTGCCGTTCCTGCTGGCGTGCAGGTGGATTTGAGCGGCAATTCGGTGAAGGTGAAAGGACCCAAGGGCGAAATGCAGCGGAGTTTTTCCCCGCTGGTTGAGATTGCCCTTGAAAATGGCCAAATTACCATCACCCGCCGTTCCGACAATCCTGCCGAACGCGCCTTGCATGGGACGACTCGCGCAGTATTGAATAATATGGTGGTTGGCGTAAGCAGTGGCTTTGAACGCATCCTCGAATGGGATGGAGTCGGCTACCGCGCTGAAATGAGCGGAAGCAGCCTGATGCTGCATATGGGATATTCCCACCCTGTGAAGTTTGACCCTCCAAAAGGAGTTTCCTTTGAGGTAGATGCTAAGGCGCGCCAGATAAAAGTAATGGGCTATGATAAAGAAGTAGTAGGCCAGACTGCGTCTGAGATTCGCGAGGTCCGCCCGGTGGAACCTTACCTGGGCAAGGGCTTACACTACTTGGGCGAGAAAATCCGCCGCAAAGCCGGTAAGTCTGGGAAAGGGAAGAAGTAACATATGGCAAAGAATTCTCGTTCCGCGTCCCGCGAAAAACGCCATCTGCGGGTTCGCAAGAAAGTTTTTGGCACCCCTGATTGCCCCCGTCTGAGCGTTTTCCGCAGCGTTAGCGAGGTATATGCTCAGGTTATCGATGACGTGGAAGGCACCACCCTGGTTTCTGCCTCCAGCATCGACAAAGAGTTGCGCGCCAAATTAGACGGTCTGAAAAAGTCTGAACAGGCAACCCTGGTTGGCAAGACCGTTGCCGAACGCGCCAAAGCCAAAGGAATCGAAACGGTGGTTTTCGACCGTGGCGGTTTCCGCTACATGGGGCGCGTCAAGGCTCTGGCTGATGGCGCGCGCGAAGGCGGGCTGAAATTCTAAGGCTCAATCCCACGAAGAACGTGGGATATTGGAGAACGCTATGTCGGAATATGAAATGCAGGAAATAGAATTACAGGAACAGCTCGACGAGCGCGTGATTGAGATTGCCCGCGTCGCTAAAGTTGTCAAAGGTGGCCGTCGTTTCCAATTCCGTGTCACGGTTGTGATTGGCGATGGACACGGCAAGGTTGGAATGGGGGTAGGCAAGGCGAATGCCGTGCCGGATGCCATGCGCAAAGCCACCGAACGCGCCCGCAAAGATATGCGCCAGGTGTTTACCATGGGAACGACTATTCCCCACGAAGTGATTGGCCGCGTGGCTGGCGCGAGAGTGTTGCTCAAACCGGCTTCCCCCGGTACGGGCGTTATCGCGGCTGGCGGCGTGCGCGCCGTGCTGGAAGCCGCGGGCGTCCGCGACATTCTGACCAAATCCCTGGGGTCTGCCAACGTGTTGAATGGCGTGATGGCGACCTTCCAGGCGCTGGATTCGCTCAAATCGCCTGTACAGGAAGCGGCCCGCCGGGGCAAGCCTGTCGAAGAACTCATGCCCTTCTGGGAACGGAGGAAGCATGGCTAAAAAGACTGAAATTAAGACTTTGCGTGTGACGCTGGTGAAAAGCCCGATTGGCTTTCCCGAGCCGCAGAAACGCACCGTGAAGGCGCTTGGGTTGCGTCGCATGAACCAGACGGTTGAACATAACGATACCCCCGCTCTGCGTGGGATGCTCAACGCGGTCATTCATCTTGTAAAAATTGAAGAGTAGGAGAGATGATGAAACTCCACGATTTGACCCCCAATCCGGGCGCGAAGAAAGAACGCAAACGCGTGGGGCGTGGTATTTCGGCTGGGCAGGGTAAAACTGCCGGTCGTGGTACCAAAGGCGCGGGCGCGCGTTCTGGCGAGGAAGGCAACCTGTATCGCCAGGGTGGCAACCTGCCCTTTTTCCGACGCCTGCCCTTCATGCGCGGTGAAGGCTTTACCCCACCTTTCCAGGTGGAATTTAACGAAGTCAATCTCGATCAGTTGGCGGCTTTCAAAGCGGGCGCGGATGTGACCCCTGAAGCGCTGGCTGGCGTGAATTTGTTGCGCAATCCGCGTAACCCCATCGTTGTGCTGGGACGCGGCGAGATTAATATCCCGCTCAAAGTCCGCGTTCATCGCGTTTCAGCGGGCGCCAAGAGCAAAATTGAAGCCGCTGGCGGCTCAGTTGAACTGATTGAAGGCTAATCCTTCCCACAACGAACGTGGGACTCTTTCAGGAGACCTGACACAATGAAAAATACCTGGTCAGCCTGGCGTTACCTGTGGAAATCAGAAGACATTCGCCGCATGTTGCTGGTGACCTTGTTGTTGCTGGTGCTTTACCGCCTTGCATCAAATGTCCCTGTCCCGGGAATTAATGTCGCCGCGCTCGAAGCGTTGCGCGCCCAACTCAGCCAGTCCGGTGGAAATTTCTTCAATTTCCTTGACCTGCTTTCCGGTGGTACAGTTTCGCGCTTTTCACTTCTCTCGATGGGCGTGTATCCCTACATTACTGCCCAAATCATCATCCAATTGCTGGTTCCCATCATTCCTTCGCTCCAAAAGCGAATGGAAGAGAATCCGACCGAGGGGCGCAAGTGGATGCAGAAGTGGACCTACTACCTGGCCGTGCCGATGTCAGCACTTTCGGCTATTGGACAGATTAACATCTTCAACTCGATTGGCCTGCAATACCAGATTGGCACTATCCTCGATTTCGGTTTTTCTGGCGGCCAAATTTTACGCTCGTCAGCAGCTCTGTTAGCGATGATGGCTGGTACCATGTTTGCCATCTGGCTAGGAGAATTGATTTCGGAATATGGTATTCGCGGGCAGGGCTTGTCGCTCATTATTTTCGCCGGTATCGTATCCCAAATGCCCACTAATTTGGGCGGTATCCTTGCCGATGAGCAATATCGCTGGATTATGCTCGCGCTAATGGTTGTTATCATTGTCCTGACCATTTTTGCGATTGTTTACGTTCAGCAAGGACGTCGCAACGTGCCGGTGATGTACCCGGGCCGCCGGGTGGGTAACCGCATGTCGATGCCGGTCAAGGCCTCTTTGCCGTTGATGGTCAACATGGCTGGTATGATTCCGCTCATCTTCGCCAGTGCCATTTTGCAATTCCCGGCGATATTGGCCAGTTATTTTGCGACCGACCCGACTGCATCCTATTACAATTTTGCTGTGGGTGTTCAGCAAACTTTTGGCGGCAATTCTCCGACCTATTGGGTAACATATTTCGTAATGGTGGTGATTTTTACCTTCTTTTATACGGATGTTCTATTTACCCAACAAAATTATGGCGAGAATCTGAAACGGGTTGGCGCGCAAATCCCTGGCGTCAGCCGCGGTACGCCCACCCAGAAATACCTGACCAAAGTGCAACGCCGTATCACCTTGCCAGGGGCGCTTTTCCTGGGCTTGATTGCGATTTTGCCGTTCCTGTTGAGCCTGGTTTTACAATCGTTCAACATCGGCTCGGCTTCTTCGAACGCAGGTTTGTTCCTCGTCTCATCTTCGGGTCTGCTCATCGTAGTTGGCGTAGTTCGTGAGACCTTTGCCACCATCGACGCTGAATTGAAACTGCATGGCTATCAGGATTCCATCTTGGTTCGCTAATCCAGTACAAAAGGTGAATAGATGCCAATATACATCGTTCTGCTCGGCCCCCCTGGGGCGGGAAAGGGAACGCAGGCAAAGGTGCTGGCAGAAAAATTTGACCTGCCGCACATCTCATCGGGAGATATTTTCCGTGAGAATATCAAGAATGATACCGAGTTGGGTCAGTTGGCAAAAACCTACATCAGCAAAGGCGAACTGGTGCCGGATGATGTGACGATTGCCATGATTCGAGAACGTTTTTCACGCTCAGATTGTGCCAATGGAGCCATCCTAGATGGTTTCCCGCGCACCCCGGCCCAAGCAGACGCACTTTGTGAAATGCTGAAGGAGTTCGACGGCAAAGTCAATCTGGTCCCGTTTATCACCGCGCCGGTCGAGGTTTTAATTGAACGTCTGGCGGGACGCTGGACCTGCCGCCTCTGTGGGCGTGTCTACCACGAGCGTTTCAACCCTCCAAAAACGGACGGTGCATGCGACGCAGATGCCGGTGAACTGTATCAGCGTGAAGACGATAAAGCCGAGACAGTCGTGCATCGCATCGAGGTGTATCAGAACCAGACTGCTCCCCTGATTAATTACTACAAGGAGCGCGGCGTGCTGGCTGAAATTAATGGCTTTGCGCCTATCGAAGAAGTTTCGGCGCAGTTGATGGTTGCGCTGAAGCATTAGTGATTATTTAGAAATCAATGAATTTATGGACTGGGCTCGTCAAATCAATTTGAAAACCCCGGCCGAAATCGCAATTATGCGCGAGGCTGGGCGTATCAATGCTTTGGTATTGTCGACCGTCCGTGAAATGTTACAGCCGGGTGTTTCGACAGCAGACCTCGACGCGGCTGCCGAGGAAGTGCTGAACAAACACGGCGCTGTATCGCCCTTCAAAGGTTACGGGTATCCGCCGTTTCCGAATTCCATCACGGTCAGCATCAACGAAGAACTGGTGCATGGGATTCCAACGGCCAGCCGAAAACTCAAAGAAGGAGATATCGTCTCCGTCGATTGTGGAACGGTGTTCGAAGGGTATGTGGCCGATTCGGCGTTTTCTGCCGGGGTCGGGGAGATTTCCCCAAAGGCCAGGAAATTGCTCGAAGTCACCGAGCAGGCCCTGCAGATTGGTATTTCCAAAATGCGGCCTGGCAATCGGACGGGCGATATTTCAGCAGCGATACAGCAACATGTGGAGAGCCATGGTTTTCATGTCGTGCGCGAATATACCGGCCATGGCGTTGGGCGTCAAATGCACGAAGGGCCGCAGGTCCCAAATTATGGGAAGGCTGGTACCGGGGTACTTTTGCGCTCTGGAATGGTCATCGCGCTGGAACCAATGGTACTAGTCGGTACGCACAAAACGAAAGTATTGAAAGATAAATGGACTGTGGTGTCGGCAGACGGTTCACTGACGGCGCACTTCGAGCATAGTGTTGCCGTAACCGAAGGGGAACCCCTCCTCCTGACTGTCCTGTGAACCCCTGATTCAACACCAAATTCTGGACGGAATGTAACGAAACGAGTATAATCATAACTTCGGCTGTACAGGACGCATCGATGTGTCCCCTGAAGGAGAAAGGCAATCATGAAAGTTTCACCATCCATTCGCAAACGCTGCGCGAAATGTAAGATTGTCAAACGCAGTGGCCGGCTCTACGTCATCTGCGAAAACCCCAAGCATAAGCAGCGACAAGGGTAAAGACTATGGCACGTATCGAAGGCATCGACCTCCCTCGTAATAAGCGCGTTGAGATTGGTTTGTCCTATCTATATGGGATTGGGCTGACCCGCTCACGCCAAATTTTGGCGGATACCAAAATTAATCCCGATACCCGCATCAAGGACTTATCGGAAGCAGAAGTTTCCGCCTTACGTGAATATATTTCCAAAAACTTCGTGGTGGAAGGCGACCTGCGCCGCGAAGAGCAGCTGAACATTAAACGATTGATCGAAATCGGCTGCTATCGTGGGATGCGCCATCGCCGCAACCTGCCGGTTCATGGACAGCGTACCCGTACCAATGCGCGCACCCGCAAGGGGCCGAAAAAGACCGTTGCCGGGCGCGGACGCCGCCGTGGTGCGAAGAAGTAATCCTGGAGGAAGTAGAAATTATGGCACAGAGTGTACGCCAGGCGCGCCGTTCTACCGGCGCAAAGAAAGCAAAGCGCTCGTTATCTTCGGGCCAGGTGCATGTTTTTGCATCGTTCAATAATACGATTGTGACTGTAACCGACGCCGCGGGCAACACGGTTGCCTGGGGCAGCGCCGGGTCGGCTGGTTTCAAAGGTTCTCGCAAGAGTACGCCTTTTGCCGCCCGTTTGGCAGCCGAGCAGGCCATTAAAGCCGCCCAGCAGATGGGCCTGCAGGAAGCAGATTTAATTGTGAAGGGACCTGGGCCCGGTCGTGAATCTGCTATTCGCGCAGTCCAGTCGATGGGGGTTAAGGTTCGCTCGATTTCCGACAAGACCCCGGTGCCGCACAACGGTTGCCGCCCCCCGAAGAAGCGCCGCGTGTAAGACTTGGAGAGGTAGTAAATATGGCGAAATATCTTGGTCCGGCTTGTAAACTTTGCCGGCGTGAAGGCGAAAAATTGTTTTTGAAGGGCGAGCGCTGCTTTACCGCCAAATGCGCATTTGAGCGCCGCAGCTTTGCCCCTGGTCAGCATGGGAAATCCGGTGGCCGCTCTCGCAGCGCTACTGGCCGCGCATCCGACTATGCCCGGCAATTGCGCGCTAAACAAAAGGCGCGTCGCGTTTATGGAATGATGGAACGGCAGTTCCGCCGCTATTATGAAGTAGCGTTAAAACGCCGCGGCTTGACTGGTTTGAACCTGCTTCAAATCCTCGAATCGCGTCTCGACAACGTCGTTTTCCGATTGGGTTTCGCCACCAGCCGCGCCCAGGCGCGTTTACTGGTGACGCATGGTCACTTTACCGTCAACGGCCGCCGCACCGATGTTCCTTCCATGTTGTTGGAAAGCGGGGATGTCATCCAGGTGCGCGAAGGCTCCAGTGACGGAACTTACTTCAAAGAGTTGAAGGACGTTGCCGAAAAGCGTACGTTCCCGGCCTGGCTGAATCGCGATTTGAAGAATTTGACCGGTACTGTTCAACGTTTGCCGGAGCGCGCTGAAATCGACGGTAATTTGGAAGAACAACTCATCGTCGAATTCTACTCGCGCTAATGCCCCGGTATGTCCCTGGGACGATAGAGTGTCTGTTTTTCAACACGTGTGCCTGCTCAATATGGTGCAGGCAAGGGAGAGGTGAACCGTGACCGGATTATCGAACATGGTTATGCCAAAAATCGAGCGTGAGGCCGAAGCTCGAAATTACGGAAAATTTATTGTCAGCCCGCTTGAACGCGGTTATGGCGTTACTGTCGGAAACGCCCTGCGGCGAGTTCTGCTTTCTTCGCTCGAAGGAGCGGCGGTTACGTCTGTGCGAATTTCGGACGTGTTGCATGAGTTTAGCGACATCCCCGGCGTGCGCGAAGATGTCATCCAGGTGATGTTGCAAATCAAACAGCTGCGCCTGAAACTGAACGGCGTGGATTCCACTCGGATGCATCTCGAAGTGCGTGGAGAGGGGATGGTCACGGCGGCGGATATTATTGCCCCGTCGGAGGTTGATGTCATCAACCCTGACCTGTATCTATTCACGGTTGATAACCCCGGCACCCGTCTAGATTTGGAATTCACCGTTGAGCGTGGGCGAGGCTATTCCCCTGCCAACGACCGCGCTGGACACCTGCCGATTGGTGAACTGCCTGTGGACGCCATCTTCAGCCCGGTTAAGCGTGTCAACTGGGAAGTGAGCAGCGCCCGGGTAGGGCAAAGCACCAACTACGACCGCCTGACGCTCGAAATCTGGACGGATGGCACCGTTTCGCCCGAACGGGCTCTCAGCACCGCTGCAAAAACGTTGATTGAACACCTGCGTTTTATTGCTGGCGTGAGTGAAGAAACCCTCACCATTACAATGGAGAAGGAAATCTCCAGTTCGCGCCTGAGCAGCGAAGTGGCAGAAACCCCGGTGGAATCGCTCGACCTTTCTGTACGCGTCTTCAATTCTCTCAAGCGCACCGGGATTACAACGGTGGGTGATGTCATCGACCTTCTCGAAAAGGGCGACCAGGCTGTCATGTCCATCCGTAACTTTGGCGAGAAAAGTCTTGACGAATTGCGACAAAAGATGGTCGAAAAAGGCTTTATCAAAGACCAACCGATTAACGCGGAGTAATTCAAAATGCGACATCAGGTAGCAGGATACAAACTTGGGCGCAGCAAGGGCGCGCGTATTGCCCTGCGGCGCAATTTAATCAAACAATTGTTTACGCATGAACGTATAACCACCACCCGTGCCAAAGCAGAAGCGGTGCGTGGCGAAGCGGAACGCATTATCACCATCGCGCGCCGTTCGGCGGAAGCACAGGATGCAGCGAAAGTACATGCTCGCCGTTTGGTGGCGTCCAAACTGGGCGGCGGCAATGAAGTTGTCAAGAAACTGTTTGACGATATCGCCCCCCGCTTCGCAACCCGCAACGGCGGCTACACTCGTATGCTCAAACTTGGCATGCGCCAGGGCGACGCTGCCGAAATGGTGATGCTCGAACTCGTCGAAGAGTAATCAGTGAACAGTCGCCAGTAATCAGTGAACGCTTATCATTGATTACGGAATACTGATTACTGAACACTGGTTACTGAACGTGGCACGTTACCAGATTATTCTTGCCTACGATGGCTCCGACCTGTCGGGCAGTCAGCGGCAGGCCAACAGCCGGACAGCGCAAAGCGAATTCGAAAACGCATTGCGCCGCCTGGGCTGGCAGGGACGTTCCGTCTTCATGGCCGGACGTACCGATACCGGCGTTCACGCCTTGGGACAGGTGGCCGCCTTCGACCTGGAGTGGACTCACCCACTCGATGAGCTGGTCAGGGCCATCAACAGCCACCTGCCCCCCGACTTGGCCGCTCGCGCTGCGAAACTCGTCCCCGACGATTTTCACCCGCGTTTTGACGCGCTCGCCCGCCGCTATCGTTACCGGCTGTATTGCCAGCCCATCCGCGATCCTTTGCGGGATCGCTATGCCTGGCGGTTATGGCCTGCCCCACAGCCCGAAGTATTACGCCTCGTTGCGGAACTTCTCATCGGTAAACATGACTTTGCCGCTTTCGGTACCCCGCCCCGGCCCGGAAAAAGCACCGTGCGTACTGTGATGAAAGCTGAATGGCAGCAGCAAGGAGACGAGTGGACATTCGAAGTCCAGGCCGATGCCTTCCTGTACCGCATGGTGCGCCGCATGGTTTACATTCAAGTGACAGCCGGGCAGGGAAAACTTCCAGTAAATGCGATTACCAAGTTGCTGGAAGGCAGGGCGCAGGTCACTCCGGCAGGCCTTGCTCCAGCGCGCGGCCTGACCCTTGTCGAAGTAATCTATCCCGAATAATCTGGTTTTATGCTAAAAATGTCTGTAAGTGGAGAGACAACCGTGTATAAATCGTATTACCCCAAAGCCAGTGAAATCCAGAACGACTGGGTGGTGGTGGACGCCGCCGGTCAGAACCTGGGTCGCCTGACGGCTCAAATTGCCACGCTATTGCTTGGCAAGCACAAACCCACCTTTACCCCCGGCGTCCCGATGGGCGATTACGTGGTCGTCATCAACGCCTCGCGCATCACCTATACCGGGAGCAAGGAAAGCGAAAAAATGTACCACAAGCATTCCGGCTATCCCGGCGGGCTGAAATCGGTCTCCCTGCGCGACCAGTTGAACAAGCACCCCGACCGCGTCATCCGCGATGCCGTGTGGGGCATGTTGCCCAAGAACAAGTTCAGCCGCCAAATTATCAAGCGGTTGAAGGTGTACGGCGGTTCTGAACACCCCCATGCCGCCCAGGTCGAGAAATAAGGAGTAAGAGACGTATGGCGCAGTATTTTGAAGGAATTGGACGCCGCAAGGAAAGCACCGCCCGCGTGCGCGTTTCGGAAGGTTCGGGCAAATTTATCGTCAACGACAAGGAAGCCGCGGCTTTCTTCACTCGCCCCGGCGACATGCACGCGATTCTCTCCCCGCTTTCTGCGATTGGGCAAGAAACCAGCGCCTATGACATCACCGTCCTCGTCAACGGCGGTGGCGTCACCGGGCAGACCGATGCGGTGACACTGGGTCTGGCGCGCGCGTTGGTTAAGATGAACGCCGAGTGGAACTCTGCCATGCGCAAGGCTGGCCTGCTGACCCGCGATGCCCGCATCAAGGAAAGCAAGAAGCCCGGTCTCAAGCGCGCCCGCAAGGCTCCCACCTACACCAAACGTTAAGCCGACGCCCTTTTGGGGCTGCTTTTCTAGTGCGTAATACGTAATGCGTAAGTTTCTTACGGATTACGTATTACGCATTTACGATTTTATGGAGTCGACATGCTCTCTGCCGAAAATTTTGCCCCTGTTGCGCGCCTTTTGGGATTGGATTCGCTTCAGTCTCTTTCGATTGTGGATGGAAAAACACTCTCCACCCGGCACGTGCCGCCCTTTCCGCCCGACGCGCCTGCGCTTGTCACCGCTATCGAGACCGAGACCCAACTTGAGCAAGTCTACCGCGTCCTGCGCGCTGTCTATTCCCTCGACCATGTGATTCGGCTGGTGCGTTTCCCTGTCGGAGAAGTAACTGAAACCAACCTGGGCTCGATTCCTGGCGAGAAGCACATGGAACATGCGGCCTCGGTCTCGCTCTACCTGCCGCCGCTGCCTGTTGGGACATCCTTTGAGGCCTTCCAGGAAATCATCGCCCATCTGCGCGCGCCCGATGGCTGCCCCTGGGACCGCGAACAGACTCACCAGACTCTGCGCAAGCACCTGCTCGAGGAAAGTTACGAAACCCTCTCTGCGATGGATGCTGACGACCCGGCCAAAATGCGCGAGGAGTTTGGCGATTTGCTCCTGCAAGTCGTCCTGAATGCCCAAATTGGGCAGGAATATGGCGAATTCACGATGAATGAGGTGCTGAAAGGCATTTACGACAAAATCATTCGTCGCCATCCGCACGTCTTTGGGCAGGTAGAAGTGGATGGGGTGGGGCAGGTGCTGTCGAATTGGGAGAGCATCAAAAAAGAAGAGCGGCGCAAAAACGGCGAGGGCGAAAAATCCCTCTTGGATGGCGTGCCAGCCGCGCTGCCAGCCCTAAGCCAGGCCCAGGAATACCAGGAGCGTGCTGCCAGGGTGGGCTTCGATTGGCCGGAAATCGACGGAGTGCTGGAGAAAATCCGCGAGGAAATCGAAGAAGTCCGCCGGTCGGCCAATCCGAATGAACTTGCCGATGAACTGGGCGATTTGTTCTTTGCGCTGGTCAACCTGGCGCGCTGGAAAGATATCGACGCCGAAGCCGCTTTGCGCGCGACCAGCCGGAAGTTCAAGAAGCGTTTTGGTTACATCGAACAACGCGCCCAGGAGATGGGACGCGCGATGAAAGAGATGAGTTTGCAGGAATTGGATGACCTGTGGAATGAAGCAAAAGCGCAGGGAGCGGGGCAGGCGTAATCACGCAGCGCGAGAGAATTCCTCGCGCTGCCAATCCATCACTTTTTTTTTGAAGTTTTTAAGCCATTTTTACGGTTCCCAAACGTAATGCAGGAGCGCCACCAGGTACGGCACGCCATTTACATACTCGAACCCGGCCAGCCACAGCCGCCAATCCAGTTCGATGCCGGGGGTGGGCGGTTTGAGAACGGCAAAGTAGTTGAGATTCTGGTAGCCGCCCGGCCATGGTTCTACATACATTTGGGCGCGGTTGGGGGCGTTGGGGTGCAATTCGTAGGGTGAGTTCAACACGTCTTGCAGTTTGGGCTGCACTTTTTCTACAAAAGTGCCAACCGCATTCATCCCGCTTGCGCCTTCCATGCCCCAATCAATGATTTGGGGGTTGGTGAAGGCCTGGCGCGCGCTTTCGGATGTGTAAATGACCGGGTTGCTGCCCCAGGTTCCATGATACAGGATGGTGACGCCGCGCTTGGGGCTGACCAGCGAGGCGAACAGGCTGCCATCGGACGTATTCATGGCCTGTCTGAGTTGTTCAATGCGTTGGATGGGGCGCGAATCGGTCACGAACTGTTCCGGGGAGATATACTCCGTCAGATTGACATCCCGAACCCAGCCGGTGAAGCCGCCCGGAATCCGCGCTTCGACCCACAGTTCGCTGCCAACCGCGACGAACATTGAACCGCGTTCGATATTGCGGGTATCTGCCGGGAAACTGCCCACGATGGGATTCTCGGCGCCAAAAACTGCATACAAATTCAGCACACTTTCGAAATAAATACCCAACACCACGTAAGGAGAGATAAAGA
>Ga0101944_10002364_pt1 | contig 30920 bp, 23 predicted proteins | sample DewCreD2012metaG_FD_75245 | JGI IMG/M metagenome (GOLD analysis project Ga0101944, IMG submission 75245) | Hot spring sediment bacterial and archeal communities from British Columbia, Canada, to study Microbial Dark Matter (Phase II) - Dewar... ... | reverse complement strand
AGAGTGCGGACCAGGCTTTCCCCCGGCTTTGCAGGGACTGGAACCGCGCCCTCAGGAATCGCCCCTCGGCAGGCAGGCGCGCGGATCGGGGAACATGTGGAAAGCCGCGGGCGGAGCGGCCTGAGGCCGCCGAAGCGCGCGGCCCCGGGGCGCTCCCGCCCGGTTCTGAAGCCGCGATCCCTTTCCTGCGTTCCGTTGCCGCGCAGTCTCATCCTGGCGCCGGGCGCCGTGCCAGACTCGCCGGAATGCGAAGCCTTTTGCGGAGCGGGCTGGCGCGGGCAGCCATTCTGACGGCGGAAGCCCGGTCCTCATCCGCAGGTTTCTCACGGTCTGGGACTCTGTTCCTGCCCGCGGGTACAATAACAGCTTGCGGTATTTTTTCTCGCGGCACGTCCCGGACGCGCGGCGCGTCCTGCTGGTGGAAAGCGGCCCGCGCCACCTGATCGAAGACATCCTGCCAGGCCTCTACACCCAGCCCGTCAACAAGAGGGTGGATCTGTTCACCTGCTTCAGCGGCCTTCCGCGCGGTTTCGACACGGGCCGCGGCGAAGTCTTCCGCACCCACGACTATCAGGGGCGCGCGGCGCGGAGGCGGCTGTACTCAATGCTCCGCCGCCGGGGCTACGACATCCTCGGCATCATCTGCGCCGACACGCCCGTGATGGCCAAATGGAAGTGGGCGCTGGCGTGGCAGGTGCCGGCCAAGGTTTTCATCCTGAACGAAAACTGCGACTACTTCTGGTTCGACCACACGCAGTGGCGCACCATGCTCCACTTCCTGCTGTTCCGCGCCGGACTGACCGGCGCGGAGGGCGCGGCTACGGTGGCTCGGCTCGTTTTTGCACCGTTCGTACTACTTTACTTGCTCGGATTCGCGGCATACATTCATCTGCGGAGGGCGCTCCGGACATGAAAGCGGTGTTTGTCACGGAATTCGGCGGCGTCGAGAAGCTGCGCTATGAGGATCTGCCCATGCCCGTGCCCGGCGACGGGCAGGCGCTCGTGAAGATCCACGCCATTGGCGTGAATTTCATCGACATTTACTACCGCACGGGGCTTTACCCGGCGGCGCCGCCCGTGGTGTTGGGCATGGAGGCGGCGGGCGTGGTCGAGCGCGTGGCGCCGGGCGTGAAGGAAGTGAAGCCTGGAGACCGCGTTGCCTGGGCCATGCACCGCGGCACGTACGCCGAGCACGCCGCCGTCCCCGCCTGGCTTCTGGTTCACATCCCTCCCGAGCTCGACTTCCAGTCCGCCGCCGCCTCGCTGCTGCAGGGCATGACGGCGCATTATCTGACGCACTCGACTTATCCGCTGAAGGAAGGCGAGACGTGCCTGGTGCATGCGGCGGCGGGCGGCACGGGGCGGTGGATCGCGGCGGCGGCGAAAATCCGCGGCGCGCGCGTCATCGGCACGACGTCCACGCCCGAAAAGGCGAAGATCGCCCGGGAAGCCGGCTGCGACGAGGTGATCCTGTACACAGAGCAGGATTTCGAGACCGAAGTGCGCCGCCTGACGGCTCAGCGCGGCGTGGATGTCGTGTACGACTCGGTGGGGGCCGCCACATGGGAGAAAAGCCTCGGATCGCTGCGGCCGCGGGGCATGATGGTCAGCTTCGGCAACGCCAGCGGCGCCGTGCCTGCGTTTCAGCCGCTGGTCCTGAGCCAGAAGGGCTCGCTGTTTCTGACGCGGCCCACGCTGATGCACTACTGCGCTACGCGCGACGAGCTGTTGTGGCGCGCGGGCGACGTGTTCCGCTGGCTCATCGAGGGGCGCTTCCAGCTCCTGATCGACAAGGTGTACCGGTTGTCGGAAGCAGGCCAGGCGCAGACCGACCTGGCCTCGCGCAAGACCGCGGGCAAACTGCTGCTGGTTCCGTGAACCGCGCTCAGCGCGGCGGCGGGGGCATCGGCACGGTCTGGCCGCCGAGCCCCGCGTAGGTGTCCTTCACGCGGATGACCTTCCCGTTGGCGAACGTCACGAACGTGATTTTCCCCGGCGGGTATCCGTACACCCAGTCCTCGGTCTCCACTCCGTCCACCGTTTCGCGCCAGCGGTCGCGCGGATGTCCCAGCGCCATCTTCACCTGGTCCGGCGTCATGCCCACTTCAGCGCGGTTGGCCTTGATCGCCTCCTGAATCTCAGGCGGCAGGGTGTCGAAGTAGTTCTGCGTGGCCGAGCGCGTGTCGAACTCGAGCACCGGCTTCAGCATCTGTTTCACGTCGGAGGGTTTCGTCTCCGGAGGAATCCTGCCGGAGAAGACCAGCGCAATCGTGGTGCCCGCCGAGCGTGTGATGTTGCGCGACATCGGCACGGTGCGGCCGGAGGTGCCGACGCCGCCCTCGACGCGCTCGTACCACTTGCCGCGCGTGTTGAGCCCGCCGTTGATCTGCAGGACGATGCGGTCGTCCTCGATGTCCACCTTGGTGATCTGGACCAGCTCGCCGACCCGCGCCACCGCGCCGAACTCGTCGCCCTTCTCCCGCCACTCGGTCTTGTCATAGGTGCCGTCGGCGCGGATCTGGACCGGCCGCTTGACCCGCGGAATGAACGCCTTCACCGTGGCGAACTCCGCCGTGAGGCCGCGGAGAAGCTCGATCTTCTCCTCGTCGGTCAGCTTCCGGACGCGGTCTTCCTTGCCCCGCTGCGCAGGCAACAGAAGGGCCACAAAAAGGAGCGCACACAACCGACGCAAGGCTTCAGCCCCCTGATGAATCAGACGCGGCCGGCAGGCCCGGGTTGCCAATTCCGGCGCCAGAGCCACACGAGGAGAGCAAGAGCCGCAGCCGTCGTCGGAAGACCGGCCTCGATCCCATAGTCGCCCCCGCTCCACAGCGGGCCCGCCTTCCACTCCAGCGCATGGCCCGTCAACCCCATCTTAAACCCGCTCAGCCGGATCCCCGCGAGCGGCAGCGCCCAGTTCCAGCCGAAGTGCAGCCCGATGGGCAGCCACAGGCTCTGCGAGCGCCACCACGCCAGCGCCAGCACAGCCCCCCACAGCGCCGTGTTCGCCACGCCCGCCCAGCTCGATTGGGGATTGTCGAAGTGCGCCAGAGCGAACAGCAGCGCAAAGGGCGGGATCACCCACGCGGGACCGAACCGGCGCGCCAGGATCTGAAACGGATAGCCGCGGAACATGAGCTCTTCTCCCGCCGCGCCGACCCACAGCATCAGCGTGACAAAGACGAACTTGCCGGCGCCGAACGCCATCTCCGGCTCCCCGGACCGCACGATGGAGGCCATGCCCAGCAGCACGGGCAGTCCCGCCGCAGCCAGCCCGGCGGCCAGCCCGGCCAGAGCTCCCAGCACGAAATTCCGTTGCCCGTGCGGCCACCAGGCGAGGCCGATGTCGCCCATCTGGCCCCGCTCGAACATCCGCAGCACCAGGACCGTGGCCAGCGCCGCCGCCAGAAAAACACCCAGGGCGCTGGCCAGCAGGAGGCTGTCGAACACGGCATACAGAGCGCCGCCGAACACCATCCCGCCGATGCGGACAAACAGCAGGAACAGCGCCGCGCGGATGCCCAGCCCGGCAGCCGACGGGGAAGGGGAAGAGAGGGGGGCGGTCTCCGCTCCGGTCATGCTTCCGGCTCCTGATCCTCCGTTTGCCCCTGCGCGGCTGATGATGTCATCTCCAGCCCCAGCTTACAGGAAGCGCCCGCGCCCTGCCGTTGACATACCATGGAGGCATGGCCGTGCGGCGCATCCTGGAACTGGGCGATGACACGTTGCGGCAGGTCTCCGCTCCGGCGCGCGACCCCGGAGAGATCCGCCGCGTGATGCATGATCTCGAGGACACGCTGGCCGATTTCCGCCTGCGGCACGGCTTCGGCCGCGGCATCAGCGCCATCCAGATCGGCGAACCCCTGCGGCTGATCTTTCTCGAGGTCTCCGGCAGGCGCTACGAGCTCGTCAACCCGGTGTTCGTCGAAAAGAGCAGCGAAACGTTCGAGATGTGGGACGACTGCTTCTCGTTTCCCGATCTGATGGTGCGGCTGCGGAGGCATACGCGGGTCGTGATCGAGTACGAAAACCCGGAAGGCGGGCGGCAGCGCCTGGAAGCGGAGCACGCCCTGTCGGAGCTCATCCAGCATGAGATGGATCACCTGGACGGCGTGCTTGCCGTCGACCACGCGCGGTCAAGCCGGGACCTGATGACGCGGCGGGAATGGCTGCGTCAGACCGGCAGAGCCTGACGCTGCTATCCCGGGCGCAGGCGCGGATTAGGAGTACTATGGGAGCCGGGGACGCGCAGGCACCCTAAGGGCGGCGCGCATGCCCTAATTCGGGCTAAGGTAAAAAAGTCGCCCGCGGCAGTCTGCACGGGGCGATGCGGTTGTCCGATGGAGTGAGTGTATGATCGATCGGCGGTCCGAACCGAGGATGTTGTGCGCGGATCTGGTCGATGTCCGCTGGAAAGATCAGAACGGGAAGACTCGGCGCGCCGTGGCCAACCTGGAGGATATTTCCCTGTCCGGCGCATGCCTGCAGCTGGAGACGAAGGTCCCGGTGGGCGCGCCGATGCGGATTGCCTACGAGCAGGGCGAATTCGCCGGCGTCGTGCGCTACTGCATGTACAAGGACATCGGCTGGTATGTCGGCGTGCAGTTCGAGCCAGGCTATCGGTGGAATGAGCGCGAGTACCGGCCGATGCACCTGCTGGATCCCCGCTCCCTCCTCCGCAAGGCGCCCCACCGCATGAAGCAGGACTACCCGCGCCCGCGGGGCAGATAAGAGCGGGCGGGCGCGGGGAGATCTCGGGCCTCGTCAAAAGTCGCCTTCCTTTACGTAAGGGTGCGACCAGAGAATCACCTGGAGGAGAACGCTTTTGATCCAGGCCTGGTGCATCCTGTCCACTTCCTCCGGAGGGTCTCCGCAAGAGGCCAGGAATGGCTTTAGCGTCGCGGTCACCGGCAAGAGGAGCGCGATCAGATAGCGGAAGGGCACATGAGCCGAGCCGCGGGCGCCGTCGGTCCGGTTCTTCTTCTGACGGTGATGGCGCAGCCCGATTTCATGCTGGTAATCGAGCCACGCCTGGCCGTACTCGGCTGCGGCTGTGTCCAGAATCCATTGGCCGAAACGCTGCCGCACCGCCGCCAGATACTCCGTGTCCGGCTGGCCGGTCTGCGGGTCGCAGAAGGCGGCAACCAGGTGCGGGTTGGAGCCGACGAATCCGTACCAGACGTCCAGGATTTTTTCGGCCTGCGGGGCCAGGATCTCCCGCGACCGTCGCAGAGCAGCCGCGTCCTCTTCGGTGAAGAGGACCGTTTTCTTCAGCAATTCGAACTCTGTGGCGCTGACGGGGGAACGGGCCAGCGCCGCCGAGCCGAAATCATAACCGGGAATGTTCATGCGAGCCATCCGATTCTCCTTTCCAGGGTGAGAGAGTGATGAGGACGCGCTGATTGACCTGCTGCGCCTGTTCGGAAGCTGCCTGGAAATCAGGGCAGTCCAGGCGAAGGGACGGCAGCCCGAACGGGGCCCCGGCGAAATGACAGTAATGCGGAGCCGGAGAGCCGGGAAACCGGTCCGGCTCGAAGTACAGGCAGTTCGTGCACATGCGCGCCACGGGAATCCGGCCCTGCTGTTGCAGAGAACGGATCATCCCCATCAGCGCCGCCAGAAGGCTTTCCTGAAGCGCCACGGGCAGGGTGTCCACCGCCGCCAGCAGAAAATCGGGCCACTGCGCCACCTCAGCCGCGGCGCGGCGCCCGCGGGCGGTAAGCTCCAGCCGCGCGGCCCGCCGATCGTCCGCATCCGGACGCCGCCGCACCAGACCCTTCTTTTCCAGCGCCGCCAGAGCGTCACTGACGGTCGGCGGAGTCAGCGCCAGCAGCCCGGCCAGCGCCGAAAGCCGGAGAGAGCCTGGCGCATAGGCCGCCAGCGTCGACAGGATCTGCGCCTGCGTGGGAGTCAGCGACCGCGCTGCGGCCGATTGCCAGCCGTGCTGCCGCAGCAGAAGCGAGATCCGGCCCAGTCCGGAGGCGATGCGTTGGGAAATGCCGGGTTCGGCCCACATAGTTAGGAGTCCTAAATATATCGCTGCGCCGGCCCCGCGTCAAGCGCTGCCGGATTCCGGGGCTGCGTGATAGTGTCAAGTGTCATGGATATGGACCCGTCGGACAGGGTTCTTCTGACGTCGCTGCCCGGGCCGTCGCGTCTGCGGCTGCTGGCGGAAGCCGTGCGGGAGGGCGCTCTGGTCGGACTCGGCCGCCCGGAAGAGGTATGGCAGGCGCGGCGGCTGTGTGCGGACCTCGATCATGTGATGTTCGTCGAAGGCAGCCGCGAAGAGATTCCCTGGGCTGAAGGCTGGTTCGACGTGATCGTCGACACGGCGCCGCAGCACCCGACGGCGGAGATGCAGCGCGTTCTGAAAGCCGGAGGGCGGATCATCGACGCCAGCGGATGGAGCCTGTGAGGGCGGGGCCCCAGTGCAGCCTCTGAAATGGGTCAAAGTCCGGCGTGTTTCTGCCGAAAAGGGGCAGAAGACGGATGTTTGTCCTCCCTTTGATCCTCATCCTGGCCGCGCCGGACGAATACCCTTCTGCGGGGCGGCGGGCCGGGTTCGTCCCGGTAGCGGCTGCGAGGGAACTGTCCTTCAGCGATCCTGGCAGGCGCGTCTGCCTGCAGGGCGTTGTGACCATGGAGACAGGCATTCTTCGCTCGGGGCCGGGCGATTTTTACCTGCAGGATGCCACGGGCGGCATCGTCGTTCAGGGAACCGGCAGCGATCCCGTGCCGCGTGCTGCAGCGGTGACGGCTTGCGGCATCCTGCAGCTTTACGACGACCTTGAGCCCGAACTCGGAAGAGCAGAAGTCCGTCTGATCGGCAAAGGCAGAACGCCTCAGGCTCAGTTCCTGTCCATCCGGCAGGCGATTGACGGAGTTTCTGCCGGCCAGCTCGTCGTCGTGCGCGGCCGTGTTCAGAAGATTGCAATCGGAGAAACCCGCGATGCCATCTGGGTCGGCGAATCCGGTCCGGAGCTGCGCGTCTATCTGCGGCGGGAAAAGACGGAACGTCCTCTCCTGGCGCAGACCGCGCCCGCCGGGGCCGTGGTCGAGCTGACAGGCGTGCTCATTCCCGAGGAGCAGGGCAAGTACCAGATCCGCCTGCGCTCGGCCGATGACGTCGTCCTTCTTCAACCCCCGCAACAGGAGCAGCTCGGTCTGCTGAGGCTCTGGTTGCTGGCCGCTCTCGGCGCAGTCCTGGCGGCCGGGCTCTGGGTGATCCTGCTGCGCCGCGCGGTTCGTCGGCAGACGGCCGAGATCCGTCGCCTGATGCTTGAAGCGCGGCGGTCGGAAGAGGCCAAGTCTCTTTTCCTGGCCAACATGAGCCACGAAATGCGCACGCCCCTGAACGGCATCCTGGGCATGGCGGAGCTGGCTCTGGAGTCGGAGCCGGACCCCGAGCAGCGCTGCTATCTCGAAACGATCCACAGTTCGGCCAGGACGCTGGTGCAGATCGTCGACGACGTGCTGGATCTGTCCCGGATCGAAAAGGGCGGGCTTCGCCTCGAGCCGCGTCCGTTTTCCCTCCGCGCCATGGTCCGCGAGCTCGTACGGCTGTTCGAGCCGCAGGCACGTCGAAAGGGGCTTCTTCTGCAGGCGGATGTCCAGGACGCAGTCCCGGACCTGGTGCTCGGTGACGAAGGGCGGATCCGGCAGGTGCTGGCCAACCTTCTCGGCAATGCCGTCAAGTTCACTCAGGCGGGTTGGGTGCGGCTCGAATCAGCACCGGAACGTGAAGGCCGCATCAGGTTCTCCGTCGCTGACAGCGGTCCGGGCATCCCGCAGGAGAAACAGAAGTCCATCTTCCAGGCCTTCGTCCAGGGCGACGGCTCTTCCACGCGCCAGTATGGGGGATCGGGCCTGGGCCTGACAATCTGCGACCGCCTGGCGGTTCTGATGGGAGGAGAGATCCGCCTCGAGAGCGAGCCGGGAACTGGCTCGGTGTTCTCGTTCATTGTCCCGTTGCCGGAGGCCCCTGACGGAGAAAAGCAGGATCCCCGGTCCGCCCGCGGGCAGGAGTGCAGCCGGGGTCTCAGCATCCTTGTGGCGGAGGACGATGAAGTCAGCCGTCTGGCCCTTGAGAAGCTGCTGAAGCGCGATGGCCACTATCTGCGCTTTGCCGCTGACGGCAGGGAAGCAGTCGAAAAGGCGCGGATCGACCGATTCGACGCCATCCTGATGGACGTGCAGATGCCTGTCGTCGACGGGCTGGAGGCCACGCGCCGCATCCGCCATGCCGAAGCCGCACAGAAGCGGGATCGTGTCCCGATCATCGGCCTCACAGCGCATCCGTCGGCGGAAAACGCCCGCCGCTGCTTCGACGCAGGCATGGACGATTGCCTCGCCACGCCTTGCCATCTGGAGGATCTCCGGCGGCTGCTGGCGGCGTACAGCCCGCGTTCTGCCGCGCGCGCCTGATTTCCGTCCCCGCAGTGCGGGTGTATGCTTTCCCTGAACGGGAGGGCCTCTCATGACTGACCGCCGGTGGACCCGCCGCGCTTTTTCCGCCTCGCTCGCTTCCGCCGCGTACTCCGCAGGCCAGCAGCCTGCCGCACCCTCAGACCGCGTGCGCATCGGCCTCATCGGCTGCGGCGGCATCAGTGTCGCTGACTCGAACGCCTTCCTCGCGCACAAAGAATGCGAGATCGCCGCCATCTGCGACGTCGATGACGCCATGATCGCCCGCACGCTCAAACGTCTGGACGATCTCGGCCGCAAGCGTCCCGATGCGGTGAAGGATTTCCGCCGCATCATTGAACGCAAAGACTTCGACGTCGTTCTGAACTGCACCCCGGACCACTGGCACGCGCTGCCCACCGTCATGGCCTTCGAGGCCGGCAAGGATGTTTATGTCGAAAAGCCCCTGGCAACGACGCTGTGGGAGGGCCGCGTAATGCGCGATGCGGCCCGCCGGCACGGCCGCGTCGCCCAGATGGGCACGCAGTGGCGCAGCGGGACGCATTGGACGGAAGCTGTCGAGATGGTCCGGTCGGGCAGGATCGGCAAGGTGCGGCAGGTGCGCTGCTTCGCCTATCTCGACTGGGTGACCGATTGCGGCAACCCGCCGGACGAGCCGGTTCCCGCGGGCGTCGACTACGACATGTGGCTCGGCCCCGCGCCCAGGCGGCCGTTCAACCGCAACCGGTTCCACTTCAACTTCCGATGGTTCTGGGACTACGCCGGCGGCCTGATGACCGACTGGGGCGTGCATCTTGTCAACATCGCCCTGTGGGCGATGGGCCCCGAATGGCCGAAGAGCGTCGTGTCCAGCGGCGGCAAATACGTGCTTGAGGACAACACGGAAACGCCTGATACACAAATTGCCGTGTATGATTTTCCCTCCTACACCCTGATCTGGGAGCACTCCGTGCAGTGCGGCCTCGGCCCCGACCGCCGCGAACATGCCGTCGTCTTCACCGGAGCCGACGCCACGCTGATCGTTGACAACAACGGCTGGGAGGTGGTGGCTGAACCGAAGCAGCGCGAAAAGGTCGTCGAAATGCGCCGGCGCGCTCCGTCCGGTGACAACGCCCGCGTAGCTCATGCCCGCAATTTCCTCGATTGCGTGAAGTCCCGCCGGCAGCCGGTGGAGAACCTCGACGTAGGCCATCACGTCTCCGCAGTAGCCGCGCTCGGCAACATTGCGCTGCGCTCCCGCAGCCGCATCGAGTGGGACGCCGCGAATGAACGCGTCACTGGCAACGAAGCCGCCAACGCCCTCCTGCGGCGCGACTACCGCGCCCCGTGGAAACTCGGCTGAACGGCTCTCATTGCGCAACATCGCGGCGCCATTTGAGCCGCGTGTAAGCGATGCGGAAACCCAGCCGTTCCGCGTTGCGCTGCGAGGCGCTGCCCGGCGCTGCCCCCATCACAGCCAGCGTGCAGCCATGCTCGCGCGCATACCGAAGGCGCTCCGCCAGCAGTGCCCGTTGTGCGCCGCGGCGGCGGGCTTCGGGAATCGTAGATGCCCCCGCCAGGTGAGCCACGGGAGGCGCCAGCGAGAGTCCCGCAGAAGCCACGGGCTCGCCGTCGAGCCACGCCAGGAAGCAGCACGAGTTCTCCTTGCGCACGGAAGCCTTGCCCATTTCCTGGATGAAGCCGTAGTATTCGGGAGCGATGTCGCGCCAGCCCTCGGCGGCGACGCGCGCCCACAGCTCTGCCTCCGTCTCGGAAACCGCTGTGACGCGCACCTCTTCGGGCGCTTCGGGTGCGGCGTCCACCGTTCGGTACATGACGCTGGAGAGTTCCACCAGACGGTAGCCGCGCTCCTGCAACAGGGCGAGGCAATCGATGCCCGCCAGCGGGCTCACCTCATGTTGCGCCGGCGCGCCGCGGCTGAAGAAGAAGCCCTCCAGCTGATCCAGCAGCTGCGGCGTTGCCGGCTCGAACAGCCCGAGGCAGAACGTCTGCGTGATTGGCGATCCGGGACCGTCGAACAGCGCCACCACGCCGCCGGCTTCGATCCATTCTGAGCCGCTCTCCGGCGCGATGCGCCGGCGTGAATCGACAAACCGCGCCGAGCTGAGAGCCTCGGCGTGCTCCAGCAGCTGCGACAGCTCCAGACTCCCCAGAGGCGCCATGAGATCGGAAGACATTCGCTCCATTGTAGGCTGCCGGCCGGCAAGTCCGGCAGAGCGGCTGCCTGCGGTGAATGGGCGGATCTCGCCGGCGCGGGTGGCAGTCCATCCTGTCATGCTTCTGAAACCCTTGCGCGTGGCGTCTGCGGGCGGCGATCTGCGAGACTCGAAACGATGTGGCGCGCCGTCTGGATCCTCTCAATCGCTGCGGTCATGGCGCAGGCGCAGGAGGGGCTGACTGGAGTCGTTCTCGATGCTCGTGGAGCGCCTATGCCGGGCGTACGCATGGAACTCTGGACAGCAGCAGGAGCACGGATCGGGGAGACCCGGACAGATGAGAACGGCCGCTACGGCTTTGCGTCCGGAGCGCCAGGGATGCGGCTCGTCGTGGAGAGCGAGGGCTTCGCGCGTGTGGAACGGCGCGCCACGGGCGGCGACGAGATCCGGCTGGAGCCGTCCGCGCTTTCCACGATCGTGACCGTGACCGCGCGCGCCGGAGCGCTGGAAGAAGCGCGGGACGCTGCGCCGCTCGTCTGGCAGCGCCAGCGCAGGGACGAAGCGGGCCGCTCCGCGCCCACCGCCGGCCACCTGCTCGAAGAAGCGCCCGGCGTCCTCGTCCAGCAGACCACGCCCGGACAGGTCTCGCCCTTCCTGCGCGGGCTCACCGGCTATCACGTCGTGCATCTGGTGGACGGCGTGCGATTCAACAATTCCACGTTCCGCAGCGGACCCAATCAGTATCTGGCGTTTTTCGAGCCCTCCCAGGCCGAGCGCATCGAGGCGATGCTCGGCCCCAGCGGCACGCAATACGGCAGCGACGGGCTCGGCGGCACGGTTCAATTGCTGACTCCCGCCGCGGAGTTTACTGCAGGGAATGGCTGGCAGTGGCATGGTTTCTTGCAGGCAGGCGGGGAGACGGCGGACTGGAGTTCAACGGGGCAGGCCGAAGCGTCTGCCGGACGCGGACCTCTGTGGCTGCTCGGCGGCGCGCACGGGGCGCGGCATCAGGATCTGCGTGCGGGCCGAGGGCTGGACTCGCATCATGTGTTCCGCCGGCTGTTGGGACTGGACCTCGAGATGATCCGCGATCTGACGGGCGGGCGTTTGCAGGACACCGCCTGGTCGCGGGCGGGCGTCTACGGGAAAGCCGCATGGAGGATCGGCACGCGCGGCCTGATCACGGGCTGGTACCAGCGCAGCGCGATCCTGGGCGTGCGCGGCTACAAAGACCTCTGGGGTGGATTGGGGCGGCTGCAATCGGATTTCCGCCCTCAGCAACTGGATTTCGGATACGCACGGTGGGAGCGGTTCGGCGGCTTCTTCGACAGCGTGAGCGCGCGCGCCAGCTGGAACAGGATGCTCGACGGCAGCGTCCATCAGGGACTGCGCGCGGGCGACGTGGTGGTGCAGGACGAAAACGAAGTGCGCGTGCTGGGCTGGCAGGGACAGGCTCTGCGGCGCGCAGGGCGCCACTCGAGCCTCGGCGTGCAGGGCGAGTGGTACGGCGAGCGGATCGCGGCGTCGCGCCATCAGGGGCTGAGCCCCGCGCGTCCGCTCTATCCGGATGGCTCAACGTACCGGACGGCCGCGGTGGCGGCGCACGGTTCCACGGAACTGCTGTCGCGGAGCGTGCGGCTTGGCTACGGCGCGCGATGGACGAACGTGCGGTTCCGCGCCGGAGAGTCAGCGCGGTTCGGCGTGCCCGCCGCTTCGCTGAGGTTCAGCCAGTGGACCTGGAACGGCAGCGCCGTATGGCGCGCTGCGCACGGTTGGGGGTTGCACGCCGCGGCGGGGCTCGGCTTCCGCGCGCCGAACCTCAATGATCTGGGCGCCATCGGACTGAACGACCTTGGCTACGAAATCCCCGTGCGCGATGCGCTGCCGTGGCGGCCCTTGCTGGCCACCAACGCCAGCGAGGCGGCGTTGTCGAAAGGCGTTTCCGCGCGCTCTCTCGTGCCCGAGACGCTCCGGAACATCGAGGCAGGCTGGCAGGGAACATGGAGCCGTTTCGAAGCGCGCCTGCAGGTGTTTGCTGCGCGGCTCCAGGATCCAATCGTCCGCCGGACGCTTCTCTTTGACGCCGCCCGCGTGCCGGATTCCCTCGGCGGCATTCCCGTGCGCCCGCTGCCTCAGACGCCGCAGCAGGCGGCGCAGGGCGTGGTGACCGTGGCTACGCCGTTTGACTCGCGCGCCGTCAAAGCTTTCGTCAATGACGGCCGGACGGACTACCGCGGCGTGGAGTCACTGTTCCGTTGGCGGATGTCCTCACGCTGGAGCGCCCGCGGGGCGTACTCCTTCATCGCCGGCAACGATCTGGATCCGCACCGCCCCGTGCGGCGGCTGCCCCCGCAGAGCGGCCATGTGGCGCTGCGCCATGATGCGGCACGCCGCTGGTGGGCCGAAGCCAGCCTTCTTGCGGCGGGACCGCAGCGGCGCCTGAGCGGCGGAGACCTCGACGACGAGCGCATCGGCGCGGCGCGCAGCCGCAACGACATCCGTGCTTTCCTGGCAGGTGCAAGGGCGGGCGAATTTCTCGATGCGCAGGGACGCTTCCGTCCAACGGGCGAGAGCGCCGAGCAGATCGTGGCGCGCGTGCTGCCGCCGGGGCTCGGGATCAGCGACTCTCAACGCGTGCCCCTGTACACGGCCACGCCGGGCTGGGCGAGGTTCGATCTTCGCGGCGGCATGAATGCAGGCGAATTCTGGGTGATTTCAGCCGGAATCAGCAATCTTTTCGACCGCAATTTCCGGGTGCACGGTTCGGGCATCGATGCTCCCGGCAGGTCGTTCCTTTGTCAGATCATGAGGCGGTGGTAAAGGCTGCGCCGCCAGCCAATGTGAGACAATCCCGTTATTCAGGGCTATGAGAGAAGCATTGTGCATCTGGATGGCGGCGCTCCTGTGCGCGCCCGCTCCGGCGGCGGCGCAGCAAGCGCAGAAGCCGTTGACTGTCGAATGGATCATGCAGGGGCCTGCACTCTACGGCCACGCGCCCCGCGCCGTGCGGTGGAGCGGCGACGGGCAGCGCGTCTACTTCGAGTGGAAGCAGGCCAGCGAGCCGCAGGAGAAAGAGTTCTCCACCTGGGTCGTGAACCGCGATGGGTCCGGTCTCAGACGGCTGTCCGACGAAGAAGCCCTCGAAGCCCCGCCCGTGCGTGGTTCGGAGTCCGCCGACGGTACGAAAGTCGTGTTTGCGCGCGAGGGCGACATCTACCTCTACGACCGCTCCTCCGACCGCATGCGTCGCCTGACACGGACGGGCGATGCGGAGTCGTCGCCCCGCTTGACCCGCGACGGTCGCGCGGTCACGTTCGTCCGCAACAGCAATCTTTTTCTGCTCTCGCTCGAGTCCGGCGCGATGGAGCAGTTGACCCACATCCTGCCTCCGGGGCAGGCGGATCCGAATGAAGACCGCAAGGGAACGGCGAGCCAGGAGTGGCTCAAAAAAGAAGAGCGTGCGCTGCTGGAAGCCGTCGACAGGCGCGCCCGCCAGCGCGAAGAGCGCGAGGAGAAGCGCAGGAAGGAGAATCCCCGCAAGCCGCTCCGGCTCACGCCGCGGCAGACTGTCACGGATCTGATGCTTTCTCCGGATGGCAGGCACGTGCTGGCCACCATCACCGAACGCGCACAGGAAGCGAAGACTGCATTGATGCCCCTGTATGTCACGGAAACCGCCTATACGGAAACCCAGCCGACTCGCACGAAAGTGGGAGATCTGCAGCCGCGCCCCCGCATGGCGCTTCTCAGCGTGGAGACCGGCGATGCGCGGTGGCTCGATCCGGGGATCAGGACAACGCGCGACGGCAAAGAGGTGGAGCGGACGGTCGCACTGTTCAACCCTCAGTGGAACGACGACGGAACGAAACTCGCCGTCCTGGGCCGCTCCGCCGATTTCAAGGACCGCTGGGTCTTCGCTGTCGATGTTTCCTCCGGCAAACTCCGAAGCCTGCACCAGACGAGCGACGAGGCGTGGGTTGGCGGACCGGGCGCGATGTCGCTCGGTTGGCTGCCCGGCGGCCGCGAAGTCTGGTTCCAGTCCGAGCGGACCGGCTGGTCGCACCTCTATGCCGCGGACTGGGAGACCGGCGCGGTGCGGGCGCTCACAGAGGGCAGCTGGGAAGTGAAGCAGGCGGAGCTTTCTCCGAACAGACAGCAGTTCCTGCTCGTCACCAGCGAGGCCAGCCCGTACGAGAATCACCTGTATCTGATGCCCTCGCAGGGCGGGACTCGAACGCGGCTGACCGCAGCGCCCGGACTCTATGAGGGCGAGCTCTCTCCGGACGGCGCCCGGCTCGCTGTCATCCACAGCCGTACCAATCAGCCGCCGGAGCTCTTCCTGATGGACGCAAAGCCGCAGGCGGCCCTGCAGCGCGTGACCGTCTCTCCATCGGAAGAATTCGCGAAATACACATGGATCGAAAAACCGATCGTGGAAATTCCGGCGCGGGACGGGGCGAAAATTCCCGCCCATCTTTTCAAGCCGAAAACCTGGAAAAAAGGCGGGCCGGCCGTGATTTTCGTCCACGGCGCCGGATACTTGCAGAACGTCCACCGCGGCTGGTCAAGTTATGGCCGCGAGAATCTGTTCCACCATCTGCTCATGGAGCGCGGCTACATCGTGCTCGATCTCGACTACCGCGGTTCGGCCGGCCACGGACGCGCCTGGCGCACGGCCATCTACCGCCATATGGGCGGCAAGGACCTCGACGACCAGGTGGACGCCGCCCGCTGGCTCGTCAGCGAGCATGGCGTGGATCCGAAACGCATCGGGATCTACGGCGGCAGCTACGGCGGCTTCATCACGCTGATGGCGATGTTCACCCAGCCCGGCGTCTTCGCCGCCGGCGCCGCGCTCCGCCCCGTGACCGACTGGGCTCACTACAACCACCCCTACACGGGCGCCATTCTGAACCTCCCGCAGGACGACCCCGAGGCTTACCGCCGCAGCTCGCCCATCTACCACGCTGCAGGCCTGCAGGGAGCCCTGCTGATCTGCCACGGCATGGCGGACGCCAACGTGCACTTCCAGGACACCGTGCGGCTGGCGCAGAAGCTCATTGAACTGGGCAAGGAGAATTGGGAGGTTGCCATCTATCCCGTTGAGGATCATGGCTTTGTCAACGCATCCAGCTGGACCGACGAGTACCGCCGCATCCTCCGGCTTTTCGAAACGAACCTGAGAAAATAGCCGCCGCCTCACTCCGAGCCGAGCCGCAACAGCTCTTCACGAAGCGCGACGTCCTGCTGAAGGGACCGCAAGTAACGGCTCTCGTCGCCGGACCGCTTCAGTTGAAGGTGCGTCTCAAAACGGCGGCGCACCGCCTTCGGCCATTTAGCGGAAGCGAGGCGCCGGATGTGGAAACGCTCCCATTCATCGGGCAGGGCTTCCGCCGGCCCGTACACCATCGGACCGCCTGCCAGCCGCCGCAGCAGATGTTTCGGCGTCCGGGCTTCTTTCTTCGCGGCAAGCCGGGCTTCTTCCCTGAGGGTGTAGGCCTGCAGCAGCGGGTCCACCGGGCGGAAGCCCAGCTTGCAGTAGAACCAGAACGCGCCGGATTCGATGGCCTCTTCGTTGCCGTGCCCGATCTGATACGGATCCACCCAGAACACGGTCACGCCCAGCATCTGACGGCAGATCTGCAGGATTTTTGCGTAAATCCAGGCCGTTTGTCCCTCGCGGAACGTGTAATACAGATTGAATCCCACTTCCGCGCGCTCGAAAAACGACAGCACTTCGACATAGCCCGCCGGCACTCCGTTTTTGAAAAACATTCCCGCATGATAAGCGCGAAGCGGCAGTCGTGCCTGCGGTTCAACCCCGAACCAGACGACCTCCAGCCCCCGTCCGGCGTCGATGCTGAATACGTACCTCAAGTCAGGAAAATGGAAGCCGTACAACTCCCGGTAGCGCACGGCGGACGTGTCTTGGATCAGGGCCAGAACCTCTCTTGCCTCGGCTCCCGTCAATCGCCGCACGGGAAGGGCAGTGGCCTTCAGTTCGGCGCTCAGGTGCACGTCCTTCCGGCGCACCAGCGGCGCGGCGTGGAAGAACGTGGCCGCTCCGCGCCGCGTGTGCGTGCGTGCCGCCCGCGATTCGCCCAGCCGCCAGTGCAGCATCACCCGCGCTGCATCGTACAGTTCTGCGCGGCGCGCCGCCGGGCCTTCGAGCCGCTCCAGCCTCTCAAGAAGCCATTGAATCGCCGTCTGGCCGGACTTTCGTGCGCGGTCGATCCACTCGCGGGCAGCGAAGTGCGCCTCCACCGGCCACTCTTCCCGCGCCTCGGGCAGAATGGCTGCCAGCATCGGGCCGAACCGGTCCGGCTCGGGACAGTCCTGCCAGGCGACTTCGATTGCGCCCCCGTGACGCTCCGCCAGAGAGCGAGCCGCTTCATAACTGAAAATCGCCGTCACCGCAGTGCCTGCGATGCCCGACACTTCCGGCTCCTCCATCTCCGCCGGCGGCTCTCCCAGCGCTGCGATGCGCGCCCCGAAGCCGCACAGCAGCTCGTCGCACGCGCGCGCCACGGCCTCGCTGTGCGGATACGCCCGCAGAAACAGCGCATCCTCGTGCAGGCGGATCAGATCCTGCGGCTCCGCCAGCGGCGTGTCCGTCAGCCGTTTCAGGAGTTCAACCAGCGGGGCCGGATCCTCGCCGTAGCGCCGCTTCCACCCCGCCAGATCATCCAGCAGAGAAGCCATGACGGCAGACAAGCTTATCTCATTTCCCGGGCCTGGCTTTCGGAGGCGCAGGGCGCGGCGCGGGTGCAGCCGGCTCCGTGATCTTCAGGATCTGGTCCGCTGCAAGGGTCTCCAATATCTGCCGCACGCCGCTGGGCCACGTGATCTCGAGACTGCGGACGCGGTTCTCACGCCCAAGTCCGAAATGCACCCGCCGGTCGCTCGATCCCATGAAGCCCACGCTCACCGCCACATGGTTGTACAGCGTCCGTCCGGATTGCGTGGTCGCTTTCACCTTTGCGCCAATGGCGTCGCGCGGGCTCCTCCTTCCGGTGAGTTCCACAAGCAGCCAGTGGTTGCCCGTTCCGCCGCTGTTCATCAGGATCCGCGGACGCTGGTTCAGCGAGGTGACGATCAGATCCATCGCGCCGTCGTTGTTCAGGTCGGCGAACGCCGAGCCGCGCTGGAAGCCCTTTTTCATGAAATCCGGTCCCAGGTCCGCGGACACGTCAATGAAATGCCGTCCCTCGACGTTTTCGAACAGCGTGTCGTTCTGAGGGGAAAGCTCGTTGAATTCATCGACGTCGCCGTTCGACGAGTAGATATCCTTCCAGCCGTCGTTGTTGTAGTCGATGAATCCGTTGCTCCAGCCTGAATAGGGGCGGCTGAGGTAGGTGATGCGCGTCGGCGTCGAAACCAGCTCGAACGCCTCGCCCGTATTGCGCAGCAGTCCCCAGATCTGCGAGCGCAGGTTGTTGTAGAAGATGTCCACCAGCCCGTCGTTGTCGTAGTCCTTCGCGTCGCAGCCCATCGACGAGCCCGCCTGCGCGTTTTCGTTGTATGCGACGCCAAGCTGAAGCCCCGCCTCCTCGAAGAATTTCCCCTGCCGGTTCAGGAACAGGAAATTCGGATCCGTGTCGTTCGCCACGAACACGTCCAGCCAACCGTCGTTGTTGAAGTCCGCGATCGAAATCCCCATGCCTTTGCCCGGCGCCTCGTGCAGCCGCACCCTCTCCGTCACGTCGGCGAACTTTCCGTTGCCCAGGTTGCGGAACAGCTGGTGCGGCACGCTCGCGTAGCGGCGGGGATCGCAATACAGGTCCAGGTCGCTCATCGCGCAGCGGTGGTCCGTCTCCGGCGACCAGAACGTGTAGTTCGACACGAACAGGTCCAGCCATCCGTCCCGGTCGTAGTCGAACCAAGCGGCGGCTACGCTCAGCAGATCCCGGGGCTTCGTCCCGATGCCCGTGGCGGCGGTGACGTCGCGGAACGTGCCGTTGCCCAGGTTGCGGTAGAGCACGTTCCGACCTGCCGTCGTGATGAACAGGTCCGTCCAGCCGTCGTTGTCATAGTCTCCCGCTGCCACGCCGAAGTTGAAGTCGAGATCCTTCCCCAGCAGCCCGGCGCGCCCGGTGACGTCTTCAAACGTTCCGTCCGGTCTCTGCCGCAGCAGCAGATTGTAGAACGACTCGTCCGTCCGCTTTCGCTCCGGAAACCGCGCGCCGTTGGTGAAGAAGATGTCGAGCCGCCCGTCATTGTCGTAATCGAGCACGGCGATGCCGCCGCACATCGGCTGAGGAAACCATTTGCGCCCGTAGAGGCTGTTGTTCGAGATATAGCGGAAGGGCCACTCCGAGGCGGCGTTGCGGAACAACGGACGCTTCGCCGCCGGCGCTTCGGTCTGCGCTCCGGCGGCGGCAAAGACCAGTGCCAGAGCAGCCGCGCCGCAAGCGCCCGCCAGCGCCCATCTGCCCTTCGGTGGAGCTTGCATCTCGGACAAACCAGCCTCGATCCGTGCGCCCGTTCCCTGCGGTTATCTTCTCCCGCGGTGCCGTGTACGGGCAAACTCTCACGGCGCGGGGGGCAGCGGATACTCGAGCGACTCCATCAGCCACTCCCGCTGCTCGCGAACCGCCGCTTTCAGCTTCTCCACCAGCTCCCCGCGCCGGTCGAACAGCCGGTAGCCCTCGCGCGGGCGCAGATAGCCCCGCGCCCTCGGCTCTTTCCCGAAAAGGGCCTCCTCGCCCATCTCCGCGGCCATGCGCTCATACCGCCCGCGGTTCTCCAGCAGCGCCTTCACCAGCAGCGGCAGCACGATTGAATAGTCGCACTGCATCGACTCGGTGGTCTGCTGGTAGTGGTCCTTGTCCACCTTGCCCCACGTCACCGCCTCCGCCGGGAAGCAGGAGGACAGCGAGCCGTCCGTCACCGGAGAGCTGACGATCTGCACGTCGAACAGGTAGCCGCGGATGTCCGGCAGCCCGAGAATCTGGCCCAGCGCCGGCTCGGGCTGCAGGTTGAAGTTCTTCGGCACGCCGCCGCCCAGAATCAGCGTGGCCAGCGCTCGGGCATCGCTTTCGAACAGCCCCCAGCGATGGAACGCGCAGCTCTCGAACACCTCCAGATGAAGGTCCAGCTCAAAATCGTGCCGCTCGATCAGCCCCGCCTCGCGCATCGCCCACAGCTTCATCGAGTTCAGAAACACGCTGCCGTCGCCCGGCGCGCCGACGAACACGGGAATGCCCATGCGGGCGCAGGTCGACAGCAGCCCCGGCTCCACGCCGCCGGCTTTTTCCATGGCGCCGTACCACAGGCCCAGCTTGTAGCGGAATTCCGTGCCCGACATCTTCTTCTGAAACTCGGGCCGCCGCAGCAACGCGGAAAGAAAGCGGTCCTGATCGAACAGAATGTCCTCGTCGAAGCCCATGTCGGCCACGCGGATGATGCGCTGCTCGCGCAGCGCCCCGTCGTCGCCAAACAGAGGCACTTCGAAGACGCAATCACGGCGGCCCTTCAGCGAGCGGTGCCCGTCGTGGTAGCAGACGGCGTCGGTAGTCGAAACATAAGCCACCCATCCTGTTTCAAGCAGCGGAATCAGCCACGCCTGGTGCTGGCCGCTCACCGTCACCGGCCCGGCGACGGCCACCGTCATCGGGCAGCCCATGCCGATCGCGTTGTCGAGGATCGTGTAAATCCGCCGCAGATAGGCGCCGCCGAAGGCAGGCAGGCAATGGCGGAGCAGTTCATCGAAAGAGCCCACCTCGTCTACGCGGCGCGTGCGCACGGTTCTCCGGGATTGCTGTTCAGGACTCATGGATTCCCGCTTCCACACTGCAAGCTAGCAGAATGGCGCGCGGCCCTGCAAAGCCCCCGCTCCTGGCCGGTCCGGTCCGCGCCTCCCTCTCTCCTGGCGCTTTCCGTCAATGCTCGCTCGCTTTGCGCGCGCGGATGGCTTCGTAGCGGGCCAGAGCCTCCCTCGCCCGGGCGGCCTGTCCCGCGCCGCGGGCGGCGCGCGCCAGCTGATACCAGGCAGACATTTCCTCAGGATTCAGCGACACGGCCCGCTCCAGGTGCGGCAGCGCCTCCCTGTAGCGGCCGCTGACGGTCAGGATGCGGCCGAGGTAGTAGTGCGCCCCCCAGAAGTCGGGCTTGGCGCGGAGCACTTCATCGAGATACGGCCGCGCTTCGTCCAGCCTGTCGGTCAGCGCACACAGCGCACCGGTGAAATAAAGCGCTTCGAGATTGTGCGGGGTTCGCGAGAGAACCTCCTTCAGCAGCGCTTCCGCCTCCTCGTTGCGGCGCAGGCTGATGAGCGCCTTGGCGAGTTCCAGCCGCGCCTCGTCCATCTGGGGGGCCAGCTCCAGTGCGCGGCGCAGCGACTCCAGCGCCTCGTCGAAGTGGCCGCTCTCGTATTGCGCCTTGCCGGCCAGATAGTGGGCCTGCGCAGGCGAGATGGCTCTTTCGAACAGCGTCTGGAACACAAGCCGCGCTTTTTCGCGCTCGCCGCTCTTGAGGTGGGCGAGCCCGAGCAGATAGAGCGCCGATGGATCATCGGGCGCCAACTTCAGCAGGATCGGCACGGCTTCGCCTGGCCTGTTCAGAAGCAGCAGGCACGCCGCTTCCAGCTCACGTGCCTGCCGGATCCCAGGGATCTTTCGCAGAACCGGCAGCGCTGCCAGGCAGTTTTCCTGCCGGAAATGGGCGAGCGCCAGATTCAGCATCAGCCGTTGATCTCCAGGCGCGTGCTTCAGGGCCAGTTGATAATGCCGGACGGCTTCGCCATAACGATCCGTGCGGCTGTAGAGCACGCCGAGATTGGCCAGCACCGCCGGATGCTGCGGAGCGATCCTGCGGGCCTCCAGCAGAGCCTCTTCCGCCGCGGCCCAGTTCTCTTCGCGCAAAGCCCGGGCCGCCCGGTCGACGAGCGGCCCAAGCGATGCAGCGCTTTGCGCCGCCACGAGAATCAGGCAAAGGACCACAAGCTAAAAATACAGCTTGACGCCCATCTGGAGCTGGCGCGGATCGCGCGTATCCGTCACCTCGCCGAGGCGTCCGCGAGTGGCCGGTGTGACGGCCGTGTTCGGATTCGGCAGGCTCAGGCTCGTATTCACCACGGCCCACTGCGTGTGGTTGAAGACGTTAAAATACTCGAACCGCAACTGAAGCCGCACGCGCTCCGTGAAGTTGACATTCTTGAAAAGCGAAGCGTCCCAGTTGTGGATGCCAGGTCCGCGGAAGAACCCGTTGGCCGTGTTGCCCAGCGCTCCGTCCGGCGGGCGGCCGAAGACAAACACATTGAAATAGTTGTAGCGGTCTTTCGTCTCCAGAAACACGTTGCCGCCGAGGTAATCCGCCCGGACGCCGCCGCCCAGCGTGCCCGGGTTTCCGTTCGAAGAGATCGACAGCGGCGTCCCGCTGGAGAATCGCGTAATCCCGCTCAATTGCCAGCCGTCCAGAACCGCCTTCGCCAGACGGTTTCCACCCATGTTACGGGAAAATTCCGGCAGCAGATAGACGTAATCCAGCGAAAGCACATGCGTCCGGTCATAGTCGAGCGGGCCGTAGTTCCTGCGGCGGTCGAGATAGTATCCAATGTTTTCCCCGTCCGTCTCGGTGAAGCCCATCGCCTTCGACCAGGTGTAATTCGCATTGAAAGTCAGCGTGCGCGAAAAGCGCCTGCTGAAGCGCGCCTGCAACGCGTTGTAGTTGGAGTTGGCCCCGAAGTCCGTGAAGTTGATGGACCGGTAGCCGCGGAAGGGCCGGATGGCGTCCTGAACATTGTTGGCCAGCTGCAGGATGTTGGTTCCCGTGGTGGTGTTCAGCGGCAGCTGGTTGATGTCGCGGACGTCCATCAGGTGGCGCGCCAGGTTGCCGACATAGCTGATATCGACAGACGTGTTGCCGGGCAACTGGCGCTGGATGCCCACTGACCAGCTGTAGATCGTCGGCGTCTTGCCGTCCCGAGCCCATGCGGAGACCGCCGCAGAGGGCGGGAACAGCACGCCCGATGTGACCAGGGCGGGCGTGATGTCGTCCACCCGGCCAGAGTAAATGATCGGCTGGGTTTCGGTGGGCGGGTTGCGGACGCCGTCGAAGTTCAGGTTGTTCTGGCGGATCCGCTCCCAGAAAATGCCGCCGCCGGCGCGCACGGAGGTCTTGCCGTCGCCGAACGGATCCCAGGCGATGCCCAGGCGCGGAGAGTATTGGTTGAACCGGTGTTTCGTGAACCCCTTGGCGACGCCCGGGCTGCCTTCCTGCACCATGCCGTTGAAGCGCAGGCCGGAGTCCGGAACGATCCGGCCGCGCAGCGGCGCAGGCGAGACAGTGTCGATCTGGACGGCTTTGGCAGGGTCATACAGCGCCGGGTCGAAGTACCACATCAGGATCTTGCCCGTCGTGTAGGTCGGCCCGTAGTATACCCAGCGAACGCCGTATTCGAGCGTGAATCGCCGGTTGATTTTCCAGCTGTCCTGCGCGTACCATTCCAGTCCGTTGAAACGGAACGTCGCATAATAACGCCCATCGCTCTGCGTGATGGACGTATAGTTCCCGAGCAGCATATTGGCGAACGTGTTGCCGGTGTCGCGCGTATTGATGGCGTTGGAGCCGAAATCGAACTGCACCTGATCCACCCACGTCGGCTGCTGCGCGTTCAGGTTCCGGTTCCAGAAGACACCGAACTTGAAGCTGTGCGAGCCGCGGATCTTCGTCAGGTTGTTGGTCGCCGCCAGCGTCGTGGCCTCGCTCAGCCAGCCTGAGGAGAAGTTGGTGAAATTGCATGTGCCGATACCGCAATTGAAGCGCGGGAACCGGTTGTTCAGGTTCACGCCTTTGTACAGCTCCTGAAACTTGAAGCCAAGAGCGTCGCGGTCGTATTGCGACTTGGGCGTTTCCGGGGTCACGTTGACCTGCTGGTTCAGGTCGTTCAGCGTGAAGATGAACTCGTTGGTCGTCGTGGGGTTGATCACCTTGATGAGGTTCCACGAATAGCTCTGGCCGGGCTTCTCGCGGAACATCGGATAGATCGGATAAGGCAGCGTGGAGAAGATGCCCCGCTGCTGCTCCTCCCGCTGCGGATCGGCCACCCACCGGAAGAAGAAGTTCGTGTTGGGGCTCAGCGTCCAGTCGTAGCGGACCACGTACTGGTTCTTGTAAAAGCGGTAATAATCCTGGAAAGGCACGCGCACCAGTTCCGGATTGGTGGGCGCCAGCGAGACGCCTTTCGAGGTGTCGAATCCGCCGATGACCTTCAGAAAAGCGGGGGCGTTCTGGCTCCACTCGGATTTCGGGATGATGTTGTTCGGATAGGGATCGCCATTCGTGATGCGGCCCGCCGCGTCCCGGGTCACCGTGCCCGGGCGGAACACCTGCCCCACGTCATAGGGATGGAAGGCGCTCTTCACGCCGCGGTAGAGCCGGCTCAGGTCGCCGTTGAGCAGATCTGGATGGACGTAGTCGATGAAGTTGCCTCCCGTTGGACGCGACGCGCGGGTCCCCTCGTAATTGAAGAAGAAGAACATCGTCTTGTTGTCGCGCGTGGACCATTTCGGCAGGATCACCGGGCCGCCGATGTTGCCGCCGAACTGGTTGAAACGCAGCACCGGCGGCGCGCCCGTGGTGTCGAACGGGCGGCGCGCGTCGAATGCGTCATTGCGCAGAAACTCATACAGCGTGCCGTGGAACTGCTGCGTGCCCGACTTCGTGCTGGCCGCCAGCAGCACGCCCGGGTTGCGGCCGTGCTCCGCGGCGAAGACCGATGTCTGGACGCGGAATTCACCGACAGCGTCCATCGAAAGCTGCGTGTACTGGCCGTCGTTGGCGCCCACGTCGGTGTTGATCGAGCCGTCGAGGAAGAAGTTGTTCATGGACCCGCGCAGGCCGTTCACATTGAACTGATCCGTGCTGTTGAAGGCCAGCCGGAAGCTCGACGTGTTGTTGCTGACAACGCCCGGCAGAGTCAGCATCAGCGACTGGAAGTCGCGCCCGTTGAGCGAAAGCTCCGTCACCTGGCGGGACGTGACCGTGAAAGCGCGGTTTGCCGTCGACGTTTCCACCAGCGGGATCTCCGCCTCGACGGTGATGGTCTCCGCCGTCTGGCCGAGTTCCAGCGGGATCACACCCAGATCCATGACCTGGTTGGGATCCAGCACCAGCCCCTTCCGCTCGACCTTCTTGAAGCCTTTCATCTCGATGGCAAGCGTATACGTGCCCCGCAGGAGCTGGACAGCCCTGAAGATCCCGGTCGGTTCGGTGGCTGTCTCGCGCACTGTCAGACCGCGGGACTCGTCAATGACCCGAACCATCGCTCCGGCGACGGAGGCCCCCGACGGGTCCTGCACAATTCCCTGAATGGTTCCGTTCTGCGCCAGCACAGCTGGCGACACAATCATAAAAACCGCCAGGAGTCTCCCGGCGCAACCCTCGCTGAACATATTGGCCCCCTTCTCAGGTCGGACACCAGCCTTTACGCTGATCCCTAGTGGAAAAGAAGTAAAGTAAATCGGTGTATTCCTGTGTTAACGGGGGCGTTAACGGTTGGGCTTGCGGCTGCAAGCCACTCATTTCATGGAGTATCGGCGATTGTTGCCAGAGTCTGATGACGGGCCGGGCGGGGACTTGCGAATCCGGCGGCGGACGCCCCTCATGACCGGAGAAACCCGCCTGCTTCCTGCCTGAGGGCCGACGGGAAGCTCCTGATCTGGAGACCAGCCCGCGAGGAAAAGCGAGTGCCCCGCGAACCCGCCTCGCAGAGCGCCAGATCCCTGAAGGACGCGCCGGGTCAGCGCAGGGATTCCAGAATCCCGACGGCGCGGGCGAGCGCCTGCCAGCGCTGCTCCTCGCCGTGAACGCCGCTCTCGACGCAGATCGGACCGGTGAAGCCCGTTTCGCGCAGCGCCGCCATGAACTTCGGGATGTTCACCGAGCCCTCCCCCAGCGGCCGTTCGGTGCCCAGCGAACCCGGCTTCGACGGGTCCGGCCAATCGCCGTCTTTGCCGTGGCAGCTGACCACGTGCCTGCGCAGCAGGCGGAAGGCGGCAATGGGTTCGCCCGATCCGTAGAGAATCATGTTGGCCGGATCGAAGTTGATTTTCAGGTTCGGGCGCCCGGCGTCTTCAAAAAACGCGAGCAGCTCTTCAGCCGGCTCCTGTCCGGTTTCCAGGCAGAATGTCATTCCATACGAGGCGGCGTAGTCGGCGATGCGGCGGACCAGTTCCAGCACGTCGCGGTAATCAGGATCGTTCCGGTCCGCCGGAATGCAGCCGACATGGCAGCCGAAGCTCTTCACCCCCAGGGCGGCGGCGAAGTCGATGACCGCCCGAGTGCGGACTTCGCGCGCGGCTCGGGATTCGCGGGGAATGAAGCCCACCGTCCGTTGCACGGTGGGGATGTCGGCGTAGCTCTCGCCCTCGTAAGCAGCGAAAACGGTAAAAAGGTGGAAGTCCTCCCGGCGCAGCGCCTCTTTCCAGCGGGCGGCCGTCTCATCGTTCAGCACGACGCTGCCGTCCACCCCCAGCTGTCCTGAGACGACGCCGCAACTCTTCACCGCACGCACAGTGGCCTCGGCATCCGGTTCGGCCCAGAAGAAAATTCCGATCTCGCGGTCGCGGATCAGCGGCATGGAACGGGTTCTCCTTTCTTCCATCGTGCCTCGTCCAGCAGCCGGGCGAGGCGCACCGCGGCAGCCGATGATTCTGGCGAACACCGTTCCGGCGCCTGCCCGCTGCGGCAGCACTCGACAAAATACTCGATTTCCGCCTGATAACCGTCTTTGGTTTCCAGGGGAATTTCGTAATCTTTTTCGCGCTCATACCAGTGCGGCGGCCGCCCGGCGGAGCTGTATTCGATGGCGGCGTTGTCCCCCACCACCGTATATTCCATGGAAAACGGATACGCTGACGGCAGGTGCCAGCCGCCGGTGATGGTGACAGTCAGCCCGGATTCGTAATGTAGCTGCCCGGTCACCATGTCGATGCCCGCGCCGAGATCCTCATGGCCCGTGGCCGAAATGGCAGCCGGCATGCCGAAGCACACCAGCGCCATGTCCACGTCGTGGATCAGCAGATCGAACACGCCGCCTCCGCTGGCTTTCTTGTCCGTCAGCCACGCGCCCCACTTCGGCGCGGCGCAGCGGCGGCGGAACAGGGCGTGGCGCACCGTTCCGAGCGCGCCCGCGCGCACCGCATCGATCAGCGGCAGATAGGCGGGAAAGAAGCGCAGCACCTGCGCGGTCATCAGAATCCGCCCCGCCTTGCGCGCCTCCTCCATCATTGATTCGCACTCGACCGCATCCAGCGCCATCGGCTTCTCCACCAGCACGTGGAGTCCGCGCCGCAGCGCGGCGATGGCTGCCGGTGCGTGCATCGCGGTCGGCAGGCACAGATCGACCGCGTCGGCTTCGCACCTCTCGATGCACTCCATAGCGTCCGCGTAGCGCGGCAGCGCCGAGATCTCCACCGCCTCTCCGCCCGTGTCGAGATTGCCCTGAATGTGCGACAGATCCCCGGCGAGCACCCGCGGATCGTTCGAGCTGACGGCCGTCACCTCGACGCCCGCGATGCGCCGGTACGCCTTCAGATGGGTCAGCCCCATGAATCCGAGTCCAACAATCGCCACACGCATGATCCCTGCCATCCTATCAGGGGCGCGGGGCCGTGCGGACGTCCTACAATGAAAGGTTCGCGCGAGCGATTCATCCCACTCAGCAGGGTTCCAACATGGGTCATATTCTGCAAAGCCTCCCCGTCGGCGAGCGTGTCGGCATCGCGTTCAGCGGCGGCCTCGACACCAGCGCCGCCGTCTTCTGGATGCGCGAGAAAGGCGCCATTCCCTACTGCTACACCGCCAACCTCGGCCAGCCCGACGAGAGCGATTATGAAGCCATCCCGAAGCGCGCTCTCGAGTGCGGCGCCGAAAAGGCGCGCCTGATCGACTGCCGCAAGCAGCTTGTCCACGAGGGCTTCGCCGCGCTCCAGTGCGGGGCCTTCCACATCTCCACGGCCGGTCTGCACTACTTCAACACCACGCCGCTCGGCCGCGCCGTCACCGGAACCATGCTGGTCGGCGCGATGAAGGAAGACGGCGTCCACATCTGGGGCGACGGCTCGACGTTCAAGGGCAACGACATCGAGCGCTTCTACCGCTACGGGCTGCTGGTGAATCCCGAACTCCGCATCTACAAGCCCTGGCTCGACCAGACGTTCCTCGACGAACTTGGCGGCCGCAAGGAGATGAGCGAGCTGCTCGAGCGCGCCGGTCTCGGCTACCGCATGAGCAAGGAGAAGGCCTATTCGACCGACTCCAACCTCTGGGGCGCGACGCACGAGGCCAAAGACCTGGAGCACCTCGACAAGGGCATGAAAATCGTCGAGCCCATCATGGGCGTCGCCTTCTGGCGGGAAGACGTCAACATCCGCCCCGAAGAGGTGCGCGTGACCTTTGAGGAAGGCCTGCCCGTGGCGCTCAACGGGAAACGGTTCGACGACGAAGTCGAGCTGGTGCTGGAAGCCAACCGCATCGGCGGACGGCACGGGCTCGGCATGTCGGACCAGATCGAGAACCGCATCATCGAGGCGAAGAGCCGCGGCATCTACGAAGCCCCCGGCATGGCGCTGCTCTGGATCGCTTACGAACGGCTTGTCACCGGCATCCACAACGAGGGCACCATCGAGCAGTACCGCGACATGGGGCGCCGGCTCGGCCGGCTGCTCTACGAGGGCCGCTGGTTCGATCCGCAGTCTCTGATGATCCGCGAAACGCTGCAGCGCTGGGTGGCCAAGGCCATCACGGGCGACGTGTGGCTGGAACTCCGCCGCGGCAACGACTACACCATTCTCAACACCGAGAGCCCGAATCTGACGTACAAGCCCGAACGGCTGACAATGGAGAAGGGCGAATCCGCGTTCACTCCGGCCGACCGCATCGGCCAGCTGACGATGCGCAACCTTGACATTGAAGACTCGCGCCAGAAGCTGCGCGTGTACGCGCAGGCCGGCCTGCTGGGACCGCAGACCTTCGAGGGCATGCGGCTGCTGGACGAAGGGGAGCCCGAGAAGAAGTAACCCTCGTCCCGCCCTGATGCCAGGACCGCGGGAGCAGCGCTCCGCAGACCCAGGTCAGAGCCGCCAGCGAAGCGGGCCGAAGGCCCGCGGGAGCGAGCGGTCGCGGCGCTTGCGGCCGTCCGGGGTGGGGGGCACGGTTGGGACCGCTCCCTCGAAATGGGTCCGCCACGATCCTGCAACCCACACTCTTCGGCTGTTCCGGCGAAAAACCACGCTACTAAGCACTGCGGCCGGCGGTTTTCATGGATGCTGGCGTCCCGCAGGGTCATGGGGCTCCCTCGAAAATCGCCCGCTGAGGGAACGTGCGGGTGAACGCTCACTTTCGGAGGCTGACGCCGCCTTCGTTTGCGGCCGAGAACGGCTCGCTGCGGCCTGCAATCGAGACTCCGAACCGGCGGCGATGTTCGTCCATGCCGATGTCCCGCCGGGTGACTGTGGGTCCGTCGATCATCACCTTCCGGCTGGAGCAGCGCCGGTCTTCGCTCAGCACCGCGGGATTCCGCGGCCGATCTCCGTGCGCGGTTCAGCATCAGAGTTCCGCCAGCCGCCTGCCGCTGTTGTGTGTTCGTCGCGCCGGCCGTTCCCTGCCGCAGCCGCGCGCCGGGGGCCATGCGCTTTCTCCGCGCGCTTGGCGCAGCCGCTCCCCAGGAAATCGCCCGTCAGGATGCGGCCTCGAGGGAGACGCTTGCACTCGGGCGCTTCGCCCACTTCGCTCGCGGCTCCGGATCCGCGGCGATTTCCATCCGCGCTGATGTCCGGGAGGGTCATGGGGGCTGCCTGCCACCTTCCGGCTCCCGCTGAAACCGGCTGCCCGCCCTACTTCATCAACTGTTGCGACATCCGCAACAGCGATTCCCGCATCGTCTCCTGCTCAGCGGCGGGCATCTCCGCGCGCTCCAGCTGCGCCAGTCCCGGATGCCACTGCATCACGGGCAGCCGCACGACTTCGCAGAACACCGAAACCAGCTCGGGATCCCGCCAGCCCATTTCCGCCTCGTGCCGCAACTGCCGGATCGCTTCGTCCACGGAGTACGCTTCCTTGTAACTCCGCTGCGACGTCAGCGCGTCGAAGATATCGGCCAGCTGCAGGATGCGCGCCAGCAGCGGAATGTCCTCGCCCTTCAGTCCGTCCGGATATCCCGAGCCGTCCCAGCGCTCGTGATGGTTCCGGATGATCGGCAGCACCGGTCTCAGGGAGCGCATGGGGCGGCAGATCTCTTCGCCCTTCCACGTATGCGAGCGCATGACCACCCATTCCTCCGGCGTCAGCTCGCCCTGTTTGAACAGGATCGCATCGGGAATCGCCACCTTCCCGATGTCATGGAGGAATCCGCCGCGGTACAGCGCCAGCAGGTCCTCGTCCGGCAGCCCGATGGCGGAACCCAACGCCACGCTGAGAGCGGCCAGCCGCTGGCAATGATTGCCCGTCTCTTTGTCCCGCTGTTCGACGGTTTGCGCAAGAGCGAACAGGATCGTCTCCGCTTCTTCCAGGGAATCCACGATCCTCTTCTGCCGGAGCATGGAACGGATGCGCGTTCTCAATACGGCGGGCTGGAGGGGTTTCACCAGAAACTCGTCGGCGCCGGACTCCAGCCCGGCGACCTCGTTTTCCATACCCTGCACGCTGGTGACGATCAGAATCGGGATGAGATGAGTGCGGCGGTTGGACTTGATCTTGCGGCACAACTCCAGCCCGCTCGCGGGCCGGCCGTTGCCGTCGCTGACGATCCACTCCGAAATCACCAGGTCCACATGCTCCTGCTCCAGCACGCGAAGCGCCTCGTCCTGGGAGCGCGCCTCGAGGAGACGGTAGGGACCGGCCTTGAGGATGCCTTTGATGAGCTGCCGGTTCAGCTCCACATGATCCACCAGAAGAATGGTGGCGCGGCCCAGCGAATCCATCCAAGGGGCCGCCAGGCTGGAGGGTGCGGCCATCGCCGCGGGCGCCGCCCACTCTGCGCCGGTCTGGACCGGGTCTGCCATCCATCCATCCATCGGCAGGCCCGGCGGTATTCTTTAACCCGCGGAACCCCTCAGTAGCCCGCCGGAGGCGCGGAGGCGCCGGACCTGGCAATCGGCGGCAAGCCCAGCAGCCGCCGGCACTCGTCGAGCATTTCCGCCGTCCGTGTGGCGCCGCAGCGCGTGGCCCCCGTAGCGCGGACTTCCAGCAGCGCATCCAGCGTGCGCACGCCGCCGGCCGCTTTCACCTGCACATGCGGCGCCGAGTGCTTCCTCATCAGCCGCAGGTCGTCCAGCGTGGCGCCGCCCGGCGCATAGCCGGTGCTCGTCTTCACCCAGTCCGCGTTCAGCTCGCTCGCCA